>Ga0169931_10001765_pt1 | contig 35684 bp, 35 predicted proteins | sample Kivu_15m_20L_FD_129675 | JGI IMG/M metagenome (GOLD analysis project Ga0169931, IMG submission 129675) | Freshwater microbial communities from Lake Kivu, Western Province, Rwanda to study Microbial Dark Matter (Phase II) - Kivu_15m_20L... | ecosystem: Environmental > Aquatic > Freshwater > Lake...
CCAAGTAATTGTGAGTTCGGGGGTGCGGTAACTGGCTCAATACAGATGCCATCCTCATGCATATCGTAAACAGTCCAATAAGGAGCATCTGATTCAATCTTTAAGGTAGCAGCTCCTGGCCAGGTGATTTGTGGTGTGCCAATTACCTCAGTAAAGGTCTCATCCCACGGGCCGGCAGGTTGTGGCGCATACTCGCCAGTTGGCACAAAATTACTATCTCTAAGTAACATTTTATTAGCTTTAAAATCTAATTGCGCACAATCGCCTTTGCCAATATCTCTGGCAATCCAAGGGTGAAAACCTAATGAAAATGGTAGATCACAGCCATTTGCCTCATACTCAAGTGACCATCTAAGGCCATCATCTAATATCTCAAAGTATTGGATAACAGAGGCGCCTTGGTAGGGGGATGGAAACTCCAATAATTGTCTGCCATCTCCTAAATCCTGCCAGGAGGAGTAAAAGCCGTAACCATGAATAGCATTTGGATGATCATATGTAGTGGGCAGCTGAAAAGTATTTCCCTTACTATCTTTAACTACGCCATCTTCAACTCTGCCAGCCCATGGCGCCATCGCATACCAACCTCAACCCTTAATATCACCATTAAATGGGGTAACAAATTGCATATCCCGCCACTGCAATGAAGCAAGACGAGCTCCCTGATCTAAATCAATTGCAATTGAGATTTGATCACCATCAATATTTAGCATCTACTTACTTACTTTAAATCTCATCTTTTGATGGTGGCAAGGCCCCAGTCCTAGATACGGTAATAGCAGCAGCCTTTGCTGCCCGATCTAGCATTACAGATAATCTATCTCCCGTTAACTTATCTAGCCCATCCTCAATAATCGCCTCAACCAATATGGCGCCCACTGTATCTCCTGCCCCCACCGTATCTGCCACAACTACTTTCTTAGCATCCACCGCTACCTTTTCATCTTTTCGATATCCAGTTAAACCCTTATCACCAAATGTAACTACAACTAAATCTGGCCCCATTGAAAGCCATCTATCTGCCACCAGATCTAACTCAACTCCTGGATATAACCAGTAAATATCATCATCACTTACCTTAACCGAAGATGAGATTGATACCCATCTTTCTACCTGCTTTACATACTCAGCCCGATCACTCATTACCGCTGGTCTTATATTTGGATCAAAAACTATTGGTGCAACATTTTTCACAACAGATGCCCACTTGTGTAATACCGATGCGGCAGGCTCGATTACGGTTACAAGGGTCCCGATGTGAAGTAGTTTTGGCTTCACATTAAGCAAATTAGGTAACCACTCTGGTGTGAACTCAAACGTAGCTGTTCCATCAATTAAAAACTCATATGTAGCACCCCCTGTATTACTTAATGAAACAATTGCTAAGCAGGTTGGCTTATCTGAAACCTTAACGTAATCAAGTAGCACCCCATCTTGATGTAATTCCTTTAAAGCCATCTGGCCATACATATCAGTTGAAATTCCATCAATAAATTGGGTTTCAAATCCAAGCTTGGCAAGTGCCTTTGCCGTATTGGCTGGTCCACCACCAACCACAGCTTTTCTTTCTGTGCCATCTGGAATTAAATCAATTAAAACCTCACCACAAACCCAAACCTGATTAACCATTTTTTGTATTTTGAGATTCAATAAACTTTGACAACACTTCAACACAAAGTAAATGATCTTCTATTTGAGGTAGTCCACTAACGATAAGTGACCCAACAAAGCCCTGATCCTTAACAATTAGTGGATATCCACCGCCGTGTATAGCAAAATTTTCCTCTGAAACGTTGTTTTCTTTATACCAATCTACATTGCGTTCTTCCGCATCTACTCTTTCATATAAAGTTGAATGGTGCTTAAGGACTACAACTCGCGCTTTGCGTGAAATCCACCAGTCATTTTCTGGTGATGAACCTGGCAAGGAAACATGGAAAACAATCCAATTATCAAAGCGAATATCAACCGCAATAGGTAGTAAGCGCTTAGTTGCAATTGATATAGCAATTTTTCCCATTTCAAAAGCATCCAATAATGAAAATGAATTTAACATACAGGCGTGCTCTTCGAGAACTAGTTTTCTGCTGCTAAAATCTCCAGTCGCTTCTAAATACATTGAATTCAAATAGCTTGTTTGATTCTGGTTTTTCGCGAAATTAAAAAATTGACTCCAATAATTAGAACAAACATGTGACTAAAGCTTGATAAAAGGGAGTAAACCCTTGTGTCAGCAACATTTGGGATCAACGAGATATACCCATATTTAGGTGAAAAGGCTAAAAATAGAGCAAGCCCAAAGAGCAATCTATTTACTGATGATTTAAACAACGCACTCGTTTGTTTGTTTTCGGATGAAACATCTTGAAGCAAAAGCCCAAGTGGAATTAAAAACAATGTATAATTGTACGCGTAGCTTACAGGAATTAAAACAGCTGCTAATCCCCCAACAATCCATAGTAATAACCATTTAGGTGCGCTATTTTTCAGCAGAGATACAGCAATGATGCATGTGCACAATAAATAAGTCATTATAATCAGATTTTGATACTGTATCACTAAACTTTTCTGTAGTGAAGCTGGATTTAGAACAGCCTCTATCGCTAGTAAATTTCCAATTAATGAATCGTTAAAATGAACTAAATAATTTGGATTAGGGGAGGTGAATCCAAAAAGAGATTTATAAAAATATTTTAAGTTATTAAAAAGTCCACCAGAGAAAATTGCAAAGCCCCATAAGGAGAGAAGAATTGTGGCGAAAAATGCCAAGATAAATTCCTTCAATTTTATCGACTTGTTATCCACATACCCAATAATATTTGCAATCAAAAAATGTGGTTTACTCGAACCAACTATTACAAATGAAAAAAACCTCTTGATTGATTGAGTTTTATTCAATTTGTTCACGGTAGAAAAGCCTACAAAAACTGCGAAAGTGATTATTGCTTGTATATTACCGGTAGAAAAAATAAGTAATGATGGAACAGTTAAAATACCATATGTGATTGTGTACAATACTTTAGATCTAAAACTGTATTTTTTCATTGAGGAATAGATTATTGCACTCAATAGCACCATGCAAAAAAATATATAGAGTGTCGGTTGAATTGATAGCTTGTCCCAAGTTTCAACTGCCTTGAGTCCAAGTAACTTTGTGATCATGAAGGGCAACGGTAAATAATTCACAATTGATATTTGAGGCAGTTCCGGGTGATATTCGTATGGGTTGGAAAAATTATTAAGAGCAATAACATAAAAAATATCGGTCCTAGCAAAATCACCATAGTTTATGTTCCATGTTCTAAGACTAGTTGATTCAATATTTTTAAAAATAATTAGTATCAGAACAGACAGATTCCAAGTAAAAAGTAATAATGTTATTTTATCAAACCATAACTTTATTGCTCTCTGCTCAATTAAAAATAATTCTTTTTTCCTATCTTGTCTCCACTTATTTTCCATAGGCATTTATATCATTTATAATGCAAATTCAGAAGTATTCCAACAGAGTAAATTGCGAATTATCACAAAGAGTACCCACTTTCAAGCGCATCATTTCTGAACATTTTTACAGTTTCAAGAGAGTATTCATCTAAGTTCTTACCGATTAGATTTAATCTTGTTAATATTTCGCTCGTAGCTGTAATTATATGACACCCTATTTTGTCAGCCTGAATCACATTTAACACTTCTCTTGGACTTGCCCAAATCAATTCCGCATTTTTGTTAACAGACATAATTTTTAATGCTTGTTCCATTACAGGTATAGGGTCAATTCCAGTATCTGCAATTCTTCCTGCAAAAACTGATATATAACTTGGAACTTCAGGATTTAAAACATTTATGATTTCTTTTACTTGCGGTATGGTCATTAAAGCAGTAACATTTAATCTAACATTATTTCGAGCTAAATACTGAATAAGTTCGCTGGTAGACTTTCCAAACGAATTCGTAATCGGAATTTTAACGCTCACATTTTCGCCCCAACCTGCAATCTCTAAAGCTTGCATTTTCATTTCATCTAAATCATCGCTAAATACTTCAAAAGAAATTGGCTTATCATGAATTTCATTTAATACTTCCTTAGCAAATTTTTTATAATCTAAAACACCATTTTTTTTCATCAATGTTGGGTTAGTAGTTAAACCTTTTATATAAGGTTCTTGCGCCATTTTCATCATTGTGCCTAAATCTGCACCATCGGCATAGATTTTTATTTTTAACTTCCTAATTTGTTGCATTGTCCAAGTCCCCTAAAATTAACTTTGAAGCTTCTAGAAGTGAGCGTACAGTAGTGAAAGGCTTTTTTGGTTGTTTTTCGCGGTAGGAATAATCGATAAAAAAGCATTTGCAGCCAACTTCCTGGCCAGCTTCGATATCTCGCCATCTATCACCAACAAGAAAACTATTTTTTAAGTTTAAATTCAGATCAGTAGAGGATTCATTTAGCAGACCAGGTTTGGGTTTTCTACATTTACAAAAATCTTCATCTACATGTGTGCAACAATAAAAGTTCTTTATACCCGTCGCTCTCTTAATGACATTGTGCATATCATCTAATTCTTTCTGTGATAATTGATGCCGAGCAATTTCAGGTTGATTTGTAATTACAACTACTTCTAACCCAGCACAAGTAAAATTCTGAATTGCTTGCGCTACTCCATCGATTATTTCAAAGTCTTTTAATTTTATTGGAGCATAAGGTATCCCATTTATTATTGTAGGAGTATTAATTACTCCGTCTCTATCTAGAAAAACTGCACTTTTCAGTTCCATTCCTCACCACTTAGTACTATTCTCTTTAAGCGCTGGATGAGAGACGAGAAGATGCCAAATAACGGCTTGGTATGCCTCCGAATGTTGTGTTACGTGCGAATGATTTACATTTGGAATTAACAAACAAACATCTGCATTTAAATTTGTATATCCACTGTCGCGCCCTACAATTCCAAAAGTTTTAGCTTTTTGCTTATTTGCATAATCTATTGCATTACATAGATTCACACTTACTCTTTTTTCTGTATCTCCACCCCCAACGGAAAGTATCAGAATTCCATCTGAAGAATTTAATTTACTAACCCTTAAATATTCAATAAAAACAGTTTCCCAACCATCATCATTAGTACGAGCAGTTAGCTCTGAAACATTATCAGTTGGTGCGTAAGCTTCAATGCCTGCAAGTTTGCGGAAATCATTCACTGCATGGCTGGCATTTCCAGCACTTCCGCCTACCCCCAAAATAAATAAACGACCGTTATTTAATTTTATTTTCACCAATTCTTCAATAAAAGAAGCAATTTTCTCTGTTTCTATTAAGTTGGCAATATCTGCTACTTCAGATAAGTATTTTCTTATAAAATTCACATTGACTCTATTCTTGATTATACGACTTCCAGAACAACGTAATTCAACTATATCATGAACTCTAGGAGGTACCCTTTAGCGTGGTGATAAATACAAATAAATGCGATTATTTAATAATTGGCGCTGGTGTAATTGGCCTATCAACTGGAATTGCACTTCTGGAAAGCGATCCAAGTTTTAAAGTTGTTATTGTAGAAAAAGAAAAAACTCTCGGGAATCATGCCTCTGGCCGAAATTCCGGAGTCCTACATGCTGGTTTTTATTACTCACCTGAATCTCTAAAAGCAAAGTTTTGTAGAGATGGAAATCTCTCTATGCGTAAACTTGCTCGGAAATATAACATCAAAATTCGTTAAGTTGGTAAAGTTGTATTAGCAAAAAATCTTGAAGAGAGCCAGAGACTAGAAGAACTTTTCAATCGCGGAATAATTAATGGGGTTGAACTTGAGCTTTTGGATCAATCCAAACTCAGATTTTATGAACCATTGGCTACAACTTACGATAGATTTATTTGGTCCCCAACCACCGCAGTTTCTGATCCAAAAGAAATAATAGAGTCGATGCGTAAGGAATTCGAGTTTTTAGGAGGGAGAATTGAATTTGATAAAAAGGTTAAGTTAGAATTATCAGGAAATGAAATTATTGAGGCTACAAATTCTTATGCTGCAAGACATTACATAAATACAGCTGGTACACAATCAGATCGCATTGCTAGAGCGTTAGGAATTGGTACCGAATTCGTCGCTTTACCTTTTATGGGAATATACTATGAAACAAAAGCTTCACTCCTACCTTTGCAAAGACTTGTTTATCCGGTACCACACCCAGTTAATCCGTTTCTTGGACTTCATTTTACTTTAACTTTTGATAATAAAATTAAAATTGGTCCAACGGCAATTCCGATTTTAGGTAAAGAACAGTACTCAATAGGCTCCAAATTTTCATTCACGGATTTAAGCGATGTACTTAAAGCATCTGGTGCACTTATTCGTGGAGATGCCCATGATTTTTCATCTATTCTTAGAACTAAGTTACCTAGTTTATTTAAAAAATTTCAAATTAAAAATTTAGAAAAATTAGTTCCTTTATCAAGGTATGTTATAAATTGGCATAAAAACTCTCCAGGTATTAGAGCGCAACTTGTGAATTTAAAAACTGGAGAACTCGTTCAAGACTTTATTGTCACTGATTTTCTAAATTCTACCCATGTTCTTAATGTTGTTTCACCAGGTTGGACAAGTTCAATTAATTTTGGACAATATATTTCAAAATGTATACTAGATCAGAAATTTATTTAAAAACACTAGTGTTTTAAACCATTGTGGTAATCTGCTCGCATGAAATTATTCTCTAGAACAATCTCAATATTTATTGCTGTATTTGGTATTGAAAATTTAATTTTGATTATATGGAGACAATTTCAACCAACTTCCTTAATTGTGGATCAATGTGCCATAGTTATAGCTTTAGTTATTACGCTCATTTTAGTTAATCAAAAATTCAGATCTACCAAGATAGAAAGTTTAGCTAATAGTTGTCAAAAAAGATTAAATCGTCAAGTAATTATAAATTCTTCAATGTTTTTTTTGATTTGGATTTTGTTAGTTCCCGGAACTATAGAACGTTCAAGGTCATTGGCAATCTTTCAATGGGTTCAGTATGGTAAAACAACTCATAAAATCATAGACATCGAAACTTCCCTGGTTAAATCGTATGACGGATTTGATTTAGAAGGATTTAGATTAAGGTTACATGAGCATGAAGTACGTAAATTGTTAAATATAGATTCAGAAAATACCGTGACTCTTACACTTGGAGGCAGAATTATTTATATGAGTGCTAATTTATTTGCGAATATTTACAATTTAAAAGGTTGGTATCAGGTGCCACTTAGTCCTTTAGTAAAAGAAATTGATAACTAATATGACATTTGGTCTGACATTTATAGTATTTGCTAGAAATGAAGCTCAGGATTTGATTTTAACTTTAAGATCAATTGAGCAAGCAACAAAAAGCCTCACGATTCCTGTTGAAATAATAGCAGTGAATGACGGAAGTATTGATAGGTCAAAAGAAACTTTGAACGAGTACTTTCGTTCGGAGAGTAATTCTTTAACAAAAAAAGTTATTAATCAAAATGCATTAGGTATATCAACATCAATCAGTAATGCAATTGATTATGCTATATATAGCAAATGTATACCACTACCCGGACACTATATGTTCGATAGCAATAATCTTTCCAGGCTAATTGCTAGCATAGATAAAGCAGATGTTGTAATTGGGTACAGAAGTAATTTGTTTAGCGAGAGGCCAATAGCAAAATATTTATCAGCTAAAATTTTAAGATTGTTGTTTTTTATCTTAATTGACCGAAGGATTAAAGACCCTCACGGCTTAATTGTTTATCCAACAGAATTTCTCCGGGAAGTTATTAGCGCAGATATGAAACACGAAAATCATATACGAGCTCTAGCTTATGCTTCACGAAATCATTTCTCTATTTGTAACATTCCAATCCAGATACGAAAAGGGCACAAAATTCGATCAAAAGAGCACGGTAGACCATCTGTTCCAAGGATTACTCATCTATTAACTGGACTATGCGAAATAATCAATGCGAAAAATATTGTGAAAAAAAGTAGCGACTCACCAAGATAGATTTTTGCTTGATATAAAAATAGAACCATGTTTATAATTTTTCGGCATTTGATTAGAATTCTTGCAGAGCTCCCATTTTTCTTTTTGGACAAAAATATTTATCTTATTCCTATCACAATATTCATAAATTTGTTCGGCATTTTCCTTTGTTCCAATCTCAACAAAGGCATCGAGATTTTGCCAATATTTATGGTTTAGACCACAAATAATTGCGGCTTCCATGCCCTCAATATCTATTTTCATCAATTTTTTTCTCTCTGGGTCAAGATAGTTATCTAATCGGTCGCACTTAATTTTTATTAGATCTAATTCTCCATAAGGGTTTAACTTGAATCCTTTAATGTGACTAGACGTTGTGTTTCCCTTAACGCGCAAAAATTGAGCGGCACCTTTCCTATTGGCCACTGCGATATTAAGACACGTTATATTCTTAATTTGATTTAATCTGATATTTTCCTGGAGCAATTTAAAGTGGACCGGATCAGGTTCGAATGCAACGACAGGGTAATCGATTTTCGCCAGTACCAATGAGTGAAGTCCAATGTTTGCTCCTAAATCGAAAGCTAGATCATAATTATTTTTATTTTTCAAATAGTAGGCAAACATAATTAACTCGTCTACTCGCAATAAATCAATCGAAGACACAGCACCCATGTCTATCAATGGCCACACAATTGAAAGGTGTTTGTTTAAATCAAAAGTAAATTCTTTATTGTTAATTTCAGAGAATTCTAAATACTCAGTTTTTACAAAATTAATTTGATCTTCCATAAATATATTATCTTTACTGCCAGGAATATGAGCAGATAAATTATTTTGCAATTCATAAATTAGAGATGAGAAAGTTAAATTCGGATTCATATTTATTTAATTACTTGATCTAATCGTGTCAGCATATGATTCAAGGAAATATCTGTACCCTGCGTTATATCTTCAAACTGACCATATCCATTTACAAAGTTCCCTCCCAAATTGAACCTAATAAACTGAACATTTGGTAGTTGTTTAGAAAAAGTCAATTCCAATTGAGCCCCTAAGGAACCGATGTCTAGGTGCTCTTCGATTATTGCTATATATCTATATTTTGAGAAAGTTTTTAAAATAGCATCAACATTCCAAGTATTTACCATTGGCATAGAAATTACATCCGATTTAATTTGTTTTAAGTTAACAAGAGTTTCTGACAGTTTAAGTACATGATGGACACATAACCCATAGCTTAGAAACAAGATTTCACTATCTAAATGCTTCCTTATAAATCTAAATCCTTTTGACTCGAGATCCTGAATATTTTCTTTTAGAGGAAGCTCAGGCTCTCCTGCTTTTCCCAATCGAATATAGGTTGGATAATTTCTGTCAGATGACTCCGACAAGAGGATTTTCATTCCAGCACGCACTTCATTTGTATCACTAGGAGAAAATATTTTTATATTCGGTAGCATGGACATAATTCCAACATCTTCGATAGTGTGGTGTGTGGGGCCTAGAGTTGAATAAACTAGTCCAGCCCCAATTCCAACTATATTCACTTTTAAATTAGCTAGAGCAATATCATCTCTAATAAATTCATAGGGTCTAAGTATCGAGAATGCTGCGATAGTGTATGCAAAAGGAATCGCACCCTCTCGAGCGAGCCCTGCGCATATTCCAATCATTGCTTGTTCGGCTACTCCAGTGTTTATAAATCTGTCCGGAAATTCTTCTCTAAATTTTGCCATAGAGCCAGCTGGACTGATGTCCGAAACCACAACATAAACTCGTGGGTCTTGTGTCGCAATTTCGTAAAGAATGTCAGAAAACGTATTTCTCATTCTCTAAAGCCTTTGATTACTTCTTTAATGGCAATTTTATATTCAGCTTCATTTGGCGATCTGTAATGCCAAATTGGCATATTCTCCATATACGTGACACCCTTACCCTTAGTGGTATTAGCAATTATGGCTTTTGGCAAGCTACTTTTCGAATAAAATGCATTTGATATTTCATTAGAAGAATGTCCATTTATTTCATGTGCTTGCCAACCAAATTCAACAAATTTATCTGCCATTTTTAAAAGATTAGGATGAGTTTCTGACGTTCTTCCGAGTGACTGGAAATCATTAAAATCAATGATTAGTGTTAAATTTTCTAGATTTAATGCAGGAGTATTAATTATGCCTTCCCAGGTTGAGCCTTCTTGTAGTTCACCATCTGAAATTAAAACATATACATTTCCATTTTTTTTCTTTCGGATTATAGCTGCACCTATACCGATATTGAGTCCATGGCCGAGACTTCCAGTCCCAAAATAAATACCTGGTATTGCTTCTGTTGGGTGAACCCCAAGCAACGACCGCGGCGAAAGATAGTTATCTAGTTCACTTTTGTCTATTATCCCTAGCGACTCAAGCACAACATATTGTGCAACTCCAGCATGACCTTTTGAAAGCAGGAAAATATCATTTTCTGTCAATAATTCGTAATAGATAAAGTCAATCAATTCAATACAAGAAAATGCACCACCAAGGTGTAACGCAGTAACATTCTGCGAGATTTCAAGTAATCTAAGTCGGTGATTCTTACACCTTTGAACAGAATTTAACCTCATTCCCGAGTTAATTTCTACCATAACGTGTACCCACCATCAATCACTAAAGATTGCCCAGTAATATAACTTGAATTTGGATTAAGTAAAAATAAGAATGAAGTAATAAGCTCTGAGGGTTGACCAATTCGATTCATTGGAACTCTTCTTGAAATCTCATTGATATAATCTTCCCTTGGTTCGTCGCGATTTGCCGGGAACCAGCCTGGCTGAACGTTGTTTACCCTAATCTCATCACCTGCAAACAGTACTGCTAGATACTTGGTTAAATGCATTAAGGCGCTTTTCGCAGGGACAAGTCCAATTGAAGGCTCGTTTCTTAAATCTAAATAAATTGAAGGATCGGGCGACAAGTTACCCCACAAAGAACCTAGATTTATTATTGATGAACCTTTAGCTAAGTAAGGTTTAAATGCTTGGATTGTATTCCAAGTAGGTCCTATAACGTTTCGATATTCAAATGTCAAATCGTCAAGCGAAGCATCTAGATCAATTCCCCTTGTTGAGCGCGAAGCAAAATTAACAATTCCATTAAATTCATAAAAACCATTCCTTTCCATAAACTTTACAATTTCTAAAATCTCTTTTTTTTCGCATAGATCTATTTCAAAAGAGAAATACTTTGTTTTGTTATATGAGAATTTTGGCTGGTAGTGAGTTGAAGATAAATTTAGCACAGAAGCATTTAATTGCAATAGCTCATCAATAAGGAGCCTTCCAAGGTGACCGCTTCCTCCCGTAACTACAAAGCTCTTACCACTGAATTCATTCAACATTTAAATCCTTGCTCACTACTCTAAATTTATTAAAGTAAGTTTTTAGGGATATAAATTCAATTTTTGGATCAAACTTAAGCAGTTTGCTAACATCAAATAATCTAAAGCCGTTGTGTGGCATTTCACTTACTCGCTCCAAAAATCTTATTTCAACCTTCGGGAAAATTTTCATTATTAATTCTGCGATTTCCATAAAGCTAATTCCATTACCAGAGCATATATTAATATCTCCACTAAATTCCCGCTTAATCAATAGAATTAGAGTTTTAGCCACATCGTCAACATGTATATGATCACGAATTTCCTCACCTTTACCAATTATTGAAATGGTCTCACCATTTAGGGCATTCCTTAAGAATCTATTGGGGCCATACCCGTTATGCGGATCTTCATTCCCATAAATTAATGTAGGGCGAGCAACAAATATGTTTTTAGCATTAACACAGGATTTGAAGAGACTCTCTCTTGTTAGATGCATTTGACCATGCAAACCCTTAACACCAACTGGTGAATTTTCTGAGAGTAGTGATTGACTATCTTTATAAACTGCATCAGAACTTACATAGCCGAAAGTTCTAAGTTCAAGATGCTTTATACCTGCAAGAAAGTTATTGGCCATAACTATATTATTATGGTAATTCTTATCTGTCTTGCATGGTGCTTCCGCAGCAATAAAAAGAATACTATCGTTGTCATTTATATTTTGCTCGTAGTACTTTACGGCTTTGCTAGACAATAAATCTATTTCATTTCTTGAAATCAAATTAAAATTAATATCCGAGTTTTCAAGCATTTTAGTTATAGTTTTTCCGATAAAGCCATTTGACCCAATAATATGTAATTTGCTAGTGTTCATTTACAATTATTTTTCTCGTTAAACTAACGTATGAAATTTTCTTCATCAAGTTAATTGGGTTTATGACATCAAATGGATCAATAATTATTTGAATCCTAGAATTATTCACAAATTTCTCAATGTTTTTAAACTCATCCCATGCAGTTGCTACAACTAATATATCACAACTAGCAACACATTTTTGAATACTTGCTACTTCTTTATTAAAGAATTGATCAGATTTTATTTTAATTGTTGGGTCGTACAGACAGACCACTGAATCATTAAACTTTTCGAGAACTCTAAATCCAACTGAATTCTTTATTGAATTTGTTCCTGGTTTATAAGTTATACCAAGCAAGCCGATTAAAAAATTGGTTCCGAAAATATACTCATGGATTCTATTTTCAAGCCATTGTTTTTGTTTGTTAGAGACATTAATGAAAACATTAACTAGATCATTAATTGACGATGGTTTTTTGCTGATATCTATAACGGTTTGTAAATCCCGTTCTAAATTTCCGCCGGAAATACCCAAACCTGGGTTTAAATATGCAAATTCACCAATTCTTTTATCTAAGATCAAGGCTTCTTTAACTTTCCACCAATCCACGTTCAATTCCATAGCACTCTCTACTAATGCATTCGTGAGTGACACTGTAGACGTCAGATAAGTATTAATTGCTATTTTGCTGAATTCAGCACTTTCAAATGACATCTCAATTATAGGACAATTGAATGCTCTAAGAACGGAATCAAAAGGACTTAAAATTTTAGCTTCATTTTCTTTGCCAATTATGATTCTCTCTGGGTACATAGCTCGCTGCATAGCTTTACCGAAAATTAAAGTTTCTACTTGGTAATAAATTTTCCTGTGTTTTGTTTGAAAATTTCTAGTAAATCCAGGCGGAACTTGATTCAAAATTACTAAAATTTGTGATTCTGTAATAATCTTTAAAACTGACTCAATCAACACTATATTTCTTGCTAAATCACTTCCCCCCTTTTCGTTGGTTGAAACATCTTCACTTATGTAAATAACATCACATTTTGTCAATTCGCTAATATCTTCAGTCAAAGAAATTCTAGATTCATTCTTTTTGAAAATTTCTGATAAACTCTCTTCATTTATTTCAATAATTCCTTTTTTTAATTCACTAATTAATTTATTTGAGAAATCGAAACCCAGGGTTTTGAAGCCTTTTTCTGCAAATGAAGTCATAGTTACTAAACCTAAATGGGACAAACCACAAAATCCGATTAGCACATTGAAACCTAAATTTCTAAACCAGAAGATATCAACATACTTTGGATTTGACTATCCCTACTTAAATCTGTCGGTGTGCTATTTTTAATATTTTTGAAAAAATTATCAATTTCCAAAGCCCAAGTGGGATCACCTTTCGAAGCAACTTTATGGGTTTGTTTAGGAATTCCTGAAGGATGAACTCTTTTACTTAAATATAAAATAGACTCTGACCATTTACAAAGGGAATTAATCTTAATTGTACCTTCATTCCCGTATATTTCTAATTCAAAAGTATTTTTCCATGAAAGATATGTCATTTCCATGTTTACAGAAATTTGACCAAAATTTCCCAGGATGACGACCCTATCTGGACAATCTGTTATATATGACCAAGAACGTGAATTGAAATCGAAATCTTGTTTACCAAAAAAATATATCAGCAAATCCATTAAATGACTGCCTATGTCTATACCCACGCCTAATCCTTCATTTTTCCATTTAGTTTTGCGAACTAAATGTGCTGTTCCATTTCCATAATAAATTCTAATCCCTAGTATTTTTCCAATATGCTCCTTTTCTAATAACTTTTTTGTGTTATAAATATGTGGCTCAAATCTATGGTTATAAGCAGTTGTTAATAAAATTCCAGCTTCATTACATCGATTCTCTAAATTTTTAAATCGATTCTCCCGCAAAATTAATGGTTTTTCTACCATAATATTTTTTGAATATAATATGCAGTATTCAATTATTGATAATTTATCATCATCCGGAACACAATTAAAAACTGTACTATAAATATTTGTCGGTACATCAGCGATAGATTTGTATTGAGCGGTTTTATACTTGTCTACTGTTGCAATTAAGTTTTCTCCTAAAACTTCAATTCTTTTCCCCCCTTGGACTCCTAATCCGACGACAATGCAATTCATTGCTGGCTATATTCTAGTGAATATTTCAACTCATTAATTCTATTTCTTACCGCGCCGACTGTGATTGGCACGTTTCCATTTACTTCAGTTTCACAAGAAGCGGCAATCATTCCAATCGTCATTGCAATGGGCAATGATTTAGTTTTTTGGAAAACTAAAGCAGAGTAAGCTATTAAAGCGTCTCCAGCGCCGACAGGGTCAATAGGCCTATTAGTAAACGAATCTAGTGAAAGTAATCTTGGACCTTTTTGCGAGTTATTTTTTTCCAATGCGATACATCCTCGTTCGCCAAGTTTTAATATTAAATTTTTACATTGTGCTTGGTCATATAATTTACTCGCTAACGGCCCAATTGTAGAATCTTGGTCTGCCGTGGAAAAGCGTGCCTCCTTTTCGTTTGGCGTGATTAAATCAAAATTTTTAAAGTCACAAATATTTCCCCATCTGCTAGCAACTTGACTGTCAGCAATTTTTATCGCAGCGCTTGGTATAGCATCAATGAGAATTGGAATATTTTTTTTATGAAATACACCATGTCTGAAGTCACTAAAAATAATAACATCAGCGGCAACATTAGAAATAAAACTAGCAATTTTTTGTGAACTAGAGTCGGAGCAAGGAGAATTCTCAAGTGTATCAATTTTTAATAATCTATGACCCTCACAAATAAATAATTTCTTTTCAGTGGTTGGTTTTTTTATCTCAGATACAAGATTCAATTTAATGTGAGATTCACTTAAATCTTTTTTAACGTATTTTGCATTATCATCATCACCCAAAATAGTTGTAAAAACTACATGAGCCCCAGCAGCTTTTAAATGTTTGGCCACTATGGCAGCACCACCCAAATAACGATTTTCGCTGTTGTATTTTACGCTTAAAGTTGGTGTTTTAGTTTGGCCTCCCAACATTGAAGTTTCAACAAATACATCAATGATTGTATCTCCTACAACATGTACTTTGATCTCTCCAAAATTTTTCAGGCTATTTTCTAATTGCTCGAAACTTAAGTGATGAGATTGAAGTAGTGTAATCAATTTTTCTATTTTTAGATTTGGAGCTGAATCATTTATCAAAGTACTTGACGATAATACAAAGTCACCTGGAGTAAATATCATTTGACCACCATACGATGCCAATACAACTTGCTCTTCATCAGTTGCCGAGCCCAGAGTAGAGTTTGAATACTCAAAACCCTTAGCGAAAAAATTTGGTTTTAACTTTTCAATGTTTGAGATTGGTTTATCTTCTTGATCAATAATTACATAATCAACCATTTCTAATGCTGCAAGGTTTAATGCTCGGATATTTTCTGGTACATGAGGCCTGTATGTACCTTTTTTTATGTGGGAATCGGAAGTTACGCTAACAATCAAAACATCGGCTTTCGATTTTGCAAATGACAAATGTCTTAAATGACCAGGGTGAACAACATCAAAAACACCATGGCACATTATTGTGCTAGATGCGTTTAAATCATGATTTAATATTAATAATAACTCATCTATCGTCTTAATTTTGTATGCATATTTCTCCAAATATTTGTGCATAACTAGATACCTGACCTTTTATTTAGGTTATTAAACCATTCTTGCGTTGCAATTTTTATTTTATCCGCAGTCCATAGTGGTGCGTCACTCCAATAATCCAAATTATCTAATAATTTGGATACACCTGCTTCTATACCGATTTTTGGTTTCCAATTTAATTCTGTAGAGATTTTCGAAATATTAGCCCATGTAATTCTTGGTTCACCCGGCCTGTCAGGAATAAATTCTACCTTGGCATCCAAAATCTTTATAATTTCATTAATTGTGACAGGGTTACCTGCTCCTAAATTATAAATTTCACCTGATTTTTCTGCAAAGGCAGCCAGCACAAATGCTTCAGCGACATCAGTGACATAAACAAAGTCACGAGATTGACTTCCATCTCCTACAACTGTAAGGGGTAAATTCTCAATAAACTGTTTAAGGAAAACCCCAAATACAGCGCCATAGTTTCCAGAGGTTTTTGAACGAGTACCATAAGCATTAAATATTCGAATTGAGTTAATTTCAATTCCATATACGTTTCCCCAGTGGAAAGCTGTTAATTCTCCTAAATATTTTGTTAGCGCATATGGATATTGAGGAGTAATAGGGTGGTTTTCGTCAGTTGGCACATTTGCAATTCCGTAACATGAGGATGAAGCGGCATAAACAAATCTTTTAACTTTATTATAACGACAAGCTTCTAAAATTTTTGCAGTTCCAAGGCAATTCACCTTGTAGTAATCAATTGGTTTATTTATTGAGGGTACAATATCTCCAATTCCGGCGAAGTGAATCACGCAATCAATTTCCGAAAAAATTTTAGAATCTGGCTCTATATCTAATATATTAGTTTCATAAAATTCAAAATTACTGCTATCTAAATTGTGAGCAATGTTTGTCAATCTGCCTCCAGATAAATCATCAATTACAATGACTTTATGTCCCTGGCTTAGAAGCAAATCTACGGTATGGCTTCCAATAAATCCCGCACCACCAGTTATTAGTATTTTTTTACGAAACATTTATTGAATTTTCTTACTAACTAAGGTTTTAACATTGAAATATTTTGCATCCGTTAAACTGTTTGGTAAATCACCATTTTTAAATGCTTTGCAGAGTTCGTTCACTGCGTCCTCAATTGTTCTAGATGCTCTAAAGCCCAATACATTCCATATTTTATTGGAATTGATATGATAACTTCTATTATCATCGGATTCAGTTCGGTGAATTTTAATTTCGCCAAGCTCAGGGAAATTTTTTTCAACCACACGTTTAACTATCAAGGCAATTTCATTAATAGTAGCATTCTCATTTCCAACGTTAAAAATTTTTTTTTGAATTTTATTTTTTGGCGCTGTCATCAGCAACTTAACTACATCTATATAGTCTTGGATGTGGATATTTGGCCTCCTCTGAGTACCACCAAAAACTGTGATTTCTCCTTTATTTACAGCTAAGTTGGTCAGAATATTTACCGACACATCTAAACGCTGTCTTGGGCTCCAACCACAAACCGTTGCTGGCCTAAAGACAACACAAGTAAAATTTTCATCTGCTTCTTCCAGCAGTAGAGGCTCGCACTCACCTTTGAATTTATTGTAAAGGGTTAAAGGAATAAGTTCATGATCTTCAGTAACTTCAGGGGCCTCAGAAACACCATAAACTGAACTAGATGATGCATAAATAAATCTTTTAATTCCTTGTTCTTTTGCGGCCAATACCATCGGCTTAAATGCATCAAGGTTTATTGATGTAGAGAGTTTTTCGTTTAATACAAAACTTGCATCGTTGGAAATACAAGCTAAGTTAATAAATATGTCGTGGCCTATTATACTTTGTTTCAATAGGTTTAAATCTCTAATGTCTCCAACTATTAGCCGAAGATTAGTATTGTTAAGATTCAAACCATCACTTCCAAAAAAACATGCGTCATAAACCGTTACGTCATGTCCCAATTCCAGAAGCTGTGGAACAAGTCTAGAGCCACAGTACCCTGCACCACCTGTAATAAAAATCTTCATGCAACCTTCTCCCCGAGACAAATCTTAGGGATACTTTTCTTGTTTTAATACCTAAATCTTGAAATTATCAATACCGACGTATGATATGTCTATTGAAGAAATTCTAAAATTGTCTATTTGCAGGCTTAAGATCTCTAATTTCAATGATTCCTAGCTTTCATTGCAAATGCCAAAACTTCCACAGAAAGTGTTTTTACGATATTATATGGCGAGCAGATTATTATCAAAATTCCCTCCAAGTCTCAGTCCAGTAAACCCAATGCACCGAGATGCCTCCAATTTCTGGATTTTGGTTAAGGTTATGGTTCGGAATCCTGAGTTTTAGTTGTAAACTGCCAAAAACTGGTCTAACGTCCTGCTTGAGGAATTTAAAATGTCCGTTTTGTCCTTTTCTCGCTACAAAGGACCACTCAATCAGTAGAGGTGAATAGAGGCAGCGACGGCTGGCTCTTCAAAACAAAACCGGTTATTCAAGGGGCAAAACAAATGGCACTTAAGGCCAAGAAATCTAAGGCGGTTGAGTCTTCAACTCCTGCCTTCTGGAGCGTTGCCCAATTTTCATCCTTCTACACTCAAAACCGAGCGGAGCTTATTGCCCATGCCAATCGGATTGTTAAAGATAAGGCAAAAGCTGAAGAGATCACTCAAGAGGCGCTAGTTAAGTTCATGCTAGCCGCCCCTGAACTATCAAGTGATAATCATGCTCTTTCCTATCTACATCGCACGATCGAGAACCTATGCATTGATCTATTCCGTGCTGAGAACCGTAGGCCAAATTTAGTTGCATTAGATGATGCAACCGCTGAAGTTGAATCAGCTTGGCAGGTATCAGGAGATCATTCATTATCGATCTCAGCTGCTGAAGATGCTGCCATTATTCGTCAAGCACTTTCCTTGCTTTCCCCAGCTGAGCGTGCTGCGATTGTGATGTGGGAAGTTGAAGGTCGTTCAACTGCCGAGATTGCAAAAGAGCTTGGCATTAAAGAGTCAGCTGTTCGTCACACAGTCTCACGTGCTCGTGCATCATTACGTAAGGTTCTATCAGAACTTATTATCGATGAGGCCCGTGGCCTTACCGCACTAGATCTTCTATCTACCACTTATAAGAAGGCGGCAGAGTTAACCGCTAAATCTTCAAAGGTAGCACTAATCTTTATTCTCGTCCTAACCTCATTCCTTGGTCTTAACTCAATTACCGGTAATGAACCAAACACCTCAATTACCACCACCTTGTCCGGACTTTCTAATGATCAAGATATGACAATTTTTGATACGCCAGTTGAGCCAGTTACACCTGCTGCAAAGCCAGTAGCTGCTGTTAAAACCATCTCAGTTGATGAGTATGCCGATCAAATGTCATTATCCCTTGCTCAACTTGAGACTGTTAAACTAATGCTGCAGGTATTAGGGCAAACAGATGGTGGGCCAGCTCCCACTGAATAAATAGATTTCCGACTTCATTTGGCATTACACGTGTGTGCCAGGGGAGACGGAATTAGAAGATCGAAAGATCTTCGAGCCGAGATAGGGAAATTCTCTACCTCGACTAACGAAAGGAAATAAATGTCTACAAAGACAATCAAAAGACGTATTGCACTTGTTGCAGCGTCAGCTCTTACAGCAGGATTTCTGTCTGTAGTAGCGATGCCAGCAGCAAATGCCGCAGATGGTGACTTAACTGTTACAACTGCGTCCGGTACTGTAGTTCTTCCTACAGTTAATGGTGGTTCAACAACTGGTACTGGAACAATCACTGCTAATGGTTCTGTTACTGTTGGTGTAGCAGCTGGTTCAGCTGCATGGGAAGTAAGAGTTTCTGGTGGAACTTTTACATCAGTAACTTCTGCTACAACAATTAGTGCAGCTAAGACTGTTGCCGCCGCTCAAACAGTGGGCGCTGCAGTAACTGGCCTAATTGCAACACCTACAGCAGCTGGCCGAAACATGGTTATCACAACCTACACAGGTGCTTCAGCTTCAGCTGCAGCTTCATCTACAACTGCAGTTAAAACTTTAACAATTACAGTTGTAGCTGCAGGAGTAAGCGGTGTTGCTAATGCGGGTGCAAGCTATCTGCAAATCGTTAACACAACTTCAACACTGACTGCCACATCAAATACGGATGCGACAAGGGCAAATATTGTTGCAGCTGGTGGTTCAGGAATAGTTTCCTACAGTATTACAGACGCTCTAACTATTAACTTACCGTCTACTACTGTAATCCAAGCAACAGTTAAATCTGGAGCTTGTGTTGTTGCAACTTCATCTGCATTCAGCCCTGCTGGAACATCAATTGTAACAGCTGCTCAAGCTGGACAGATTTATGTAGCGCAAGCTGATTCAACAAACACTCCAGCAACTACTTGTACAGTTGATTTAAATGCTGATGGAATTCTTATTGGAACAAAATCAATCGTGTTCCAAGGCCCTGTCGCTAAACTTGTAGTTACAAATCTAGCACGTGGTAAGACTTCAACAGTCAATACTTCAATGGGTTACATAACAGCTCAAGATTCAGCTGGTAACGCAATTGGTAACGTATCAATTACTGGTGAGTTAGTTTCTCCAGCTAGTGCTGATTCTACAATCGTAACTGCAGTTGCATCTGCTACTACAACAGTAGGAAGTGCATCAGTTAATGGTGGAACCAACCCAGGTACAGTTCCTGCAACCATTGGTTGGACATGCGGATCTACTTCATCAAATAGCGTGAAGATTAAGTACAAAACTTCAAACGGTACTGGTGGATTCATCTACAGTGATGATGTAGTTGCTACATGCGCAGGAAACCCTGCTAACTACACTGCTTCACTTGATAAGGCTTCTTATGTTCCTGGCGATATTGCAACACTTACAATCACCGCCAAGGACTCAAAGGGAGTTCTAACAAATGATGCAGCTACATTGAGCTCTGGAAGTACAATCTCAATCACAGGTTCAAATCTAACTGCTGTAACAACACCTTTGAGCACCGATACATTTAGCGGTGGATTAAAGACTGTTAAATTCACAGTTGGAGCAACTGGTGGATCATATAACTTAATTGTTGACCTACCACTATGGAACACCACAACTTACAGCCAAACAGCTGTATCAGTTCCTTACAAGATCACAACTTCAGGAGTGACTAACGAGGAAGTGCTTAAATCAATTGTTGCTTTAATTGCATCAATTAATAAGCAGATCCAAGCGCTTCAGAAGCTAATACTAAAAAGGAGATAAATAATCTCTAAAACGAGAGGCGACTTCCTATCGGGAGTCGCCTCTCGCCTTTATTCGAGAAATTTAAATTTGAATTAAAACCTATATAGCTACCGTAAAAATCTAGATGCAAGATGATTGCATGGATTCAGTTACAGGAGTAACTTAGCGGTAACTAAATTTCGCAACAGCAGGAGCGGAGTAAAAAGCAAAATGCTAGGAATCCTATTTTTATCTTTATCAGCGGTAGGTATATTTATCCTAGCCGGTTATCCAATTATTAAATTATTGTTTATGGGTACCGCAAATGACAAAAAAATTGAATTCGCAACCGTAATTTCATTCTCATTGATCCTAGGCTTTGGTCTATCAGCTTTATCAACATCGATTGCATACTCATATTTTGGTATAAATTTATACTTTATTATTTACGCCGCAATTATAACTATTATGTGGTGCCTATATTTTTATTTTTGTAAGTCTAAGGCCAAAATCAAGATACCCAGAAATAATTATTTAGCCTATTTTGGAGCATTTTTATTAGCTAGTATATATTTTGCAAAGAGCCAATGGGACAAATCTTTGCAACCAATTATTTTTTCAGGTGGCGGACCTGATGTTGCTCAGAACTTAATTGCTGGAATGTATGCAAATGAATTAGGACAAACTTGGAATTCTGCTAAGAATAATTTTATGGCGCAACTTGGTAGTGATGATTTTCGCCAAGCAACTATTGACATGTTTAGGCTGCCCTCACATGCAGACTTGGCGGTTGTAGATTACTTGGTGCTGGGAGGCCGTTGGGCGCTTACCGTGCCAATGAATCAAATGATAAGAATTTTTGGACCGCAAACAGTCTTTCTAGAAATAGGATCGGTTTTAGTTATCACCTTCGTATCTTTAATGATTGTGCTATTTGGTATTGGGAAACTACTAAATTTAAAAAATGCTTGGGCACTAGTGTTGGCTGTAAGTGTAACCTTTAACGGGGCATTTCTAAATCAATACTACAATGGAGGACTTTCTCAAGCGTTTGGCGTGATTGCAAATGTTGGAATTCTCGCCATTTTACTAGTAATAATTTCGAGAAATACTTTGCTAGATGATAAAAACAGTAGAATTGGTTTATTTCTTGTTAGCACTTCAGCATTCCTATCTAGTGCCCTTGCGTATATAGATGCAACCTTTGTTATTGTTGCAGTAATTTTTGCAATTATGTTTGTGTACGTATTTGTTAATCGTTCAATACTGCTGAACTTGGTAAAGTTAGTAGTTATCCCTGGTTGCGTAGCCATTATTTTGACCCAAGTTTTTATCTACAATTTGTTTCTGGGACTTCGTGACAGAGCAACGGCTGTGAGTAATACCGGTGTCAATGTAAATAATTGGAAAATGCCCTCACAATTGATGGGATTATTTTCCAACTACTCTGTATATAATGAAAAAACTCCACAAATAACTCTAACGTTTTCAATCGTTATAAGTTTATTGATGGTGATTTTTTTAATTTATCAATTGAGGAAGAGAAATTCCGAAAATTTAAATTTCGCAATATTAGGTCTGATTTCAATGTTAGGCTATTTATTATCTTTTATGGTTGGATTTAACTTACCAACCAAATCTGATTATCTCTATAGTAAAATAGGAGTTTATTTAGCTCCCTTTGTAATGACAAGTATTTTAATAATTTTAATCAAAAATTTAAGCTCGAATAAATTTAAGTCCTTAAGATTAGGCGTGATACTTACACTTGTTTTAGTTAACGTTGGGTCTGCAATAGCAGTAGAGAACAAATTTTCTTCTTCCACGGATGTAATAATTAGAATGCCGAAAGAGTATCGTGAATTAATTAATGATGGTGCAATTCGAAATTATCTTGAATCAAACAATTACATAATGCCATATAAAGTGGCGTATAATTATCTTGCGCTTTTTGGGGTTAAATATTTCATCTCAAAAGCTCCTAATGACATGGATTTTGATAAAAGGGTGGACAACTCCTTAAGAGTAATTTGTTTCTTGGGCGAAGTAGCTTGCAAGGTAAACACTCCACAAATCAATAATTCCGAGTTAAATAAGTATGGAATTATTGAATACGAAAGCACAATCACAACGAGCGAATATAAAGCCCTATCAATAATTGATCGATATAATTTTGTGACTGATATTTTGGGTCAACAACGAATTAGTGTTCCTGATAAATTCTTGGGTGGTAATCCGTACCTCAAATAAACATATTTTTGGAATTTATCTATTCACCTAACCAAAATTCAGAAAATATGTGGGCCCTGTCGGGATCGAACCGACGACCCACAGATTAAAAGTCTGTTGCTCTACCGACTGAGCTAAAGGCCCCACGAAATTAAAATTAGTGCGAGTTCTTACCCTAATTTGTCAATACGTCCGTATTATAGGCTGTAATGGGTATAAATTATAATTATGTAATATAGCCATTATCAGATTACCCCGGGTTGCGTCTTTGACTTTAGGCGCAATTAATCTGGTTTAAAATCGAGCATAAATTCTTAAGAATTTGACGAATTAGAGTAAATTCTAGAATTGAAATCAGATTCAAGGTATCAGTTAACTCGGTACTACCTAATACCTAAATTTTTATGCAAAGTATTGGGTTATGAAGCATCTGTGCTACTAAGTTATAAACTAAGCACAATATCAATTGATTTTAGTTTCAGGCAGTATAATTAGAGTATGAGCGTTAGCGGTGATTGGCTTAAACGTACTTGTCCATTATGTGAGCAAATTGACGCGAAATTTATTCCTGAAGTATCTTCAAAAATTCCTGCCGAATTTCTAACGTTCGAAGGAACCAAAGAACTATTTGTGGGCTTTAGAACGACACAAATATTCTTCACTTTTTCTCGGTGTGTAAATTGTGGATTGCTATATTGCCCCTGGTATTTTTCTACTAAACAGCTGGATGAGCTTTATGCAGATATGCCTGACAATCTTTTAGGCGAGGATAAATCAATAATTTCAAGAACCCATCAAGGCTATGTAAAAAAAATTTCAAAGAAAATAAAGAGAAGTAAAGTTTATTTGGAAATTGGACCTGACATAGGCTTAGTTACCCGATCGGCTATAGGCCAACTTAAACCGAATAAAGTGATTTTAATTGAACCAAATAAATCTGTTCACAAAGAATTACTTAGTAACAGTAGCTCATGTTCAGAAGTCGAATTAATTGATCATGTGAACGATTTAAATGAACAAAGCCCCGATTTAATAGTTGGCGTGCATGTATATGATCATTTGCTAAATCCACTAGAAGAATTAATAAAGCTAAACTCAAAATCTGTAAGTGGAGCCATGATTGCTTTAGTTGTACACAATGAAAAGTCTTTAATAAGAAAGTTTCTGGATAAGAAGTGGCCTCCTTTTTGCCTACAACACCCGCAGCTCTATAACAAAAAAACTATTAAACAAATGCTGGAATTGGCTGGATGGAGAGTTGTCTCAATTCAACCAACTATCAATTGGTTTTCCCTGAGACATTTCGCAAGAATGGGTGGTGGACTTATAGGAATTAATCCTAGATTTTTCTGTTTGATCCCTAACATTCAAATTCCATTTAAACTCGGAAATATAATTTGTATCGCTGAGAAACGAGCTGGTTAATATGTCAAAACTCAATAAAAACCTTATCACAACGAGTAGAATAAATTTGTTGGACTTTGGGTTACTTGCAATCGGTGTAATAAGTGCTTCATCCATCATAACCTGGGTGCTAACTGGTTTAACAACTAGAACTGAAACATCAGATAAATTAACTTATCTCGCATCTGGATTAGCTGCTGCAATAGTTGGCATAACTTCTCTTCGTCGCTCAATCACTTCAAGCGTTATTACTATTTTTTCAATAGTATCTTGGGCCTCTATATTTGTAGGCGTCACCGCAGTTGAGCACTTTAGTATGTCTAAAGAACACCCAATGGGATTTGGATGGAAAGTTACGTTGGTGATGGTTTGTATTTTGCCATTCGCATATTATTACCTTAAATCACCAGAAAAATTCAAAAAAATAACATTACTGCTTTGGATTCCAGCAGTTATTGTAACAACATCGCTCTCCCTAGCATTTTGGCAAACTTCGACTACTTTGCTTGAGTCTGGTCACTCTGAGTATGTATTAAATGAGATATTGGGTCCAGCCGCTGGCTATAACACCTATCAGGATTTTGTACCGCAATACTCCTTCCTACTTGGTTGGTTAATTAAACCAATTTTAGCGTCAATGGGAGCAGCAAGTGGCATTGCATTTCTAGTTACTCTCTTAACAGTACTTGGATATTTCTCATTGCTGATCATGGTGTTTTTTGCAAAGAGTGCTTGGCCAAAATTACCTTGGCCTATTTTGTTACTAGCAGTAATTCCTTTCTGCTCGCCAACACCAAGCTGGAACCGGATCTCATTTATTGGGCCGGCAAGCACACTACTTTCTGGTCCACCTATTCGTATTTTTGGTGGAATGTTAGTCGGCCTTGCTACGGTTTTAGTCGCAAGGAGAATCTTATTTAAGCAAACCAATAAAGTTTTAATTGTCTTGGTAGGCGCCTTATGCTCATTAGTTGTTTGGAATAATCTAGATTTTGGGCTAGCAGCAACAGTGGCCTCAACCTTAGTAATTTCGGCATCCGGTTTTGTGAGCTACTATAAAAATAAGTCAGCAATAATCTTTCACATAATTGGGCAATTTTTTGGTCACTTATTGGTTCTAGTTTTCCTAAGAATCAATGGTGGGACGCCAAACTGGGAGCTATTTGGTTGGTTTGCTCGTCAATTTGGAGGCGGATTTGGTTCGGTAACCATTGAGATGCCGGGGGCAGTCAATTTAGGTTTCCCACTAATAATGGGAGCTGCTGCATTAGGTATTTACTTCATCTTAAGCAAAGGTAAAATCAATTTTGAAGCAGTTGATGAAAAAATAAAAGAGCAAGCAAACGCTGCGATCATTGCTGCTTACTTCGGATTATTTACTGGCTTTGCACTTCCATACTACGTAAATCGCTCTTATCACGCCGGCCAGATGTCAATGCTTTATGTTCCATTAGCGACAGCTTTAATTGCGGCATGCTCTCTAATGGTTAGCTCAACTCCTAAAATTCAAATGAGTAATTTGCGGAATACATTTCCAGCATTAATCCTTGCCTTTATGATGGCGACTATCATTTTACTTCCTAACCCAAGCATGGAGATAGACAGGATTACCGGTGGCAACCCAAATGGAACTTTTCCAAGACCGCAACTAGTCAAAGCAATAAATGAGATTCCTGTATCTGAAAAATACGCAAATGAAAGTGACAAAACAATTGGTTTTTATGGTGAAGGCGGGAATTATGTCCATATGCTCGCTGGAATAGATTCGGTTAATATCTTTAATTCACCTCTAGATATGTTTCAAAGTAATGCATCAGTTAAGTTAAGTTGCGATAACTTAAAGAAGTTAAATAAAGACTTACTGGTTATGACTGATTCTGCAGAACAGACGTTTGCTTGGAATGATGGTTCTTTATGTGAGGGCTTGTATATTAAAGAGGAGATTGCTGGAGTTGGGGTTTTGGGAGTGCGCAAAAAGTAAGGTTTAAGGCTAAACTAGCCAAATGAAGGTTGCGATATTAGCTGGTGGATTAGGCACAAGACTTAGAGAAGAAACTGATCTATTGCCCAAGCCAATGGTGCAAATTGGCGGAAAACCAATTATTTGGCACATAATGAAAACCTATGCACAAGCCAACCTAAATGACTTTGTTGTTTGTGCGGGATATAAGGGAAATGTTATCAAAGAGTACTTTAGAGAGTTTCAATCCTTAAATTCAGATTTCACAGTTACCTTAGGTAGCAAAACAAATATCGAGTACCACGATAATTTTGAAGAAGAAAAATGGCGTGTAACTGTTGCTGCTACTGGTTTGGATACCATGACTGGTGGCAGATTATTTAGAGCTAGAAAGTATTTATCAGGTGGTACATTTATGTGTACGTACGGCGATGGTGTTGCAAATATTGATCTTAAAAAGCTTTTAGATTTCCATAAATCCCATGGCAAAATTGCCACGATCTCAACCGTTAGGCCAGAAACAAGATTTGGAGTTTTAGATATTAACCCAAATAACTCTGTCAAAAGCTTTAGGGAAAAACCACAATCTGATAACTGGGTTAATGCTGGATATTTTGTATTTGAAGAGAAGGTATTTGATTATTTAAGTGAGAAATCTGTATTGGAGAATGAGCCATTTGCTCAGCTAGCAAAAGATAATCAAATGCATGCTTTCCGCCATGAAGGATTTTGGAAGCCGATGGACACATACCGAGAGTTTAAATCATTAAATGATTTATGGGATTCCAATAAGGCTCCATGGAAGGTTTGGAAATGAGTTATTGGCAAGGACGCAGAGTACTAGTTACCGGAGCAACTGGTTTAGTCGGATCATGGTTAGTAAAAAAGCTTTTAACACTGGAAGCTGACGTTCATGGCTTAGTTTTAGATGCTGATCCGGATTCTGAGTTAATTCGAAGCGGTGATATTGGCCGGATTACTGTTACAAATGGTGACTTGAGAATTCCATTAGATGTGAGCAAGGCGGTTAAGAATAGTAATTGCGAAGTTATATTTCATTTAGGCGCACAAACTATTGTTGGCACCGCATTGAATGATCCAATGTGGACCTTTGAATCAAATATTGCTGGCACCTGGAACTTACTTGAGGCGGTAAGACAATCGGGCAATCAGGTTAAATCGGTAGTTGTGGCCTCAAGCGATAAGGCATATGGCACCTCAGATGTCTTGCCATATCTTGAGGGCTTTAGTCTGCATGGAGAGGGCCCGTATGACGTCTCTAAGTCCTGTACAGACCTAGTAGCCCAATCTTATGGCAAAACATACGACCTTCCTGTGACTGTGGCCAGATGCGGAAATATCTATGGTGGTGGGGACTTGAATTGGAGTCGAATTATTCCAGGAACTATTCGTAGCCTAATTCAAGGAGATCAACCGGAAATGCGCAGTGACGGTAGCTTGACTAGAGATTATGTTTATGTAATGGATATTGTCGAAGCATACCTTCACTTGGCAGTTGAAACCGAGAAGGGCAAGATTAATGGAGAAGCATTTAACTTCTCACGAGATGAACCACTTTCCGTAATGGTTTTGTATCAACAAATATGCCATACTTTTAATGGTTCATATGTTGAGCCAAAGATACTTAACACTGCCAAGAATGAGATTAAAGATCAGCACCTAGATAGTAGTAAAGCTAGAAAAGTACTGGGCTGGAAGTCTAATTTTACTCTAACGGATGGGCTTACTGAAACTATTAATTGGTATAAAACTAATTTAACAAAAGTGGCTATATGAAAAAACTAATTAGCATCATAATTCCAGCCTATAATGAAGAGGAATGTGTTGATGAACTAGCTGCAAGACTTCAAGCACTCTTCGTAACCGAATCACAATACGATTTTGAGGCAATCATTATTGAAAATGGCTCAATTGACACAACCTGGGAAAAATTACAGAAAATAGCAGCCGCTGATTCAAGATTTAAAATTTTGAAGCTATCAAGAAACTTTCGTATGGATGGTGGATTGACCGCTGGACTTGATTACATAAAGGGTGATGCTTGTGTACTAATGACAGCTGATTTACAAGATCCACCTGAATTGATTTCAGATTTTTTGCGCAAGTGGGAGGCTGGTTGGGAGAATATTTATGGCATTGTCACAAAACGCGGTGGCACCGGTCCAATTCGTACTTTGAACTCAAAAATGTTTTATTTCGTTGCTGACAAATTAACTGATGGACGTATTCTAAAGAATGCATCAGATTTTCGACTGGTGGATAAGAAGGTTTACCTAGCGATTAAGAGTATGGCTGAGCGAAATCGATTTGTTAGAGGTTTGTTTGCATGGGCTGGATTCAAATCAATCGGAATTCCTATGGAAAGGCCACCAAGGTTTGGTGGAGTCTCGAACGCTCATACATTAAAAGTGATTGACCTTGCATTTAAAGGAATATTTGCGCATTCTTACAAACCATTAAGAGTTATTACAGTTTTTGGAATAGTTTTATCAGCTATTTCATTTTTTACAATTATTCCCCTGGCAATTATCTGGATTACCTCAGGGGTTCCATTTGCTGGTTTCGGAACAATAGTTAGCTTATTTCTATTCGTGCTAGGCATTTTATCTTTAATGATTGGAATTTTAAGCGAGTACATCGGATTAATTTACGAAGAAGTAAAGGCCAGGCCAAACTATCTCGTAAGTGAAATTCTAAATTAGTATTTAGTAATGTTGATACTTTTTGATTTAGATGGAACTTTAATTGAAAGTAAGGAATCTATTATTAATTCTACCATCATAACTTTAATGAAATATAGCAAAGAATTGCCAAGCAAAGAGCAGATAGAAAAAACAGTTGGAATCCCAATTATAAATTTATTTAAAAAATATTTAAATTACTCTATTCTTGATCAAGCAGTAACAGAGTTTAGAGAGCATCTAATAATCGAAACACCAAAGACAACCAAACTTTATCCCGATACCTTAATTGTTCTTAATGAACTGACTAGAGATAATCATAAGCTAAAGGTGGTTACAAATAAGAAGACTTTATTAGCAAAGAAAATTTTGAACATTATGGAAATTGATCACTATTTCGATGAGGTAATTGGGATAGATCTGGGTGATCCAAAACCCAGCCCAAACATGCTTTTGTTAGCAGCAAAAGATTATGTAAAAGACGAAGTCATCATGGTTGGTGACAGACCAGAAGATGTAGTCGCAGCGAAAGAAGGAGGTTTTAAATCTGTATTTGTTGACCATGGAACTGTTACTCGAGCTGACGTAGAGCATTTAAATCCAGATTTCTACGCAAAAGAGCTAAGAGGATTACTTAATTTAGAGTTAATGAAGTAGATTATTACTGTCATGAGCGCTAAGTATTCAGATCAATTCATGGATTGGTTAAAAAGCGACGGCTATACAACGTGTTTCTTTGTAGGCGGCGGAAATGTTATGCATTTACTGGAATCTGCAAGTCGAAGATTTAATTGTATTCCAGTGGTGCATGAAGTGGCAGCCGGAATAGCAGCTGAGTATTTTAATGAAAACAATAGATTTGGAGAGCGAGCCTTCGCCCTTGTCACCGCTGGCCCTGGATTGACTAATATTGTCACAGCAATAGGTGGTGCTTTCTTGGAAAGTCGAGAACTTTTGGTGGTAGGAGGACAAGCCAAAGTAGCTGATCTTGCTCATGGCCGTGTTCCGCAAATTGGACATCAAGAAATTGATGGTGTCGGAATAGTCGAGAAAATTACGGTGGCAGCAATTCAGGCTGATAGACGTCTTACTAAAGAGGAAGTTCTGAATTTAACGGCCAGGTCTAGGAAAGCCAGGAAGGGTCCAGTTTTCATAGAGATGTGTATAGACGTTTCTGCCATGCCAAAACTTGAAGATTCTGACTTTAATGTTTCGCATGTGATTGATGCCGAAAATCCAAGCATTGAAGATATTAACTTGATACAGAAAATATGGAGTGAAGCGGAGCGACCATTAGTTCTAATTGGTGGAGGATTTGATAGAAATAGAGGAAAAGAATTATTAGAGAAACTGAAAAACTTAAATACTGTTTTAGCCACTACTTGGAATGGTTTTGACCGAGTAGAGAGTGATTACTTTTATTATGCAGGCAGGCCCAACACATATGGAATGCGCTGGAGCAATATTGCAATACAGTCCTCTGACTTCGTTTTAGCGTTGGGAACTAGGCTAGGTATTCAGCAAGTTGGTTTTGCGTGGGAAGATTTTGTTCCAAATGGAAAAATAATTCAGGTGGATATTGATAAAGAAGAATTAAATAAGGGATTCCCAGAAATTTACAACGGAGTTGCTAGCGACGCAGTAGCAGTTTTATCAAACGTGCTTAAAAACTGGTCCCCATCATCAAAATCAGAATGGTTGGATTTTATTGTAGAAATTCGTAAAAAATTTGACTTTCCTGATCCAGCCAATGTAGCAAAAGAAGAATTCATTGAACTTCATAAATTTATTTTTGAGCTCGGCAATTATTTACAACCTACAGATGTAATTGTTCCTTGCAGTAGTGGGGGAACATTCAATGCGGTAATGCAGATGTTCAAACAAAAATCCGGGCAATTAATAACTACAAATAAAAGTTTAGCAAGCATGGGTTATGGACTAGCGGGAGCAATTGGAGCATCTGTCGCAAATCCAGATACAAGAATAATACTCATGGAAGGAGATGGCGGATTTGCGCAAAATTTGCAAGAACTTGGAACGGTATCAGTGCAAAAATTACCAATAAAAATCTTTCTGACATCAAATAAAGGGTATGCGTCAATTCGAACTACTCAAAAATCTTATTTTAATGGAAATTATGTTGGATGTGACAGAGAAACTGGACTTGGATTACCAAATTGGGAAAATATTGCAAAAGCATTTGATATTTCAAGTATGGTGGTAAACAAGACAAATTTATGGAACAGTGAAATGATTTCAAATATGGAATCTAATCAACCATTTTTGTTTATAGTTGAGTTGGATCCAGAACAAATGTATTTTCCAAAAGTTACTAGCAGGGTGTTGGCTGATGGATCCATGAAAACGAACCCAATACATTTGATGAGTCCAAATTTAGAGCAAAGTGTTGCAGAGAAGGCTTATAGATTTATACCAAGAGACAAGTGGGACTTTTGAGTAAAGTAATTATAATTACTGGCGTAAACGGCTGGCTAGGAAATTCCTTTATTAATATAGCTAGTAATTCTAAAAAAAATTATAGTTTTTTAGGATTAAGTTCAAGAAACTATTCACAAGTTGTTTTCGATAAGCTAAAGAAGCATAATGAAGTTTCAATAAAGAATTTTTGGAATTTCACTAACTCTAGTGGTGAAGTCGAAGGACTTGTACATCTAGCATTTTTAACACGCGATAAGTTAAAAGGAATGAGTAGCGGTGAGTATTTAGCTGAAAATAGAAAAATTACGGAAAGGGCCTGTGATTTAGTAATTAGCTGTAAACCAAAATGGGTTTTAACAGTATCTTCAGGTGCTACCCAAAACCTAGATGAGTTTAATTACTATGGTCAATTAAAGCGAGAAGAAGAAAATGCTTTAACAAATGCGTGCCAATCAACTGGCACTGAACTTATAATTGGTCGGCTGTGGGGCGCAACCGGATTTACAATGCCAATAAATAGAAATTATGCGATAAGTGATTTTATCTGTCAAGCTTTAGAGATTGGATCAATTAAAGTTAATTCTAACTTTGAAGTTTGGAGACGTTACGTCGATGCTGAACAATTCATGGACTTGTTATTCAAGAGGGCTTTAGCCGGCGATTCGGGAGTGATCAATTCCGGGGGGCCAATTATTGAGATTGGTGAGCTGGCTAATAAAATTGCTTTGAAAATGGGATTAACGCGAAAGATATTTCGAAATTTTGAATCTGATTCCGATTTGATCGATAATTATTTTTTCCCAGGCGATGAGTACGAATTATCACTGAATAAATTCGGAATGAATACGAAAAGCATAGATGAGCAAATTTCTGATACAATTGCAGGACACAAACTTCAAACATGGGCAAAGGAACGTTAAATGAATAAGACCGAGCGCGCCATGGTTGAGATACTTTCCCGTGGTAAGGATGAATTTGGAGTTGTGAGTGTTAAAGCTGAGTTTGAAGCTGAGGGTACGAGACTAGAAGAATTATTGCGCCTTGTAGATGTTTCTAGAGCCGCTGGATTGCCTGTAACGGTTAAGATCGGTGGCTGTGAAGCAATAAGAGACTTGCTCGAATCAAAACAAATTGGTGTGCGGTATGTTGTTGCACCAATGGTTGAGACCGCATATGCAGTGAGTAAATACGTGGCAGCTAAAAATATTGTTTATACTCAAGATGAGCAAAAAGACACTGACTTTTTATTCAATATGGAAACTATTACTGGATTTGAAAACCGAGAGAATTTGATCACTGAAATTTGTAAAAAAGATGGTGCTGACGGGGTTGTATTTGGAAGAGTAGATTTTGTTGGGTCTATGTCTTGGGATAGAAACACAATTAATACACAAAAAACTACAGATTACGCGCTTGAAGTTGCCAAGCTTTGTAAAAACGTTGATAAGCAACTTGTTATGGGGGGCGGTGTTTCAATTGAATCAATTGATGCGATTCGCCAGGTTCATGCGATTCGTTTAGATAGATTTGAGACACGTAAAGTTGTGTTTGATACAACAATGGCACTTGGTTCTGATATCGAGCAAGGTTTAGTAGATGCAGTTCACTTTGAACTGCTTTGGCTGTTGAACAAGCGTGATTACTATACTGGAATCGCTCATGAGGATGAAAAGAGAATTGGCATGCTTGAGGCAAGATGGGAAGAGTTGAAGAGTTGGAAGAGCAAGGGAAGGCCTTAGCATCACCTTACAGACGCTTTTTTCAATCTATCCCTAATTGCAACGGCAATGTCGCTGCCGATTGGTAATTGAGCGTGCACAACTTTAATTTGTTGCGAATCAGCACGACGAAGTGCTTGATATAAAACTTTTGCATACTCTTCATTATTCTTCGGGCTCGCCAGTCTAACTACACCTTCAGGTGTTTTGATGTTACTCAGCGCAATATAGCCATCACCTCGCTCAGGGGTTTGATCAAGAATTACTTTTGCAAGTGGTGAGTAATGTGATTCAAGCAAGCCAGAAGCTTTAATAGCAAGGTTGTTAGTAGTTGTAGGCTCAAGATCAGTTACGGTAAAGATCATCTGCGCTGTAATGGCACCTGGGCGCAAGATAACTGGACTTGAGCCTATGCAGTCGATAATAGTTGATTCAAGCCCCACCTCACAAGATCCACCATCTAGAATCTGATCATTACTGCTTAAATACTCATCCAGCTCAGCTTCAACTGCTTGCGCCGTTGTCGGGGAAACGGCGCCAAATCTATTTGCACTGGGCGCTGCAACGCCAAGCCCACCTTGTTTTTCAAATTCAGATAAGAGCGCCAGCCCAACCACTTGGTTTGGAATCCTGATACCAACATTGTTTTGGCCACCAGTAATAAAATCCTTTACTAAATTTGTTCTGGGTAGGATTAAAGTCATAGGTCCCGGCCAAAAAGATTTTGCTAATTTGATTGCGTACTCCGGTATTTCTTTTGCCCACTTATTAAGTAAATTGATATTTGAGATGTGTACGATCACTGGGTGATCAGCAGGCCTACCCTTAGATTTATAAATCTTATCTACTGCCGTTTTGTTGGCAGCATCAGCCCCTAATCCGTAGACAGTCTCTGTTGGAAAGGCAACTAGGTTGCCACTCAGTAGCGATTTAGCGGCATCGGCAATGGCTGATTGTGTGCAGCTGGAGATAATTACCATGCGTAAATTCTCCCATTTAATCAGTTTTGTCGTACCTTTAATCAACGATACCCTTCTCCTTCCACTGTCCCCATCGTCTAGCGGCCTAGGACGTCGCCCTTTCACGGCGTTAACACGGGTTCAAATCCCGTTGGGGACGCAAAGGATTGGAAGAAATTTCAATCCTTTAAAAGCTGGCCCAGTAGCGCAGTTGGTTAGCGCGCCGCCCTGTCACGGCGGAGGTCGCGGGTTCAAGTCCCGTCTGGGTCGCGATTTATTCATTTCTGAAAAGAAGTGGATAAATCTTTTTGGCTGAGTAGCTCAGTTGGTATGAGCGAACGACTGAAAATCGTTAGGTCGCCGGTTCGATCCCGGCCTCAGCCACCAGGAGTGATTAAATTAGGAGGCAAATGAATATAATAAGCTTGTCTCAAACTTTAATCATAAAATTTCGATCGATGTGGCGCTGGGGATTGGTTGGCGTTCTTACTGCTATTTTTGATTACTTTATATTTTTGTTTTTATACTCATTGATTCCATCAGTACTATTTGCAAACTTTTTCTCAGGGCTTATATCACTTACCTTCAACTATCTTGCCCATTACTTTTGGTCTTTTAATAGCGCATCTGATCACAAGCAATCTGGTAAGCGATACTTACTTAACCTAACTTTTTTTTGGTCTCTTGGCACCATAATTCTAAAACTATTGATCTCATCCGGAGTTGAGCCACATATTGCCAAAATTATTCCTGTGTTTATGACTGCACCACTAAGCTTTGTTTCATTGAACTTTTTTGTCTTTCAAAAAGGTTCAAAACATCTTTAATTGACTTAAACCTTCAGATCTTCATAGCTAGAATTAATAGTAAAGCGATAGCCAACATTGCGCACCGTATCAATTACTGATTCAAACTCAGGTCCTAGCTTTGAACGAAGACGCCTAATATGAACATCAACTGTTCTAGTGCCACCAAAGTAATCATAACCCCAGATCTCTTGTAGTAATTGGGATCTAGAAAATACTCTTCCTGGATGCTGGGCTAAATACTTTAGTAATTCAAACTCTTTAAAGGTTAGATCAAGAGTTCTTCCCTTTATTTTGGCAGTATATGAATCCTCATCTATTACTACC
>Ga0169931_10001766_pt1 | contig 35663 bp, 35 predicted proteins | sample Kivu_15m_20L_FD_129675 | JGI IMG/M metagenome (GOLD analysis project Ga0169931, IMG submission 129675) | Freshwater microbial communities from Lake Kivu, Western Province, Rwanda to study Microbial Dark Matter (Phase II) - Kivu_15m_20L... | ecosystem: Environmental > Aquatic > Freshwater > Lake...
AGGTTGATGATGCGCCCCCAGCCGCGCCGCGCCATGGCGGGGGCGAAGGCCCGCGCCAGCAGGAAGGGTGCATCGAGGTTGACGCGCATGGTGCGGTCCCAGCAGCCCTCGTCCAGCTCACGCATGGACGGGCGCTCGTTGATGCCGGCGGCACACACCAGGATGTCGGGGTCGCCGGCTGCGGCAATGGCCTCGCCGGTCATGCGCGCGAGCGCATCGCGGTCCGAAAGATCACAGGCGATGGGCCAGGCGCGACGGCCGAGCGTCACGATGTCGCCCACGACCTCCTCCAGCCGAGCCCGGTCACGCCCGACCACCACGACATCGGCGCCGGCCTCGGCCAGCGCCAGGGCCATGGTGCGGCCCAGACCGGAATTGCCGCCGGTGACCAGTGCGGTGCGGCCGTCGAGCCGGAACAGGGCCGCCAGGGCGGTCATCGTGCGCCTTCCAGCCGCGCACGGGCGCGGGCCACGGCGGCACGCACCTGATCCGGCGCCGTTCCGCCACGATGTGCGCGGCTGGCCAGCGAGCCCTCCAGCGTGAGCACCTTGTAGACGTCCTGGTCGACCGCCGGCGCGAACTCACGGAACTGCTCGAGCGTCAGGCCGGCGAGGTCGACGCCCAGCCCGGCCGCGGCGCGCACGGCACGGGCCACGGCCTCGTGGGCCTCGCGGAACGGCGTGCCCTTGCGCACCAGGTAGTCGGCCAGATCGGTGGCGGTGGCGAACCCCTCGGCAGCCGCAGCACGCATGCGCTCGGGGCGGACGATGAGGCCGCGCATCATCTCGGCGTAGATGACCAGGGTGTCGACCAGGGTATCGACGGTGTCGAACAAGGGCTCCTTGTCCTCCTGGTTGTCCTTGTTGTAGGCCAGCGGCTGGCCCTTCATGAGGGTGAGCAGCGCCACCAGATGGCCGTTGACCCGCCCGACCTTGCCGCGCACCAGCTCGGGCACGTCGGGGTTCTTCTTCTGCGGCAGCATCGACGAACCGGTACAGAAACGGTCAGGCAGGTCGATGAAGCCATAGCGCGGGCTCATCCACAGGATGAGTTCCTCGGACAGCCGCGACAGGTGGGTCATGACCAGGGCGGCGGCCGCGGTGAATTCGATGGCGAAGTCGCGATCGGACACGGCATCGAGGGAGTTCTCGCACAGACCGTCGAAACCGAGTTCGCGCGCGACCATCTCGCGGTCGATGGGAAAGGTGGTGCCCGCCAGCGCGCCCGAACCCAGCGGCAGCCGGTTGACGCGGCCGCGGCAGTCGCCCAGGCGACCGGCGTCGCGGTCGAGCATCTCGTGGTAGGCCATGAGGTGGTGGCCGAAGGTCACCGGCTGGGCCACCTGCAGGTGGGTGAAGCCCGGCATGACGAGCTCGGCGTGACGCTCCGCCAGATCGAGCAGCACGACCTGCAGCTCGCGCAGGTGACCGCGGATACGGTCGATGGCGTCGCGCAGCCAGAGCCGGATGTCGGTGGCGACCTGGTCGTTGCGGGACCGTCCGGTGTGCAGGCGCTTGCCGGCGTCGCCGACGAGCTGGGTGAGGCGGCGTTCGATGTTGAGGTGCACGTCCTCCGCGTCGAGCGACCACTGGAAGGACCCGGCCTCGATCTCGGCCCGGATGAGGGCCATGCCGCGGCGGATGTCCTCGAGGTCGGCCGCCGGGATGACGCCGGTGGCCGCGAGCATGGCGGCGTGGGCGAGCGAGCCCTGGATGTCGAACAGGGCGAGCCGGTGGTCGAAGAAGACGGAGGCGGTGTAGCGCTTGACGCGCTCGTCGACCGGTTCGCTGAAGCGGCCGGACCAGGTGCCGGACGCGCCGGCCAGACCTGCCGGGGCCGACGCGGGCTGCGAGGGATGTTGGGAATTCATGGGGGCGTTGGAGTGAAACTTCGATGGGCAGTATAAAACAGCCGCCTCGCGCACCCGGGCGTCTGCCGGAGTTCCGCAACCTGGGCGTGTGGCTGCGGGCCTGCCTGCTCGCGACCGGGCTCGCCCTCGCCACCGCCGTGCTGCTGGCGGAGGAGTGGCGCGGGTTCGCCGAGCAGTTCTCCATCGTCGTCCTGCACGTGCATCCGCCGACGCTGCTGCTGCTCGCGGTCGGCACGCTGGCCGCCGGTGCGCTTTCGCGCCTGCCGCGCGGCGCCGGCATCGTGGCGGTGCTCGGGCTGGGCAGCGGATCCGTGCTCGCCTCGGAATGGCTGCTCGGCCTGGGTGGCGGCCTGGCGCCGGCCGAGCCGGTACGCGCCACCGTTCTGGGCGCGGCCGGGACCGCGCTGGCCCTGGTGTATTTCGATCTGCGCGCCCGCGCACTGTCGCCGGCGATCGCCGAAGCGCGGCTGCAGGCGCTGCAGGCGCGCATCCGGCCGCACTTCCTGTTCAACAGCATCACCGCGGTGCTGTCGCTGATCCGCTCGCAGCCGGCGCGTGCCGAGGCGGCCCTGGAAGACATGGCGGACCTGTTCCGCGTGCTCATGTCCGACAACCGCGATCTCGCGCCGCTGGCGGCCGAGGTGGCGCTGTGCCGCCAGTACCTGGATCTGGAGCACCTGCGGCTCGGCGACCGGCTGAACGTCGAGTGGCACGTCGACCACATGCCGGGTGACGCCCTGGTGCCGCCGCTGGTGCTGCAGCCCCTGCTGGAGAACGCCGTCTACCACGGCATCGAGCCGCTGCAGATGCCGGGCACGATCACCGTCAACATCCTGAGGCGCCGCGACGAGATCCACATGCTGCTGCGCAATCCCTGCCCGCCCGGACGCGGCGGCCCCGGAGGCAACCGCATGGCCCTGGCCAACATCCGCGAACGGCTCGCGCTGCACTTCGACGAAGAGGGGCGTCTCGAGGCCCGGACCCGTGGCGACGACTACGAGGTGCACATCCGCATGCCCTACCGGCCACAGCCTGTCGCCGGGGTGGCGCGATGAACCCGCTGCGCGTGATGATCACCGACGACGAGGCCCCGGCCCGGCACCGCCTGCGCGAGCTGTTGTCCGACTGCGCCCGGGAGATGCCGCTGACCGTGGTGGCCGAGACCGCGAGCGGCGCGGCGCTGCTCGAGGCGGTGCAGGACATCGCCTCGGACGTGGTGCTGCTCGACATCCGCATGCCGGGCATGGACGGCATCGAGACCGCACGCCACCTGCAGAAACTGCCGGCGCCGCCGCGGGTGGTGTTCACCACGGCCTACGAACGCCATGCGCTCGAGGCCTTCGAGGTGCACGCGGTGGACTATCTGCTCAAGCCGGTACGGGCGCGCCGTCTGCAGGAGGCACTGGCGCGGGCGCGTTCCCTCACGACGCCGAACGGGGTTCCGGACGCCCTGCGCACACCCGCGGCGCGCAGCCATTTCTCGGTGTCCGAGCGGGGGCGCATCGTGCTGGTGCCGGTGCGCGAGGTCCGCTTCCTGCGCGCGGAACTGAAGTACGTGACGCTGCGCACGGCGACGCAGGAGCACGTGATCGAGGAGTCGCTGACCCGGCTGGAGGAGGAATTCGGGCCTGCCTTCGTGCGCATCCACCGCGGCTGCCTGGTGGCGGTGGAACACCTCCAGGGTTTTGAACGCCAGGACGCCGGCACGGGCGAGGCCCAGTGGGCGGCGGTGCTGGCGGACGTGACCGAGCGGCTGCCCGTATCACGACGTCAGGCCCATGTGGTCAGGGAGTTCGGCCGCCACGACCGCCACGCCTGACCGGGAGGTCTGATCGGGTCTGCCCGAAGAACACGCGTTTCCGGCGCGGGCGCGAGGACGCGCCGCCCGTGCCTTGTTCAGGCTGCCAGCCGCTGGCGCGGAACGACCTCCTCCAGCCTCGCCGCCGCATCGCGCAGCGCGGTGCGCAGCCCCTCCTCCACCACCGGGTGGTAGAACGGCATCTCGAGCATGCGCGCCACGGTCATGCCGGACTGGATGCCCCAGGCCAGCAGGTGGGCGAGATGTTCCGCGTCCGGCCCGATCATTTCCGCACCGAGCACGCGCCCGTCGTGTCGGCGGGCGTAGACGCGCAGCAGTCCGCGGTTGCGCAGCATCACCCGCGCGCGCCCCTGGTCCTCGAAGGACACCGCGCCGATGACGATGTCGTCCGCCTCGAGCTCGGCCAGACGGGCGCCGACGGTGGCGAGCTGCGGATCGGAGAACACCACCGCCAGCGGCGTCCGGCGCTGGCCCGGCCGCACATCCGGGAAGCGGGCCGCGTTCGCGCCGGCGATGCGGCCTTCGTCGGCAGCCTCGTGCAGCAGCGGCAGATCGTTGTTGGCGTCGCCGGCGATGAAGATGGCCGACGGGCCGCACTGCAGGCTCAGGCGATCGAAGCGCGGCACCCCGCGCGAGTCCAGGGCAAGGCCGGTGGTCTCGAGCCCGAGATCGCGCACGTTCGGGCTGCGGCCCGTGGCCGCGAGCACGTAGTCGACGGTGAGCACCCGGGACTCGCCGTCCGCGCCGCGGCGGACGATGCGCACCCCCTCGGGGACGCGTTCGATCGACGCCACTGCGGCGTCGGCATCGAGCGGAAACTCCTCGGCGAAGACGCTGGCAGCACAAGCCCTCACCACGGGGTCGGAAAACGGCCCGATGGCACCGCCGACACCGAACATGTGCACCGCCACGCCCAGACGGGACAGGGCCTGACCGAGTTCCAGGCCAATCACACCGGGCCCGAACACGGCGACCGAGCGGGGCAGGTCGGTCCATTCGAAGATGTCGTCGTTGACCACGAGCCGGTCGGCCGCACCGCGCAGTACGGGGGGAACGGCGGGCGAGGACCCGGTGGCGATGACGGCGCTGGAGAAGCGCACCGATGTCCCGTCGTCCAGGACCAGGCGCGATGGACCGTCAAACCGGGCGCGGCCCTGCAGACGGTCGGCCGTCGGGATGCGCTCGACGCCATCGAGAACAAAGCCGACGAAGCGATCCCGCTCGCGGCGCACCCGTGCCATCACGGCCGCGCCGTCGACGCGAACATTGCCCTCCAGCCGCAGCCCGAAGGCGTCCCAGCGGGCCGGGGCGTGGGCGGCCTCGGCCGCGGCGATGAGCAGCTTGCTGGGCATGCATCCGACGCGGGCGCAGGTGGTGCCGTGAGGGCCGGCCTCGATGAGCAGGGCCCGCTTGCCGGCGGCGGTGGCAGCGCGGTAGGCCGCAAGCCCGGCCGTGCCCGCGCCGATGACGACAACGTCTGTGCGATGGTTGGTTTCCATGTCCGTTCTCCGATGCGATGGTGCGGGCTGCCGGCGCCCCTCGGGCACCGGCAGCCGATGCCGCGTGTCAGGCCGCCTTGCGCTGCCGGCCGGCCCACTGCTCCAGTTCCTCGGCGCCACCGATGTGCTCACCGTTGATGAACACCTGGGGCACGGTCTGGCGGCCGGTGATGGCGCCGATGACCCGGCTGCGCGTCTGGTGCGGCAGCGGGATCTCGACGTACTCGTAGCCGAGATCCGACAGCAGGGCCTTGGCGCGGGCACAGTACTGGCAGCCCTCGCGGGTGAGGATGGCGACCTGGTCCGGCGTGCGCGCCTGCGGGTTGATCCAGCGCAGCATGGTGTCGGCGTCGGACACCTCGAACGGATCGCCGGGCTTCTCGGGCTCGATGAACTGCTTCACCACCACCCCGTCGCGCACCAGCATCGAGTAGCGCCAGGAGCGCTTGCCGAAGCCGAGATCGGACTTGTCGACGAGCATGCCCATGCCCTCGGTGAACTCGCCGTTGCCGTCCGGCAGCAGGCGGATGTTGGCGGACTCCTGATCCTTCGCCCATTCGTTCATGACGAATGTGTCGTTGACGGACACGCACACGATCTCGTCGACGCCGTTGGCACGGAACGCGGCCGCCAGTTCGTTGTAGCGCGGCAGGTGGGTCGAGGAACAGGTGGGCGTGAAGGCGCCTGGCAGCGAGAAGATCACGACGGTGCGACCGTCGAAGATCTCTCCGGTGGTGACGCTCTTCCACTCGTTGTCCTGGCGGATGCGGAAGGTGACGTCGGGAACGCGCTTGCCTTCGTGACTGTGCAACATGGCTGACTCCTTGGATGATGTCGGTGGTTCGATGTCCCGCGGCCGCTCGGTCGGCCGGGGTGCGGAACGAACTTTGCCCACCCCGGACGCTGCCGCCCAATACCTTGTTACGATCTGCGCCATAGGCGTCGCCTATCGCTGCCGCCATCCGTCCGGACTGTCATGACTCTCACCGAACTCCGATACATCGTCGCCGTGGCCGACGAACGCAACTTCAGTCGCGCGGCCGAGCGCTCGTTCGTGAGCCAGCCCAGCCTCAGCGCCTCGGTGCGCAAGCTCGAGGACGAGCTGGGAATCCGGATCTTCGAGCGCGGCGCCGGCGAAGTCCTGCTGACCGAGGCTGGCGAGCAGGTGGTGGCCCAGGCCCGACGGGTGCTGGACGAGGCGGCGCGCGTCAAGGCCGTCGCCAAGGAGAAGCGCGACCCGCTGGACGGGGTCCTGCGGCTGGGCGTCATCCACACCGTGGCGCCTTACCTGCTGCCGGAACTGGTGCAGGGCCTGCGCACGGCAGCGCCGGCCATGCCGCTGGACATCGAGGAGAACCAGACCGCGGTGCTGGAGCAGCTGCTGCGGGCGGGCGAGATCGACTGCGCCATCCTGGCCCTGCCTTTCGCCGCCGCCGGCGTAGAGACCACGCCGCTGTATGACGAGGACTTCCAGGTGATCGTGCCGTCGCGGCACCCCTGGGCGCGTCGGCGCAGCGTGCGGACCAGCGAACTGGCGACGCAGAACCTGCTGTTGCTCAGCATGGGGCATTGCTTCCGCGACCAGGTGCTGCAGGCCTGCCACGAGTTCTCCCGCCCGGCCCCGCCCGGTCGCCAGGGCAACTCCCTGGAAACCCTGCGCAGCATGGTGGCCTCGGGCATGGGGATCTCGGTGCTGCCCGCCACCGCCCTGACGCCCCGCCACGCCACGCCTCTGGTGAAGGTGGTGCCGTTCGCCGAGCCGCGCCCAACCCGGCGAATCGTGGTCGCGACGCGGACCGGGTTTCCGCGCGCCGGCGCGATCCGGGCGATCCGGGAGGTGGTGGCCGCGACGGACCTGCCTGTGACACCCTCCACGGAAGCGTGAGGCGACACCTGCCCCCCGCCGGGTGAACGCCTCCTCCGGCGCCGCACGAGCTCACGCCTCCTTTCCTGTGCCGGGCGCAGCCGCGACGGCAGGGGCCCGCGGAACGACGGCGGGAGAGCGGGTGCGGCTGGTAGAATCGCCGTGACTTCTTCACACCTCGCCTCCCGTGCCCGCAACCGCCCGTAGACTCGTCATCGCAACGCGCGAAAGCGCCCTCGCCCTCTGGCAGGCAGAACACGTGCGCGACCGCCTGCAGGCGGCGCATCCAGGGCTCGAGGTGTCGCTGCTCGGAATGACCACGGAGGGCGACCGTCGGCTCGGCACGACCCTGGCACGCATCGGCGGCAAGGGTCTGTTCGTGAAGGAACTGGAGGAAGCCCTGATGGACGGCCGCGCCGACCTCGCGGTGCACTCCATGAAGGACGTTCCGGTCAACCTCCCCGACGGCTTCGTGATCGCCGCGGTGTCGCAGCGCGAGGACCCGCGCGATGCCTTCGTGTCGAATCACCACGCGGATATCAACAGCCTTCCTGCGGGGGCCCGGGTCGGCACCTCCAGCCTGCGGCGCGAAGCGCAGCTGCGGGCACGGCGCCCCGATCTGGTCGTGCGCCCGGTACGCGGCAACGTGCAGACCCGTCTGCGCAAGCTCGACGAGGGCGAGTTCGACGCCATCCTGCTGGCGGCCGCCGGGCTCAAGCGACTCGGTCTGGGAGCGCGCATCCGCAGCCTGCTGGAGCCCGCGGCAAGCCTGCCGGCCGTCGGCCAGGGCGCCCTGGGCATCGAGTGCCGGGCCGATCGCGCCGACGTGATCGAGGCCGTGTCGGTGCTGGCAGACGCCGAGACCTGGTGGTGCGTCCGCGCCGAACGCGCCATGAGCCGGGCGCTCGCCGGCAACTGCACCGCCCCGCTGGGCGGCTACGCCACCATCGAGGGCGGGGTCGCCACGCTGTCCGGGTTCGTGGCGCTGCCGGACGGCAGCCGCATCGAGCGCGCCGCGGAGCAGGCGCGGACCGATACGCTCGACGCCGAGGACCTCGGTGCGCGGGTCGCCCAGAGTCTGACGCAGGCCGGTGCGCTCGAGGTGCTCAAGCTTGCGGAGGGCATGGTTTGAGCGCCGCCGGACCGCTCGAGGGCGTGCGCGTCCTCGTCACCCGCCCCGAACATCAGGCCCGCCGCCTGTGCCAGCTGATCAGCGAGCGCGGCGGCGAGGCGATCCCCTTCGCCACCATCCTGATCGAGGATCTGTCCGACACCGAGACCGTACGACAGGCGGTGGCGAGCCTGGACAGCACGGACCTCGCCATCTTCGCCAGCGCCAACGCGGTGCGCTACGGACTGGCGGCCATCCGGCGCGCCGGAGCACTGCCGCGGCGCCTGCCGGTGTTCGCGGTGGGCCCCGCGACCGGGGCGGCGCTGGCCAGCGAGGGCATGGAGCAGGTGCACGTGCCCGCGGAAGGCGCGGACAGCGAGGCCCTGCTGGACCTGCCCGAACTGCGTCAGGTCGAGGGCCGGTCGATCGCGATCTTCTCCGGCGAGGGCGGGCGCCCGACGCTGCGCGAGACGCTGGCACAGCGCGGTGCCAGCGTGACGGTGGTGCCGTGTTACCGGCGGCGACCCGCGAAGGACATCCCCGAGGCGGTGCGCCAGGCCCTGGCGCGTCACCGCGTGCATGCGGTGACGCTGACCAGCGGCGAAGGGCTGCAGAATCTCTACGGCGTGCTGGACGGCGAACTCGCGACCGGGCTGCGCCGGCTGCCGCACTTCGTGATCCACGATCGCGTGGCGCTCGCGGCGCGAAACGCCGGCGCCCAGGAGATCATCGTCGCCCCCGGTGGGGACGAGGCCCTGGTCGAGGCGCTGGTGCACTGGCTGTCGACGGCGCACGCCAGCGCCACGCTTCACTGATCGGCGTCGGCGCCAGGGGTCGCAGCATGCACGAGCCGCCCTGCACATCGCGCCTGTCGCGCGGTGATTCCCCCGGAGCACGCTGCCGATGAGCGAGGACCGCGCACCCGAGACGGCGGGCGCGGATCCCGTTCCGCCCGCGCCGCCACCCGCGCCCCCGGCCCCCATCACCGCCCCGCCGGCCCAGGGCATCACGCCGGTGTGGTCGAGGATCGGCACCGGACTGAACCCCGCGATGATGGTGGCCCTGGCGGCGTTGCTGCTCTCGGCCTGGCAATGGACCACGTCACAGCGGGACGCGGCCCGCCTGCAGACCGAGCTGGCGCGCCGCCTCGCCGGCGCCGAGGCCGCCGGCAACGAGGTCCGCTCGGGCAGCGACCGGATGCGCAACGACCTGCGCGATCTGGAGAGCCGTCTGGGCCTGATGGAGGCCAAGCTGATCGAATCGCAGAATCAGCGTCTCGCCCTCGAATCCCTCTACCAGGAACTGGCGCGCAATCGCGACGAATGGGTGCTGGCCGAGATCGAGCAGCTGCTGATCGCCGCCAACCAGCAGCTGCAGCTCGCCGGCAACGTGCGCTCGGCCCTGATCGCTCTGGAGGCGGCGGACAAGCGTCTGGCCCAGGCCGACCGGCCGGGCCTGCTGTCGCTGCGACGGGTGATCGCGCGCGACATCGAACGCCTGAAGACCGCACCGGCGCTGGACGTGCCGGGCCTCACGCTCAAGCTCGACAACCTCATCGCCGGCGTCGATGCGCTGCCGCTGGCCGCAGAACAGCGCCCGCGGGAGACGCCCGAGCCGCGCCCGGGCGCGGGCGGGGCCTGGGAACGGTTCGCGCGCGAGGTGCTGGTCGACCTGCGGGACATGCTGCGCATCCGGGTCGCAGACAGCCGTGAAGTGCCGCTGCTAGCGCCCGAGCAGGTGTTCTTCCTGCGCGAGAACCTCAAACTGAAATTGCTCTCCGCCCGCCTGGCGCTGCTGTCGCGCAACGAGCCGGGGTTCCGTGCCGACGCCCGCACCGCCGAGCAGTGGCTGGGACAGCACTTCGATCCGAAGGCACGCGCGGTCGCCAACGCCCAGGGATTGCTGCGCCAGCTCGCCGCGTCGGACCTGACGGTGCAACTGCCCGACATCGGCGAGAGCCTGCAGGCGGTGCGCACGCAGGCGGCGGGCCGCCGCAGCGGCCTGCGGTGACCTCGGCACGCCGATGAAGGCCTTCTTCTGGGTGCTCGGGCTGTTCGCACTCGCCGTCGGCCTGGTGGTGGCGGCGCGCTACAACTCGGGTTACGTCCTGATCGTGCTGTCGCAGCACCGCATCGAGGTGTCGGTGAATTTCGCCGTCGCCCTGCTGCTGGGACTGGTGGTGGCGCTGCATCTGGCGCTGCGCGCGATCCAGGCAGTGCTCAGACTGCCCACGGAGGTCCGGGAGTTCCACGAGAGCCAGCGCCGCGAGCGCGGCAGCAAGGCCTTCATGGAGGCCGTCCAGGCCTACCTCGGCGGCCGCTTCGGCCGGGCCGAGAAAGCCGCCGCACAGGCCATGGCCCTGGAGCACGCGCCGGCACTGTCCGGCGTGATCGCGGCACGTGCCGCACACGAGATGCGGGCCTTCGAGGCACGCGACCGCTATCTGGCCGGCATCGAAACGGAACCCGAGGACGCAGACTACCTGCGCCAGATCACCCAGGCCGAGTTGCTGCTGGACGAGCGCCGCTACCTGGACGCACTGGCGGTGCTGGATCGCATCAAGGACAAGCACACGGCAGCGCTGCGCCTGGAACTCAAGGCACACCAGCTGGCGCGCAACTGGGACCGCGTCGAGGCGCTGTTGCCGCAGCTCGACCGGCGCAATGTCTACGATCCGCTGGCGCTGGCGCAGCTGCGCCGCACGGCCACCGCGGAGCTGCTGCGCCAGCGCGCGCTGGATCTGCCCCGGCTCACCGAGGCCTGGCAGAAGGTGCCCGCCGATCTGCGCCGGGACACGCTGGTGGCGCGGGCTGCGGCCCAGGCCTTCTACCAGCTGGGCGCCGGCGCTACCGGGCATGCGATCGTGGAGCAGTCCCTGGAGGCGCACTGGGACTCGCAACTGGTGATGCTTTACGCCGAGGCCCTCGGCGAGGATGCGCTGGAACAGCTGCAGAAGGCCGAGGCCTGGCTGCCGCTGCACCCGCGCGACGCGGCCCTGCTGCTGACGCTGGGCCGGCTGTGCGTGCATTGCAGCCTGTGGGGCAAGGCGAGGAGCTACTTCGAGGCCAGCCTGGCTGTGGAATCAACCTATTCGGCCCATCTGGAGCTGGCCAGACTGGCGCGTTCGACAAGTTCCGAGGAGGAGGCCATGCGCCACTCGGCCGCCGCCATGCAGCTCGCCCTGGCGCAACTGGAAGAGGTCACCGGTGGGCGGCGCCGGCGGCCGTTATAGCCTGGACATTTCATCCGGTCGCCTCGGGCGTGGAGCCGAAGACCTCACGCCCCTCCCGCCGTCCTCGCGAAGCCTCCGTGTCGGCTCCGGCGGCTTCGCCAGCCCACCGTGTTCAGCCCACCGCCGGCACGGGGTCGGCCGAGGGTGTGAAGGCGTCGGCGTGGAATTCGTCCTCGGGCAGCCCGCAGACGGCGCTGAAGTCGCGACGGGCCGCATCGACCACCACCGGCGCTCCGCAGACGTAGGCCTGATGGCCGGACAGGTCCGGGAAGTCTTCCATGACGGCGCGGTGAACAAAGCCGGCACGGCCGGTCCAGGCGTCCTCGGGCAGGGCATCCGACACGACCGGTACAAAACGGAAGTGGGGGTGATCACGTTCCCAGCCCTGCGCCAGTTCGGCCATGTAGATGTCGGCCGGTCGCCGCCCGCCCCAGTACAGGTGCATCTGCCGGGTGATGCCGGCCTGGAAGGCGTGCTCCAGGATGGCCTTGATGGGGGCGAAACCGGTGCCGCTGGCGACGAACACCATCGGCTTGTCCGAGTCCTCACGCAGGAAGAACGTGCCCATCGGCCCCTCGAACCGGAGAATGTCCTTCTCCTTTAGGGTGTTGAACACGTACTCGGTGAACGCACCGCCTTTCATGTGACGCACATGCAGTTCGACGTGGTCGTCGGCGTGCGGCGGATTGGCCATGGAGTAGGCGCGGCGGCGACCGTCACGCATGATGATCTCGAGATACTGCCCGGCCAGGAATTGCAGCCGCTCATTGGCCGGCAGCGTCAGGCGCAGCACCGCCACATCCGGGGCCGGCCGGGTGACCGAGTGGACGCGGCAGGGCAGTTTCCTGACCGGGATGTCACCACCGCCGATCTCGGCCACGTCGACCACAAGATCGGTCAGCGGTCTGGCGCAGCACAAGAGCGCCAGACCGGCCTGCTTCTCGCCCGGCGTGAGGGTATAGGGCTGGTGGTTGCCGTAGTCGACCTCCCCGCTGACGATCCTGCCCTTACAGGATCCGCAGGCGCCGTTCCGGCAGCCGTAGGGAATGGTGTACCCGGCGGCGAGGGCGGCCGTCAGGACGGTGTCGCCTTCGGGAACGTCGAAGGCGTGGCCGGACTTCTGCAGTGTGACTCTGGTCATGGCGTTCGATCGAATGGCTGGAAAGGATGACGTTTGTCTCCGGCGCGCAGTGCCGGTTCCGGTCATCGGGACTCCGGGGCAACGGACCCGCAACCCGGGCGCTTCACGCGGTCGCGCACGTCGGCCGGACCTTGCCTAAAATCCGACGCCATGCGAAGACTCCTGATCGTCGGATGCGGGGACGTGGGCCTGAGGCTGCTGCCGCTGGTGGTGAAGCGCTACCGGGTGTACGCGCTGGTGCGCTCGGAACAGCGTGGCGCACTGGTTCGTGCATTCGGCGCCATCCCCGTCCGCGGCGACCTGGACCTGCCCGAGACGCTCACACGCCTGGAGGGAGTGGCAGACGATGTCGTGCACATGGCACCACCGCCCGCAACGGGCGACCGGGACGACCGCACTGCCCACCTGTTGCGTGCCCTTGGAAGCCGGCGGAGTCTACCACGCGGGTTCGTGTACATGAGCACGAGCGGGGTCTACGGCGACTGCGCCGGGGAACTGGCGCCGGAGACCCGGCCGCTGCGCCCCCAGTCGGACCGCGCCCTGCGCCGGGTGGACGCCGAGCGGCAAATCAGGCGCTGGGCCATGGCGCGGGGCGTGCGCCTGTCCGTGCTGCGGGTTCCGGGCATCTATGCGGCCGACCGCCTGCCGCTGGACCGGCTGCGGGCGGGCACGCCAGCGCTGTCGCCGGAGTCCGACCCGTTCACCAACCACGTCCACGCCGACGACCTGGCCCGCATGGTCGTCGCGGCGCTGCTGCGGGGCGCGCCGGGCCGCACCTACAACGCCTCGGATCACAGTCAGCTCAGGATGGGCGAGTATTTCGATCTGGTGGCTGACCGCTTCGGCCTCGCCAGGCCGCCACGCATCCCGCTTTCCGAAGCCCTGACCCGGCTGTCACCGGCCATGCTGTCGTTCATGCAGGAGTCGCGGCGGCTGACGAATCAGCGCCTGTGCCGGGAACTACGGTTCCGCTTCCGGCATCCGACGGTGGAGAGCGGCGTCTCGGCCGCGGCAGCTTCGCGCGATCTCTGAGGAACATGGCAACAGATGTCTTGCTGGTGCTGACGACAGTCCCGGACGCAACCTCGGCGCAGGACATCGCCGACGCGCTGGTCGGCAACCGCCTGGCGGCGTGCGTCACGGCGCTGCCGCCAGCCACCTCCACCTACCGCTGGCAGGGCACCGTGGAACGCGCCGAGGAAATTCCCCTGCTGATCAAGACCACGCGGGAACATCTGGGCGCTCTGACCGAGGCGCTGAGAAGCCGGCATCCGTACGAGGTGCCCGAGATCCTGGCCCTGCCGGTGGAAGCCGGGTTGCCGGCCTACCTGGATTGGGTGGCTGCGGCGACGAGCGATGGGCGCTGAGCGGCCGGCCCTTCCAGCCCGGCGCCGGGTCCTGGCGCTTGCCCTGGCCGCCGTCGCCCAGGCCGCGGCGGGCGCGACGCCCGAGTTCCTCGACACCCGCCAGGCATTCCGCCTGTCCGCCGAGATGCAGGGACGTGATGCCCTGATCCGGTTCAGGATCGCACCCGGCTACTACCTCTACCGGGACAAGCTGCACCTCACCGTCGAGCCTGCCAGCGCGGCTGCGGGGCCTGCGCGTCTGCCCAAGGGCGGCATCCGGCAGGACGAGTTCTTCGGCCGGGTCGAGGTGTATCACGACGCCCTGGAGGTGCGCCTGCCACTGGGGCGGGACGCGATGCGCGGCCAGTTACGCATCCGCGTGCGATCGCAGGGTTGCGCGGAGGCCGGGGTATGCTACCCGCCGCGCGACGACATCCTCGAGGTCCGCGACGGCGCCTTCGTCGTTCCGGCGGAGCCGGTGCGCCGGGGCCGCGAATCCCTGCTCGACCAGTTGGGTGGTGCCGTACCGCCCGAACGACAACCCTGAGACATTCATATGACCAAGACGCAGAAATCGCTGGTTTTCGTCACCGTGGCGCTGCTTGCGCTGGTCGCCGGTCTGGCGCTGCGCGGGACAGGCACACCGACGGGTGCCCCGCAGCCAGCCGCCATCGCGAGCGCCTTCGTGACCCCGCTGTCCACCCCCGATGGCGGCAAGGCCAGCCTGTCGCAGTGGAAAGGGAAGGTGCTGGTGGTCAACTTCTGGGCGACGTGGTGCGCTCCCTGTCGCAAGGAGATCCCGGACTTCATCCGTCTGCAGGAGTCCCTGGGCAGCCGCGGGGTGCAGTTCGTCGGCATCGCCGTGGACGAGGCGGACAAGGTCGCGGCCTTCGTCCGTGAAGTCGGGCTCAATTATCCGACCCTGGTGGGCGAGCTGGACGCGGTCGAGATCGCCCGCGCCATGGGCAACGAGTTGGGTGCACTGCCCTACACGGTGGTGTTCGACCGCGACGGCAACGTCGTCCAGGTGGAACTCGGCGGCACCAACGAGGCGAAACTGCGGCCTGTCCTGACCAGTCTGCTGTAGCGCCGCACGCCTCCGGCGAAACCTCCCGATTCGCAGCGATCCTGGGTGGATCGCTGGACAACTTCGATCCATCTGCGGCAAACTCCGCGGCTTCCGGCCTGTATGACATGAGGCTGAGCGTCCTGGAGAGCCCCGAGATGGTGCGTCGAGTGCTGGTGCTTCACGGCCCCAACCTTAACCTGCTCGGCCGGCGCGAACCGGAGACCTACGGCTCCACGACGCTGGACCAAATCAATGCCAAGTTGCGCGAAAAAGCGGCGAACAACGGCGTTGAGGTGGATATCCTGCAGAGCAACGCCGAGTCCGAGCTGGTTGCCAGGGTGCAGCGACTGCTCGAGGACCCGGTGGACTTCCTGATCATCAACCCGGCGGCGTTCACGCACACGAGTGTGGCGCTGCGGGATGCCATCGCCGCGGTGCGCGTCCCCTTCGTCGAGGTTCACCTGAGCAACGTGTTTTCGCGGGAGCCGTTCCGGCACCACTCGTATTTCACCGACATTGCGGTGGGGATGATCTGCGGCCTGGGCCCGAGGGGCTACGAACTGGCCTTCGATTACGCCCTGTCGCGCCGCTGACAAGGACAGACAAGACATGGATCTTCGCAAGGTCAAGGCGCTGATCGACCTGGTGGAAAAGTCCGGCATTTCCGAACTGGAGATCACCGAGGGGGAGGAGAGGGTGCGCATCTCGCGCGCCGCGACCATCGCCTCCCCCATGGCCGTCGGCCACCCTCCCGCCTACGCTGCAACCCCGATGGCCGCGCCGGCAGCCATCCCCGCCCTGGCCGCGGACGCAGCGGCCGCCGAAAGCGCAGCGGAGCCCGAGGGCCACAGCGTCAAGTCGCCTATGGTGGGCACGTTCTACCGCTCGTCATCGCCCGGAGGCAAAGCCTTCGTCGAGGTCGGGCAGACGGTGGCGGAGGGCGACACGCTCTGCATCATCGAGGCGATGAAACTGCTCAACGAGATCGAGTCGGACCGCGCCGGCGTGGTCAAGGCGATCCTGGTGGAGAACGGTCAGCCCGTGGAGTACGGGGAGCCGCTCTTCGTCATCGGCTGACGCCGGCCGCCGCCCGTTTCACCGACCTGGCGCCCATTCCATGTTCGAGAAGATCCTGATCGCCAACCGCGGCGAGATTGCCCTGCGAATCCAGCGGGCCTGCCGCGAACTCGGCATCAAAACCGTCGTCGTGCACTCCGAGGCGGATGCCGACGCCAAGTACGTCAGGCTGGCCGACGAGTCGGTCTGCATCGGTCCGCCGCCGTCCGGGCAGAGCTATCTCAACATCCCGGCCATCATCAGCGCCGCGGAGGTGACCGACGCCGAGGCCATCCACCCGGGTTACGGCTTCCTGTCGGAGAACGCCGATTTCGCCGAGCGGGTCGAGAAAAGCGGCTTCGTGTTCATCGGGCCGCGTCCGGACACCATCCGCCTCATGGGGGACAAGGTCAGCGCGAAGCAGGCCATGACAAAGGCCGGGGTCCCGGTGGTGCCCGGCGTGGACGGGGCGTTGCCCGACAGCCCGGCCGACATCGTCAAGACGGCGCGCGCCATCGGCTACCCGGTGATCATCAAGGCCGCCGGAGGCGGCGGCGGACGCGGCATGCGCGTGGCGCACACCGAGGCCGCCTTGCTCAACGCCGTCAACACGACACGGTCCGAGGCGCAGGCCGCCTTCAACAACCCCATGGTCTACATGGAGAAGTTCCTGGAGAACCCGCGCCACATCGAGGTCCAGGTACTGGCTGACGAGCATCGCAGCGCAGTGTCGCTCGGTACGCGCGACTGCTCCATGCAGCGCCGCCACCAGAAGGTGATCGAGGAGGCGCCGGCGCCCGGACTCACCGCCCGCGAGCTGTCGCGCATCGGCGACCGCTGCGCCGAGGCCTGCCGCAAGATCGGCTACCGCGGTGCCGGCACCTTCGAGTTCCTCTACGAGAAGGGCGAGTTCTATTTCATCGAGATGAACACCCGGGTGCAGGTCGAGCACCCGGTGTCGGAGATGATCACCGGCATCGACATCGTTCAGATGCAGCTGCGCATCGCTTCGGGCGAGCGACTGCCGTTCAAGCAGCGCGACATCGAATTCAAGGGACACGCGATCGAGTGCCGCATCAACGCCGAGCATCCGTTCAAGTTCACCCCGTCTCCCGGGCGCATCACCTCCTGGCACGCCGCCGGCGGGCCGGGCATACGGGTGGACTCCCACGCCTTCGCCAACTACGTCGTGCCGCCGCACTACGACTCGCTCATCGGCAAGCTCATCGCCTATGGCGCGACACGTGAGCAGGCCATCGCCAGAATGCGTGTCGCCTTGTCGGAAATGGTGGTGGAGGGCATCCAGACCAACCTGCCCCTGCACCAGGAGATCATGATGGACAGCGCCTTCATCCGCGGCGGCACAAGCATCCATTACCTGGAGCAGAAGCTGTCCCAGGCCAACCGGGGCGACTGAGTGACAGTCCGCACTCACCACGCCAGGGCATCGCAGCGGCGAGCGGCCCCGGCCGGTCCGCTGCGCGGGATGTTGCGGTCCCCCCCGGCCGGCGGGTCGGCCTTGCCCGGAGGGCGGCAGCCATGAACTGGCTCCGGGTGCGCCTGGTGGTGCGGGCAGAGGAGGCCGATCCGCTCGGCGATGCGCTGCTGGAGCGCGGTGCCCTGTCCGTTGACGCCGCCGATGCCGACGCCGGCACCACCGAGGAGCGCGCCATCTTCGCCGAACCGGGTGCCCCGTCCGGACAGACCTGGCCGCACACCGAGCTGTCGGCCATCTTTTCCGGCGACGTGAGCGCCATCGACATCGCCCACGATGCCTGCGCCGCCCTGGGACTGGTTCCGGCCGCGCTCGGCGTCGAACAGGTGCCCGAGCAGGACTGGGTACGACTGACCCAGAGCCAGTTCGAGCCGGTGCGCATCTCGGACCGGCTCTGGGTGGTGCCGACGTGGTGCGAACCACCACCCTCCCCGGCCGTGGTGATCCGGCTGGACCCGGGCCTGGCATTCGGCACCGGGACCCATCCGACCACACGGCTGTGTCTGGAATGGCTGGACAGGTTCCTGCAGCCCGGCCGGTCGGTGCTCGACTACGGCTGCGGCTCGGGCATCCTGGCCATTGCCGCGCGCCTGCTCGGCGCGGGGCGGGTGACCGGGGTCGACGTGGATCCGAACGCCATCCGTGCCAGCCGTGAGAACGCGGCAGCCAACGCCGTGGAGGCGGATTTCATCGAGCCCGACGGTGACCCCGGCGACGCTGCGGACGTGGTGGTGGCGAACATTCTCGCGAACCCGCTGCGGGTGCTGGCCCCCCTGATCTGCGCGCACTGCCGCCCGGGCGGCTCGGTGGTGCTGTCAGGCATCCTCGAACCGCAGGCCGAAGAGGTGATGCAGGCCTACGGTGCCTGGGTCGACTTCCACGCCCCGCTGGGCGCCGACGGCTGGGTCTGCCTGTCCGGGCGCCGCCGCTGACGGATCTGCCGGGATGTTCACCCGTTGCACGCAATGCGACGCCGTATTCCGGGTGACCCTGGCGCAGCTGCAGGCGTGCAGCGGCCAGGTGCGCTGCGGCGTCTGCCGAACGGTGTTCGATGCCTTCGTCAATCTGACCGCCATCGACCCGCGGGACGACGAGGACGAGGCCACCAGCGGGCCCTCCCGCACTGACGCGACGGCCGCAGCGGCGCCGGAAACCCCGCCCGCGGCCGCGTCGCCGACAACGGATCTTCACACCCGCAGCGGCACGACCGACAACGGCTGGCCGGCGGACTTCCTGGTCATCCCCTCGTCCGTTGATGACGAGGAGCCGGAAGACGCGGTGCGGGCGGGTGAGACCCCGGCTGCCGACACCAGCGCCCGGGACCTGTCCGCCGGGACCGTGCCACCACCGGCGACCGGGCCGGAGGCCGACTGGCTCGACGCGGCACAGCCTCTTCCGCCCCTGCCGAGCGACGACCTCGTCGCGGACGAGGTCTTGCTGCACGAGATGCACGCTCAGGCGCGCCGCCGTCGGCAAGCATGGCGCCGCGCCGGACTGGCCTTGCTCGTGCTGGCGGTACCGCTGCAGATGTTCGTCTTCTTCCGCGAGGACCTGGCCATGCACTGGCCCGGCAGCCGAGCCCACCTGGAGTCGGTGTGCCGGCTGTTCGGCTGCACGGTGCCATTGCCACGCCTCCACGACCGCATGGCCATCGAATCTTCGGAGTTGCAGTCGCTGGACCCCGGACGACCAAACCGGGCAGTGCTGATCGTGGCGATGCGCAACACCGCCGATGTGGTCCAGGCCTACCCGTCGATGCGACTGACGCTGACGGATGCGACGTCACAGGTGGCGGCGGAACAGATCATCGCTCCCGAGGATTATTTGCCCACCGAGGCACAGGTCGCCGCAGGGCTGGAAGGCGGCGCGGTCGCCGATATCCGGGTGCAGCTGGATACCACCTCGGTGCGCCCGACGGGCTTCAGCATCGATCTGTTCCACCGCTGAATGCCCGGGCGCCGTCGGCCGGTGCATCGCTTGTACCGGGCTGGGCCGATGGGCATACTCACATGGCATGAGAAGGGCGATCGTCACGGGTCTGCCGCGTCACGCCCTGCAGGCAGGCCGGGCGCCTGAAACCCCGGGCACAGGTCACCCGTGCGCCGTCCGGCCTGCTCGCCACGAGGAATCTTCGAACATCATGAGTGCTTTCATCTTTGCCAACGTCGACGTCACCGATCCTGCGGGGTTTGCCACCTATCGCGAACTGGTTGCCCCCACGGTGAGCGCGGCCGGCGGCCGGTACCGCGTGCGGGGCGGAGAGACCCGGCAGCTCGAAGGCAGTTATGCCCCCAGGCGTGCCGTCCTGCTCGAGTTCGACTCCATGGCGGCCGCGCTGGCGTGGTACGAGTCCGACGCATACGCCCCCGCCAGGGCATTGCGCCAGCGGACCGCGGTGTCCGACGTGATTCTGATGGATGGCGTGGACTGATTGCCCCAGCCCTGCCCCGCCCGGCCAGCCCAGCCAGCCCGCGGCCGTGCACTCGGGCTGCGACGTGGGCATCCCGGAGCGAAAGCCGGCCGTTGATGGACGCAGCAGAGAAGGATCACGTGAATTCACACAGCGAGGTCAAATAATGGCCAAGCCTGCCGATAAGTCTCCGACAGGATCCTGGCACCGCCATCCGGACGGTCACGCCCCGCGGGGGCAGAGGCCTTCGGACGCGACCGGATCCGGGAAAACGACGTCACCGCCGAACTCATGAACCTCGCCAAAGCCCTGGAAATCGCCAGCGCTACCCACACCGGAATGGTGCGCGCCCACAACGAGGACGCGATCGCCACCGACAGCACGGCGGGCCTCGTGGTGCTGGCCGACGGCATGGGCGGGTACAACGCCGGCGAGGTCGCCAGCGGCATCGCCGTGACACAGATCACTTCGGAAATGCGGCAGGCAATCACCAATTCCAGCCTGCACGCATTGAACCGCGAGGACGGCGACGCCCAGGCGACGCGCCTGCTGCACGGTATCGTCGGCAAGACCAACGCCTCGATCCATGAATCGGCCAATTCCCAGCCGCAATACGCGGGCATGGGTACCACCCTGGTGGTGGCTCTGTTCCGTGACAATCGCCTGTCCGTGGCGCACATCGGCGACTCGCGACTTTACCGCCTGCGGGACCAGAAGCTCGAACAGATCACCCGCGACCACTCGCTGCTGCAGGAACAGATCGACAGCGGCATGCTGACCCGCGAGGCTGCGCGCCGGTCGCAAAACCGCAATCTGGTCACCCGCGCGCTCGGCATCGAGCCGAAGGTCGAAGCCGAGATTCATACCCACGACGTGCTGCCCGGCGACATCTATCTGCTGTGCTCGGACGGGCTAAACGACATGGTGGAAGACGAAGACATCGAACTCACGCTGAGCGCCCTGGGGGCGAACCTGCCCCTGGCGGCGAACCAGCTGGTTCAAATGGCCAACGACAACGGTGGCCGGGACAACGTTTCGGTGGTGCTGGTCAAGGTGGTGCGGGACTTTCCCGCTGCCGACACCTGGCTATCCCGGGTGTTGTCCTGGTTCAAGTGACGACGGGGACGCGATTCATGGCCAAGTTGATCCTCACACTCGACGGCGTCGTCCTCAAGGACTACGCGCTGACGAAGGAACGGACCACGATCGGCAGGAAACCGCACAACGACGTGCAGATCGACAATCTGGCGGTGAGCGGCGAGCACGCGGCCATCGTCACCATCCTGAACGACTCCTTCCTGGAAGACCTCGGCAGCACCAACGGCACGCTGGTGAACGGCCAGAGCGTGCGCAAACACTTCCTGCAGAACGGGGATGTGGTCGAGATCGGCAAGTACCGCCTCAAGTACGTGAGCGAACAGGCCGCCGCATCGGCAGGGTCGGATTTCGAAAAGACCATGCTGTTGCGTCCGGTTCCCCGCGCTGCAGAGCCACGGCTGTCCGAAGCACCGTCAGGGATGGGCATGGCCATGGGCACCGGGACGGAGACGCGTCGCCCACCGCCCCGTTCCCTGGCTGACGCAGGCGCCCAGGCTGCCACCCGCGCCATGCCAGCACCCCTGTCGACCCAGCCGGGTGCGATGCCGAGCCCGCTGGCCTCCATCCCGGGATCGCTCGCCTCCATTCCCGGCATCGGCAGCCACGCCGCGCCTTCGCAGGGTGTGATCCAGATCCTGTCCGGACCCAATGCAGGCCGCGAACTGACGCTGGTGAAGGCCCTCACCACGCTGGGCAAGCCGGGCGTGCAGGTGGCGGTGATCGCCAAGCGGCCACAGGGTTTCTTCATCACCCACGTCGAGGGCGTGCAACACCCGGTGCTCAACGGCAGGACGCTGGATGGCCAGGCGCATCTGCTGCACGACCACGACATCATCGAACTGGCCGGCGTGAAGATGGAGTTCTTCTACCGCCCTGCCGCCTGAGGGGCGCCAGCGGCCGCCTGGCGGTCATTCAGCACCGCTGCCGGCGCCTGCGGGCTTCGCCTTCCGCGCACGTCGGGTTGCTCGCCCCGTGCCGCCCGGCGGGACCCCGGCATATCGCGCACCGGTGAAACATTCGGGTCAAGTCCTTGCCAATGCCGCCGTTGTTGCCTTCATGAGGGCCGCGTGCGGTGTCCTGCGCGGGCGCCGGGCGCGACTGCCACGGCGGATTCGGCCACGCCGGCCGGCCCCGCGGCGCAACGGCCAGTCAAACAGACCGCATGGAGAAGACGGACACATGAAGCCTCACCCTGATTCACGGCGCACGCATCGCGGTGCGTCTGCCCCGGGCGCGACTGCGCGCTGCCGCCTCGGTCGCCCGTACGCTCCGCTTCGCAGGGACGAATGCGGCCCCGCACGACATTCCTGAGGCGTGGAGGATACGGATGCTGGTTCGCGTACTCGGCTGCAGCGGCGGTATCGGAGGAAACCTGCGCACCACCTCGATGCTGGTGGATCAGGACATCCTGATCGATGCCGGAACCGGAGTCGGCGACCTCAGCCTGACGGAACTCCAGATGGTCGACCACGTGTTCATCACGCACTCCCACCTGGACCATGTGGCGATGCTGCCTTTTCTGGTGGATACGGTGGGTGGCATGCGCAAGCAGCCCATCATGGTCTATGCAACGGCGGAAACGCTGGAGATCCTGCGGGCGCACATCTTCAACTGGAAAATCTGGCCCGACTTCTCGCGTATCCCCGATGAGCGGCAGCCATTCCTGAAATTCGTCGAGGTCGCTTTGGGAGAGGCCGTGGAGTTGCAGGGCCGGCGGATCACGGCCGTGCCGGCCAACCACACGGTGCCGGCCGTCGGCTACTGGATCGACAGCGGCCGCGGCAGCCTGATCTTCACCGGTGACACGACGGAGTGCCCGGAACTGTGGGAAGTCGCGAACCGGATCGAGAACCTGCGCTACGTCATCATCGAGACCGCGTTCCACAACGGCGAGCGGGAGCTCGCCATCGCGTCCAAGCATCTCTGGCCCGCCAAACTGGTGGAGGAACTGGGCTGCCTGAAGCGGCCGGCGCGCATCTACATCACCCACCTCAAGCCGGGTGAGGGCGCCATCACGATGGCCGAGATCGAGGAGTGCGGCGATCCGTTCAACCCCCGGATGCTCTCCAACGGCCACGTGTTCAAGCTGTGACGCATCAACCCGCCATGCCCGGCCGCACCAACGCCCGCGACGGAGACCGATCGTGAGCGCGATGATGAACGTCCGCACCCCGCCGGGACAGAACATGGCGGAGATCAGCCGCAAGCTCGACTTCCAGCGCAAGCTGCAGGCGGTCACGAACAAGATCCACGCCACCGCCAATGTCGACGAGATCATGCTGGAGGTGTCGCAGGAGCTGTGCGATCTGTTCGACGCCGACCGCATCACCATCTACACCGTCACCGAGGACCGTCGATCCATCGTCTCCAAGGTCAAGACCGGCCTCGCGTCGTTCAAGGACCTCAAGCTGCCGATCACGGAGCAGAGCGTGGCCGGCTATGTCGCCCTGCAGCGTCAGCCTGCCAACATCCGGGACGTCTACGACGACGAGGAGTTGCGGCTGCTCAGCGGTCAGCTGCGATTCCTGAAGGAGGTGGACAAGCGCACCGGCTACCGCACCAAGCAGATGCTGGTGACCCCGATCCTGGAGGCTGGCGGGGGCGAGCTGCTGGGCGTGGTGCAGGTGATCAACACGCGCGACGGCCAACCCTTCGGCGCGCTGGCCGAGGAGGCTGCCGCCAGCCTGTGCGAAACGCTGGCCATCGCCCTCAGGCAGCGTCAGCGGCCGACCGCGACCCTGCGTGGCAAGTACGACGCACTGGTCGTGAACTCCATCATCTCAGCCGACGAGATGGAGATCGCCACACGCACGGCAAGACGCAAGGGCATCGATCTCGAGGAGGTGCTGCTCGAGGAATACCACATCAAGCCGCAGGCCCTGGGCGAATGCCTCGCGACCTTCTTCGGTGTGCCCTACGAGGGCCTGAGGCTGGATCGCATCAAGCCCGCCGATCTGCTGCGCAACCTCAAGCGCGACTTCGCCGAGAGCAACGGCTGGATTCCGCTGGAGGAGAACAAGGACGGGCTGTCGGTCATGACGACCGACCCCGAGCGCCTGCGCGCCTCGCGCATGGTGAGCAACATCTTCCCGCGCATCCGCGTCAGCTACGTGGTGACCACGCAGCGCGAGCTCAGGGCGACCATCGACCAGTTCTTCGGCAGCGGTGCCGGCATGCCGGGCATGGCCGACCTCGGCGCCGATGTCGGTGAACTGCTCGACAAGCTCGACGGCGACACGCCGGAGGAGACCGGGGGCGGCAGCGACGACGTCACGATGGCGCAGGACAACGAGCTGGTGAAGCTCGTCAACAAGATCATCGTCGACGCCTACCATCAGGGTGCATCGGACATCCACATCGAGCCCTTTCCCGGCAAGGGCAAGACCGAGGTGCGCTTCCGCAAGGACGGCTCGCTGGTGCCCTACATCTCGGTGCCGTCCTCCTATCGCAACGCGCTGGCGGCGCGCCTGAAGATCATGTGCGACCTCGACATCTCCGAGCGCCGCAAGCCGCAGGACGGCAAGATCAAGTTCCGCAAGTTCGGCCCGCTGGACATCGAGCTGCGGGTGGCGACCATTCCGTCCCAGGGCGGCGTGGAAGACATCGTCATGCGGATTCTGGCGGCGGGCGAACCGCTGCCGCTGGACAAGCTGGGGCTGTCGGCCCGCAACGTGAAGTCGGTGAAGGAGACGATCACCAAGCCCTACGGGCTGTTCTTCGTCTGCGGGCCAACCGGCTCGGGCAAGACCACCACCCTGCACTCCATCCTGGGCCACATCAACACGCCCGAGACCAAGATCTGGACCGCCGAAGACCCGGTCGAGATCACGCAGAAAGGCCTGCGACAGGTGCAGATGAACCCCAAGGCCGGCGTGACCTTCGCCAGCGCCATGCGCGCCTTCCTGCGTGCCGACCCGGACGTGATCATGGTCGGCGAGATGCGCGACAAGGAGACGACGGCGATCGGCATCGAGGCTTCGCTCACCGGCCACCTGGTGTTCGCGACGCTGCACACCAACAGCGCCCCGGAATCGGTGACGCGCCTGCTGGACATGGGCATGGATCCGTTCAATTTTGCCGACGCGCTGCTGGGCATCCTGGCGCAGCGGCTCGCCAAGAGGCTGTGTGCCAAGTGCAAGCGCCCGCACGTCGCCTCGGCGGAAGAGATCGACGCACTGCTGGACGAATATGCAGCCGAGTTGCGCGGCACGCCGCGCTGGATCGCGGACCCCGAGGGCGAGATGGCGGCCCTGCACGCCGAGTGGAAATCGTCGTTCGCCAACGAAGGCGGCGCGTTCACGCTCTACGAGCCGGTGGGTTGCGAGGTGTGCAGCGGCACCGGCTACAAGGGCCGCGTGGGCCTGCACGAACTGCTGCTCGGCAGCGACAAGGTCAAGCGCCACATCCAGGAACACGCACGCGTGGCGGAGATTCTCGCCACGGCGCTGGAGGAAGGCATGCGCACCCTCAAGCAGGACGGCATGGAGAAGGTCCTGCAGGGCATTACGGACATGAAGCAGGTGCGCGCCGTATGTATCAAGTAATCGTCTCAGTGAAAAATGACGAATTCCGTCATGCGCGCCCTGCCGTTGCCGGCACCCGCGGCGCGCCATGCCGGACAAGCCCTTTCTGCCTGAAATCCCTGCGCGGCGCCACTGCCGTGCGGAAGGCCTCACGCAGCCCGAGCACCCAGTGCGCACGGAGCATTTTCCGGGCGCCGGGGCAGACGCGGCCGTGTACCAGTGACTCACCACGCCCCCGGGCGCCGGGGCGTCACTGGCACACGGCTTGCGTTGTCGACCGCACACACGTTTCGGCGTGTGTGTTCCAACCGCCAAACAGGAGCTTTCAATGAAACGCGTTCAACAAGGCTTTACCCTGATCGAACTGATGATCGTGGTCGCGATCATCGGCATTCTGGCCGCCGTGGCCATCCCGGCCTACCAGGACTACACCGTCAAGGCCAAGGTGCAGGACGTGACCAATATGGCTGCGCCCGCTCGCTCTGCCATCGGCCAGGCGTGCTCGAGCGGCGAACTCGTCAGCGGCTACAACAATGCGTCTGCCGGCCTGCCGACGACCATCACCAGCAAGTACACCTCCAGTATCGCGATCGCTGCCACCAGTTCCTCGGCGGCCACGGTCACCGCCACGGCACAGAACATCACGGGCGCCACCGGCACGATCGTCTGGACCGCCACCTGCACCGCCGGTGTGGGCACGACCTGGACGATCACCGGCACCATGGCCTCCAAGTATCTGCCCAAGGCCTGATTGGGCATTTGCTCAAAACGAATGGAACAAAGGGAGGCTCTGGCCTCCCTTTGTTTTTCACGCCCCCCATCCAGTCGGTCATACACATGCGCAAGCTCCACATCGGCGGCCAGCAGCCGCACCCCGAATGGGAAATCCTGGATGCCATTCCCCACCCCAGGGTCACGCACCTGGGGAATGCGAAAGATCTTTCGCGCTTCGCCGACGCCACCTTCACCGCGGTCTACGCCTCGCATGTGGCCGAGCATTTCGGTTACCAGCAAGACCTGCCGCAAGCCCTGGGCGAGTGGCGACGGGTGCTGTCGCCCGGGGGAACGCTCTACATCAGCGTCCCCGACCTCGACATCCTCGCCGAGCTGTTCCTGCTGCGCGAGTCGCTCGACATCCATGGCCGCTTTCACGTGATGCGCATGATGTTCGGCGGACAGCTGGATGAGCATGACTTCCACCATGTGGGTCTGAACGAAGAGCTGCTCCGCTACTTCCTTGGCGTGGCAGGTTTCACGGATGTGCGACGCGTCGACGAGTTCGGCATCTTCGACGATACCAGCCGCTTCGCCTTCAACGGCGTGCCGATCAGCTGCAATCTCATCGCCACCAATCCCGGCTGACCGGGGCCGCGCAGCCGTCGTGCCGGACAGCGCCAATGGTGCGCGGCGGACGGCGGCGGAACGATTGAACGCGCCGCCATCGGTGGGGCAGCGGCGATGTGCCAGGCAGACCCCGGGTCCGGAAGCACAGCATTGCTGAAGACGGCATGCGCCATCGTCGGCACCTGGCGACGATGGTCGATGGCACCAGCCCGCATGCCTGCAGCGCGCGCCGGTACTGGTGCCGTGGCGCCGCACACCACGGGCCTGGGGAGCCCGGTTCAGTCGGTCGGGGTATCGCGCATCGCCAGGAAGGCCGCTTCGAGGCCGCGCGCGAAGCGCGCGCTGTCGGCCAGAGGCGAGGCGAGCACGCGGTCGCGCAGCGAGCCGCGCCAGGCGGCGATACGCTGCGGGTCGCGCGCCAGCGCCACCGCCTTGTCGACGTACTCCTGGTCCGAGCGCGCCACCAGCTCGCCGGCGCCGATGCATTCCAGCAGGCTCACACCGACGCGCGCCGCATGCCGGTCGCCCGCGAGCGTGATCACCGGCACGCCCATGGTCAGCGCCTCGCAGGTGGTGGTGGTGCCATTGTAGGGATGGGTGTCGAGCGCGATGTCGGCGCGGGCGTAGGTACCAAGGTGCCCGGCGATCGAGGGCACGGTCGGGCTGAAGATCACGCGCGACAGGTCGCAGCCGGCCTGCGCCAGTCGGCGTCGTGCCCCCTCCTGCACTGAGGCATCGGTGAGCGACAGCGTCTTCATCATGAGCCGCGCATCGGGCAATTGCGCCAGGATGCGCGCCCACAGTCCGAGGACGTGGTCGCTGATCTTGGCGAAATTGTTGAACGAGCAGAAGGTGACGTGGCCAGCGCTGAGGCAGGGAGCCGGCACCACATCGGGCGTGTCGGGGTGCGGGCGCCAGTTGAGGAATACCTCGGGCATGCGATAGAGCCGCTCGGTGTGCAGGGCATCGGCCTCGGGCGCGGGGTCAGCGCGGGCGTCGGTGATGCGCCAGTCCATGGCGGGCAGGCCGGTGGTGTTGGGGTAGCCCAGCCAGTTGACCTGCACGGGGGCGACGCGGCGCGCCAGCACGGCGAGACGGTTGTTGGCGGTGTGGCCGGCGAGGTCGACCAAGACGTCGAGTTCGTCATCGAGCATCAGACGCTCGACCGCGTCGTCGTCCATCGCGGCGATGTCGCGCCACAGGTCGGCCCTGGCGCGAAGGCGACGCGTCGTGGCATCGACCTGTCGCTCGTTGTAGTAGCAGAGGACCTCGAAGCGCTTGCGGTCGTGGTGATCGAGGACCGGCTCGAAAAAGTAGGACACGACGTGGTTTCGAAAGTCCGGCGATATATAGCCTATGCGGATGCGCTGCCGGTCTCCGCCGGTGCGGGATGTACGCAAGGAGCCGCCATCCCGCCGCGGCGGAAAGCAACGACCGAAGGCGACATGGTCCTCGAAAAGCGCCGTTGCACCCACGGTCTCGCTGTAGTTGCTGCTGAACAGGAGGTTGTTCCAGTATGCCGCCTTGCCGGGATCGAGCGTGATCAGGCGGCGCTCGACACTGATTGCTTCTTCGATCCGCCCCTGCTGCTGCAGGACCACTGCCAGATTGTTCAGCAGCCCGGCATGGTCCGGGGCGACCGTCAGGCCGCGACGGCAATTCTTCTCCGCCTCGCTCAGCTGCCCGGCCTGCAGATGCACTGCCGCCAGATTGACGTGCGCCTCGAGCAGATCGGGCTTGAGCTCGAGCGCCCTGGTGAATCCGGCCACTGCCGGTCCGCACTGCTCACGGTGCAGATGCACGAGGCCGAGGTTCAGATGCGCCGCAGCGCTTCCCGGGTCGAGCTCCACGGACTTCTGCAAGGCGGCCACCGCCTGTTCCGAGCGTCCCGTCTCATTGAGCAGCAGGCCGTAATTGACCCACGCCGCAGTCATTCCGGGGTCATTGGCGAGGGCCTCGATGTATTGCGACTCGGCCTCTGCAAGAGCGCCTGAAGCCTTGAGGATGTTGGCCAGGGCGAAGCGAACGTCCGCGTTCGCCGGATCGAGGGCTACAGCCTCGTAGAGAGAACGCTCCGCCGCGGCAAGATCGCGGGCTCGTTCCAGGCCGATACCGAGATGCATGTGTGCCATCGGGCTGGCGGGCGCCAGCGTCACCGCCTGCCGCAGGGCTTCCAGCGCCTCGGGCAGTCGGCCGAGCTCCTGGAGGGCGCGGCCGAAATTGATCCAGGCTTCAGGAATGTTCGTACCGGCTTCGATCCTCGGGCACAGCATGTCTTCCGCTTCCCGGGCGCGGCCGACGTCGAGCAACAGGGACGAGAAGTTGACGAGCGCCTCGCCGCTGTCGGGATCACGGTCCAGCGCCTGGCGAAAGAGGTCTTCCGCCTGCGCCAGATCACCGCGTCGCCGGGCGATGCCGGCAAGACCCAGCAGACCCGGCAGGTGATCGCTGTCGCACTCCAGCGCACGGCGATACCCGGCCTCGGCCTCGGGGACCCGGCCGGCCACGAACTCCGCGAGGGCCAGGTTGGACCACACCGTGGCCAGACCGGGGGCCGTCTCGGCGGCGCGACGATACGCATCGACGGCGGCAGGACGATCCCCGAGGGCGTCGAGCGTGCGGCCCAGTTCGGTCCAGTGATTGGCATCGGCAGGATCACGCTCCGCCGCCTGACGGAAGGCACCGACGGCATCCCCCAGGCGCCCCAGGACGCGCAGCAGTTCACCGCGGGAGAAATGGAAGGCGCCGACGGAGGGATCGGTCGCGATCGCGCGCTCGACACGAGAGAGCGCGACGTCCGGCCGCCCCGCCCCCACCTCGAGCAGCCCGAGGAAGTAGTTGGCGTCGGCGTTGCCGGGTGCGTCGGCGAGGGCCGCCTCGTAGCACGCGCGCGCCGTCGTCGGGTCGCCGGCCGACTGCGCGTCAAAGCCGGCACGCACCTGGGCGGCCACGTCGCGCACCGGCGCCGCGCGCTTGCGGAACAGGCTCAGCATGAAGGCCCTGCGCCGTCAGAGTTGCGATCGCGACGCCGCAGCGACGCGCTGCATCCGTATGGAAAGATCATTTCAGGCACCACGTGCTCGTCCTTGGTCGAGGTTTCGGGCATCGGCCACGCCGGGCTGCGGCACTCCCATGACCTCATGGCGGCCTCGTGGAAGCCCTCCATGCACACAGGGTGAACCCGGCGGGAAGCCAACACCACCTTCATTCACTCAAACGGCATAATGGCCCCGGCGCTTGAGGGGTATCCGACCGTACAGTCGTGAGGATCGGCTGGGGAGGTGTCGGTGCGCGTGGCCGGATCTCAAGTCCCCCGTGCAGCATCCGTAATTCCCCTTCGCGCGAGTGCTTGGCCGGCAGCATCGGACCGGCGCGCGGTCCGCGGGCACCTGTGCGCGGTTACGATTCCGCCGGGTTGCGACAGCCGCGGGGACAGAAACACAGAAAAGGGAGCGCCTCCAACATGTTCGGCATGTTCGACACACGCAAGATCGATGACTTCGCCAGGTCGCTGGCCCAGGATTTTTCCCGCCGCTTTCCGCCGGCCAATGAGGCTCGCACGGACAAGGCCGCGGTGAGCCAACTGTCCGTCGTGTCCGAAGGACTGTACGCACGGGCGCTGCGCTTCCACCAGGAAAACCGCCTGGGCCTGTTCCGCAAGGCCAAGCTGGGCAACACCTTCCGCTGGCACCTGAAGGAACTTGGCTACACGGACGGCTTCATCGAGAAGATCACCAAGGGCCTGGTGGTGCGACTGGCCACCCGCAAGATCTGAGGAACAGGGCATCAGCCCGCCGCACCCCCGGCCGCGATGTTCCGCCAGAGGGCACCGTAGACCGCCTCCAGACGGCGGGTGAAGCCCGGCTCGTCCATGATCACCGACTGCGCGAGGCGCTGGCGCAGCTCGTCCCTCAGGGCCGCCAGAGCGGCCACGTCCGACGCGTGGCTCACCGCCAGTCGCACGTAGTCTTCCACCGAAGACGCCACCCAGGCGTCGAGACCGACATTGCGCAGGATGGCCTGGCCCACCCGTGACACGTGGGTGCGTCCGTCCAGCGCGACGAAGGGCACGCCCAGCCAGAGCGAGTGCAGGGCGGTGGTGGTGCCGTTGTAGGGAAAGCTGTCCAGGGTGATGTCGACCTCGTCGTGGGCCCGCACGAAATCCGCATGGGAACCACGCCCGCGGATCTCGACCCGCTCTGGCGCGACGCCTTGCCGCTCCAGGAACTCCAGGAAACGCGCCCGGGTGTCGCCGCGCGGAACCGCGGTCACCAGCAGACGGGAACCGGGCACGGCGCGAAGGATGGCCGTCATGGCCTCGCGCATCGCCGGACTGACCTTTGACCAGGTGTTGAAACACCCGAAGGTGACGTGGCCACGGGCCAGCGCCGGCAAGGCCGACACCGGCGTCACCCCGGGTGCGGGCCGGAAGCACATGAAGAACGGCCCGAGCGATGCCAGCTGCTCGGACGCCTGCTGCTCACGCGCCCCCTCGATGATGCGCTGGTCGCTGAGCCAGGCATCGACGCAGGACAGGCCGGTGCTGTCGGGGTAACCCAGCCAGGTCGCCTGTACCGGTGCCGGCCGACGGGCGAACAGGGGCAGGTGGTTGTCGTCGAAGTGCCCCTTGAGATCCACCAGGATGTCGATGCCGTCGGCACGCACCTGATCGGCAAGGCGGTCCCAGTCCATGCCGTCCACGCGGCGCCAGCCGTCGGCCGCCGCCTCCAGCCGCAGGCTCACGGCGTCCCGCTGGGGCGTGCGGTCGTAGCAGATGACCTCGAAGGCCTTGCGATCGTGGCACTCCAGCACCGGCTCCAGGAAATGGGCGATGGCGTGGGAACACAGGTCATTGGAGACATAGCCGACCTTGAGACGTCGGCCCGCCGCAGGCGTCCCCGCCGGACGACGGGCACCGTGCCGCGCTGCGCCGAATCGCCGGTCGTAGTCCGACAGCGCCGCGCGGGCCATCTGCGGATCGGGCCATCCGGTGTACAGACGGGCGGCGAGGTGATCGGAGGCCGCCTGGGGGTCGTCCGGACAAAGCCCGACCGCGCGTTCGTAGTGCGGCATCGCGGCCTCGAGGTCACCGGCAGTATCCAGCGCGAAGGCCAGGCTGCGGTGCGCGGCAGCGGCGGCGGGATCGGCATGCACCGCCTCGCGGAAACAGGCGATCGCGGTGTCGAGGTGGGCCTGGGCCTGACGAGTGAGCCCGAGCAGGTGCCACAGCCCGGCGCCGGGTGCGGCGGCGAGCCGTTCGCGCAACAGCATCACCGCATCGGCCAGACGCCCCTGGGCATGCAGGCGCGCAGCGGGATTTCGGGCGGGTTCGAAGCGCCACTCGAGCAGACGGTGCATCTGGTAGGCCTCGAGCGCCTGGTCCGCCTGACCGGCGGCGTGCAGGGCCATCACCAGCCGCCCGTGTGCCGGCCGATAGCCGGGGTCGGCCTCGAGCAGGGCGCGCAGGGCCGCCACCGCCGCATCGGGCTGCCCCAGTTCCAGCCGCACCTCGGCCAGGGTATGCCAGGACTCGAGCCGCTCCGGCGCCGCCGCGGTGGCGGCCTCGAGCAGGCGCACGGCTTCGGGGAAGTCCCCCCGGCGGCAGGCAACGATGGCCGCCAGGTGACAGCCTTCGGGATGGACCACGGAGTCTCCGAGCACGGGTGCCAGCGCATCGAGCGCATCGGCGTCCCGTCCGGACTGGAGTGCCTGGCGCGCCAACGCCACGGCAGCCTCGATCTCTCCGGGGGCGAGACGGCTCCTCGGGGTGGCGGGTCGACGCCTGAACCAGCCGAACACGGTCAACCCCGCTTCGCCGGAGCCTGGCCCGCGCGGCCGTCGGCGGCTGATGCGCGCATCAGCGGCGATACACCGACGCCTGGAGCGGCAGGCCGTTGCTCATGTAGGCGTGGAAGTATTCGAGGTCCTTGAATTCCTCGCCCCCCATGGGAAAGGGTTGCGCGCGCACCTGCTCCATGCAGCGCGTGTAGCGTGCGTGAAGCGTGTAGAGCGCGTCTCCGCCACGGAACACCGGGAAGTGGGTGGCCTGGCCCAGGGCGGGTGAGATGATCTCCATGCGCATGATCCTGCCGGCGTTGTCGACGTGGCAATTGGCGCAGGAGAAGTTCATCTGGCCGATGCGCCGATAGAACAGCGCCTTGCCGGATTCATAGCGGCGCCTCGCCCCAGGGGAGTCGACGCGGATGTCCATTGACATGCCATCGGAAAGCCTGCGCGCGTAGGCGCTGAGCACCCCCATGGTCTGCATGTCGTCATGACGGTAGGCCGCTTCGCCGCCAGCGACCCGGCACCGGTTGAGCAGCATCTCGAAGGTCACCAGGGCGCCCTCGCCTTCGTCGTAGCGCGGGTAATGGCCGGCGAGGTTGCGGCCTCCGGACGGCAGGCAGCCAGCGTAGGTGCCGCCGGACCGGAACGGCGTCTCCCACAGGACGCGGCCGCGGTCGATGTCGACCTCGAAGGGCGGGAAGGCCATGATGTCCTCGTAGTGCCTGCGCCCGTCCGGATTGAGCATGAAGCTGCCGAGCACGTAATCCTCGAATGGCGTGCCGGGAAAGCGCTGCGCGAAGAAGGACCGGAGCGCGAGACGATCGGCCTCGGGCTCGGCGCGCACAGGCGGCATGGCGGACAGGCACAGGCCGAGGACGGCAAGCAGCAGGCGCGCCGTGCGGATCACTTGATCACGGCCTCGCCGCTCATGCGCTCACCGCGGTTGTCCTCCCAGGTGATGACGAGGCGCGCCCCCGGCTGCACGCCGCGAAGCCGGAACTCGAGGAAAGGGTTCTTCGACACCGAGCGGCTCCACTGGGCATCGAGAACCACGCGATCGTCGACAGCGGCGGTGATGTGGTGGATGAAGTGCATGGGCACGAGTTCATCGGTGAGCGGATCCTTGCGCAGGCCCGTCTCCATGGGGTGGGGCATCAGCACCTTGACGCTGGTCAGGTCGCCGTTGCGCGTGATGCGCATCTTGATCGGGTCTGGCATGGCTAGCCCGGAGATTTCATCAGGTCACGGGATGATGGCGAGGCGCATTGCGAGGCAGGCCGTGCATCGCGCGCCAAGCCAATAGCCGGGCCTATTGGCGCGAAGCGCGGGCGCGGCATGACCGCAAGGCGCCCGCCAGCGCCCGTGGAGGCCGGCGGACCAAATCGTACCGACAGCCGATTCGCTGAAAACCCTATGGACATCGAGGCGCAACTCATTCTCGGGGCCGACCTGGTGAAATTTCCGGGCTAACCTGCACAGCCGCCTATGGTGACCTTGGTCTCACGCCGCGCGTAGTAGGTGCGCCCGCCTGCCCTGACCACCACCCTCAGATGGGCGGACTCGGCCATCTTGATGCGTACCGCGACGAAGGGCTCCAGCCCGGGGAGGATGTCGAACGCGGCAATGAATGGTTGAGGATTCTTCTCGGCGAACAGCAGGATGCTCTCGGTGCCGGGCAGGCGCGACTCGATCTCGACGTGCACCAGGGCGCTGTTCTCGGCGATGTCGGGCGCGCGCAGCACGATGTCCCCGGATTCCTCGGCCTGCGCCACACCGGCGGCGGCGAGGGCATCTTCGAGGGTTTTGGATTCGAATGCCTCCTGATTGCGTCCGGCCGCCCACAGGCGCAGAGGCGCGGTCACGCCGGAAACGACCCAGGCCGCAACCGCCAGCACCTGCCAAAGGGCCCGGCGCCTGCCGGTCTTCGCGGCAATGTGGGTCGTGGAGATCGGCTTCACGGGATCAGAGCTCGTGGATGTAATCGACCACGAGGTCGATTTCCTCTTCGGTGAGGATGCGGTGCCGTCCATACGGCGGCATCAGGGTGTCGGCATTGAAGCGCGCCGCATCCCAGATGCGCTGTCGCAGCTCATCGCGCGACGGGTAGCGATGCCGGACGTTCTCGAGCCTGGGGCCGAGATTGGCGAGCGTCTCGGCCCGCGGATCGCGCGGCATCTGGTGGCAGGCCAGACAGTTGCCCTTCTCCTGACTGTGGGCGAGCGCGCGACCGGCCGCCAGCCGCTCGGGCGCGGCGGCCTGGGCCGCACCCAGCGCAACGGCGAGCAGCCAGGGGACCGAGCGGCAAACTGAACGAGGCAATGTGTTCATGAATGCTGTGACCCCGGCCGGCACGGATCGGTTTCCGCGCGCCCGACCGCCACCGGGCACCACCGCACGCACGGCGCCCGCCTTCGCTACTCAGGCGCCAGCCAGTGGCCAGACTTGCCGCCCTTTTTCTCGAGCAGGCGGACATCCACGATGCGCATGCCGCGATCCACGGCCTTGCACATGTCGTAGACGGTGAGCAGCCCGACGCTGACGGCGGTCAGGGCCTCCATCTCGACGCCGGTACGGGACAGGCATTCGGCGGTGGCGATGCAGTCGACGGAGGGCGGGTCGTCGGTGATCTCGAACTCCACCGCCACCCGGGTCAGGCCCACGGGGTGGCACAGGGGGATGAGATCCGAGGTGCGCTTGGCGCCCTGTATCGCTGCGAGCCGGGCCACGCCGAGCACGTCGCCCTTGGCAGCGCTGCCCTCGCGGATGCGGGCCAATGTGGCAGGTTGCATGACAATACGGCCCCGGGCAACGGCGACACGACGGGTCTCTGCCTTGTCCCCCACATCGACCATGTGGGCGCGGCCACCCGCGTCGAAATGAGTAAGATCGTTCACGCTTGCCATCCGGAATACAGAACCAACCACTGGTTGCGTCGATCATAGCATCGCATGCGCGCACTACTGCTCCCACTGCTGCTGTCCGCGGGCCTGACCTGCGCC
>Ga0169931_10001768_pt1 | contig 35625 bp, 36 predicted proteins | sample Kivu_15m_20L_FD_129675 | JGI IMG/M metagenome (GOLD analysis project Ga0169931, IMG submission 129675) | Freshwater microbial communities from Lake Kivu, Western Province, Rwanda to study Microbial Dark Matter (Phase II) - Kivu_15m_20L... | ecosystem: Environmental > Aquatic > Freshwater > Lake...
ATATTATAAAGATAATTATCAAGATTTTATTAAATACATAAATGAAGATTATCAATTTGAAAACATGTATGCAATAATTAGAAGAGTAGAAATAATTGGAAAAATTAACGATAATAGCATATTTTATACACTTGGTAAAAGATTACAAAATTCTATATGTCGTTGTAATGAAGAAATATTAGAAAAATATATATATAATTAAAAAATATCTTTTTCTAATATTTTATCTTTATAATATAATATGAATAATCCAGATACTGATATATTTAAAATAGATAGAGAAAATGATATTGAAGAATTTAGTAGATATCGTGAAAAAGGAATTTCAAGTATAAATAATATTAGTAAGAGTAAGATTCCATCTAGACTTGGAAGAGACAAAGTAGTAGCAGGTAATTATAGATTAAGTGGAACGCCTAAACAGTTTATTAAAAATTCTAAACTAAAATTTAATAAATATCCACAAAGAAGACCTAACGGCCATAATTTTCCAAAATTAGACAATTTAATAATTGACAGACCACAATATAGAAGATATTTTTCATATCCATATTATTATGATTATTATTACGATTCATATTACATAAATCAAAATTTAGATAATTTACCAGTTATAAATTCAGTAAATTATTATATTCCATATGATTATATACCAGCTGAAAGATATTATAAAGGTGAAATAAGACAAAAATTTGCTGGTGAAAAGGATGAGAATGATATAATAGAGGCTGAAGAATTTTTTGATATTGAAAATGCTAGTGAATTAGAAAATTTTAAAACACATACTAAACAAAATAATTTCCCTTTTTTTATTGTTTTATGTGTTGTAGTAGTAATTATGTTTATTATTCAACCAAAATCAAAGTAATATATTTGTAAAATTTTTTATTGGTAGTTGGTTATAATAAAAAAATAAAATATTAGTAAAATATTATTATGAAAAAAACAGTTACATTTTTTTGCTCTGGAAAAACAAACCTTAAAGAAGAATATAATTTAAATATAGCTAATTTAATAAAAAAAATAGATATAGATAAAATTTCAATAGCTTATGGTGGAGGTAGAGTTGGTTTAATGGGAGTAGTAAGAGATACATTCTTATCTATTAATGGAACTATTATATCAAGTAATATGAGAATATTTAAAGAAGAAGGTATTGAAGATGATTATTTATTTGACAATATAGATCAAAGACAAAAGAAACTTGTTGAATTAGGAGATGCGTATGTTGTATTACCAGGAGGTTTTGGAACATTATACGAATTATTAGAAGTTATAACTAAAAATCAGATAGGTGAAGCATCAAAATCTATTTTAATATATAATTACAATAATGTATATGATAATTTTATATTATTAGTTGAAAAATTAATGGAAGAAAGATTTATTAAACATAATTTTACTAATTATAAGATTGAAGTATTTACTAATTATGATGATTTAGCTGAGAGAATAAATAATTTATAGACCACCATATAAAATATATTTTATATATTATATTTTATATAATAAATGCCACATACAAATATAGAAAAAGTTATAAAAGCAATTAAAAAAAATGAACCTTTATTAATTAAAAATTTTGTAGATGATATTTATAAAGGTGAAATTAGACAGTTAATCAGCGAATTAAATAAGTATAATAATTTAGAATATAATCCATTAATTAAAAGTTATTATAAATCTTTAGACAATTATTCTTTTTATAAACAAACAAAAAAAGAATTATTAAAAGAAAAGAATTTTGTTTGTGATCCACAATCAAGAATATGGAAACATAAAAAAGATAATTTAACCAAATTTCATTATGATGGTAATGGTATAAATGTAGTTAATATATGTTTAAAAGGTAGTAAAAAGTTTATATTAACACCGCCAAGTTCTCAAACTAATATGCCTTTTATAAATCTTAGTTTATATAATACAAGTAAAAAAGAAGAAGTAAAAGAATTTATAGTAGAAAAATATGATTTATTTTTAATACCATCGTTTTGGTATCATGAAGTTTTAACATTAGAAGATAATACAACAACAGTTAATTTATGTATTACTGATAAAAAATGTGATATTGATAATAATAACTTGATGAAATACAGATTTCACTCTTTATTTAGAACAGCAATGATAAATGAACCTATTATAAAAGTAGCAAAAAATAAAAAAATAACTGTTTTTAATTTTTCTAAAGAATATTTGAAAGAATCTATGTTATTAATTATGTTTATAAGTCTTTGTTTAATATTACAACAAAAAACTAAAATAAACTTTAATAATATTTTTCTTATTTTATTAAGAATTATAACCTATTTTAAAGGTAAAGAATCATTAGGTATGTTAAATGTATTTTCATACAATTATTCATTCTTGTATATGTTATTAAGAAAAGTCTCAAATGCTGTATTACACTAAATAAAAATATACACCAGACAAATATTTTTTTAATTATATATGTTATATGAATTTTATATATAATCGTCGGTTAGATTTTCACTTTATATTAAATGATAAAGTGGATAAAGACAAGTTGTTTAAATCAATAAATGTGTTAAATAAAAAGAATAAAATAATAAAATTAGCAAAAGCCAATATAACACAATCATGTACGAATAAAAAGATATACATCATTATAGAAGATAATAATTTTATTGTAAATTTCAGTCATTTATTTTACGATGCATACAGTATAAATTTAGTATTACAAAAGATAGATGAAATATATAAAATGGGAGGTATATGTAAAGGTGAAATTAAGAATTATAAATTTAAATTTTATGATTTAGATGTTAGTTTAATAAATTATTTGTTTAACAATGTTAAAATCTTGTATAGAGCAGATTACAAAAATGTATATAATCTGCTAGTAAAGAAGAATAAAAAAACGATAAAAATATTAAAAAGTAATTTTAAAACTTTAACAACAAGTGAAATTATATATTATATAAATAAAAAACTAAATATACAAGAATATTGTCTCGTTGTAAATGCTAGGAAAATATTTGCTGAATATGAAAATTGTTTAGGAAATTTAGTTTATGTATCTAATGTTATAAATAAAGAAGATGAAATAAGAACTATTCTAGAAAAAGATATTAATACTAGTTTAGAAAAGTTATTAAATACCATTCCTAAAACACTAATGATTAATTCATATTTAAGTTTTCTTTTGCCATCTTTTATTAAAAGTTTTACAATGGATATAACTTCATTTGGTAATTTAATATTTATTTATCCACTTAATATGGATGAAAAATATATTGTATTTGATTATTATTGTTGAAATATTTCAAAATTACTTATATAACAGTAAATTTGCCAAAAATACTTATATAACAGTATTTTTGAAAAAAATAATTAGTCTGTATATTAACTTTATATTTTTTTTATGAATTTTACATTTTTTTAAAAAATTTGTGTGTGTTGGACTGCAAAAAAACCTTCCAAAAAATCAAAAAATTTTTTTTTTACTTTTTATAAAATTACAAAAAAATCATATCAATATTTTATTTTTTTAGTGGTTAAATTATATGGAAATAATTTATCCTTCAACAAGTTTATATAAAAATAATTTATTTTTATCTATAGAAGAAACGTCTGTAGAACCAATTATAAATATAGATTATGGCCTAAAGAGTTTTTATACATTATTGATGTTTGATCCGGATGCTGTAGGAGGAAATAAAATACATTGGTTGATAGTAAATATAACTAATAATGATATTACAATTGGAAATACAATTGTAAATTACAAAGGACCAAAACCTCCAAAAGATTCTGGAAAACACCATTATGTTTTTAGTTTATTTAGACAATATAAAATAATAGAGCCAGAGAATATTGTAGTAGAATCTAGATTTATTGAACTAGAAAGATTATTTAGTATGTTAAAAACGAATAATAATTATTTTACATTAGAAAATATAAAATATTTTGTGAGTAAAAATAGTAATAAAAATTGATTAAAATAATGAATAATAATAATATATATTTATGAAACAAAAAAATAAAAATATAGTAATTAATGAATTAAAAAAAGAAGATATAGAAACAGATAAAGAAAATTACAAAGAAATAAAAACAGATAAAGGAAATGATAAAGAAATAAAAACAGATAAAGGAAATGATAAAGAAATAAAAACAGATAAAGGAAATGATAAAGAAATAGAAAAAGATAATAAATCTATTAAACAAAAATTAGGTCAATTTTATACAACTAATTATAAATATATTTTAACAGATTTAGAGGTTCCTAAAAATGTAAAAAAAATAATAGAACCTTTTTGTGGTAATGGTGATTTATTAAATTTTATTGATAAAAAAAAATATATTTGTGAGTGTTATGACATAGACCCAAAACATAAATATATAAGTAAAAGAGATACAATTAAGAATCCACCAAAATATTCAAATAGTTTCATAATAACAAATCCTCCTTATTTATCAAGAAATAAATCAAAACAAAAAGAATTATTTGATGATAATGATGTTAATGATTTATACAAATGTCATATAAAAAATTTATTAGACAATAATCCTATTGGAGGTATAATAATTATTCCTCTTAATTTTTTTTGTTCAATAAGAAACATGGATATAGAATTAAGAAAAAAATTTCTTAATACTTACATTATAAAAAAATTAAATATTTTTGAAGAAAAAGTTTTTGATGATACAACATATACAGTTTGTTCTTTTCAATATGAATATAAACCAAATTCAAATCAATCAATACCAATAACAATTTATCCAAGTAAGAAAAAATTAAATTTTTTACTCAATGAAGATAATAACTATACAATTGGTGGTGAAATTTATAACATTTCTAATAATGAAGATTATAAGATAAGTAGATTATTAGAAAAAGAAGAGTCTAATACAAATTTATTGTTGAAAGCAATAGACGATAATGAAAATTCTAAGATTAAATTAGAATATGTTTCAAATGAAAAAATTTATTATGGTAAAATATCATCAAGAACTTATGCCACGTTAACAATTACACCATCAATAAGTGAGGATATTCAAAAAAAAATAGCAATTGATTTCAATAATTATTTAGATGATAAAAGAGATAAATATAATTCATTATTTTTAACTAATTTTAGAGAAAGTAAAAAAATAGCTAGAAAGAGAATTTCATTTGATTTGGCATATAAAATAGTTGGTATGTTATTACAAAAATATTCTATAAAATAGATTCATTATTTATAATTTTTATTATTTATAATTTTTATTAAACCAATCTAAAAAGTGATTTTTGAAATTTTTACTATCAGTTAAAATTATATTATTATTTATATATTTATTTTTTATATCAGTAAAAAGTTTAGATTTATTTTGACTATCATATAGCACTAAATAAACTTTTTTTATGGTATCATTTTTTATTTGTATTACAGACCAATCTAAAAATTGTATTATTTCATGGAGAACATTATCTTGATGTCCTCCTCCACCAACTGAAACTTTTGCCATAATATATCCAATTTCTTGTGTTTTATGTGATATTGTAAAATCAATAGATTTTAATTCATTTGTATTAGTATTTTCTTTATTATTTACTAAACCACCTGTTTTACATGGTTTTTGTTTTCCATCTTTTTTTATAATAATATCATAATCTTGTAATTTATTTATAGTTTCTAATTGGAATTCTTCATCAAAACTTCCTTGTCTTGATGAATTTTTTGCTATATATAATGAAGCAATTTTCATTATAATTTCTTCATGATTACTTTTATCTTTTACTAATTCGTCTAAAGTTTTATAATTAGTATATTTTAGTAATCTATTTAATGCTTGTTTATTTATATGATTTTCATTAGGATTTTTACTATTTTCTTTAACAGCATCAAATGCTAATTTATTATTTTTTATTTGTCTATCATTTCGTAGTTCTATAACTTTTTTAATTGTTTCAGTATTAGTTGTCATAATATAATATATAATATTTATATATTATACTTCAATTTTTTATAAATAAAAATTGAAAATATAAATATATGTTAAAAATTAACCAGATGACATTAGTTTTGACAAGCAAATTGTCTACTTACGGTCCTCTTCGCAGAACACTACAACATCCAAATACTGAAGGTAAAATTAAAAAAGCATTGGCAGAATTTTTTGGTGCTTCATTAGAAAATATATTTATTACACTAGTAGATAGGAACTTAACCATTAGAATATTAGAAATTTCGTCAATAGATGAGATTAGATACACTCTGCGAATATCTGTAAATTTATTTGTATCAATATGCAAACATCATAAATCTCATTCAGCCAGTGAAATCTGCTGTATTTATCTAAATGCTAGAATAGAACAACCTGTTGAATCGGCAAGCGGTGGTTGTTCTGCTGAACCAACTAGACAAGAACCTGAAAGGGCTGCTATTGAATTAGAAAAACCGGCACTAGAGCCATTTGTTCCGATTAGACAAGAACAGGATTTAAGAACTATACAAAGTTCATTGCGAATAGAAATACCAAATGGTCCATCTGTATCATTTGGTGTAAATGTAAATATGGTAATTTATCCGCATGTTGCAGAGCCAGAAGATTTTCAACACACTGTATCTAGATGTCGTATCAACGATGAGAGGATATTAAATAGTCCTTCTAAAAGACAACGAACAGAAGAGCAGGAGATGCTTGTTTTATTGCCACATGCGGATGAAATAACTTTAGAAATGTTAAGAAGATCATGTTTAGAAACTAGAGAGATAAGTAGAGAAATACTATCATTTTTAGAAATATTAAGAGGTGGTTTAATTAAATTTTCAAGACATACGAATCCAATACAGTTTATGTTTAGTGATTTTAAGGTGTCTTATGTCTCAACAACGATATTAGAATGTATTCATTGGAGCACAGATATATCCTATGAAACATATAGAAGAAGTGCTGAGTTTATAGCAGAAGTGGTAGCTTTTACGACAACAATATTAAATCAATATTTGTAAGAGATATGAATATTAAATTTTTTTATTAAAGTAATATATATATATGATAAATATAAATGAATTATTACTAATAATAATTTTTATAATAATATTTTTAATAATTTTATATAATAAAAAACCGAATACTTATTTTAGTAAAATAGAGTTAAAAAAATCACCTATAGCTGGATTAGGAGTATTTGCTAAAAGTGATTTTGAAGTTGGCGATATAATAGAAATAGCACCTATTATAAAAGTAAAAAGGGAAGATATAGGAGGTATAATAAACGATTATATTTTTACTGTGCCAGATGAGGGTATGACGAGTATTGCCTTAGGTTGGGTTAGTTTATATAATCATTCTGATGATAATAATGCTACATGGCGAGTAGATGGAGATAGTATAATTATTATTTGTATTAAAGATATAAAAAAAGGTGAAGAAATATTTGTATCATATGGTGAGGATTATTGGAATACTAGAAATAATTTAATAAAAAAATAAAAAATATGTGAATAATAAATATATATGAATGATGTTAATTTAGTATTAATAATATTATTTATAATTTTAATTATTTTATTAATAAATTTACTTAGCGGTGATACTATTAATAATTATATAAAAGTTAAAAAATCACCTATAAGTGGTTATGGTGTATATGCCAAAAAAAATTTTTCTACTGATGAAATAATAGAAGTAGCTCCATTATTAAAAGAACATGAAGATAATTTGAAAGGAAAAATAAGTGATTATCTTTTTACCATATCAGATGAAGAATCTGAAAAAGGTAATTATGCTGTAGCTCTTGGATATTGTAGTTTATATAATCATTCAGATAATAATAATGCTCGTTATAAAGTAGATGGAAATAATTTAATTATTAGAGCTATAAAACCAATTAAAAAAGGTGAAGAAATATTTGTTAATTATGGTGAAGGTTGGTGGACTTCACGAGAAGGAAGTATAGAAAAATTATAGATAATCTTCAACACTGTAGACTAATTTAAGATTATTTTTATCTGTAAGACTCTTAAACCTGTTTATAGCATATTTTTGTAGCCATTTAGTAAAGATAGAATCACAAGATTGTATTTTTACGTCATTATGAAGATCAGGTATTTCTTTACTTTTGCCTCTTAAGAAATCTTTTGATTTATCACTAGTAAAACCAAAATAAATTCCTTTAGGATTTGAGGATAAAATATCATCTTTATCTATACCTAATTTACTAAAAGCTGCTTGTAAAATAATAAATTTTTTTGAAAGCTTATAATTATATCCATATTCAAATTTAAGATAATCATTACAAATTTTGGTGACTTCAGGTGGAATATCTTTTACACTATTACCTTTAGTATATCCAATAAATGTTAATTCTTTAAGTTTATCATATTGAATAGATTTACCGTATAAGGATGTAGTTGTAATTCCTAATAATGGTTCATTATATTTATAATAATAATAATCTTGAACTTCTTTAGAAAATGCCAACATAGATAATAATTTACCACCAGTAAAATTAAATCCGAATGGTTGTAAAGGCACACAAGTACTCATATTCATAATATATTTTAATTTTAAATTTTTTTCTTCAAAAGACCATTGAATATATTCTTCTCTTTTTTCATACGAATAAGCATCACTGCTTAAACTAATAATACCTAAATATTTATTAGAATTGGTATCTTTTACAAGAATATAAATTTGTCTTCCAATTAAACGACCACCATCAATTTTTTTTAAACTAGAAACATTTTTTCTATAATAGTTCCATATATCTAATTGTTTATCATCTTCTACAAATTCTAATTTAATTTTTATATTGGCAATATCTTCAAAGTTTATTGAATTAAATTGTAAATCTTGATAATATTTATCATCTTTAAAGAATTTTTCATGAGGTGAAGATTTATCTTTTTTACTTTTTTTACAAATATCCATTATTTTATCTTGTATAGTAGCAAAATCTTCATCTTTATCAGCTTCTTTTAATACTGAATATTTATAAATTTTAAGTAGATGATGAAAAAATTCTTCTGTAGATAAAATATTTTTCATTACATTACAACTGAAACAACAAGGTACTATATTTCCATAAATATATCCAATTTTAGAATTTATTCTATCAATACCTCTACAACCATTTACAAAAGAATTTTTACAATAATTACAATTTTGTTGAATAATTTCATTATAAGTTTTTTTTGATATTTCACAATTTAATTTTCTTAATTTTGCTTCATAGATGAATTTTGAGTATTTAGCATTTTGAGAACATATAAAATGTTTTAAATGTTTAAAATTTGTTTTTCTATCAATATATCCATTTACGGATAATAAAAATGTAATCATTTCAATAAATTGTTTTGAACTATAAGTATATTTCATTATATTACAAAATTTACAACAACTAACACAATTATCTTTTGAGTAATCTTTATTTGAATCAACTCTATCTATACCATTATATCCTCCTAATTTATTACAATAATGACATTTATTTTGAAAATAAGCTTTCGCATCATCATCAGTTAAATTCCAAGTAATATTTCTAATTTTAGCAGATTTTTTATAATCAAATAATTTACAAACTATAGGATCTTTTGGATTTCTATTTTGTTGTAATTTATTATAAATTTCATAACAATTAAGACATTTATTATTTTTAAGATTATCAGAATCAACTATTTTATTACAATCTTTGCACATTTTATTATCATTATTAAGTTTATTATATTCAAATGCATTTTCTCTTTTACTTCTTTTAAGTTTATTTTCATTAATTTGTTCTTTAATTCTACAATTAGAGCATGATTTTTTTCCTAAATCTATAATTTCAAAACATCCACGTTCCCAATTTTTACACATATTTTGACCTGAATCTATAGTATCTTTATATTTTTTCCAACTTATATGATTATCACAAACAACAGAATTTTCTTTAGCTTGATAAGGACAAGGTGTTCCTTGTTTAGTAATACCAATACATTTAATAATATCTTTTTTATTTTCTATTCTAATTTTTTCAGATCTACCACGACATTTTAGACAAATTTTATAATTATCATCTTCATCATCTTTTTTCTTAAAAGGATTCTTACAACCAGAACAAAATTGTAAATTTATTATATCATCTTTTGTATAAACATCCTCATATATACTATGTCTTTTACAATATAATTTTTCATTTGATAAAGCACGCCAAGAACATGGCTCTTTCTTTTGATTTATCATATAACACATATGAACTTCCTGACGAGCTAATCTTGAAGGTGCTATTTTACGCTGTTTTTTATTTTCTACAGTTTTATTTTCTACAGTTTTATTTTCAACAATTTTATTTTCTACAGTTTTATTTTCAACAATTTTATTTTCTACAGTTTCAACAATTTTATTTTCTATAATATCAATATTTTTATTTTTAAGTACAGTCTTTTTCATTTGTATGTTTATATAGTAATATATAAATAATGACAATATTATCCTAAATCAATTTTTTTAAATATTATAAAATAATAATATTTATACTAAATAAAATGTATATAATAATACTAACACATATTTGAATGTATTATGTATTACGGTTAGTTGCTATAGGCCAACCCACCCATGCCACTCATTATTCTTAACACATTATAATTTGTGTCATAGATATAGCATTCGGTTGATGGTCCAACGACAGAAAGAGGAGGAGGGTTTCTTGAAGGATCAGCATAAGGAGTATCAGTCCATAAGTGGAGGATAAGAGTGGTGTTATCAATTCTTGAAAGATTGCAAGTGCCAGAGGGTTGGTGTTGTTCGGGATGTAAAGCGAAGGAATAAACATTAACACCGTTAGCGGGAGTAGAGCTGTGGTAGTTGTAAGTTTCAATGAGGTTAAAGTAAGCTCCTTCTCTGGTATCAAATCTATCATGACCGTTAAGTTGGATAAGACCAGTCTTGACGGGGTTATATTTGTTATTGATGAGGAGGCCAGTAACAGTTGGTAAGATAGCCCAGATATCCATATCGGAGTATCCGTTTTGGCCGCTGCTAGCAGAGTATCTGTTATCAGTCCAGCTTGCGACGGGAACTGAAACATCTCTAACAGTGATATCTTGTTCTACAGCCTTGACGGAGTAAGTTAAAGTGCCGACTTTGCCAGTGCCATCAGCGGAGATGACATTGTAGTAGACAAGGATAACGAACTTGGTAACATAGTCACCGAGGTTGTAGCTTGGTTTTTGAGGGTTAGTAAGAACATCACGTCTGAATTTGAAGTTAACATTGGCAACATCAGCAGAAGCTCCGTTTGCTTGAGTGTATAATTGTTTAGCATATACGCTAGGAGGCTTGCTGTCATCAACACCTTGACCTGCAACATAAGTAAATACGGAATATTTAGAAGAGTTAGTAGTGTTAGTATTTACAGGGTTAACAGTGTTCCAGTTGTCATAGAGAACTGAAGAGATATTAACTTCTGGGGAAGCATTAGGAGTTGGAACAGGGATAGCTGAAGTATCACCAACAGTGACTGAACCACTGATAACATTGTTAGCAGCATATTGAAGAGCAAGAGCCCAGTCATTAGTGTTAGAATAGCAAAGGAAGGGGGAGTTTCCAGAGATGTAGTCTCCAGATTTGATATCCCAGATAAGTTCCTTAGTTGGGTGATTGAAGCCGAGTTTGACTCTGAGAGGGTTGTTGTTAACAGATTCAACACCAGTGAATTGAAGTTGATTGATAAGGTATTCATGGCCAACTTGAGCGAATCTTCGTCTTTCTTCAGTATCAATGTATACATAATCAACAAGTAAAGACATATCAGCCATAACACCGATACCGTTTCCAAGTCTGGATAAGGAAAGGTTGTTAGAATAGCAGATTAATTCTTGGAAGGGGTTGATTTCAATCCATAATCTGACTTCGTGGTATTGAAGAGCGATTAAAGGAAGAGCTAAACCAGTGTTAGTGTTGCACCAGAAGATAAGAGGAACGAATAAAATGTAGTTTTGAGTAAAGTTTCCTTGAGCATCAGGAGATCTGAGTAAGGTAAGTTCATCAACATTGCCGACAAGAGCATTGTAAGCAGGTTCAGTATTAACATCCTTGGTAAGATCATGCCAAGTGCTCATCCAGTGTCCCCAGTGTTTATCAATTTGAGAACCACCGATTTCAAATTGGATGTTATCAATGAGGAAGTTTCCTACTTCTCTAACCCAAGCAAATAAATACTTGCTTCGTTCAAGTTCAGATTGAGGAACGTTATTCATGGTAACTTGTGCTAATTCAACTCTTAAGTACATCTTGGTTACAAGATCACCATTTCTAGTGATAGTAACAGTGACTCTCTTGCCGAAATCAGCAGTTCCGTTGAGAGTAAGTTCAACAGTTTCTATAGCAAAGTTAGTGTATCTTCTGTATACAACTTTAAAGAAAGTAATTTGAGGATTTCCGGTAAGATAAACATCTTGAGCACCGTAAGCTACTAATTGCATTAAACCACCACCCATGTGTTATTATATATTATAGATTTAGAAAAAAAAAATAAAAAAAATTTATTAATAATAAAAAATGCTTTATATATTTAATAAATTTATAAAATGTTAAAAACAATAAAGAAGACAAATTATGATAAATTTTGTTAAAAATTTAATAAATATAGAAAAAATTAAATTAAAATATAAAAAATTAAATTTAAAGATCTTAGAATTAAATAATTATATATGAATAGTTATCAGTTTAAATTTAAACCTGATAAAATCAAATATCTTACAAACATTAGTACCTTAGATAGTTCACATTCTAAGATAAGTGAAGATATGGTTAAAAAAAGAGAAAATTTACCAAAAAAAGAATTAAAATTAGAAAAACTACAAAAAAAATTAGAAGAATTAAATAAAAATACCGAAGATGATAATTTTACAAATACAAAATCACAATTATTAACAGATATAGATAATTTAGAAACTGAAATTAATGAAATAAAAAATTATGATAAAGAATTAGATTATTATAGTAGAACCTATGAAATTCTTTTTAATTATTATGATATTATTGATGGTAATACTATAATATCAGATAATATTAAATTAGATGATATACAAAATAATAAAAAAGATAATTATTCTGATAGTAATCAAGAAGATAAAATAAATGACAGTTTTTTTCAAGATATAACAGAAAATGATATTTTTAAGAAAGATAAAGTAGATAAATTAGAGATGTTAAATTATTTATCTAAATTAAAAAGAAAAGAAAAAAAAATTACAAGAAAAAGAATTAAAAATATTGAATCATTAGTTAAAGAAAAAAATAATATTTTTGATTATTTAGATTCAACTAAATTAGAATTAAAAGAAGATAATAAAATGGATATAAATGATAATAAAATGAATTTAAATCATAATAAAATAGATATTAATGATAAAACTGATAATAATATAGATTCATTAATTGAAAATACAGTATCCGATACTACTATTGAAAATAAAAAAATAAAATTAGACAGAGCATCATTGTATGATGATTATAAAACTTTATTAGAGGGTTATTTCTCTCAAAAAAAAAATAATAAAGTTTGTATTAATTGTAATATTGATAAAATTTTAATTTATTCTGAAGGTATATATGCCTGTATAAATTGTGGTGATGTAGAGAGATGTATAATTGAAAATGAATCGACTAATTATAAGGATCCAATGATTGAAAAACCAACATTTCCATACAAACGAAAAAATCATTTTTGCGAGTGGATATTATTTATATTCTTAACTGCTCGTAAGAGCATAAATTCCTGTATATGGTAAAAAATTTATGCTAGTATTATTACAGATTATAATGCAACACATTCAAATTGCGGGAAAATCATAATTTCTAATTACCACTCTTAATTAGTGATTTTTAAGAGGAACATGGTTAATTGCCATCCCCAACGGTAAAAAGATTAGAAAAACATGACAATCCGCATCCAAGTTTCAATATTCATATATTGAAAAAGGTTCAGAGACTAGATGGATGTGGGTTTATTATTTTATTTATAGATTTAAAAAAATAAGCTTAAGGTATAGTCCAAAATGGGTTAAGTCAATTTCAAGCGAAAGAATCAACTGAAATTAATAATGAAATTATTGAATTAATAGTTAATGAATTAAAAAAAATGAGAGTTAAAAAAATAGACAAAGTATCATTAACACAATTTAAATCAATATTAAAAAAATTAAAACTGAATGATTATTACGAACATATTCCATATATTAAATCAAAAATTACAAATAAACCAGCTCCTACTATAAGTAGAGAAATTGAAAATGAATTTAAAAAGATGTTTGATTTAATACAGGAACCATTTGAAAAATATTGTCCTAAAACTAGAATTAATTTTCTTAGTTATTCTTATGTTTTACATAAATTCTGTCAATTATTAGAATTAGATGATTATGTCAAATGTTTTCCTCTATTAAAAAGTAGATCAAAGTTAAGATCACAAGATGAAATATGGAAAAAAATATGTAAAGATGTTAAATGGGAATTTTATCCTAGTATTTAGTATTGATTATAATTTTACTAAATATTTTTATTTAATTTATTTTTATTTTTATTATAATAATATATATGGATAATAATTTTGTAAATATGGAAATAGATAATTCTGTAAATATTGATATAGATAATAATTATTTCGTTTTATATAAAACAATTAAATTATTCTTGAATATTATTTTAAATTATTTTTTCATTTCTACTATTCTTAATACTGATTTATCTACATCTGAAAAAGTATTGTTTATTATAACTTTTAATACTATCCTATTTTATATTTTAGATTGTAATTTTCCAGTTTGCAATATCATTCTTACTAAATAAATTATTCTAAAAATCTATTTAAAATTAAAATTATTTTTATTACTATAATAGAAAATATGACTTTGCAAGAAGATTATTTAGATGAAGATAAGGTTATTAAGGGACAACATTTTGTTTGTTTATCTTTTTTAACTCCTCTTTCTTTTCCTGAAGATAAAAGAGAACAATATAAAAATCAAAAAATTCTTGGTTTGAAAGTTAGAGGTGTTTATAAAACATATGAAGAAGCAGATGAGAGAGCTAAGTATTTACAAAAAGTAGATAAATATCATCATGTATTCGTTGGTGAAGTTGGTAAATGGTTACCATTTAATGTAGATACAGCTGAAAATAATGTAGATAATCAAGTATACAGAGAACAAGAATTAAATCAATATATGAAAGCATATAAAGATTCTTTGAGTGAAGAAGAAAAAGCAGAAGCAGAAAGAAAAGAAGGTTTATTACAAGGAGCAAATGTTGTCACAGGAAAACATGATGCACCAGAAATTACAGGATTAGGAACAGGTAAATTAGAAAGTTTCAAGATGCCTGAGCCAATTAAATTGAATACCGAGAGAGTTGTATTAGAGGAAGGTGTAACATTAGAAGAGCAATTAGATAAGATTGAATCATATAAAAAATTATCTAAAGAGGAAACTGAATTAAATGATGTACGGCAACAAAAAGTAGAAATTACCAATAATTTAGAATCAAGTAAATCTACTTTAAAAGAATTAGAACAAAAAATGGATACTATAAGTCAGATTTATAATCAATTACACAATAAATAAAATTCTAATATATAATATATTGATATTATATATGGATATATTAAGAGGATTTTTTTTAATAATGTTAATAATAGGTATAATATTAATTATTGTTTATTATTTTTCAAATAATATAATCGGTAATTGTGAACCACAAATAGTTTATAAATATATACCAAGAACACTTGAAGAAGAAGAAACACAGCCTATTTATGTATCACAAATATTTAAAACTATGTTTACACAACCATCTGTTTGGATTAATTCAATTCAAGATGACTATTTTAGAAAACAAGAAGATATTAATAAATATTTTATTTCACAAGCTTAAGCTTAAATTTTTTTTACTAAATAAATTATAAATATAACTTATTTACTATAATCTAAACAACTACAGCCATTGGTGCTACTAGTCCTCCTAGAGCATCAGTAATTTCTTGTTGCGCTCTAGCAGCATCTTTTACAGCATCTGGTTTCTGCATAAATAGTGCTATATCTTGAGCCACAAATATAGCGTTTGCTCTTGTTTGTTCTGGAGTTAATACAACTGTAGGTGAAACATAAGGCGCAGGTGCTACAGCAGGTGGAAATATTGCTGCTTTTGGAGCATCTGGAGCTGCAGGACCTACTAATCCTTGTGCTATAGTAATAATATGTCTATTATTTAAAAATCTTACAATAGCTAGGGTAGTATCAACACCAAATTTAACAGCATTATTTGCTACAGTATTAATTTCAATCTGTGTAACGTTTGCCAGTTCTAGTGTTGGATCAAATTGATGAGCTACTTTACCCGGCCATGGTTGAATTAATGGTTCAGCTAACAAACCAACTTGTGGCATTAAAGCATGACCTACTAGAGCCATTTTGAATTGGGCATTTTCAAAAGGATCAAAGTAATTAGTAAATGCTGTTGGCAAAAGATCTGTAGCTGTAAATGGTGGAAGATTTAAAGCGTAAGTAAAGAATTCAGCAAATGTATAAACTCCAGATGATACACAACCGTATTGTCCTGCAGTAGGACTAAAGCCATTATTAAAATATGAATTAGGATTATTTTTCATTAAACATAAGATAGTTTCACCAATAACTTTGGAAGGTAAAGAACCTAAGTGTTCTCCATTACCATTAACATGATTATCTTTTAATCCATAATAAAATAATGGTGTAGAATCTCCAAAAACAGTTTCTAAATGATTTAAATCATTAGCAGTAATAACTGGAAAATCCTGAGTTTGAATAATCATATTTCCTTTAGTTCTAGTTAAAATTTCTTCTTCAGGAATTCCAAAAGCTCTGGCTAAATCTTGTCCAGATGGTAAATTAAAAGTCTTTCCTCTTAATAAATTTCTTTCTGCAAGAGATTCTGTATCAGCTACAACAAGTGGAAGATTAAATAATGTTTCATTCATAAATACATCAAATCTTTCAGCAACTTGGAAACCTTTAGAGAAGGGCATCGGGAAAAACATACTCCAATCAATTTTAAAATTAGCAGGTAATGGTTGAAATCCTCTTAAATCAGGATTAGTGATAAGTGGTGCTGGTAGAGTTGGACTAAAAATAGGAAATGTATCAAAATTCTTATTTACATAATAAGCATCTCGAACCATTGAATGACCCATTCTATACAATGCTCCTGCAAATTCAATAGGCATATTTGGATACATTGCTTGAATTTCAGGACTAATAACTGGCATACCATTCACATCAAATAATCTTGAAAAGAATCTTCCAGTAATTGATGCTAAAAAGTCATTTACAACTAACCACTGATAATGATTAGTGACAATCTGTTTTGAAGTATCAATCTTTTGTTGTAGGGTAAAATTAGGATTAGCTAGACTAACATCACCAAATACTCTATTATGATATTTTAAAAATGCTAAATGAAATTCACCAATAATTTGATTTTCTTCATTACGAGGATCAGCAATAATAGCAATACCTGCTGGTGTTCTTGGTAAATCTTCATCACCGTTCGCATTTCTACCTAAATCAAATAGACCAGACGCATTTAAATATTGATTACTAACTCCATAAACATTATCTAAATCAAAAAAACTAGTTCTAGTATTTTTAAGAGTGCCTAAATCAGCAGTGGTTCCTAATTGTGAAGTTTCATCAAAAGTTAAATCATGATCTATAAATTGTCCGAAATAAGTCATACCGGCAGATACTTTGGAACCTTGTGTAGGTGCTCTAGCATTTGGATCAAGCATTGTATTGGCTAATAATGATAAATCAGCATCAGATGGAAGAAATGGTGGTAAATTAGCAAAACATCTATTAAAAAAATTTTGAGGTGGTGCACCGTGGGGAACAGGTAATGGTGTTGTCATTGTATAAATTAATCTAATATATAATTTTTAAATTATTTTATATACCAATTTTTACCAAGCAATACTATCAAACCCCCATTTACTAATACCTTCTATAAATACACCATAAGACATAGCATGAATAATAATTACTATAGATGAATGATAATTTTTAGAAACGAGCATTAGAATTAGAGCTATAAAATAATGATGAAAATGAATATTCCCCCCAGAGTTATAGAATAAATAGAAAGTAATAAAAGTTATAAAAAACTGTGATATAAGAAGTATAGAATTAAGTATAGGATTAGAACTTATAAATAGATAATAAATAGAAAGTAATAGTATAAATCCTAAAATGATAGCAACAAGAATATAATCAAGAGTAGAAACAATATAATTTGGATCTAAAGCAAACGAATTAAGAGCTGGTATATAATCCAAAAATCTAAAAAAAAGTCCAAAAATGAAAGGAATAGTGTAGAATCTAATAAATTTTTGTTTTGTGATATTAGTTAGTATATTTTTAGGAGAATGATAATAAATGAGAGGACTGGATAGGACGTTAAAAAACATATCATATTTTAATATTTTAGTATTAGAGATAGAATTTATAAAGATTCCTCCAATAAAACCGTAGAATAGATATACCCAATACCATTTAAGCATATTATAATAATTATTATTTTTAACACTAATTCTTTTTTCTTGAATTTCATTTTTGATTAGAATTTCTATATCATTAGTAATTTTATTTTCTGTAATATCATCATCAATACGTCCAAAATATTTATTATTTTCTAGTTTATGAATAATATCATTACGATGATTTAATATATATTCAAGAATAGATGCAGTTCTTTTTGAATTATTCATTCTTATTATAATTTATTAAATTATATTTATAAATAATTTAATCTATTTTTTATCATTAATTTTTTCAACCATTAAAGTTTTATCATTTGCAGCTTTTTTACCACACAAATCCATAATATCAAATTTTTTATTCTTTTTTTTCCAAAGAGTATCATAATTATTATTATGATATTCAATAAATTGTTTACAACCTATCATACCAATATTTTGATTTGATGCTTTAAACCAGAAAACTTTATCAGTGAAGCTACTTCTAGCTCCTCTATTTACAATAACCATACAACCAAAATCTTGTGTGACAACATTAAAAACAGTCCTAAAAGAGTCAAATGTAGGAAACATTCCAGCATAGTGATCGAATAATCTTTTTAAATTAGAATAAAAATCTTCAGCTAATAAGAATATATAATCAAAATTACATCTTAATTCTGGTGTAATACCTAAAGGGAATTGCATCGTTAATATATACATTAATCTATAATGCCTACCATTAAATAATAATTCCATAATAGGTTGGTCTTTCATCCATGAACTCTTTTTACTTAAACAATCATCCATTAGTATAAAACCTCTTGGATCTATTATTTTACCATCTTTTGCCTTTTCCTTTTGTTTTTCAATCATAATATCTTGACGATACAACATTCTTTCAATAATTTCACTTTTATATTGATAATGAATATAACTATCTGGAAAAAAATCAGAATAAAAAGGAGGATCGGACATTTTTTCTGTAGGTGCAATTATTAAACCAACAGGTATATCTTTAAAATTTCTTAAAATATCTCTACATACCCAACTTTTACCTGAAGCTCTTTTAGCAATCATAACTATAGCAGGATTTTCTACCATACTATCTAATTTAAATTCTCTAATTTGTAATTTTTTATCACCTCCTATCATAACATCTCTAACACCAGACATAAATTAATTATATAATTAATTTATATTTTTTATTATGCATATTTTCTTTAAAAAGCATTTCCAAATTTAGAACCTATAAATATCTGTGGTTCACTATAGCTATCCATTATATTCATTCTATCTAATCTATTCATTGATACTCTATTATTGGCTATACTATATGAAGGAATATTTTCATCATCACAGTCCCATGTCAAAAATAGATAAACTAATAATGTTCCTATTAAAGCTATTATTAATGGTTTCTTATAATCACTGTCATCACTAAAAATATCTCCGTTTCTAATAATATCCATATTAAAGAAAATATATAATACAGCAAACATTAAAACTAATGTTAAAATAAGTTGATTTTGTAAATCCATTTATATATATATATATAATTATTATAATTTTTTTAATAATTGAATTATATATTTATTTAATTAAACCATCAAAATATCCCTCTTGTTCTGATAATGTGCTACTATAATTTTTATTAATTTTAATATTTTTTTTATTAGTAATCTCTTCTAATTTATCTTTTTTATTTATTCTTAAGGCAGGTGGACTATTAATTATCTTAATCTCGGATTTAGAGGCTTCTTCTTTTCCAGAATCTTCGTCTTCTATACTTGTTTCTGAATCTTCTTTATAACTTGCATCTGAATCTTCTTTAGAACTTACTTCTGAATTCTCTCTAGAACCATTTTCTGTAATTTTTTCTAAAGTATTTCCACCAGCCATAACCATTTCAATTTCTTGATTTTTCTTTTCTAGTCTATCATCTACAGTGCTTGTTATTAATCTTAATCCTGAACCATCAACATTAGATGATAATTGTAATTCTAATACTTTAGATGGTTCTAATTTTTTTTGTTCTAAATTAATAAATTCTTCAACATCATTTGGATCACCTTTATAACTAGAAGAGCTAGGACTATCTTGAACTAATTTATTAACTAATGGTTTATCGCCGTATTTATTTCTATTAATCATTTCATTAACCATTTGTTTAATATCTGCTAGTTTAGTAGATTCTTCTTTCTTCTTTTCAATAGTAAAATTAATTCTCATATATTCTTTAAGAATTTCATTATAAGGTAATGTTTTTCTAATTGAATTATTTATACAATTTTTTATAATTTCATAAATTTTATCTTTTCTATCACTCTTTTTAACAAATACATCAGTATTATCTAAGAAATATTCACTACTTTCTACATAACATCTATGAATAAAATCCTTAATTGATAAAGAATTATAGATATCATTATCTTTGAAGGTTGAATTTTCAATAGTAGGATCATAGGTTAAGAATAAAACATGACTTTTAAAAGTGCATTTAATTAATTCATCAAACCATTCAGAACATTTACTATTTTGTTTAATTTTCTTATATTCATTTTCAATTTCTAAATTATTCAAGGTTGAAATATCTCTCAAACACATTTTAAAAATATTAACAATACCTGGATTATTAATAGATTTATCTCTTTTTCTTCGTTCTTCTAACATATTATACATATTAATTGAATATTCTAACATTTCACACAATCCATGATAGATATTTGGAGTTAAAATTTCACATAAAAAATTAAAAAATTCATTTTTACTTTCTGTTAAATATCTAAAATCCATAATAATATTAATAATTAAATAATAATTAATATTTAAACATATTATTTTTATAAAGAATTTTTATTTTAAATTTCTACAATTAAAACATAAATTCTTATTTATTTTTAAATTATTTATAGCACCACCATTTTGTTGATAATTTAGAGCATTACAATAATGACATACTTTATCATCTAATTGTATTTTATATTGTAAATATTTAGTTTTATATTTTAGATATTTTTGTTTATAAATTTCTTGATCTCCACCTGTTTGCTTAGAAAAGTCTTTATAAGCATTACTAATTAATTTAATAAATTCGGTTGGTTCCGTAGCATGTCCTATTTCAACAGTTTTTGATAATTTATCATTTTTTATTTGTGCTAAAAATACGGTTGGATAACCCTCTACTTTATCAACTAATTCACTATATTTAGTTTCAAAAATACCCTTATCTTGTTCCATATCATATGTTTCAAAATCTACACTTATATTTTTGAATGTTTTATTATTTTTTATTAAATTTTTTGATTCATTGAATACTGGTAAGAAATCTTTACAATGACCGCACCATTCTACTTTAGATAGAATAACTTTGTATTGTTTATTGGAATTCATTTATATATTATATTATATAGTATATATTTTTATAAAAAATAGTTTATTTATTGTTGTCATTGATTATATTATATTATATTATATTTTATTGATATTGTTGATAATAATCATTTTCATTACAATAATCACAATTAGTGAAATTTTCTGTTGGTCTTGATTTTTCAAAAATCCATATTCTAAAAGTAATTAGATAATTTATAACAATAGCTATAACAGCTAAAAATAAGATAGCCCAAATCCAAAATGTGGAGGGAACTGAAAAATTAAAAGTAGTACATTTTGATTGAGTAGAAGTATCAGTTTCAACATTAGCTGTAGACATTTTTATTATATATTTATATAATAAAAATAAATTATTTATAATTTATTCAGTATTATTTCCCCTATTTCCGAAGAATTTAGCTTGGTCTTTAGTCATACAAGTGCAACCATAACCATCTTTAAAGTTCATACCACTATATTGATTAGCAACATATTTTTGTGCGTAATCACAATTATTATCAGTGAGAGGAAAAGGAGGTGCATATTGAGCGGGACAGCAACTTGGGCTAATAGTATTATAGGTTATATCATATTGAGCGGTTTTACCTTCAGGATCCAACATATAAGTTCTTTCAAAATTCTTTCTTAATTGTTGATTATCAGATTGTTCTGTTATTTCATCAACAAGAGGGTTTTTAGCATTTACAGTCCATTTAAAACCTCTTCTATCAAAAACATCGGTTGGACTATTTTCATTTACACCAAAATTGCTATTAGGTCCCATTATTCTACCATCACTTCTGGGATTTAAGGCTGGTTCTTCTAAACCACCATATTCTAATTTATCAGCTATATCATTTTTATTGGTATAGACGAAATTTTGTGTCATAGGTCTATAATCTTCTCTTTTAGGATTAAAAACGCCAGTAAACCATAATATAGCAACACCAAGAATTATTAAAACTAAAAACATTGTGTTATCATTGGCTTTAGGATTAGTATTGGGATAAAATTCAGATTCCATTATTATATAGTATATATAAACAAAATTTTTTTATAATTTATATAATTAATTGTATATAAATCTATTTATAATAAAAAATAATTTATAACCAAGTTAATTTATAATTGGCAGGTAAAAATTTGGAATAATCCATTTAGATTTATAATTATTATTAATTTTTTTAGATTTTACTCTACAAATATAGTCTATAGTTATATCAAATTTTTCTAGAATATTATTGATTTTTTTAATAAATTCTAGATTGGTAGCAATATGATTATAAAAATTATTTTCAGTAAATTTTATTTTATGATATTTATCATGAGATAGTTTATTACATTCCATATAAATATCATTCATTAAATTATCAAAAATATCTTCATCTATAATAATTTTTTTTTCATTAAAGTTTTTTTTTCTAATATTATAAATTCCTTCTGGAGTTATAACAAGCGAACCATTTAATATACCTCTATTATGATGATCTATAAAATGGTAAATATCGTTTAAAGATGGAAATTCATACAATATACCATCATTAACAAATCTAGAAAATAGTTCAGGAGTTTTAGGATGAGTATGAAAAATATAATTAACAGATAATGCTTCTATAGTATTTTGTGGTAAAAAGATAGTAGGATCATCTTTATCAGTTCTATAATTATTTAAAACTACTACTTTATCAACTTTATCGGCATTAAAAATAATAAAACCAGAGTGTTCTGAAAAATTAAATTTGTCTGTATTAAAGATATTTTTATTTTTATTAATAAAAATATTATAACTACCTTCTTCGTAAACACCATCAATAATATTAATATTATTTGAGTGTAATAAAGAAAAAGATAGATTTAGGTTATCAATAATTAATTTGCATAAATTTTCGTATAGAATAGGGTTAATTTTAGAATGAACTATGAATAGATGGTATTGATAACTAGTAAATTTAAATTTATTAAAAATAAATTTTTGATTAAATATCTGATTACATTCATAACAAGTATGAGAATTAAATTTTTTAATTTTAGAATTATTTTTAATATAATTAATTTTATCAAATAAAATAGTATTATAAATATAAATAAAATCAGTCATTAATATTTATAAATTAGAAATTAATAATTTCGGTTATTAAATAAAATTTATTAATACTACTTTCGGAATTATTAACAATCCAAATAGTATTAATATTATTAATCTTTTTATTATTTTGAATTATAGATTTAATCAAATTTTGAAGATCATTCTCATAAATTAATTGATTATTTTGATTAGATAAATATTTTTTATCATTTATGAAGAAATCTCTAATATTTTTTGAAATATTTTTAGAAGTTTCATCAGAGTAAACATTTGAATCATTCCAAATTAGTAAGAATAAATTTTTTGATACATTTTTAGTAATAAATAAAAGAGAATATTTACATTTTATATCATTATTAATAATAATAATATCATCAGTATTGGATTTATCAAATTGTATTGTATATTTATCTTTTAGAGCATTTTTAAAAACATCTTTATACTTTATCATTAAATAATAATGATAAAATTATTTTTAATTTATATTTTCACAATTTAATGAATATAAATATTCTAAATTATCTTTTAAATTAAATAAAGCTATTTCTAAATTTTGATTAGTATTCATATTTAAATTTTGATTAGTATTCATATTTAAATTTTGATTAGTAAGCATATCTATATTCAAATTATTTTTAAATCTTTGTATTCTATTTTCATTTGGATATTTAAAACAAATACCTCCATATTGATTAATTTTAATAGAATTATTTTGATTATAATTAGAAATATCAAAAACAAAATTATCTATATTTTTTTTAACCTTAAAGACATGTATATATTTTTCATTAGATTCAAAAAGTTTTGTTGTATTTGATGCTATATTTAAATTATTTGTAAAATAAGCAAATAAATTAATATCACCTATTTTAATTTTATTTGGATTAATACCTTTATTTTTTGATGCATGAAATAATAATGTTCCTTCACTAATAATATATTTATTATTTTCAATATTAGTTTCAGTATCAGTATTAATAATTTCATTATTAGTTTCAGTATTAATAATTTCAGTATTATAATCAATAGAACCACCTCTAAATTTATTAAAATTTAGAGAATTTATGTAATTTTGAACTAAATTAAAATCAGAAAAGTTTTTATTAATATTTATAAATTTAAGTAGTGTATTTAAATTATCCATAATTATAAATATAATATATATATAAAAAAATTATTATATAAATAAACAATGGAAAAGGAAATAAATTTTAAAAAATTACTTTGTTATAATATTGTAAATAATAATGAATGTTTATATAAAACAAAATGTATGTTCGCCCATAATATTGAAGAACAAAAAAAAGAAGTTATAAGAGAACATATATATTATTTAATAAATAGTTGTGAAGATTTAAGCACGGTTGATATAAATGAAAATAAAGAGTTATTAAATGAGTTTATAATATATACAAAAGAATGTAAAAATTGTTTATATAAGAAGTGTCCTGGAGGATTCAATTGTAAATTTGGTGTTTGTTTGAGAGAGTTAAAAATTTGTTATAATGATTTAATATATGGAAAATGTTTTAATAATTTAAGAGAAGAAACAACAATAGAAGGTAAACCGATTAAGAGATGTATAAATGGTATTCATTTAACAGAAAAAAAACTAATACCTTATCAGCAAAGATTAAACAATGAGAGTAATTTATCAGATTTAGCACTATTTATAAATGATTTTAATTATGGTATAAAAAATAGATTTAATACGATTACATTAATATTAAACGATAGTACAATAGAAAAAGTTAAACAATTATTAAAATACAATGGTAAAAAACTGAATGAGAAATTTATAGATTTCAATATAAATTTAGAGGATAAATCTGATAATTCAAGTTTAGATACATTTAATTCAGATGAGGATAGAGAAATTAATAAATTATTAGAAGAAATAAATTAATAAAAATTTGATTTATATATTAATAGATATATAATTATATATATTAGTATGAGTAATTTGATACAAAATAAATATATTATAAAAAAGAAGAATGATATTATAGGTTCTAAAAAGAATATTGAATATATAGAAGATTGGTTAGAAACATATGAAGAAGTAAAACATTATTTAAAAGATAATGGTTTATTAAAAAAATCGGCTAAGGGTAGAAAGAAAAAATTAGTAAATTTATCGGATAAAGAATTTGAATTTAGTAAAAGAAAAGGTAATTTATTAATAACTGGTTCTCATGGATGTGGTAAATCATCAATAATAAATTTAATATTAAAAGAGAATAATTATGATGTTATTCATTTAAATCAGATCAATACTAAAATAGATATTGAATTAATAATTAAATTAGCAAATAATAATTTAATTGAGAGTAATGTTAAGAAAGTAGTAGTAATAGATGAATATCAATCAGTAATAACATTAAATGATAAAACAGCTATATTTGATATAATTAAGGATAATAATTATAATAGATGGATACCAATAATTATAATAACAAATAATCAACATAATAAGAAATTAAATGAAACAAAAAAATATTCAAATGAAATTAAATTTTATCCACCATTTCAAAGTGAATTAATAAAATGGATATATGATATATGTAAGGCAGAAAAAATTAATATTGAATATAATATTATATCAAAATTTATAGAATATTGTCAAACAGATTTAAGAAAAATATTGATTCAATTAGATGAGTTAAAGATTAATTATCCAAATAATAAATTAATAACTAATACAATATTTACTGAATTTATTGAAATTATGAAAAAGAAAGATCAAAATTATGATTTATACAAGGCAACTGAAAAAATGTTATCAGAATATTATAATATAGATAATTGTTTAGAATTATTTGAATCACAGAAAGTATTGATGCCGCTAATGATACATGAAAATTATCATGAGTTTATATGTGAAGACAAGTATTATAAAATATTAGATATATTATCAAGAGGAGATGTATTAGAAAATTATATACATGGAGAACAGAACTGGGATTTATTAGAGATTCATGGATATATTAGTTGTGTAATACCATCATATTATATAAATAAATATAAAAATAATAAAAAAAATAGGAAATTAGAATTTGCTATAGATTTAAATAGAACTTCGGTTAAAAAAATGAATTTTAAGAATATTAATAGGACAAATGAAAGAATTAATAAAAATAACAAAAATATTAGGAATAAATCTATAGAGGAATTTATATATATGATTGAAATTATGGATAAAAATATAACAGAAATAAATATTGAAAATATATAATATAAATTAATTAAAATAATATAAATCATTTTTTATATAAAAAAAAAATATATAATTAATTATATATACTAGTATGTCTAATCAAGGTACATCAAGAAAATTAGATGAGAGAGAAGATATTGATAGAGAAGCTAATAAGCTTTTAAGAAAAAATCTAGAAAATAGAAAGTCAGGTGATGTTTTACTTGCTGAATTAAGATCAAAATATAAAGATGAAGAAATCGTAGAAACTATCAGATCTAAATATGTTGATAAATTAAGAAAAGTAAGAAAGCTTGCAGAAAAAATCTATGAAAAGTTAGTTTCTAAGTATCCCAATCTTTCAATTAAAGAATATATAACTAAAGTAGCTGAATACAAAAAGAAATATAATTTTGATGATTCTGAAATGCAAAGTATTTTACAAATTCTATTTAGAAATAAACAAGTCGTTCAAAACAGTGAATTTTTAGAAATTGGTCAAAATGAAATGGGTAGAACTTTAGGTTTTCAAATGGCAACTGGCAATTACAGTTCAAAGATGGAAGTTAGACCTGATGAAATGGAACAATTACAAAGTATCTTACAATTAAATGCTGCTACTAAGGAATTACATCAACAAATTCAATTACAATCATTAATTTATGATGATGTTTCTAGAAAAGCAGTTGCAGGTGAATTTGATAAACAAAGAGTAAATATTTTCTCCTACGTTCATCCTGTTGTAGCAGCATTATTCTTACCAAAGATTGAATTCCTTGAAAATCACATGTTAAGAGCTTCAATTTCCAATATTATTCAAAAGCGTTATGAAGGTTCTCATTTAGAAACTCAACCTGATTTTGAATTATACTATGATATTTCTACTGATCCATCTGAAGTTGCTTGCAATGTTGACTATAACTACATCTTAAATGGAAAATCAAGACCTGTTAATGATTTATTAGCTAGAGTTAACGTCCAAGTTAAGTTATGGGAAGCAGTTTTAAATTTGAGACAAGGAAAATATTACACTAATGATTTAAGTTCTTTTATTGGTGCTATAGACACATGCAGAAACAGTGTCTTTGATGCTGCTGATTTTGCTTATGTTAAGGATGAAGGCACTATTTTAAGAAAATTATTTAGTGCATTCTCTATAAGACCTATTGTTGTATGTACTGCTCCAGTTTTAGGTGTTGCTACTGCTAATCCACCTCTTTCTAACTTGGCTACTACACATATTACTACTATTCCAATGCTTTCATACAGAGTTTCACCTACTGATAGAAGAGGAAATAATTACAGTTTAAATCATGCTCTTTATCAAAGACAATTATACATTCACAAGAGACAATTAACAGTTAAGACACAACATGTTATGTACTGCAGAGATATTTTAGTAATCTACGTTCACAGAAGATTTCAAACTGTTAATTTATCAAAATTAGCAAGACCATATGAATTATTAAAATTACCTGTTACTGTAAGTGCTTATGAAAAATTACATGTTGCTAAAGTTGATTTTGGATTTACTCTTAACGTTAACAATATTCAAAGATTTGATATTAAATCAATTGTTGTTGTTGAATTATCTCCTCACGATAATAGTATGATTATTGGATGCAGTGCATTAGTAAAAGTAGGAAATCCAGATACTGCTAGCAATTCAAATTCAGTTTTATATTACAATCCTCTTGACTTGAATATTTCAGAAGATAATAAACATGTTTATCCTTTAAGATATACTGATTTAAGAGTACCCAACTCTAATGGTAGAGATTTTTACAATGTTGGTTCTAAACAAGGAACATTATTTATCTATACCGCTGTTGGTGATATGATTAAACAAAAATCATTAATTTACAATTTTGAATAAATTTTTACTTAAATAATAAAATAATTTATAAAAATTATTTTAATTCCAAATAGTTGTTACAGAAGGTAATGATAATCTTCCTGCTCTACTTACATTAACAGGCAGCGGTATAGGATCAATTGGTTTATCAATTATATTAAGATATTCTTCATTTTGTTTAATATTTGATATCATATCAGGTAATATTCTATTAATTACTTTTTCATTTAATTCTTTAACTTGATGTATTATTCTATAGGGAGCATTATAAGAATCTTGGATATAAACGGCTCTCATTACTATTAATAAATCAGATTGATTTTGATCTACCTGCAATTTATATTTTCCCTTACTTTCAATAAAAATACTTTTTTTTATTTTATTTTGTATTCTTTTTATATTATCTGATGAAAAAAATACTTCACCTAAAGGAGTAGGGGTATAAACACTTTTTAATAATGATTTTTGAATACTATTTTCAGTAGCCCAATTATTTCTTTCATTAGAATCAACATTATCTATATCAGTATATTTATTATAATTTTTTATATCTTTATTTTCATCATTGTGATAATTAAATATCAAATTACCTTTAAAAGTAAAATCATTATTTGTATATTTATTTATAAAACTGTAATTCATATATATTATTATATATATAAAAATTCTTTTAAAAAATTATATACTATGTATATTTATACGAAAAACATCTATAGTATCTATTATTATATCAATTTTAGAAGTTATTGATTGATCTGTATTATAAGTAATTTTTAGATTTGATAATCCTAGTTTAGAACTTTCTAATAATGATGCTATTTTATTCATTCCAATTTTATTATCTTTCTTTTTTTCTTCATTATATTTTTCTATTCCATAATTTATAAGTTTATTCAAATATTCAATTGTTTTATCTCTGTCATTTCCATAAAAAAATCTTTTTATTGATGGTAAATAAGAATTGTCTATTTGTATTTCAAAATTTATATCACTTTTATTTTGTCTCTTCTTGATTATCAATTTTTCATATTTTTGCACTTTTGATAATAATGTTAAATTTGATAAAATTATAAAATTATCTATATTTTCTTCTACTTTATTTATCATATCTTCCATTTTATTTAATTCATCATCTTTATTTTCTGCTTTATTTATTATCTCTTTCATATTCATACTATAATTATAATATATAATTATAATTATATTTCAAAAATTAATTTATTCAATAACATAATTTTCAATTATATAATCTAAATTTAAAGCTGGTTCTCCTACTTTAACATCTTGTCTTATAATTTCATTGTTGGAATAATGAAATAATATATCAATTGGTTTCTCTACTTCTATTAATTGTTTATTTTCTGGATTTCTAGTTATTACTTTACATTCACTATCACTTCCTTCTTTAAAACCCATAAATAATACTATTTCATAATTTTGCCATTTTGATTCATATAATATTAATTCTCCTTTTCTAAATGGTCTAACATCTCCTTTTGCTATATATCTTATTTCAGGATCTCTTAGGGGAGTTCCAATTCTATTATGAACGTAATTTTTTAAAACTCTTTGTATTATTTTTTTAAATTCTTTTAATCTATCATCGTTATTTTTTATTTGTTTTAATAAAACAAATTCTTTATTAATATCATCAAGATATTTTTTAACATTTTCTGAGGGGACTACTCCGCCAGCATTTTTAAAATCTTGAGTAAAATTATCAAAATTTAAACATTTTAAAGCATTATCTAGAACCATCTCTTTTATTTTATCAATATCATCACCTAGACTTTCTGAAATTATTTTAAATGGAGGATTTTTTGGATCTTTAATATCTAAATCTCTATAATTACTATCTATTAATAATAAACTTCCATAATTTGGTAAATAATAATCTATACCATTTATTGTATATTTCCAATATTGTGTGCTTTCTCTTATAAAATTAACTTCCTTTATGTAAAAATTATATTTTATTTCCATATCAGTTATTGTAAAATTTTTAGTAAACATAATATAAAAAGATATTAACATTTGTGATATAACACTATTCCATTCAATATCTTCTTTAAATCCTCTATATATTTGTTTTCTAATATTAAATTCACCCTCGTAAGCATCCGAACACCAATCATAAAAATTGTAATTTGGAGATTCCGTTAAAACAACTAATACTTTTTTAGAATATATTTGAGTTAATTCTGCTATAGTATCCACTTTTCCATTTCTTATAAAATTTATTTTAGAATTATTATCAACAAAATAACAATATGACTGAACGAAATTTGGTGATAATAAATTTTTACATATTTCATCTCTTATATATTTGTAGTATTCTATTTCACGCCAAACATTAAAGTTCTTATTTGATACTTCTTTTTGTAATGTTTTATTAACTGATTCATCAAATAAACTATATATCTCTTTTTTGTGATCTTCTAATAATTTATCACCATATTCAAATACATTAAGTATTTTCATTTTATTTTCATTATCAATTTTTTCTATATTCTTATTTATTAATTCTGTTGTTTTCTTTTTCTTTTCATCATTACTTAATGAATTATCTTCTAATATATTAACTAAATCTCTGGCTAATTCTTTCTTCTTAAAATCATATATAACATTATCAAATAATAATGGCTTTTTTATAACTTGATTTACTAATACCGCTTCTTCAATTCTTAATCTATATAATCGTAAATTTATTCCTGTGCTATTTTTCTTACATTGTATTGTTGCACCACTTTTATCATACTGAACTGGATAACATGAACTAAATATAAACATGTCTTTTGGTAAGCTTACATAAGGATTATTACTATATCTATCCGTCTTGTATGGATTTAATTCTATTAACTTTAATCTTGATAATAAACTATTCTCTTTTCCTCCAAAATTTATTCCTTCACCTTCCTCAATCTGTATAAAGGTACTCCTTATATGCTGATTTAAATTATTTCTTTCTTTTAAACTTTTATACGATGTAAAAATATTTAATGGTGGTAAAGCATCTTCATATATCATGGATGCTTGAATATGATCCCCATCTGGACCACCAATATTTATATGATAGTCTTTATAAATAAATGGAGTATAAAAATTTTTCATGAAATTACTTAATTGTGTCTGTAATTGAGGAGGAACAAATGGTGTTGTTACTGCTATAGGTTCAATCGGTATAGACGCTTGTTTGGTAGCAGCAGCTGATTTTGTTTTTCCTTCTTGATATAATTTTAAATCTAATAATGGTGGATCCGTTTTTTGATATCCTACTTTTGGTGGTGCTAAATTTGTTATATCTTTATCCCCAAATGATGCATTCGGATCTTCTGGACCTTCTTTTGTTTTGAATAATTCTCTTGTATCATTTGATCTATAAGGAGTATTCATCGGTTGAATATATTGTGGAATTATCTTTTTACCCCCTTTTTGTCTGCTTAGTTCTTTAGAAATATTTATTTTTTTTTTTTTAAAAAAAAATCATTAACTGAACCTCCTACTAAATTATTTACATTAGTATTTAATGAAGGTGGCGCACTGTCTGAAAGTAAATTGTTTTTATTTAAATCAACAGTAGGCATAGGTAATTTATTAATACCCTGTTCCATACCAGACATAGGCATTTGTGGAGACATCATAGGCATTTGTGGAGACATCATAGGCATTTGTGGAGACATCATAGGCATTTGTTGACCCATCATAGGCATTTGTTGACCCATTCTAGGATCTTGTTGCATCATTTGATAAGGATCTTGTTGCATCATAGAATATGGATCTTGTTGCATCATTTGATAAGGATCTTGTTGCATCATAGAATATGGATCTTGTTGTTGTGGCATCATTTGCATAGCAGAATTAACATATGGCATTGGCATTTTACCTGCATTAATAAGATTATAAATTCCTTTATCCATAATTTTAGCTTCACCGTTATCACTAGAATATACTTGATTATTTTGATATTGATTAATATCCATCATATTTTGAACTTCTCCAATAACTGGAATTAATTGTTCTGTTCCAATATTTTTAAGAAATCTTGACATATCGTTTTTCTTATTCTTAACTGGCGCATTTTTAGCAAAAATACCACCATCTTCTAAGGATAATGAAGATACAGAAGAATCATCTTTTGCTTTATTTTTTTTGGACTTAGATTTTGCTTTTGATTTTTTTTTATATCCTGTATCAACAGGAGTTTTATTATTATCATCATCACCTTCTATCCGATCATCTGTTTGATTTTCTTTATCTGGTGAAACTCTAGTCATGTAATTACTAAATTTTCTGTCAGCAGCTTTAGCTCTTTTTAAAGAACTTCTTTTACTTTTCTTTTTACTAGTTTTTTTCTTAGGTAGTCCATCATCTAAACCCCATTCATCAAGAGTATCATTTTCTTCCTTCTTTGAATATTTTTTATTAAATTCTTTAGATTTTGAATTCATATTAATAAAATTAACAAAGAAATTATTTTTTGATAAAATATGAATTGGAATAATAGAAAATGTATATTTTGTTCTAAATCTTATTTCATCAATTAATGGAGAATTAATTAAATCATATGAAATAAAATTACTTATAATAATTTTTATTTTTTCTAAATTTTTTTTATGTATTTCTTTAAAATCTAATAAAGACTTGAAAAAGAAATAAATATCATAAGTAGAATTAGATAAATCTGTTTCATATATATTTTTAAACCCATCTATTGAAGAAAATCTATAATTAAATAATTTACAAATAAATTTTGGATTTACTAATTTAAACGATAAATCACCTAATCTTAAATAATATGTATTTTGTTTAGATTCTTTCTGTATTAAAAATGATTCTATACAAAAATAATTATGTCTAAAATTTGTTAATTTATAATTTAAATATGCATAAGCAAATAATGTTTGGAATAATATAGATTTTAAATCATCATCTGATAATTCTGTTTTTAATAAATTAGATAATGTATCATAACTATGATAATGTTCGTATATACTAATACAAAATTTAGCTTTATTAGATGTATCATATAATTTATATTGTTCTACTACTAAATCAAAAAAATCTTTACTTGCTCTTAATTTATCTAGTTCAATATTAAAATTACATATATTTAATAAATAAAATGGTATTTTATCATTGATAATATATTCACTGATTAATTGATTCATAAATAACTCAAAATATATATCAATCATATTTAATGTTTCTTCATATTTATTCTGATGTTTTTGTATAACTAATGTTAGTGGATGATTTTTAAAATATTTTTTTAAAACTAACTTTTTATTTTTAGTTTCATCTTTATTAACTGAAATATTTTCTGAATTATTATCCATTATTGTCATTATCTTGAAATTATCTTTCTTTTCTAAAGAACTATTTAATATAAATTGATATTCAAAACTATTATCTTTTATAATTGTATTCATATTTATTCTTTCGGGTCTTAATACATTATACATATATTGTTCTGTATCATCTTTATCATAAACAAATTTATGTAATATATTTACTACTTCTACTATATTATTATAATCTATACTCATATTCTATTTTTTTATTATAATTATAAACAATAAAAAATTTTTATTTTTTTTTTATAAAAGGTCTAAAAAATTCACAATCTAATAAATCTATCGGTTTGTATAATTCATGGTTTACTAATAATCTACATTTCTTATTTACATAGTTTCTTTCATGATTTGGTCTGTATTCTTCTGGTAATACATAATTTATAAACTTTTTAACTTCATTTGGAACATCACTGTCTGTCATTAATTCAGGTAAAAATCCCTTGTAAATTAACGTACAAAAGAAATAATGTATATCATAGTATCTATTCTGTTCTGGTGTTATGTTGATTTTTCTAGTCCATTCTTGACATACTTTACAATTTTCTACTATACCAGGTATACACGCAAAATCAAAATCCCATAAATATATGCAATATCCAATAGCAGGAACAATATAATCTTTTTTATTTACTTTATACAATAATTTTATATTTGATGTATCCACTTTGGATATTAATATATTATTCGCTTTTAAATCATTGTGTCTAAATGATGGATATTTACTCTGAATTATCGCTAATGTTGATATAATTTGGAAAAATAAACATTGCCAATGTATTAATTGAAGCTTTTTATAATTTTTCTTTAAAAACATACCTAAATCACCTCGGTTCGCCCATTCAGATATTATAACTGATACATTCTCGTAATAATTACCCTCTTCGTAATTCTTTATAAATTCAGCGTATTTTGCATTATCAGCTGGAACTATCTCTTCCTCCTGTAATTTTAAAAATGGCTTTATACTCGTGTTAAATGTACTTATTGGTAATATTAAATGTGGTGTATGACATTTAACCACAAAATATGATAATAATTTTAACATGTATATTTCAGCATTCTCTGGTCTCGTTAAACTATATATTGAACCATAACCGTCTTTCTTTGGATATGCTACTATTTTAACCGCAAATGCCATAACTTCATTCCCATTATCATCTGTAATAATTCCCTTAAATGTATTACCATATGCTCCACTCTTAACATAAATTAATTTACTATCTAATCTGTTTATAACTTTGTAAAAATTTAATGATTTCTTTCCTAATACTGTTC
>Ga0169931_10001769_pt1 | contig 35617 bp, 28 predicted proteins | sample Kivu_15m_20L_FD_129675 | JGI IMG/M metagenome (GOLD analysis project Ga0169931, IMG submission 129675) | Freshwater microbial communities from Lake Kivu, Western Province, Rwanda to study Microbial Dark Matter (Phase II) - Kivu_15m_20L... | ecosystem: Environmental > Aquatic > Freshwater > Lake...
CAGCTCCGCTTGGCGTTAAATTGATAGATCCATTGTTTAATCCGCAACTGGCATTCGTAACTACAGAGGAAATTGAAACGGCGGAAGATACACTAACTGTAACGGTGGATGTGCCCGTACAATTATTTGCATCAGTAACAGTTACAGTGTAGGATCCAGCAGCTAAACCAGTATTGTTTTGTGTTGTGCGGCCATTACTCCAGGAAAATGTATAAGGTGCTGTTCCTCCATTGGGATTCGTATTCACAGAACCATTATTTAAACCACAACTTGTGTTGGTAATTGTTGGGTTTGCGGCAATAGATGGGCAACCGGAACAGGCACTAATATTGGTTAAGCTGTTGTAAGTGACAGTAGTTCCTGCATTGCTAACTACTTGTATGGGGAAGTTTGAAGGTGTTGTCACAGTAGTTCCTGTACCATAAAGCTGATAACCTGCAGGAGTTGAACAGGTAGTTACAGGCACAACCCCGTTGAGGCATTGACCAAAGAACCAAGAATAGCCGCAAGCTGTACATTGTGCTTGCGTTGTTATAGGGGTAGAACCACCCGGATTCCATGCATACCAGGTAAAGGAAGTTCCGCCACTTGCAGCAAGTACAGTAGCTGATTGTTGACATACAGTTACCGCAGCACAACTATTTACAACTACATCAATGGATTCAGATCCGCAGGATAGAGTATAAGTAACAGTGAAGGTACCTACACCGGAGACAGTTGGATTGAAAACTCCTGTAGTAGCATTTATACATGCACCGCATGTCGCAGTATATGTTCCTCCTGTGCTTGTAGATTGTATTGTGACCGGGGCATCAGTAACGCATAAGGTATTGGGTCTACAGATAGTGGCATCACAACATACAATACTTTGCGGAGCGCAGGCAGTTGCGGCAAAAGATTGGACAGTTCCGGTTCTAGCGCCTGATCCGGAATTACCTGTAGATCCTGCAGCAATTACTTCACCACCAGCGTTTACTTCTACATCATAAACATTGTAGGTAGTTGGAAAAGAAGCAAGTTGGACAAGATTTTGATCAAATTTATAAACACCATTTGTAGAACCAACAAATACATTACCGCAATTGTCTATGTCAATTCCACTACAGCCAACGCTGTTCCCGCCAAATCCACCAGTAAATGCTCCTCCAGGTATAGCAACAGTTGCGACTACAGCTCCAGTTGAAAAGTTTCTTTTTTGTAATTGATTGCCTCGATGCACAAAAATAAATCCGTTGTAATGTGCCAAAGCCATTATTCCTGAGTTGTTATAACGCCAGTTTTCACATTTGTATGACAAATCTATCCCGCTGTTGATATGAAAAATATTATTACCGCCTTGGGTACAAGAGGTTAAACTTTGATGTATGTAACCTATGGAATCATGTGTTAAAAAATAATATTTGGCATTGTTACATGGCGTTATGGAGCGTACCTCCTGCGCATTGATTGGGTTCAGACCTGCACCTTCATGAACCTTAACACTGGTAATAACATTTCCGTTATTCATGTTAATATCGAAAATCCATGGTTCTGGTCCGCCAAAGGCAGAACCATCAGTTCCGGCAATGACCAGGCGCGTTTGATCACAATTAAAGGTAATATTCCAAAATTCCGTTAAAGTAAGCAAACCACCCGGATTGGGATTGTTCCACAGTACAGCACCTGCTGTGCTGACTTTCATGATTCTTGCAGGTGATCCGTTTGCTACATAAGAATTTCCAGCGTTGTCAACGGCAAAGGTTCCAAGCCATTCTGTAGTATCATAGGGTGTGTTAAATGTCCACTGCAAGGCACCGGCTGCATTATACTTTATCAACTGCAGGGGAGAGGTGCCTCCAATTATATATACATTACCTGCACCGTCACGTTCACATTCCCATACACAATCCCAGTTTGAATTTGGGAAATTCGGAGACTGTGTCCATGGATCAATTACAATTGTTTTGGATCTATCATAGTTATCTACAGAAAAACCTATTTCTGAATTATTTATTTGGAAAGCTGAAGCTATGATTTGATTCTTATTGTCAGCATAAAAAGTGAGAGGGGCATGGTCTGTCAAATTTCCAAAAGCACTGGAGATACCAATCGAGCCATCTGCATTTTTAATTATTTCTTTTGAGTAACTAAGTTTAACTTTGGATAAGTCAGCCCCAGGATGAACTATAATTGAATATTTGTAGCCGGAAATCGGATGAATTTCATATACTACATCGATGTTATTATATAAATTTTTATAAGTTAATTTTTTCCAAGATTTGAGTCCATGTTTGTTCACCAAAGTACCCTTATCGTAAAAATTATAACTGTGGTTAAATGAATTGATTTCTTCGGCTATGATTTGAACGTTGGGATTTGAATGTTTCCATTTTACTGATATTTCATCTTTAGCGATTTTCATCGTATGACCAATTTCTTCAAAAGCTCTGAAATCGGCAGCATCCTTGAAACCAATTTTTTTCTTCTCTGCACGTGCTGCTTTTTCTTCTTCTGATTTTTTTCTTTTTTCCTGTTGGGTCAACTCAATGATTACGCCTTCTTTTGTAAAGTAGAAATCTTCATGGCGGCCATCATATCCAAAAAGTATCTCCTTTTGAGAAAGGGTTGTATTTCGGGGAGAAAATTGACCCAGATTCTCTATAAAAGCCTGTGTTGGTTTTCTCTCTGAGGTCCAGTTGTTTTGTCCCAGAACAAAGCAGACAGAATGTAAAAGGAAATATGAAAGAAAGGTGAATTTTTTTGGAAAATTTATCATAGAAATATTTTCAGAATATAAGTAAGAAGGTAAAGCATAAAAACATCAAACTAAATGAATTGCTGTCTTTTTGTAAATTATCTAAATCTTTTTTGGATAGTAAAAACAATATCATTCAATCAGAGTCAAAAACAAGCAAAAATAAAAAAAATCTCTGCTAATACAATAGATTATCTTTCTACTCAAGGTTGCAGACGAAATTATTAAAAAAAAACAAATTTTTAACGATTGATTTTGAACCTTTTTTAATTATGATAGTTTTACTATTAAATTATCGAAATTATGTCTCAATTATTACAAGATACAAATGCATTTCGTATGAACCTACATGCTGTGAATTTTGATCAACCCAAAAATTTATTGCTTCTTTTCAGATCTTTAGAACACGATCTGAGAAAGCGTATTATTAACCTTTTGGGAGACAAAAAACTGACGGTAACAGAGATGTTTTTAAAATTGAAAATAGAGCAATCTGTAGCTTCTCAGCATTTAAGTATACTCAAGGAAGTAGGAATTGTCAGAGCGGAAAGGTTGGGTAAGAATATTTTTTACTCTTTGATTGAAGGTAGATTGAAGGAAATAAATGAACTTTCATTGATTATTAATGACGGATTAGCTCCTAAAAATTTGATGAAGCACAAAACGGAGCCTGTAAACAACTTATTTGCCTCCCTGGTTCAGGAATCCAAACTTGATTTGAGTACACAAATTCTAAGGGCCTTTAGCCACGATTTTAGATTGAAATTAATTGATTTTATCATGAGTCATCCCAATTCCAGTGTTTACACCATCTACTCTAGTTTGGGTTTGGAACAGTCTATTACCTCTCAACAATTAAAAATCCTCAGAGAAGCACAACTGGTTTGTACGAGAAGAGAGGGCAAGAATATTTTTTACTGTGTAAACAATCTCTTAGTTCAAAATATAGAGAAGGCAATAGCTACGCTGGCTTAGACCTATGTTTCAAATGCTCATAAATGATGAGCGTACTAAAAATCAGTAAAAAACCGTAGGAAAAATCATCATAAGGGATACTGAAAAATCTGCAACCCAGAGTTTCAGTAAGGTTGTGATCATTGTTATAAATTACAACAGGCTCAAGGTTAAACATTCCCGTCAATAATCCATTTACAATCGTAAATGGTATTAAACAAATCAGGTAGCAATAATAAAATATAGTCCTGTATCTGTTCGTTGAAGTCCATTTATGCCATGCAAGTATAGTAGCAGAAGTTCCAAAACTCCAGAAAGTATAGGCATTTTCAAAATGGTAAATTGCTATAAATAACATGCCGCCTATCAACAGATTTGTAATGGCAGAATCAAATTTTTTAAAGGGGTCGAATGAAGGAAAATAGCTTATCAAACATTCGTAAATAAAGATACAATTGTATGGAACTATGAAGAAAAATAACCATTCACCCAAGGGAATATCCAATAAATAGAAGTTGGTAAACTTGGTATTGAAGGTCCAGACTTCATTTTTTGTAAAAGATATATCCCAAACAATGAAAAAGCTGGCTACAAGAAATATAGCAGGAAACAGGAATTTCCACTTTTTATAAAAATGTACTTTTTTGTCAAAAGAAAGTAAAAAAGGGAAGATAAAAGCAGATAAGTCAATTAACAAATACCAGCTTTTGAATTCTTTAAATGATAAAAGCCAGGGACTTTGGTACACCTCTACCGCCTTGTTCAAATCCAAGGCACTATGATATTGAAAAAGAATAAAAATCGTCCAGATACCAGGTAAAAGTATGGCTATGAAAAGAACTAACAGATGTAGGTAAGAAGGCTTCATTTGTACTTAAAACATGTTAAGCTGAGCTCTAATCATAGATTTCCCCAAAATATACAGTTTACTCCTGTTGGGGATTCTTATTCTCTCTTCTGCGATTCTGGAAGCTGGTGATTTACATATTTTTTTAAATAATTTGATATAGTAGCGATAAGCCAGATAAACCCCGAATCTACTGTTATTAGGAAGTTGTAATATTCCCTGATAAGCCAAGTCGAAATCTGCTTGTATATCGGCTTCAATTTGTTTTTTTGTTTGCTCATCAAATTTTAAATAATCCACTTCCGGAAAATAAACTCTACCCCTTTCCTGAAAGTCACTTTTCATATCTCTGAGGAAATTTACTTTTTGGAAGGCGGATCCCAGGGCACAGGCTGCAGGTTCTAATTCCTCGTAAAGGCCAGGCTTATGAGAACAGAAAACTCGAAGGCACATAAGACCCACTACTTCGGCAGAGCCATAAATATACTTTTTGTACATGCTATCTTCATAATTGGAAAAATGCAAGTCCATTTCCATACTATCTAAGAAAGCATGAATTAATTTATGGTCGATTTGATATACATTAACAACTTCCTGAAAGGCATGTAGGACAGGGTTTAAGCTGATTTTTTCTTCAATTGCCCTGAATGTTTCCTCTCTGAAGCGTTTGAGTAATTCTTTTTTATCGTGCTGGTGAAAAGTATCTACAATTTCATCTGCAAACCGAACAAAGCCATAAATGGAATAAATCTGGCGCCTTAATTTTTTATCAAACATTGTAATGCCAAGTGAAAAAGAGGTGCTGTATCTTTTTGTTATCAATTGGCTACACTCATGACATGTGTTATCGTATAATTTTAAATGGTTCATGTCTTTATTTTATCTTTGTTTACTAATTTCTGTTGCTACTACCTTACCTGATATAATGGCCGGAGGAACCCCGGGACCGGGAGTTGTCAGCTGACCAGTATAATATAGATTTTTTACCTTACTGCTTTTTAATTTGGGTTTAAGAAAGGCAGTTTGCATCAATGTATTGGCTAAGCCATAAGCGTTTCCTTTGTACGCATTGTAATCTTGAATGAAGTCGGAATGAGCATAATCTCTACGATAATCAATATGATTTCTGATATCTGTTTCACAGTAGGCTTCCAATCGATCCATTATCATATGAAAATACTTTTCCTTGATTTGAGGATCATCTTTTAAATCAGGAGCAACTGGAATCAGAAGGAAGAGATTTTCATGTCCTTCTGGAGCACAATTAGAATCAGTTTTTGAGGCTAGGCAGGCGTAAAACAATGGCTTGGAAGGCCATTGAGCATCCTTGTAAATTTCATGCGCATGCACTTTAAAATCTTCATCAAAAAACAAATTGTGATGCAGCAGTTTGTCGAGTTTCTTTGTAACGCCGATATAATAAAGGATGGAGGAAGGGGCCATGGTTCTTTTATTCCAGTATTCTTCCGTATACATTCTGTATGGAGCGTCCAAAAGTTTTTGTTCAACATGGTGATAATCTGCAGAAGCTACTACAATATCAGCTTGAAAATTTCCTTTATTGGTGTGTATGGTTGTTATATTTTTTTGATTTACCTCTAATCTTTCAACTACATGGTCTGTTTTAATTTCAACTCCAAGACTTTGGTTTAATTCTACCATAGCCTCTACAATTTGAAACATACCTTTGAGAGGAAACCAGGTGCCCAATTTAAGATCAGCATAGTTCATTAAAGTGTACATCGCAGGTGTATCCTCAGGAGTTGCACCCAAAAAAAGTACTGGAAATTTTAATAATTCCCTCAAATGTCTGTGTTGAAATAATTTTTCAACCTGCGTAGTTACAGAACTGAGCATTTGTAGCTTGAATAGTGATGCAAGGACCCTTAGATCAGCAAATTCCATGATATTGTGACTGGGTTTAAAAACAAATTCACCCATGCCCACCTCATACTTGTAGGCCGCTTCCTTCATAAACTGATCCAATTTGTCTGCAGCACCTTTTTCATAGGACTCAAAAAGGGCTTTTAATTCTTCATAGTCAGCAGGTACCGACATTTCTTCGTTGGGACCAAACACGATTTTATAGCCTGGATCAAGTCGTAACAACTCGTAATAGTCTGATACCTTTTTACCAAAATCAGCAAAAAAATGATCAAATACATCTGGCATCCAGTACCAGCTTGGACCCATATCAAATTGGTAACCGGAAACATTCATTTTTCTGGCCCGGCCTCCCGGACTATCATTTTTTTCAAGAATAGTAACTTTATTGCCTGCCTTAGCAAGGTAAGCAGCCGCAGATAACCCAGAAAAACCTGAACCTATAACGATGATATTTTTGGACATAAACAAGATATATTAACTAAAACCAAATAAGTTCGGTTTTGTTTAAAACGAAAGACAATTTTTGCGATAAAAATTAAACAAAGTTATAGTTCGACTTCTTGGATGGGATTTTCTTGAAGTAACTCAAATGCTTCGAATTCCGGGTTTTTGTTGAGAATTACCCAAAGGCATTTGGACTTGCTGGGGATAGATTGAACTTGACACTCGATTTGATATGGATTTTCAGACCATCTATCTTTCCATGAAATACAAAGAATGGTTGTTAAGATTTTATTGTGTATAAATTGTTTTTTATTTCGAACACGTAATTCAGTTACTTTTTCTTTAAAGATGTTTTGAATATATTTTTTTGATTTTACTTGAAGTTGTTGATTGAATTTGTCAATATCTGTTTCTTTTGTATTGGAAAATGTTACCATCTGATTATCCTGCTTAATAATCTGTTGGTTCACATGTTTGTCGCTATGGGGGTCATCAAAAATTTTATTGTCGATGAATTCTTTAGAAACAACTTTTTCTGATTGCATTTTATTTTTATTATCTTCTTTGGATTCTTGGCATGCTGTCAAAAAAAAGAAAGAAAGAAATATCGATAAAAGATTGAAATACATTAAGATAGATTCTGATTAATTCGGGAGTGAAGGTAGTTAAAAAATGTAAGTATCCTTAACATTTAACCCTTATTAACAGAAATGAGGGCAGGATTTTGTTTTATTTATTTGACTATGTACAATTTTAGAAAAAATTCTGAATCTAAAATATCTAATTTTTGTGCTACGGAAGGGGAGATTAATATGACAGAGCCTTCCGTGAAAGAGGTTTTGGGAAGAGGGCCCAATACTTTTGCTGAAATTTTTCTTTTGTTCATGGGGTTCTCAACTTGAATAAAGGTACCTTTTTCTGCCAGGTCAGTCAGTACAAAAAAACTATTTTCAGTTTGCGAGGCATTGTGTTTTTGCCAGCACCCTCGACCTTCAATAACTTTGACAGACTTTTCCTCCTGAGCATTTTCAAATGCAATTTGAGAAAAATCTTCTTCAATATTATTTTTGTTTACTTCTAAAATATACTGTTGAGATATAGGTTTTTTTGAAATCCATCCCAAATGAATGGTCTGTCCGCTTTTTATCTGACTGGCAATCAATTTGTTTTTTTTCTCAATCCATGTTGGGTTCTGGTTTCCATATTTTTTTGAAATAGCATACAGTGTCTCGGAAGGTAATATTTTGTAAAAGAGTTTATTGTATTCTTTTGGATTTGGATCTTTGGATTGTATCGTGATTACAGTTTTTTTTGAGATGGGGAACAAAATTTCCTGCCCGATTTGTATTTGTTTTGATTTAATTTTGGGGTTGACTTTAAAAAAAACATCTTCGGAAATTTGATAAAAGCTCAAGAGGGAATAAAAGGTATCTCCTTTTTTTACCGCATGTTTGATTAAATAAAAATCTTTAAAGTTCTATATAAAAACAAACTATCATTGGCCTTCGCGTCAATTAGGCTTAATAGAAAGGAGAGGAGTATGATAATTTTTTTCATAGTTAAAAGAGGGAAAGTTGATTTTTTGAAAAATCAATCGGGATTTTTAAAGTAGTGCCACAGGTTTCGTTTAATTTCTCTGTAAACCATGCTGATAATTTGGGGGCTAATACATTATTGTCCTGGTGGTGGAAAAAATACAATTCATTTATACCCAGATCCATCCATTGTTTTATCCTTTCAATCCACAGCGAGCAACGAAGGTAGTCACTTTCAACCAGGTCATTGCCAACAAAACGAATCATGGCGTTGGGTTGGGTAAGTACCATGTGCAATACATCCCTTCTTCCGGCTACATCACTGATTACAGTTCCTACTTGGAAGTCGTGCAAGAGTTGGAAGAAATGTTTCCCATAATTGATATCGCTGAGCCATTGTTCATTGCGAATTTCCACAGCCAGTTGAATTTCCTTTCTCGGAAATCTGTTTAAAAATTCTTCAAGAATATCAAATTGCCTGGGACCAAACTTAGGGGGCAGTTGCAAAAAGCATCTGCCTAAACGGTCGTCTAAATGTAAAATTTGATGACAAAAATGCTCGATTTCTTTTGTTTGATTATTCAATTGAGCATCATGACTGATAGATTGTGGTATTTTGGGAGCAAATTTAAAACCTGCCTCAGTTTGTGACTTCCATTTTTTAACAGTTTCAGTGCTGGGAATTTGGTAGTATGTGCTATTTAGCTCAATCGTATTAAACTGTTGGGCATATATTTCTAAAAAAGAACTGCTTTTTGTGCCTTTTGGGTAATAGTTGCCAACCCATTCTTTCATTGCCCATCCTGTGCAGCCTACATAAAAATGAGTAGAGGAAACCGTCCACTTTTTTTTCCAGTCCTCAGAGAGGGCATGATCTTGAGGTAAACTAAAATCAACACCATCAATTTTTCCTAATTTTCCAAATTTCATATTGCACATCTTCTAATATAAAAATTGTCGTAGAATTGAATGTATTGAAATGACATCAAATTTAGATTTTGGTCTTTTATTTTCATGCCATTTAAATTCTTTGAATAACAATTGCTGGTGTTCTATTTGTCCCATAGGATGCATAATAGCCACTGGTTTTTTTCTAAATCTTACCTGGTCCACTTTATTATCTATGAACTGAATCAAGATATCCTTACTTTCTACCTGGTTTACTCCCACGTATCTTTTAGCTTCATCCATAACATAATAAATACAGACAGCATTAGAGTCTACATTGACCTGATTTACCTTTCCCTCAACAAAAGAAGATTTCATTTCTTTCCCCTTAATCTGATTGAAATAGAGTTCCTCCTGCGTTGAGATCATGAGTGCATTTTGATAAAAATGGGCTTTACGCAATTTATTTTGTGAGATTTGAGCTGAAATAGTATCCGCTATAAACTGTGCAGAATCAGCCCATATGACGGGAGAACCAAAAAAATGAAAGGTAGAATCTGTTTCATCATAGGATAAGGAGTCGCAAACTCCTTGAAAATCAGATTTATACATTTTTACTTGACGGAAGGCTTTCATTCTTTTTTTGTTGTTTTCAAGGGTAGTCAACTCGAAAACATCTGCACTCAACCAAAAGGTATCAGCATCTTGAACTGAAAGCATAACAGGATGCTGTAGCGCCTTGAAGTATTGAAGAGAATCATTGTATTCTGCTTCACTGCAGATAATTTGAGTATTACTACTTGTATCTTTCCATATGACTTGCCCCATAGCCTTGCCTAAATGGTCTTTTTTAAAATATCTTAAGCTATCTGCAGTTACTATTGTTTTTTTGTCTTCAATCTTAACTTGGTTTTGGAATAAAATTGATTCAGAATTTCCGTCGTAAAAACTTTTTTCAGCACTTATTCTTTGTTGTTGACTGCTATCCTTCGAGAGGAAAATGGGTTTACCTATGAAATCAAAACTGTTTGTTTTTTGATATCTTATGATGGTGTCTGCGAATACAATTTTGTCTTCATCTTCAAATCTGGCATTGCCGATGAGATAATAGGTTTGTGTGCCATGGTTGTAAAAAATAGTATCTGCTTTTGCTCTTTGATAACTATTTTTTGTTTGCTTAACAAAAGAGGGGTTTCCGTATAATAAGGCATTCTTGTTTTTATTGTCAAAATAACCTGCGCTGCAAAAGAGAGAGTCAGTTTGATTGAAAATGCGTGTGGGGCTAAGTATTTGGATACGTTTTAGTTCTGATTGATAGGCGAGAGAGTCGCATTTCAGTGTATAACTCGGATGTAAAACCAAAACTGAATCACTGAAATAAGCGGTTTTTTTTTCCACTTCGTATCTGCCAGATTTACTACTTAGCACGGCACTATCACTATAAACTTTTGCTCCATTTGGATAAGTGGCAATTTTAGTGCTGAGGTCATAAAAAAGCTGTCGGGTTTTTAAGGTGAGGTCAGGATCTTCCAATTGCACTTTTCCAAGCAGCTGAGATTTTTTAGTATTTCCATCATAATAGAGCGTATCTGCGTAGGCTCTGATTTGATCATTTTGGTGCATTTCCACGTTCCCAAAAGCAGAAACCAGTTTGGTAGGATATCGGTGGGCCATATCACACCACATATTCATTTGATTTTGTCTGAGCTGCACATTTCCTTCCAACCGAAGGTAATCACCAGTCTCATTTTGAACCCCTTTTAGTTTATTACTAAATATAAGTTCAATGGTAGAGCTATCATTTTCAGCAGTTTGCGAAAAAATTGTTGTGGCATTCAAAAAACAGGCAATTACAAACAATACAAGCTGCATGTAATTTATTTTTTATAATTTTTCCCTTCGCCATAGGGTTTGTATTTGCCGCTGAGAACTGTTCTGTACCTCTCTGGGTGAAGCCTTATGTCTTCAACAAGCAAATTCACTTCAGCAATGGCTTTCTTTACGTCGGCCAATAATTTTTTATCATGAACTATAGCCGCTAAAAGTCCTTCTTGTTTGGACAAATCTGTTAAAACCTGTAAATTTTTAATCAGCTGATTGGCCTCATTTAAAGTCAATTTGGCTTCTTCAGCAGTTTGACCAAATGCGGTAATGGTTTCATTAACGTTACCTAAGGTTTTATCAAGATCTGCTTTTTTTATTTGTTCTGTAATTGTATTGACATTGGAAATCAAACCAGTGATCTGGTCATTATTTTTCTTGATGTTGGCTGTTATCGCTTCAATGTTTTGCATAGTTCCCGATATATTACCTGCCGACCTTTCAAGTAAAACAGCCATCACCTCGCTGATTGTGTTTAAATTTTTAATGATAGACTGAATTTCCTCGGCAGATTTTCTCAAGCCATTTTCCTCATTCTTGGTAAAATCTGTAATCAAAAACTTAAGTGAGTCAATTTTGTCAAGGTATGGCTTGGCGGCATCCAAGGCCACATCTAATAAGCCACCAACTTTTCCGGGTACAACATCGCCGCTTTGCAGACAGTCAGCTCCTGAGCAACTACCATCAAATTTCAATTCTATTGATTTGCCACTCATAATATTGGGTGAGACCAATTTGGCATAGGCTGTTTTGGGTACATCAGTACCTTTGTTCAGGGTCATTGAAACAACAATCAGTGATGGATTTGATTTTTCAATATAGATGTCAGAAACTGCACCCACTTGAAATCCTTTGACGGTTATGGGGGCTCCAATTGCCAATCCTTCAACATTAGGAAAACCAGTATTGATGGTAAAGCTTGACGATAAAATATTGTTTCCTTTCAGAAAGAAATAACCCCAGATGAGTATAAAAAGAGAGATAATTCCTAAAATTCCTATTTTGATTTCATTTTTAATTTTCATGAATATGTGTTATTTTTTTTGCAGAGTGATCGTTTTTTCGGGATGAATTCTAATATTTTCAAGCTTCAAAGATATCTGATTTAATTGATTCTGTATACTGTCTTTTTTTGCTTTCTTGAAAAGCAGTTGGTGTAACTCAGTTTTCTCATTGCTCAATTGAGCTGATATTTTACTTTGTATGGAAGAAAGGTTTGTTCTTGTATTCCCCAAACTTATACTTTTCAATTGGTCAAAAGGAATCTTACTTAACTGAGAATCAATTCTGATTTCTTTCAAGGCCTGGGTCTTTTGCTGAACTAAGGCAAGTGAGCTATCCATAGGTTGGGCTGATATTTCTCCGGTTATTTTCTTTGTATTTCCTATCAAACCATACCAATCTGTTTTTTGAATCATTTGAGTAGCCTGAAGAGTACTTTGATGTAAAGTATGTATGCCCGTCATGATAGATTTGTTTTTCTGATAGAATTGTTCTTTGTTTGGGTAGGTACTCTTCCAGAATTGATCAAATTTTTCAAGTAAGGGTAAGCCTGATTTGGAAAAATCGTGGGCATAGGAACCAGTTGACCCAATTATTGTATCTCCAGTCTTCAAAAACGCATCATGTTTGCCTTCCTCGAATACAAGATCCAATTTAGCAGCATACAGTATACTGGGAATATAAGCCAATGCCCGGGTTGATTTTGGTAAATAAATACCTGGTCTGACATCAAAGTCAACTAAAATCTTTTTAGTTTTTTTATCAAAAGAAATAGATTGTACCTTTCCCACCTGCATACCGGCAAAACGAACATCAGCCCCCTCTGTTAATGAACTAATTTGATCAAATTGTGCAGTTAAAATCAATTTTTTTCTAAAAAAAGGCAGGTCCCGCAACTGAAAATAAACAAACAAAGAGCAAATCATTACGATGAGCCCAAGGATGCCTAATAAACGATAGCGTGGTGTTTTCAATATTATTTATGATTTTCAGAACAAAGTTACAAAATATTCAAAAATAAAATACCTGTTTAATTTATACGTTTTTGAATCTGCTTCAAGGCATCTGTAATATTATGGCTAGGCAGAAAACACTGATAGTTTTTACACAGATAAATGCAGAGATTTTGACGGTTGTCGATTCGATTTTGGGCAATGGGAAAAACCAGGCTGTCCTCAATCTGACAAAGTAAAAAATAAGGGCTGATATAATTTTTTTGTAATTCGATTGCGGCATTGGGAGCCAAAGTTCCTTGACACAACAACTCATTATATCCAAATACTTCAGCATAGGCGCATTGCAACCAGGAAGAAAATGATTGAGGATATTTGCAGATACTTTCACTCATATTGTGGATACTTTGCAGAGCCATTTCTCTGAAATTAGACAGATCGTAAACCATTGCCAGAATCGAAAGATTCTTTTGCATGATGCTATTGGCTGAAGGTTGGGCATGGTCAAAGATTTCCTTTTTTCTGTGTATAATGTCAGTCTGAGTGCTGGCTGTGAAAAAAAACATCCCTTCTTTATTATCTCCAAAAAGTTCAATGGTTTTAAATGTCAATTGTTTTGCTCTTTCAAGATATACCAGATCAAAGGTTGCTAAATAGAGTTGCAGACAAGCCTCTATAAAAAAAGCATAGTCTTCAAGAAATCCTTGTTGCTTGTGGGTATGCCACAGGTTATGATCTTCGTCAATGAAGTTTTTCTCCAAGTATTGAAAGGATTGAATTGCCATTTGTAAAAAATCGGCAGAGGATGTTGTTAGAAATGCTTTCACCAGACCGCTTATCATCATGGCATTCCAGGAACATAGTATTTTGGTGTCTGTAATGGGGCAGCTTCTTTTTTGTCTTTCCCGGAATAGCTTTTCTCTTGATTTTTGCAGGGAAAGCTCTGTTTCCTGCGGATCTAGCTTATTTGTTTCGCAAAAACCATTCAAACTTTGTATTCTCCTCAGAATTGTTTTGCCCTCCCAATTACCTTCTTCCTTAACATCATAGTATTGACAGAAAAGTGGAGATTGCTCCCCCAAAATCGAATCAATTTCTGCTTTCGTCCACAGATAATATTTTCCTTCTTCCCCTTCACTGTCTGCGTCAATGGCAGAATAAAAGGCGCCCTCCGTATGAGTCATATCTCTTTTGAGCCATTCTTTCAATTCAAACAGGGTGTCCCAATAGAGTTTTTTTTCGGTGATTTTGTAGCTATCTGCCAGGATTCCCATTAAGAGTGCATTGTCGTACAACATTTTTTCAAAATGAGGAGCCAGCCAGAAATCATCTGTTGAATACCGGGATAAGCCACTACCCAACTGGTCATAAATGCCACCATAAATCATAGCATCCAGGGATAATTGAAGGTGATTCATCGCAGTTAAATCTCCAAAATGATAGAAATGCATCAGACAAACCTGTAAGGACATAAAGGAAGGAAACTTGGGCGCCCTGCCAAAACCACCCCATTGATCATCAAAGTTGTCTTTGAGCTGTTCGTAGGCCATAAGCAGGGAAAGTCTCTCCAGTTCTTTCGCATTGTTTACTGTAAAGCTATGTTCAGATAATTGGATATGATTCATTATCTGATCTGCTTGTTTGATTAATTCTTCCTTTTTGTTTTTGTAGAGTTGCTGAATATGCTGTAAAACTGTCATCCAGGAAGGTCTGCCCTGAGCCGATTTGGGAGGGAAATAGGTCCCGCCATAAAAGGGTTTTTTATCAGGAAGTAAAAAACAGTGTAAAGGCCAACCCCCATGCCCTCCATTGACAAGTTGCACGGCTTCCATGTATATTTGATCCAGGTCGGGTCTTTCCTCTCTGTCAATTTTAATATTGACAAAATTTTCATTCATGAAACTTGCTACCTCTTCATTTTCAAAGGATTCTCTTTCCATTACATGGCACCAATGGCAGGTAGCATAACCAATACTCAGTAGTATAGGTTTGTTTTCATCTTTTGCTTTTTGTAAGGCTTCGTCAGACCAAGGGAACCAATCAACAGGATTGTGGGCGTGTTGTAAAAGATAAGGACTTTTTTCCCTGGCTAATCTATTCATTATACGTTATACTTTTTGTTGAAATTCTCTATGTCATTATTCTTTCCGAAAAGTACGAGTACATCGTCTTTTCTTAAAACAGTTTCAGGACTGATGACACCCAATACTGATTTGGAATTTTTCAAGTGTTCCTGTACGCCTAATAACATATCTGACCTGAGTATGGTGATTACATTAATATTGTATTTTTTTCTCAGATCAGTTTCAAGTATCGATTTGCCATCAAATGAATCGGGGAGATTTACCTCAGCTATTTCAAACTGTTGATCCAGAAGCATGGTTTTTATAGTTCCCTTCAAACAAATACTGCTTGCCAATTCTTTTGCGAAAGAGGCCTCAGGTTGAATGATGTGATCAATACCCATTGCCTGGATGATTGTTTCGTGAACGGGTGAAATGGCTCTGCCAATGATTTTTGCATTTGTGTTTTTTTTGATCAGGGCCGTAGTTGTAACAGATGCTCCAATGTCTTCTCCAATGCTAATGACTACAATATCTGTATCTTTTAAGGGAAGTTGCTTTAAAGCGATTTCATCAGTTGTATCCAAGCAAATGGTATAGGTGAGTTTATCTTTCAGGGCCTCTACTTTATTCATTCTTACATCAACTCCAATCACCTCTGCACCTTTTTCCATAAGGTAAAGAGAGAGGCTGCCTCCAAAATTTCCTAATCCTACTACGATGATTTTCATATGACGTATAATTTAGTTGATAAAAATTTCTTCTTTAGGGTATTGGTATCTCACTTGTTTAGGTGGAAAAAATTGTCTGAAAATAGCCATTAAGAAAGTAAGCAGGCTAACTCTTCCAAGGAACATCAGTACAATAAGAACAATTCTGCTTTCCTCACTTAAAGACGGAGTTAGGTTTAAGGACAATCCAACCGTGCCAAAAGCCGAAAAACATTCGAAGGTAGTTTTCAGAACATCTACCTTGGGATCAAAGACTGAGAGTAAAAAAACAGAGGCTCCCACAGCCAAAAGTGATAATAAAATGATGACTGTTGCTCTTTGCACTGCAGTTACGGATATTTCTTTATGCCTGAATTCTATTCTGTCCTTACCTAATATAATGGCTCTTAAATTAAGGAAGGTAACAGCTAAGGTCGTAGTTTTAATACCACCACCGGTAGAACCGGGAGAGGCCCCTACCCACATTAAAAAAATCATCATTAGAACAGTAGAGGGAAGCAATGTACCCATGTCCACATTGTTGAATCCAGCAGTTCTAGTCGTTACAGAGTTGAAAAAGGATACAGTAAATTTACCAAACCAGCTTTCGTGGGCAGACAGTGTATTTTTAGATTCAATGAACCAAAATCCAATCATTCCAACTAATAAAAGTATAGCGGTTGTGGCCACAACTAAAATTGTGTTGATTTTGATTATCTTCTTAGGATTTTCCAAGGTAATTTTTTTACCTAATAATCGATAGTAGAATTTTTTTACCTGGAATAGTATCAAATTTCCATAATTCATTTTGATATTAAATCCAATTCCCCCCAAGATAATCATGAATGCGATGCATAGATGCAAAGGATAATTGTATTGAACCTCAGGGTCTACTAAGGAGCTGCCAAAAGTAGAAAATCCGGCATTGCAAAATGCAGAAATGGAGTGAAAAACTGCAAAAAATATTTTGTCCGGGATGACTGCACTATGTTGAATACTGAGGTAAATAAAAAAAGCACCTGCCATCTCAGTCAGAAAAACAAAACCTACAATACGCAATAACAATCTTTTGGTAGAGGCTAAATTGTCACTGTTGATAAAATCCGTCATTGCAATTTGGTCCCTGAAAGTTGAACCACCAGAGAAAAGCATGGCAAAAAGATTTGAAAAAGTAAGTACACCCAGACCCCCAAATTGAATGAGAATGAGTATAATGACATGTCCAAATAAGGTAAAATCCTTTCCTGTATCTAACACGGCCAAACCCGTAACCGTAACGGCACTTGTTGAAGTGAAAATAGCATCCAGATAACTAATCGGTTTTGTTGTGGCTCCCGGTAACATGAGTAGTAATGATCCAAAAAAGATTAGTAAGGCAAAGCTCAAAACAAAGACTAAGGCAGGATGAAGACTAGTTTCCAGAGATTGTGACAATTTCCGGGAGAGACCAACCAACAGTAAAAAAAATAATATGAAGAGATGAGATCCCTCTGGAATAAAATGGTATGAAAAAAATAAGTGAATCGTACTTTGTATGGTACTTATAAAACTGATGAAAATGATAAGACCATTGAATATTCTAACATTAAACTGTTTGAGATTTCTAGCTTTAATTAACCCAATGATACCCATACCAATGCTAAAGAACAAATAGGTAAGATCAATAATGAAGTCAGGGAAATCAAAAAACTCAACAGCTACTCCAAAATGAAAACCCAGGAACAGTATAACTAAAAAAGATAACCCGAATACAATATTATCAAGACGTTGCATTTATAATAGTTCTAGAATGAGTGATCCAATTTGTTGGTTTTCAGTTATTTTTTTCCATTTGGGATGGGGGAGAAATCCAATTTTATGATACAAATGTAGTCTTAAATCACCGGGCAAAAAAGGAATTAAGAGGAAACTTTTTATTCTTTCCAGGCCTGTATCGCTGATGCTATCTTCATGGGAACTAATGTAGTTGATTAATCTATCGATGGTTAGAGATAGCAGATCCATTCTTTCCTGCCCCCCGCCACTTTGTTCATACAGAAGAATCTCCACCTCGTTCTTAAATGAATTTCCCTCCAGGATTTGCTGGGGAGACAATGTATATCTAAGTTGATTTTGAACATAGGAAATAAAACTGTTGGCGGCCTGCTCATCCAAGGCAGAGTGGGCGTATAAATACACCAGATCCAGCGCCGTATCCAAATTTTGTATGTCTGAGATTAATTGGAAAAAATAGGCCAGCGTTCTGGGTGTTGTTTTTTCAAAATTGATAATTTCCGGATAATTTTGTACAAATCCAATACCTCTGGGATCTATTTTTTGTGATTTTGCCCAGTCAAGCCAATCTTTTATGTCAAAGATCATTTCCACATGAATCATTCTTGTAAGCATCGCCTCATCCATTGAACTCACGGTATAGTTTTGATCTTCAGGATTTGCAGTGAGCACGATGAGCCAACCCTTGGGCAGTTTCCAGTTTCCTAGTTCCTGATTTTGAACGAAGGGCATCAAACCCCTTAATATCCTATCGTCGGCCCGATTGATATCATCAATGAGAAGGATGCCAGGTCCCTCTGTTTCTGGTACCCATTGAGGTTTTGCAAACTGTGTTCGTCCTTCCGAATCAATAAAAGGCATGCCTACTAAATCACCCATTTCCTCATATTGTGCTGGAGAAAAATAGGAAAAATGAATCTGATTTTGTTCTGCGTAAGATTTAACCAATGCTGTTTTTCCAATTCCGTGACTGCCCCAGATACAGATTGCTATAGGCTTATGCTGAGCGTCTCCTTGTAATTGACGAATTTGGTGTTCGATTAGTTTTTGAATTTCAGAAGCTTTGGCTTGGGCGCAATGCATAAGGTGTGCAGATTATTTCTTATCAGACATTTGTGAGCTGAGAGAAACGATATCCTCCGCCAGATTTTTTAACTTTTCCTTCTGCGAACTACTTATTTCCTCCTGAGAATGTTCTATTTGGTCGGAAATTTCTTTTTTCCTCAATTCAATTTCACTAATTTCTTTCTGGTATTGATTCTGTTCAAGATCTGCCTCTTTTAATTGAGCTACAGATTGATCCAATTTTTTCATCAAATCCTGATAGTCTTTGTTGGAAATCTTATCTGTCTCATTTTTAAAAACATCGATAACGCTTTCTCCAAAAGCCTTTCCAGTGCTCAGAAGTTTATCCCGTAACTCCAGGTCGTTTTTTTGCCCAAAAAAGGAAACATAAATAACCCAACCCACCAAGAGCATAAAAACCAGGTATAAAATAGATTTCATTTTTTATTTTTTAACGCATTTGAAACTAATATTCCAACACCATGCCTTGAAAAAAGGGAAAATACCAAGAAATATTCTATCAAAACGCTCAAGTCTGTTGTATGTTTTCTCAAGTCTTTGGTGTTCATTGATGATTTTCTTCCAATATCTTTCTTTGTTTGGATCAATTTTTTCAATGAATTTAAAACGGATAAAAATCCACAGGGTAAAAAACCAGGAACAGTGATAACTAACTTCTTTGAAGTGCTTTTTAAACAATTTGATTTCTTTCCAGCGAATGGGGTGCTCATCTTCAGTGCGAACATCCATGGCTTGTTTTCTGTAGATATTTATGGCCGGATTATGTGCCAAGGGATCCCATGACATAAATTTTCCACCCTTTTTTAATACTCTGTTCACCTCAATCAGGCATTTTTCGATATCAACATGATGAAGCAAATTGGCTGCATAAACAATGTCAAAACTATTATCTGGAAAATCAATCTCATTCGCAGAAGATTTTTTTGTTTCAACCTGAACACCATGTAAACTGGCTAATTTTTCAACGACCCTTAACATTCCTCCTGATAAATCAGTAGCGACTGCATGAGCCCCCTGTTTTGCAAAATATACAGAAGCTTCTCCTGCGCCACAACCTAATTCTAGTATGCGTAAACCTTTTATGTTACCCATTTGGGAAAGGATCCATCTATTTTCAGGGGCTGTACAGGCTGTCATAAATTCATCAACCTTAACCTCCTGTATATCGATTGAATCTGCCCACTGGTCATGAAATTCTTCTTCTCTTCTTAAAAGTTCTTCTTTTTCTGTACTCATGTATTATTTGATATCTTGCTGTTGAATGATTTTTTCTATGATAAATCTGGGTCTGGCCTTTACCTCTTTATATATTTTTCCTACATATTCTCCAATAAGTCCGATACTTATCATTTGAATACCAGCGAATAGAAAAATAGGAATAACCGTTGAAGCCCATCCATGAATTGCATCACCCTTAAAAACGGGAATGAAGGCCCAAAAAGTAAGACCCAATGAGAGTAAAAAAATAAAAATGCCTAAAATAAAAATGAGGCGAAGTGGGTAAACACTGAAAGAAGTAATTCCATCCCAGGCAAAATTGAGCATTTTACGTAAGGGATATTTGGTTTCTCCGGCCAAGCGTTCTTTTCTTTCGTAAAATACTTCAGTGGAAGCAAATCCTATGGTTGGGAATATACCCCTGAGAAACAGATTCACTTCGCCAAAGAGAGCGAGCTGATTGGCAACTTTTTGATCTAAAAGTCTGAAATCAGCATGATTGTAAACTGTTTTTACTTTCATTTTCTGCATTAGTTTGTAGAAAAGTAAGGCCGTATATTTTTTAAAGAAACTATCCTTATCTCTTTTATCTCTGACTCCATAAACAACAGAGAAACCTTCTTTATATTTTTCAATCATGGTTTCAATCACTTCAATATCATCCTGAAGATCAGCGTCGATAGTTACCATGCAATCACAGGCATCTTTAAAACTTAGCATACCTGCCATGAGGGCATTTTGATGACCGAAATTAGTTGAAAGTTTGATACCCTTCACCATGGGGGAGTCCTTACTTGCCTTTTCTATTAATGACCAGGTGTTGTCACGACTTCCGTCATTGACAAAACAGATAAAACTTTTGGGATCGATTTGATTTTTTTGAATTAGCAGTTGGAGCAGATCAATTAACTTATTCAGGGAATAAGGAAAAATTTCTTCCTCATTATAACAAGGTACAATGAGGGCAAAGATGGGTGTTTTTCCTAAGGCTGATGTCATAAAGCATAATTTCCTGTACAAAGATATAAACTTGTATATCAATTTATAAATGAAATCAAAAAAGAAAGGGCAAGGGCTTGCCCTTTCTAATTCTATCTGGTATTGGACATATCTGTTTCTACTCCTGATCCTGCGTTGCTCTCGCCGAAACTATAATAGTTATCAGGAATTTGAAAATTGGATGGAAAGACATAGGCAATTACTTTACTACTGCTAAAGGTTGAAACATTCACTGCATTGCTTTGATTTCCACCGAGTAATTCTATTGAGCTTCCTTTTTTACCCACAACAAAACCGACATGTCCCTTAGTGCCTGGTCCTGAGCCATCCCAATCAATAACAGCTATGGCCCCATAAGCAGGTTTGTTAATTTTCTTTCCCCATTTTGCCCATGAAATGGCTTGCGCTGAATTAGTGCCGCCGTTCCCGGATTTATTCATTACCCAATTCACAAATGAAGAGCACCAGGGTGTTTCATCGTCTTTGAATTTTCCAGTTGTGGCATGGTATTCTATCACCTTAGGATTGTGTTCTGCTCCGGCTTTTTCTTTTACGCCAATTTCTTTTTCAGCGATGCTGATCCAATTTGGTTTACTAAGTGGACCCGAACTTGCTGTTGGGGCAGGAGTTTCGGAGGCGTTGGCATTACTTAAATTGAGATAAACTTCTTTGTAATGATGTTCTCTTTGGTATTGTAGCACTTCTCCTTTTGTGATAAATCCATTTTTGTTTACATCATAAATTTTATTCTGCTCTGCCACTTTTCGAGCATAGTCATCTGATTTTTCACTACCTAAGACGTAATCGTCGCCTTTTCCGATGGCTGCAGGGTAAAAAACCAGGAGATATGATTCTGCCGGTTCTTTGATTTTAGTTACCAGGGTTCCAAATTGTTTGTAATATTTTTCTACATAATCTAACTGGTCAATTGCTTTCATTGATTTTAAGGCTTCAATGCTGGTTCCCAAGCCTTTGGCCGTGGTGGGCATAAATTGAATCAAGCCCGTTGCCTGAGATTTGGGATTTTGAGCTGCTGCATCAAATTTACTTTCCATGTACATGGTAGCCATCATGTAGTCGGGTTTCATTTTGATGTTGTTGCAAATTGTTTTTACTTTATCAACAAATGCCTTTCCGTTTTTAGCAATTGCTTTATCCTCGTAAATCAGTCCTTTTTCAGTGGCGGCTAGTCCTGGTTTTTTATTTGATTCCAGTGCTTTTGCTGTATTGTCTCCAGGTTGTATGATACCAGTTGCATCGAATTGCATACCCTTTTGATAATTGATGATACTTTGTATGGTTTTATCCCCGCAGTTGGTATTGGTTTCTGTAAGTCCGGCATTATTTAATTTGTTCAATTGTATCTTAACCCAGATGACATCATTGGGTTGGTTGCTGGCATTTTTTCCAACAGAACCTGAGATGGAATTGGATGGAGCTGACAATTTATCCTCTACAGATTCCACTACACTCTGAACTGTTTGGGTAACAGTTTCAATGGCAGTACTAACAGCATTCGATGCCGTTTGTACAACACTGCTCAGGGTATCGCTAATAGTACTGCTGATCCCCTTTGCCTTTTCAATATCAGCTATTCTTTTTTTAATTGCAGCTATTTCTGATTGTATACTTTCAATATATTTATTTTCAGCAAAACTGATGATGCCGTCATTTTCTAAAGCATATTTTGTAAAAGCTTTTAATTCTATTTCACATCTGGAGCAGAATTCTTTCAATTGCTTGAGTTGATCTATGAGTTTCTCGTTTGACATATAGGGATGGATTTACATTTTTAATTGCTGTTTGATTTTTTCTATTTGTGCCTTCATTTTGTCTAATTTCTCATTCATCTTTAATTTGTATTGGGTATGTTCGGCACTTATTTCTTTTTCATCGTCTTCTTGTTCTTCGCTGTCTGAACTGCTGTCAGCCTCATCTGTAAATTCTACATCTTCAACAACCACATCAGCGGCATTATCTTCCTCCATTTCACCACCTTTTGCAATTTCTACTGACAGAGGTGTGCCTTTCAATACAAATTTTTCCAATTGCTTGATGAGCAGATTTTTTTTCGCAGCCCCTTTGATAGGGATTAAAACCAGGGTAAGGGACCCATCTGTACCTTTTTTTATATAACATGATCCAATGACGGATAATTTCTTTTCTTTCTGAATTTCCTCTTTGGCCATTTTTTTCCACTGTGCTGTAAAATCACCCGGGAGAAGAAATCCCATTTTTTTGCCTTTCATGTCTGCAAATTCAAAATTAGTCTTGGCAAGAAATTCTGTAGCAGTTTCGGGGCTATTGTGTAAACCTACCATTAATTTGAGCGCAGGTCTAATGATTTTCCTGTATTCCTTAAAGCCCAAAGTTTTGTCAGAAATTTGATCTGGAAGTAGTTTTTTGATTTTCATAAATAGAAAAGAATATTGTGTTAGGTATTGATAAACAAAGTACTGAAATTCCAATCAAATTCAAAAAGCAAAGGGGAAAATAAAAAAAACCGGCAATTGCCGGTTTTTTAAATAATATAACTATATGTGATCTCTACACGATGAGACGCATGGGTTCTTCTAAAATATCTTTCAAGGTTTGAAGGAATTTTGCACCAGCAGCCCCATCTACAACTCGGTGATCGCATGACAATGTAACTTTCATAAAGCTGGATTCCTTTATTTCGCTATTCACCATGACAAGTCGGGTGGAAATTCGTCCAACCGCCAATATACAAGAATCAGGTGGATTTATGATGGCGGTAAATTCTTCTATGCCAAACATGCCTAAATTGGAAACGGTAAAGGTATTGCCTTGCATATCCTGCGGCTGTAGTTTTCTTTCTCTTGCCAACTCAGCTAAATTTTTGATTTCATTAGCTACCTGTGATAAAGATTTAATATCCGCATTTCGCACTACAGGCACAACCAATCCTTCTTCCATTGCAACCGCAACGGCAATATTGATTGATTTATTGAAACGAATTCTGTCTCCCATCCATGAGGCGTTGATTATGCCATGTTTTTGTAAAGCTTTAGCAGAAGCCTTAACCACAAAATCATTGAATGAGATAGGTGTATCGCTGATTCTTTTGATATATTTTCTTGTTTCAATTAATTTATCCATGCAAATTTCCATCGTAAGATAGAAATGAGGGGCAGAAAACTTACTGTCTGCTAATCTTCTGGCTATCGTCTTACGCATTTGACTAAGCGGTTGATCCTCGTAGTCATCTGTGGAAATTACATTTGATGTAGGAGCCTGAACTGTTTTTTGTCCTGCCAAAAACGCTTCCACATCTTTTTTTACAATACGTCCTTCATCTCCTGAACCATTCAGGTTTTGCAGGTCTATACCCTCTTCTTTAGCCATTGCTTTGGCTAATGGAGATATTTTAAGACGGTGATCATCTGTATTTTCATGAGATACAGTTGTGGAAATAGTGGTGTTTACAGCTGATGTTGTGGTTTTAGTTTCAGTTGTTGGTACTTCCTTTTGTTCGGATTGACCCGCTAAAATTGCATTTACATCTTCACCGGTTTTGCCGATAATGGCTATAATTTGATTCACAGGAACGGATGAACCCGCTTCAATTCCTATATACAATAGTTGACCATCATATGGACTTTGGAATTCCATCACTGCTTTATCTGTTTCTATTTCAGCGAGTAAGTCTCCTGATTTTACTTTATCTCCCACTGCTTTGTGCCAAGCTACTAAATTGCCTTCAGTCATTGTGTCACTCAGTGCAGGCATTCTAACTATTTCCGCCATAGGTATTTACTGTTTAATTTTATTAAAATTTTGTCCAAATATAATAAGGATTTGTATAAACTTTACTTTTTGTAAGGAATAGCTTACTTATTTGATTCAATCTGTAATTTATATTCTTTGAAAGCTCTGTAAATGGCAGAAGCCAGAATATTTTGCCCTTCCTCGCTTTTCATATAGGTTTCTTCTTCGGGATTGCTTAAAAAACCAAGTTCAACTAAAACACTGGGCATGGCAGTAGCTTTTAACACAACAAAACCTGCTTGTTTGACACCACGGCTCGCTCTGTTTGCCTTATTTTTAAATTGAGACTCTATTTTTTCTGCAAATAAAATGGAGCGATCAATGTAGACGTTTTGAAACATGGACAAAATAATATGAGATTCAGGCGCGTTTGGGTCAAATCCACCATACTTGGTTTTGTAATTATCTTCCAGCAAGACTACTTCATTTTCGCGTTTGGCTACCTCCAGATTTTCCTCAGCGGTATGCAGACCCATTACAAAGGTTTCGGTACCCTTGATATAAGTTTTTTTGCCCGGAACAGAGTTGCAATGTATGGAAATGAATAAATCCGCCTGGTTTTTGTTGGCAATTTCCGCTCTTTCAAACAAAGGAATAAATACATCGGTTTTTCTTGTGTAAATTACTTTGACATCTGGTAAATTCTGCTGAATATATTGACCTAGTTTTAAAGCAACAGAGAGTGCAATGTCCTTTTCCTTGTATAATTTTCCTTTCGCTCCGCTGTCTTTTCCTCCATGACCTGCATCAATCACCACTTTACTTACTTTTTTTGGGGGATAAATATTTGTCTCAGCCCAATGAAGTCCATAAAAATGAGAGAAGCATAAAAGTGTAAAAAGCAAGTTCATAAAGAGCGAAATATTTACCTAAAGATATAAAATTTCGTTAATGAAATAAAGTCTGCATAGAAAGAGCCTTTAAAAATTTTGAAAGCAAATCTTATTACTGATATTTGCCCTGCATTTATGATGAGTTTATTACATATTTTTTTTACACCATTTGATTCGAACAGGAGAAATCTCACTATTGTTCTTGTTTTTCTTTTGTTTCTTGGTTCATGTCATTTTCCTCAAAACAGCAGGGAGGCTAGAAAATTTTATTCCCAAAAAGCATTGTCAAATGAAAAAAAACTGTCGAAAAAAACTAAAGCAATTCCTTCCGATACAGTGAAAACTCAACCTTTGTTTGTAGAAGATACAATTAAAACAGTTCAAAGTGACAAGGATCCTATGACCCTGTCTGATACAGTTATTGTTTTCAATGAGAATACACCTCCAGGCACTAATCAGGTTGTCGAGGAAAAATATGTTTTGGACAGTTTCCCCTCTCCGGCCAAAGAAATCGTTTTCTCGCCAGATTCTCTCAGTAGCCAACTTAATTACGATGCTGTTGATACTATGATTTATGATTTAACCCAAAGAAAAATATATTTATACGGTTCAGCACATGTGACATATGAAAGCTACAAACTGGAAGCAGGATATATTGAATTGGATTTCAATACCTTTACAGCCCGGGCGCAATGTATACCCGATAGTTTGGGGAATCCATCTCAATTTCCATTATTCAATGATGGAAATCAAGAGTTTGAATCCTCAAAAATGGAATACAATTTTAAGTCAAAAAAAGGAAAGGTGTATGAGGCAATAACCCGCCAAGGGGATGGCTATTTTTTATCCGATGCCACTAAATTTATTAGCAAAGACCCAAAAGACAGTACCGCCCAGCAAGATGTGGTTTACTCCGGAGGTAGCTTGTATACAACATGTAACCACAAACATCCACATTTTGGTATTCGTGCAGCAAAAGCTAAGGTGATTCCAAATAAATTGATTGTAATTGGTCCGTCCTACCTGGAAATAATGGGTAGTCCTACCCCTTTAGTTTTACCCTTTGGGTTTTTTCCCATTTCACAAACGCGTCGCTCTGGCTTGATTTTAAGTACTAATATTGATTTTTCACCTGTTTGGGGTTTAGGTATTCGTGGAATGGGTTATTACTGGGCAATCAATGAAAATATAGATTTGTCTGTAACAGGGGATGTCTACAGTAGAGGAACATTTCGAGTCAATGCAGTTTCCAATTACAATAAATTGTATAAGGCAAATGGTGCAATTTCTCTTGGTTTTGCTCTTACGCAAAATGATATTCCGGGCTCTCCCGATTACAGCCGGGCAACAGATTTTAATATAAGTTGGAACCATAGCCAGTCCCAGAAGGCACATCCCAGTCAGACCTTTAGCGCCAGTGTAAATTTTGGAACCTCAAACTATTACAGAAATACAACAACAGTTGCCGATAATGCACTGCAGTCTACCTTACAATCCAATATTTCATTTACTAAAAGGTTTTTAGGGAGCCCTTTTTCTTTGGCTATTGGTCTGTCTCATTCTCAGAATACCAGCAACAGGTTGATGACCATAACCCTTCCTAAAACCACACTCACCATGAATCAGATTTTTCCGCTCAAAAGGAAAAAAGCAGTGGGGCAAGAACGTTGGTATGAAAGAATTGGCTTGAGTTATTCAGTAACGGCCAACAACACATTTCAGGTCATAGACTCTTTACTCTTTACGGCTGATGGACTAGCCAATGCCATGAAAGAAGCTAAATACAGTATTGTGCATAGTCCGAATCTTAACATGTCTTTTAAGGTTTTAAAGCATATAAACATCCAGCCTTCAATTAGCTACAGGGAAAGTTGGTATTTTTATTCCAATGAGCAAAATTTCAATAATAACCTCATTGTCAACCTTGATACCACTTTTGATGGAAATAATAATATTGTAGCGATCGATTCTGATACATTGTTTGGACAAATAGAAAAGCAAAGGGATTATGGCTTTTCAGCTGTTCGAGACTTCAGTGTAGGTGTAACGATGAACACCCAAATGTATGCCACGGGCACCTTCAATATATTGGGTTTACACAAAATCAGAGCAGTGATTCGTCCGAATGTGGGAATGAGTTGGAGACCCGATTTTAGTGACCCATTCTGGGGTTATTATGGAAAAGTTCAAACAGATGTAAGATATCCGGAACGCTTTAATACCTTTAGTAGATTCGATGTCGTGCCGGCACCGGGAGAACAGTCCTTGCTTAACTATAGTCTGAATATGAGGTTGGAAGGGAAGATAAAAAAGTCTAAAGCAGATAGTTCCAATGCTGTGTCTTACAAAAATGTTATTTTGCTGAATAATTTAAACTTGAGTAGTAGCTATAATTTGGCTGCCGATTCTTTTCAAATGTCGCCAATAAGCATAAACGCAAACACCAGTTTTTTTAAGTTTATCAATGCAACCCTCAGTATGACCCTGGATCCTTACAGTGCCGATCCCGCAACGAATAGTAGGATCAATGTTTATGAATGGAATAACTCTCAACAATTATTTCGCTTAACATCAACGGCGCTTAATTTATCGGCTGGTTTCAATGGACAAACAGTTCGTTCATGGTTTCAAAAAGAAAAACAAGTGGGTACAGAATCACAGAAAAAGCAAAATCTAGGTTTTGAATTTTTACAGGCTTGTAATATCAGCTATAACCTTAGACTGAATCGCCAATATGTTGAGGGGAAGGATAGTCTTATTTTTGCTGCCAACGAAATTGCCATCAATGGTTCCATTAATTTGTCTAAAGGATGGAATATTACGATTTCCAGAATTGGATATGACTTTACCAAAAAAAGAATAACCTATCCTGATTTCACTTTTTCGAGAAATCTTCACTGTTGGGAAATGGGGTTGAGCTGGCAGCCAGAGCCTAAGTCATGGAACTTTTTTCTACGTGTCAGACCCGGTTCTCTCGGATTCATCAACCTGCCATTCAGGAAAACACAGTTTGATCCCTTCTAAAAAAAAGACCGTCACAGTTTAGTGACGGTCTTTTTTTATGTGTGTATTGATGATTGGAAATAAAAATTCTAAGGCATTAAAAAATTAAGCGTCCATTGTCTGAATCTGAATGTTGCGCTTGCGTCACAATCGCCATTGCCAAAATCCAAGGTTCTTGGATCACCGTTGGCGGGTGAAATTTCAATGGTTCCAGATTTAATCCATCTACATGCCAAAGCCTTTTCCAAACGATAGGTTATGTTGGCAGTATAAGCATTTCCATTGCGATTTACTCCGTTTGCCGATCCTGTAATATGGTAAACATCATCATAAATTCCGTTAATGCCATTATTCACAAAATCGGTAGACATCCCAGCAACCCATTCGTAGGTCGTACTGGCATTCCATTGAATACTTTGACCCGCAGTATCTGTAACCGTTCCGTTCGTGGTTGTTACAGTGTAACTTAAGTTTCCATTGTTGTTAAAACCATTGTTGCGAATCGTAGTAGTGCCATTGACCGCATATCCGTTCACTTTGTAATTGTCTGTGGTAACAGTAATTTCAGAATTGGGAGTTCTCCATCTGCCTGTAAAACTTGCAATAATTTTACCAGATCTTGTTCTCTGGTCCTGACCTGTGCAACCAGTTCCAAAGTCTATCGTCAGGGTATTGGGAAAATTTCCTAGCGTATCTGAAAGTGTTGCTACTGCACAGGTTTTTAATTTTCCATCAGATTGAGCCATTCCATCCACTTGCTTGTAAACATCTTGTAACATTTCAGTGGCAATTGCATTGTCTTGTTCGAAAGTCCAATCTGAATTATCTTTTTTACATGACTGAAATAGCACAAGTACAGCGAATAATGATAAGAGTGAAATCTTTTTCATAGGTGTAGATTTAAATTGTTATGTTGTTCTGTGTACTAAGACGAAAGTTAATAAATAAAGGTTTAATAATTACTGGTTTATTTTACCAATGGACAATAATTTTACCCATGGATTTGCGATTCCCGAGATAATCATGAGCTTCAATCAATTGATCGCTTTTAAATTCACCTCCAATATGGGGACTTAATTTCCCTGCCTGAATTTCTTTCGCGACAGCATCCATGCACCGATTCAAAGTATCAGGACGATCATCAGCAATGCGTAGCATGTTTACACCCACAATTCCCTGAGATTTTAACAGGAGTGGAATAGGTGAGAATATGCCAAATCCGAAGGCTAAGGGCAAATCGTTTAATATCCCTTTGGATTTACCGGCTCGGCTCGCAACTCCATAACAGATCATTCTTCCTCCGGATCCAAGTAATCTCATACCTTTTTGAACTGCTTTTCCACCCAAACTATCAAATATTACATCGAGGCCTGTTTTACCTCGAATAGATTTAATTTTTTTCTCAAAATCCTCCTGATTGTAATTGATGGCATAATCTACACCCAGGTTTTTCATAAAGTTTATTTTTTCTTCCGAGCCTGCAGTAGCATATACCGTGCAGCCCTTATTTTTTGCCATTTGTATAAGTGCAATACCAACACCACCTGCACCTGCCTGGATTAAAACATGTTGTCCTTCAAACAAAGGAGCCATTTCATAGGCGCAATAGTATGCCGTACTGTATTGGGTGGCGATGGAAGCTGCTATACCTGCAGGCATATCATCAGGTATTACCACAACCGCTCTGTAATCTGTGACCGCAAATTCAGCATAGGCACCAAAGCGAGTCAATGCAACAACCCTCTGACCAACAGATAAACCCTTGACTTTGTCACCAACTGATTCTATTCTACCGACAACTTCATAACCCAAAACGGCAGGTAATGGAGGGGCATCCTGATAAAGTCCCTGTCTGGCCATGACATCTGCAAAATTTAATCCAAAGGCTTCAACCTGAATGAGAACTTGCATCTCAGAAGGCTTGGGTTTTTCAATGTCTCTTAATTCGAAACTGTCGGGAGTACGTCCATACTTGACGAGAGTAAAGGCTTTCATTTTCTATTTCATGCTTTGTTGTATGGTAAAAATAGATATAAAGCTTATTATTGACCTATAATTATCAAAATAAGCCTGAGAAAATATGTTTTTTTTATTACTAAGTATTCTGAGTTCTACAATTCTTGTCATGATTTTTAAATTTTTTCCTCAATTTAAAATCAATACTTTTCAAGCAATTGTAGTCAATTATATAGTTTGTGTTCTTTGTGGATCCCTTGTATTGGGCCGTTTTCCTTTTGATTCCGGAGTGATTTCAGAGGAATGGTTTTATCCGGCTTTGATTCTCGGTTTTTTATTTATTTCAGGATTTTATGCCGTAGGAATGACCGTAATGCATTTTGGATTAACAATTGCATCAGTACTACAAAAAATGTCTATTCTAATTTCTGTCCCCTTTGCAATTTATTGGCTGAAGGAGGGAACTGATACAACAAAAATGATCGGAATGGTATTGGCTTTGGCGGCTGTGATTTTAACCAATTGGCAAGATCAAAAAAAGGAGAAAATTGAGTCTGGATCTCAACTATGGTTGTGGTTTTTTCCTGCCTATGCTTTTCTTGTAAGTGGTGCTATAGAATGTATTTTACAATTGACACATATGTATTTTATTCATTCAGCGGAGGATGATGCAGAATTTAGTTCCGGACTTTTTGCCAGTGCAGGTCTTATTGGCCTTACGATTTTGACAATTCAAATACTTCTTGGAAAACAATCCCTTGATATGAAAAGTGTAGGGGCAGGTATAGCTTTAGGAATACCCAATTTTTTTTCCATTTATTTTTTGTTGAAAACCTTTCAATTTTGGGACAAATCAATTGCCATACCACTGAATAATGTATCTATTGTAATTGTGTCCGCTCTTTTGGGTTATTTCTTATTTAAAGAAAAATTATCCAACACAAATGCCCTCGGTGTATTGATTGCAATCGTCTCCATTCTACTCATCAGTGGTATTGTTTTTTAAAAATTTAGTTTTCAATTCTCAATGATAAGGGTGTTTCTTAGGTGAAACACCCATTTTTTTTGGTTGGGTATCTTACCGAAAGCTAAGTCAGGAAATAAGATGAATTTTGTATCAGGGATTTGAAATAGCAGCGAAAGAGGACAAATAGGTATAAAACCCAAAATCTTCAATTCGGTATTTTACTATGAAATAGGCTCTTTTAAATCTTGAAATTTGTATAACATTTATCACAATATTCATCATCAAAAAAACACAAAAACATGAAAAAGATTCAAATCAAATCAAAAGCAGTGAAATGGTCTGCTGCAATTTTACCATTTTTATTAGGTACTCAATTACAGGCTCAAAACCCTTGTGATACCGTCTTATCCTTACAGATGTTTTCGGGACAAAACTACAATGGGTATGATGTATCTTGTAATGGTGGTTTTGACGGAACCATTGGAACCATTGTAAACGGCGGTGCATCTCCAATCACCTATCAGTGGTCAACTGGACACAACGCTCAGTATTTAACTGGTGTTCCTGCAGGTTCTTACTCACTTACAGTAACAGAAGCCAATGGCTGTTCCCAGACGGAAACAGTTTTATTAACTGAGCCTTCAGCGCTATCACTCAACGCTTACACATTAATCAATGACACGGGTTATGATATCTTATGCAATGGAGATCAATCCGGTACGGGTATCGTAGATGCAAACGGTGGGGTTGGTTCTTATTCCTACCTTTGGTCAAATGGCGATCAGAATTCAACTGCACTTGGTTTATCCGGTGGTGCTTATTCTGTACAGGTGACAGATTTAAATGGTTGCTTGGCTCAGGCTAATATTCAAATTTTAGAACCTTCAGCTATTGTTCTATCAACTAAAATTGAGATGAAAGCCAATGGTAATCAGTTGAGTGCACCCGGTGCATCTGATGGTGTTATCGTAGCGCAGGCAGCAGGTGGTATGGGATTCTATACATTTGAATGGTCTACCGGATATATAGGCGACACCCTCTCTAATGTAGGCGCTGGAACTTACACCGTTACTGTGACAGACATGTATGGTTGTACAAAAGTAAGCAGTGCTACCCTGGTTAACCCAAGTTTGTTTACTGTTTCCAATAATCCAGCAGTTTCACTAGGTGGAGGATCATTAAACAATGGGGCTAATGGAAGCAAAGGTCAGTCTAATGGTTCAGTTTCTCTCAGACCAGTTATGCCTCAGGGTATTTCGCCCAATGCCGATGGATTGAATGATTATTTTATCATCAAAAACATTGAGAATTATCCAGATAACACACTGAGAGTTTATAACATGAATGGTGCAGAAGTAGCTACAATTCAGAACTACAGTAACGAATGGAGTGGATTATCCAAAACAAATCAAGAATTACCTGCTGGAACCTATGCCGTAGTATTTACATACAAAGATAACGGTGTTGAAAAATCAGTTTCAGGAAAAGTAATCATAAGAAAATAAGGCCCACAACACACACCCAAAAAAAAGTCCGATTGGTAACAATCGGACTTTTTTTTATTTGCTTTTATATGATTTTAAGGCATTTTCAACTTCTGTTACTTTTTTCTTTTGATCAGATAGTTCGGTTTTTTTTATGCCTTGATTTTCGATGGCTTTTTTAATATCATCCTCAGCCTTTTTAATATTGTCTTCCATTTTTTTGATGGTAGCTTTGTAGTCTTCGATATCAGATTTTCGTTTGGATTCTTCTTTCTCAAAATCCTTTAGTTCATCTTCAATTTTTCTCATTTTCTTTTCTTCCTCTTTCAATTGATCTTCAAGTACATCAGCTGAAAGTTTCTTAGAAAATTTTTCCAGTAGTTTTTGGGCCACATCGTATTGTTTAGGAAAGTCTTTTTGTGATAAATAATTGACACCTAAATTAAACCATACGGCAAATTCTGATCCCTTATCTTCTCTGTCAGTTAATCTGGCATAAATATCCACTGTATTTTCACTCATGTCTTTGATGCTGGCATCGTCGGTAAAGAATTCCTTATCTTTTTTTGTGTAATCGGTTTTTCCCTTGTATTCTTTGATAAAACTATTCCAGGAATCTTTTACCTTATCATAACTTGTAGCTGGAAAGTCCATCACGATACAGGAAAAACTTCCTTTGGAATTGGATCTCATTTCTTCTTTCATAGTTGCTTTGACTTGTGCCATAGCGTTATAGCCCAAAGTGGCCAGAATCATCAGGGTCAATACTTTTTTTCTCATAAATTAGTTAGCTTGTGGAAGGTTTGTAAGCATCAAATATAATTAATTGCTTTAATTTTATAAATTTACACTTGATTATAATGAGATTCTTAACAATTGTATCATTTCTGTTTTCAATAATCATTTGATATGAAAAAATATATTTTGGGGTTATTCTTGTTGTTACCCTTATTTTTTAAAGCACAAAGTTCGGTAAGTGAACTAAAGAGAGCAGATGACCTGCTTGTAGCTGGTAAGGTAGGGGAGGCCATTCAGATTTACGAATCCCTTTATAAAACAAGTAATGCCAGACCGGTAATAGGTGTTGATGCTAAAATTAATATGGCAGAAGCGTATAGGCTTGACAAACAAGGAGATAAGTCTAGAGATTTATTAAAGGACATTATTGGTTATAAAGACCAAAGACCAGATATACTGCTTTGTCTAGCCAAATTGGAAATGGATGAAGAACAATTTTCCAAATCAAAAAACTACTTTGTTGAATATTTGAAAAAAAGACCCTCTGATGCCAAGGCCAAAGCACTTTTAGATCAGGTGGAAGCCATTTCAAAAGTCAAAGCTGTTTACCCCAACGCCAGTATCCAAATTCAATCTAAAGCCTCTGAGCAGAATTTTGATGAAATTGCTGCAACCTTTTTTAAAAAAGGTGTTGTTTTTTGTTCAGATAGAATTCCCAAAAATGATGTCGTATCCAATTGGGGTGAAAAAGATAAAGCGCCCCTCGATTTATACTACGCTGAATTTTCCTATGATGGTAGTTTAAATCAACCTTCCAGCCTTTCCAAAAAATTAAATTCTCTGTATAGAATCGATGGTCCGATTAGCTTCAATAAAGAACAAAAATATGCCGTCTATTCTCAATCAGTAAAGAATCCAAACGATAATAATCTTTTTTTGCAGCAGTTGTTTTCTTCCAAGTTTGGCATTATTGACTGGGAAGAACCCAAACTTTTGGATTTTATTAATCCCGCGTATAATTACATTCATCCCAGTTTATCTATTGATGCAAAGACCTTATACTTTAGCTCTGACATGCCGGGAGGAAAAGGAGGTTACGATATTTGGTACAGTCAATACTCAAATGGAAAATGGTCTCTACCTAAAAACATGGGGGTTGAAATTAATACCAAAGCGGATGAGATGCATCCTTTTATCCATGCCAACGGAACTCTTTATTTTTCTTCAACAGGTCATGTGGGTTATGGTGGATTCGATTTGTTTTACAGCAAGCCAACTGGAAATGGAATTGATTGGATACAGGCTGCCAATATTGGAAAACCCATTAATTCAAGTTTCGATGAGAAATCCATTTGTTTCTCTGAAGACTTTGGGATTGGATACCTCTCTGCCAAAAAAGATAAATCATTTGATCTCTATTTGATTAAAACAAATTTGAACCAGAAAAATCTGAATACTAAATCTAAGGATAAAAAATCTCTTGACAAGAAAAAGCAGGATGAGGCAATTCTCGATAGTTTGCTCAGAATAGAAAGTGAAAAGGAAAAAGATGGGCAGGGAGATGGTTCATTTTTAGATGAGTCAAATTATTTTGAAAAAAATGAAATTAAAATACAAGGAGAAAAAACATCTATTCAATTAAATATCAATGATTTGAGTTGTAGATATTCGAATTTTTTATTTCCTGACAAAAAAAATATTCAATTTTTTGAAATAATTTATTCAATTCAACCAACCCTATCTGAAATCACTCCGTTATCTATACTGAATAAAGGATTTTGTTAGAATATAGGTAATTAGGATTTTAATGATTAATTAGGTAAGATAGGGTGGTGCCTCGTGTATCACGCTTTTCTTTGGTCTTTAGCAGAAA
>Ga0169931_10001770_pt1 | contig 35617 bp, 32 predicted proteins | sample Kivu_15m_20L_FD_129675 | JGI IMG/M metagenome (GOLD analysis project Ga0169931, IMG submission 129675) | Freshwater microbial communities from Lake Kivu, Western Province, Rwanda to study Microbial Dark Matter (Phase II) - Kivu_15m_20L... | ecosystem: Environmental > Aquatic > Freshwater > Lake...
GCCGCGGCGGAGAAAGTGAATAGTGAATATTTTAATCAACAAAATTCTATTTTACCATAGAAACTTTAACTTCCAAGTATATTTTGCTATCGAAATTTTTGGTTGATGAATAAGAACAAAACAATTAATTTGCTCAATAACTCGACTATTTTCAGATATAACTTCAAAGTGATACTCAGTTTTTTTCTCCAACCAATTTCTTATACTCCTAAAATGAACCAAGTCAAGGCTATCAAGAATTGGAATTTTAAAAGTTTTTAAATTGTCAATTATCCTCTTTTCTTTTTTTTGCCATTTATTTGGAATTACAAGGAGTTTTGAATCATTTGAAATCGTATTTAAACATATCTGGAAATTCAAATCTGTCATCACACCAATTGCAGATTTTAAACTGAGTTCAAAAGTTTTGGATTCAAATGACCGAAACCAAATATTTTGGATTCGATAGGAATAGGGTAAAGATGTAAATACGTGCCATTCAACATCAAACTGAAATAAAACTTGTGAAATAGTCTTTTCATCGTATTCAGGCAAATAAACCGTGTAGTGATTTTGCTTTTCGAGATGACAAAACTCCTCGGATAAAGCCTTGAGAATTTTCTTTTCAGAACTAATGTCCAATGATAAACACAAATCAATTTGCTCATTAGCAGGACAATAATGTTCCTTTTTTATTCTCATCCAGATTTTCTCGAGAATATTAGAATTTTGGCGGTATAGTTTGGTCAGCGGAGTTTTTATTTGAATACAAGGGGTTGCGTGTATTAATGCCGACCAAGCCGAATTTGGTTCATTGTCAGTAACAACAGCTGCATATTCATAAGTTGGAATGGATAAAACCGCACCAAATTTTCTAAAAAACTGATTATATTTTCTTTTCTCTATTCGAAAATGAACAACTTCATTGAAATGTAAATTCTCTTCTCTACCGTATTGAAGAACCTCAACATTAAAGTACTCCCTTAGTAAAGGAATCAAAATCTTTGCGCGTTGAACCGCTCCCCAATCATCGCCATGAAAAGCATAAAGTATTCGCATGTTTGAAGTAAGTTGTTGGTTGGTTTGCAAAGTTCAGCGATGAATCTTTCCTAAACTTTAAAACAAGGTTAAGTTCCTGAATTGTGTATTATCAAATTATTGATAATCAACCAAAATTCTACACCAAGTAATTCTGTTTAAATTACATCACTTTCATTTTCTTATAATAAAAAAATGATAGCATTCATAATTGGAAACAATGTTCGTTCTTTGTCCTATCTTTGAGCATGTTTCCATTGCCTCAAAATTTTTGTTCGAGAATTGAAAAAGATGAACGATTCGGTTCAAAATTACTAGAAGATTTAGAGGCGAACTCACCCATTTCTATTCGAAAAAATCCTTCTAAACTTCCTACACTATTTGAAGGAGAACGCGCTGTTCCTTGGTGTAAAAATGGAGTATATCTTCCTGAAAGACCGTCATTTACTTTAGATCCAAATTTTCATGCAGGCTCTTATTATCCTCAAGAGGCTGGTTCCATGTACTTGGATGCGATTTTAAAGTCTTTAGAACTTCCTGAAAATCCAGCTATACTCGATTTATGTGCTGCTCCTGGAGGAAAATCAACCTTGATTGCTTCACATTTGAATGGAAAAGGTGTGCTTGTTTCCAATGAAGTTATTCGTTCAAGGGCACATATTCTTGCTGAAAATTGTTCAAAATGGGGCTTTAGTAATGTCTTGGTTTCCAATAATGACCCTGCAGATTTTGAAGAAATACCAAGTCTTTTTGATGTCATAGTTGTTGACGCTCCATGTTCGGGGGAAGGAATGTTTCGCAAAGATCAGCGGTCCAGAAATGAATGGAGTGAAGAAAATGCCGCATTATGTTCCTCTCGTCAAAGGAGGATTTTAATGGATATTTGGACAAGTTTAAAAGAAGATGGTTTTTTGATTTATTCCACTTGTACTTTTAATTCAGCCGAAAATGAAGACAATATTGATTGGTTCTTATCTCAGGTGAATGCAGAATTAGTGTCTTTACCTATTTATGAAAATGTTCTTTACCTTGAAAATAACAGAGGTGCGTATTTTGTTCCAGGACAAACAGAATCCGAAGGCTTTTACTGTGTAATTTTACAAAAAAAGGAATCCCAACTTCAAAAAACAAGCAAGTTAAAACCTCTAAAAAGTGTGGACGTTTCTTTTTTGAAAGATTGGTGTGAATGGAATGAAAACTTAACCTTTTCTGAATATGAAGGAAATTTAAGAGCATTGACCAAAGAGTCAAATGAACTCTATCAAAATATTGGTCAAAAATTGAGGTGGGTGAAAAGAGGTGTTGCAGTAGCGACAAACCAGAAAAGGAATTGGCAACCTGAAGCCGAATGGGCACTTTCTGTAGATTCCAAATTTCATGAAACAGTAGTTTTGAATCGTCATGATGCCATTTCTTATTTACAAGGCAATGTACTGAATTTGAATGCAGGATTAGGTTGGAAGGTTGTTCAATTTGAAGGAAACAATTTAGGTTGGGTCAAAAATATTGGTAACAGAATGAATAATGCCTACCCAAAAGAATGGCGGATTCGAATGAAAATTGATTTAAAAGACATTTGATACCAACGAAGTTTTCAAATGACGCATTTAAATTTCATTTGAAATCTTGTTGGCATTATACCCTAATGAGTTATAGATGTGAAAAAATAAATCTTAATTGGTATAAAATGGAAGAAGAATTAGCTAAAGAACAATTAATCAGATATATCACTGAAAAAGTAGAACTAACTGACGCTCAAATCGAAGCTGTTAAAAAAGCTTATTTCCTAAAAAAAATGGTTCGTAAAGAACATCTTTTCGAGCAAGGTTCCACTTGTAAATTTCAAGGTTTTGTGGTTGGGGGAACGCTTAGGGTTTATTACCTAGACCAAAAAATGTTGGAACACGTGCTTTACTTTGCCTTCAAGGATTGGTGGGTTGGCGATATTGCTTCTTTTTTCACCGATCAACCCGCAATGATTAACGTTCAAGCAATGGAAGAAAGCTGGGTACTTTGTGTGGATAGAGATTCTATGGAACAACTTTTCATTGATGTACCGCCACTTGAAAGAATGTTCAGAATAATTACCCAAAGAACGCTTGCTGTTCTACAAAAACGATTTTTCTTAACGGTAAGTGCAAATGCTGAAGAACGCTACAAAGAATTACTTGGGCGACATCCTAAAATCGAACAACTCGTACCCCAACATCAAATCGCCTCTTACCTTGGAATTCTACCCGAATCGTTGAGTAGAATGAAAAAACAACTTGTTGAACGGGAAAGAAAGTGAATAGAAATCTAACTTTTGAGTCCACTCAGAAAAGGAGGTTCGCCGCGGCGAATCAATCAAAATCGACGCGGAGCGAATTTTGAACCGGAGCTAACTATTTGTTAGTGAGTCCCGATAGCTATCGGGATTAAAATTTTAGCAACAAGGAAGAGTTTGGAAGTCAGCCACGGCGGAGGGACTTTTCGGAGTAGGCTCAACCTTTTCCTGGTTTTACTGAAGGTGCTTGTACCGGCTTTGTTTGAACTGGCTTTGTTTGAACAGGTTTATTTGCTGGAGAAACAGTAGGAGATGGTTTAACGCCGCTTGGTTTTACGGTTTCTGCTGGTTTTGTAACCTGAATACTACCTCCTGAAACTGGAGTCTTTGAAGGAACCTCAACTGACGAATTTTCTCTTTCAGGTTTTTCAATAGGAGAACGCTCTGGTTTTTCATTTTGAATATTTTCTCTTTCAGGCTTTTCAACTGGTTTAAGTTCCCTTTCTGGTTTAGAGTCATTAGAATTTGTATTGTTGGTAACAATTGGTAAGGGCTGATTATGAGGGTCGTGCCAGGAAATATTATTGTTATTCAATTTTCTACTTCCCAAAGGTTTTAAGGTTAAATTAGCAAATGGTTCTGTTGGAGTTGGAACTGGACTTGGTGCAATATCCAAAAATCCATTATCAAAAATACAACCGTTCATTTCGCTTTCCAATACTCCCCTATCTCTACATCTTTTTGCTGCTGCGTCACGTTTTGCAATAGGTAAATCCATCACTGAATAATGAACTCTCGGAAAATTGCGATTGGTATAAAATTCTGTATCGCGTCCTGGAGCATACTCAAAAAGCGAAGTGTTTTGTGTCAATCTCCATTGGTCAGCAAATTCTTGAGCAATAAAATTCAATTGTTCTTCTCTCATTTTCTCGGAAAGGGAATTGAATTCTGAACCTGCAAATGTTCTACCAGCACTTGATGAAGCACTTAAAGTTTGGTTGTTTCTTCCGTTAAAATCATCAGCGGCAATTTGATTATTATTTCCTAAAAGCCCTTCATATTCATTTTGATCACACCTAAATATTTCAACAGTCACATTTGAAAAACCGTTATTCGCGTTCATATTCTTGTCCACAAAAACGCGTTCTCCTGTTGGCCAGGTAATTATGTAATTTCTTCCTTCTAGTCTGATTGTCCCTCCTTTCGGCAAAAAATATGTTCGACCCTGCATCTGAATGGCTTCACCCTCTAATCGAAAAGGTCGGTTAATATTATCTGGCGTATCGTCTGCATAAAAGGTAAGCCGGTCACCAGCTACATTCATGGCAACAGCACTGTTTAAAGAAAAATTTGCACCTTGAGCTTTTTGTCTTGTTTGAACATCCAAGTGACCATGAATGGAACGAGCCAATAAAAATTCACCAACCGTTTGAAAGGAATAAGTTGCTCCGTCAAATGAACGCAAATGTGGGTCACCGTAACTTCTACCATTTGTTCGTGAGCAATCCAAATGCTTGAAAAGTAAATTTACTCGATTCCATTCAGTACTTTGGCGATTTACCTCAGACTGCAAATTTTGATTGAGTTGTACTCTAATATTTATTGGAACGAGATTTAATATTTCAAAGGGTGTTGCTTCCTCAGGAAACATTCTATCTGGAATATTTGACTGTTTGGAAATAGCAACGATTGATTGAGCCAACCACTCCCCTCTCACTGGATCCCAATTCGTGAGGGTAGAAGTTGTGTTCGAAATGAATCTTTCGCTAAGTTGAGCTTTAAAAGTAAAACTTAAAAGGGAACTAACGAGTGAAAAAACAATACTTCTCATATCAAAAATTTCCTGTTAAATTGACAATTATTGTGCCGTTATTGGTTGAATTTGTAACCTACTCCTTTAATTGTAGAAATAAATTCCTCTCCAACTTTTTCACGTAATTTTCGAACATGCACGTCAATAGTTCTGTCTCCGACAATAATTTCTGTTCCCCAAACTTTTTCCAAAATAACCTCACGCTTAAACACCTGATTCGGTTTAGATGCCAAGAGTGCTAAAAGTTCGAATTCCTTCCTTGGCAAAATAATTTCTTCGCCTTCTTTTTCAACGAGATATTTATCGCGATTGATAACTAGACCTTTTTTGGAGTTATCACTGTTTTTTTCAGAAGGCTTTTGTCTTCTTAAAATAGCATTTATTCTACTAACCAATAGTTTAGGTTTAATCGGTTTAGAAATATAATCATCACCACCTGCTTCTAAACCAGCAATTTGACTGTAATCCTCAGACCGTGCGGTTAAAAAACAAATCATTGTATCGCTGAATTTTGGATTTGCTCTGATTCTCTCACAAACCTCTATTCCATCCATTCCTGGCATCATAACATCGAGCAAAATCAAGTCAGGTTTTTCATTTTCCAGAAAATTCAAGCAAGTTTGTCCATTTTCAGCAACAGCAACAGAAAAACCTTCTTTTTGCAAATTATATCTTAGGATTTCTCGAATATCCTCTTCATCATCAACGATTAATATATGTTCCATGCTTTAGCTTTGTACAAAGGTAAGGCTTAAAAACTTAACATAGCCTTCATGAAAATTTGTTAAAAAAACAAGAAACCCCTTATTTTTTGAACATAAGTTGTTGCCCAATGTTTATCTCATATACTTTTGCACAAGTAGTAGTAGGTTAGGTTGATTGCTAAGGGTCTTGGATTTATTCAAGGCCCTTAGTATCTTTAAAGCCTTTCTGTTTTATGCAAATCAAAATTCTTTTAGCGGAAGACGACCTAAATTTGGGTTTGGTTATATCGGATCAACTTAGATTAGATGGTTACGTTGTATCATTGTGTTCCGATGGTGTCGAGGCCTTACAGCGCTTTAACGAGGAAACTTATCACCTCTGCATTTTCGATGTGATGATGCCAAAAAAAGATGGTTTCACACTAGCAAAGGATATTCGAAAGTTGAATTCGGAAATTCCAATTTTGTTTCTTACCGCCAAATCAATGATGGAAGACAAAACACAAGGCTTCCAATCTGGCGGGGATGATTATTTGACTAAACCTTTTAGCGTAGAGGAATTGCAGTTGAGAATCAAAGCTTTACTTAAACGAGTAAACATTAGAACGGAAAAACCAGAAGAAAAATTGTTCCATATCGGTGAATATTTGTTCGATTTAGAGAATTTTACACTGGAAAGAAATGGGGAGAAAAAAGGCCTGACAAAAAAAGAAGCACACATTATTAAGGTACTTTACAAATTTAAAAATCAGGTTGTTCCAAGAGAAGTAATATTAAATGCGGTTTGGGGACAAGATGATTATTTTGTGGGACGAAGTTTTGATGTTTTCATTACGAAAATTAGAAAATACTTGAAAGACGACCCGAAAATTAAACTCACCAATTTACACGGTGTAGGATTCAAATTTGAAATCGATGAATGATATTTTAATTCTACACCTCGAAACGGCGACAAAAAATTGCTCTGTTGCTCTATCTAAAAATGGAACTTGCATTTCATCGAAATCATTGGTTTCCGATGGCTTTATTCATGGTGAACAACTCACCTTATTTATAGAGGAAGTTTTCTGTGAAGTTGGCTTTAATTATTCCGATTTATCCGCAATTTCTGTTTCTGATGGACCAGGCTCATATACTGGACTTCGAATTGGTTTATCAACCGCAAAAGGCCTATGTTTTGCTCTTGGTATTCCGTTAATTGGTTTGTCAACATTGCAAATCATGGTTGAACAAGCTAAAAGAATGGTTGAAGCAGTCCACTTCATTCCAATGATTGACGCGCGTAGAATGGAGGTTTTTACAGGAGTTTACACCAATACTACTGAAACTGTTCTTGCGCCTCATCCACTTGTCTTAGAAGAAGATTCACTTGCTAAGTTTGAACCTTTTGTTTTCTTTGGTTACGGAGCAGAAAAAGTTAGAGCACTTTGGGCGAATCGAAACGTTCAATTTCTTGATTTAAATTATCCCGACGCCAACTTTCAAAGTAAGCTCGCATTTGAAAAATTCAAAAATCAGCAGTTTGAAGATTTAGCTTATTTCACTCCTGAATACGTAAAAGCATTTCATTCAACACAAGCTAGTGTAATGGACAAATAACCTAAGTTGATTTTATGATTGAATTTGGTTAAAAAGTGAATTAGAACATCACACCAGAAAGAAGTATTTTATTTCGTAACTGGCAATCACTAAATAGGAATCAATATTCTTTCGTCGCTTTAACCCACGTTTGAGTTCTGTAAAAAGGCCCAATATAACCTCGAACGTTCAATTTCTTTTCATCTCCATTTTCAGTCCAGATTTTAACGGTATAGGTTTTTCCATTTTCAGGATCGAGAATTGTTCCTCCCTCCCATGCCGAACCATCCCATTTAAGGTTTTTGACAATTTGCATACCTGTAATGGGTTTGTTCTTCAATTCTCCCGAACATTCTTTACACTTCGGATTTTCCTCCACTCCTTTTCTTGGAAAAATGTAAACAATATGGCCGTAAAGCTTACCGTCTTTCTTGTACAATTCGACGACTGATTTCTTTTCACCAGTGTTATCGTCGATAGTCACCCATTGCCCCACGCAAGTCTGACCGAAAAGGTTCAAAGCCAAAGCCAAACCTAAAATTGAAAACAAATATTTCATAATTGATTAATAAAGTTTTTAAAAATAACAATTCCATTTTCAGTAAGAATAGATTCAGGATGAAATTGTACACCAAAAAGTTTTTTCTCCAAGCATTCAATTGCCATTATCACTCCTTCACTAGAATATCCAAGCACATATTTTTCATTCAAATCTGTTATTGCCCAGCTGTGGTACAAACCAATTTTCATTCCACTATTCACCGTTTGCAACAATGCACCTTGTTTAACTACACTTAATATTCCCTCTTTTCCATGCTTCACAAAATTCTGATTTTTCAATACTCCACCTAAATGAATACCAATCGCTTGCATTCCTAAACAAACACCAAGAATTGGAATTTCCCCTTGATAAGTTGAAATAATATGGATTAAATTTTCTTTTTCATTCGGAAGTCCAGGCCCAGGAGACAAGATGATTCCGTTATAATTTTGAATTGTTTGAAAATCTAATTTGTCGTTTCTGACAATATCAACATCACATCCTAAATTTTCAAGATAATGAACCACATTGAAGGTGAATGAATCGTAAAAATCAACCAAAAGTACCTTCACTATGTCTATATTTGTTTCTTTGCAAAATTAGAAAAGAATAATAAAGCGCTTTAATTTATGAAAGAAGCCATACAAATAAAAGGAGCACCTGCGCCAATTGGGCCTTACAGCCAGGCGATAAAAAAAGGGAATATGCTTTTCGTGAGTGGACAAATCCCGTTAAATCCTTTTACAGGACAATTGGAAAATGAAAATATTTCCTCAGCCACTAAAAGAGTAATGGAAAACATTGGAGCACTTCTACAAGAAGCAGGAATGAATTATGATGATATTGTTAAATGTTCAATTTTCCTCAAAGACCTTGAAAACTTTTCTGTTGTGAATGAAATTTATGCTTCTTATTTCTCTTCTGCCCCCCCAGCAAGGGAAACTGTTGAAGTGAGCAAACTTCCCTTAGACGTAATGATTGAAATTTCTTGTATAGCCATTAAATAGTAGTGCAGAAACCACCATACACCAACGATTTATCGGTAATCATTGTGAATTATAATGTTGAGTTCTTCTTGAACCAATGTTTGGATTCTGTAATGAATGCGATTAAACATCTTAAAGTGGAGGTTTGGGTTGTTGACAATAATAGTATTGATGGTTCATTGGTAATGGTTGCGGAGAAATTTCCTTCCGTTAACGTTATTGCCAATAAGGAAAACGTTGGATTCTCGAAGGCAAATAATCAAGCTATTGAGCAAAGTAATAGCAGGTATGTTTTACTGCTAAACCCAGACACAGTAATTGAAGAAGATACTTTAGTTAAAGTAGTTGATTTTATGGATTCACATCCCGAAGGTGGTGGGTTAGGTGTTAGAATGGTTGACGGAAAAGGGAATTTTCTTCCAGAATCGAAAAGGGGATTACCTACTCCAATGGTATCTTTCTATAAAATCTTTGGTCTTTCAAAACTATTCCCAAATTCAAAGAAATTTGGACAGTACCATTTAGGATACTTAAGTGAATTCGAAAACCATGAAATAGATGTACTTAGCGGTGCATTCATGTTGATGCGAAGTGAAACTTTGTTGAAGGTTGGTTTATTGGATGAGCAATTTTTTATGTACGGTGAGGATATAGATTTGAGTTACCGAATCCAACTCGGTGGCTACAAGAATTACTACTTTTCTCAAACCAAAATCATTCATTACAAAGGAGAAAGCACCAAAAAAAGTTCGGTAAATTATGTTTTCATTTTTTATCGAGCGATGGTCATTTTCGCGGAAAAACATTTTGCTGGACGATACGCAAGTTTATTTGGTGTTGCGATTAATTTAGCCATTTATCTAAGAGCATCAATGGCGATTGCTTCAAGGATTTTAAAATCTATTTTTTACCCTTTATTGGATACCCTCTTATTGATTTTGGGAATGTATGCCATCACGAACCATTGGACGATTAATGATGTTCATTTTCCTGATTACGTGTATAAGTTCATGATTCCAGGCTATGCACTAGTTTGGTTATTTTTCAATTATTTAAACGGCGTATATGAACAAGAAAATTCTAAAGTCGCAATCATTAGGTCATCTGTTCTTGGTTTAATTTTCATTTTGGTGGTTTATGCCTTACTACCTAAATCACTTCAATTTTCAAGACTATTTATTTTATGCGGTTTTGCATGGTTGGTTCTAAGTCATTACCTCAGATTATTATTTCATAATTTATTTGTTAACAATTCTTTTTCTTTTCCAAAACCTAAAAGAAAAATATTTGGAATTGTTGGAAATAGAGAGGAATTTCTACGTGTATCCAATATTCTAAGAAACACCTATCCAAATATTGAGAATACCTTTGGAATAACCCTAGATGAGAATTATCCTGAGTCTAAAGGTAATCTAACCCAGCTTGAACAAATACTAGACATATATGGTGTGAACGAACTTATTTTTTGTTCCAAAGAATTGGATGCAAAATCGATTATCAATTCAATGATTGTTACGAAGAATAAAGATTTGGATTACAAAATCGCTCCAGCAGAAAGCAACTATTTAATAGGAAGTAATTCAATTGACACTAGTGGAGAACTCTATCAACTTAATTTTAACGCCATTCAAAATCCGGATAAAATTAAGAGCAAAAGAATTTTGGATGTTACGCTTTCTTTGGTGTTTATTTTACTTTTCCCGCTTTCAGTTTTGATAAAGAAAAACAAGAATTTAACTTTCAGAAACTTAATAAATGTTTTAGTGGGAAGTAAAACCTTTGTCGGATATCATTACACAAACCACAGTAATGTTTCCAAATTACCAAAAATAAAACCAGGTCTTTTCACCCCTTTTATTGACGAAACCATAGATATTAGCCAAGCAAACTTGTTTTATGCAAAGCACTACAATGTATTAATGGATTTTAAAATCATCATAGGAAGTTTAAATAAATCCAACTAATCAATAAGTTTAGTCCTGAAATTCATTTATAATTTTTACTTTTACCGCTCAAAAGTATATTGATAGAATAGCATATTTATGGCTCAAATAGAAATTCGACTTCCAAAAATGGGAGAAAGCGTGACAGAGGCAACAATTACAAATTGGATTAAGAGTGTGGGTGACAAAGTTTTGCTTGACGAACCATTAGTGGAAGTTGCAACGGATAAAGTTGATAATGAATTGCCCTCTGAAGCTGAGGGAATTTTAATTAAAATACTTTATGAAAAAGACCAAGTTGCCCAAGTAGGTGACGTGATTGCTATTTTGGAGACAGATTCTAATGCTGCTCTAACTCAAGAAAAAACAACTACAAGTCAGCCGACTGAGACAAAAATTGAAATTATTGAATCTACAAAAACTTCCAATGAGAAACTGAATAAAAGTGATTCCAATGGCAGGTTTTTATCCCCTCTTGTTAGAAGTATCGCAGAAAAAGAATCAATTTCTAGTTCAGAATTGAATGCCATCATCGGTACTGGACAGGACGGAAGAATTACAAAAAAAGATATTCTCCAATTTCTAGAAAGCAAAAATGATAGACCGATAGAAAAAACGAGTACTCCTCAAGCCACATCACCTGTTTCATCTCCTTTACCAAAGCAAGATGCTATTTTAGGAAATGTTCCATCTTTCATTTCATCTATCAAAGAACCAATTGTTGTTCCGAATCCTGGTGATGAGATTATTGAAATGGATAGAATGAGGAAGATAATTGCCGACCACATGATTATGTCGAAGCATGTTTCTCCTCACGTTACATCTTATGTTGAGGCAGATGTAACCAATATCGTAAATTGGCGTAACAAGGTTAAAAAGAGATTCTTGGAAAGAGAAGGAGAAAACATAACTTTCACACCGATATTAATAGAAGCGATTGTCAAATCAATCAAAGATTTTCCAATGGTCAATGTTTCTGTTTCTGGAAATACAATCATCAAGAGAAAAGACATAAACATTGGTATGGCAACAGCACTTCCTTCTGGCAATTTAATTGTACCAGTAATTAAAAATGCTGATAGATTAAATCTAGTGGGTCTTACCAAAACAGTGAATGAACTTGCCAAAAACGCAAGAGATAATAAGCTTAAACCTGAAGATATTCAAGGAGGAACATACACGGTAACAAATGTTGGTTCTTTTGGTAATGTCATGGGAACTCCAATAATTAATCAACCGCAAGTTGCAATTTTAGCTCTTGGTGCGATTAGGAAGGTTCCTGCCGTAATAGAAACCCCAGAAGGAGATTTTATTGGAATTCGTCACAAGATGTTCTTATCTCATTCTTACGACCACAGAGTAGTTGACGGTGCTTTGGGCGGAAGATTTGTGAAAAGAGTTGCTGACTACTTAGAAAGCTTTGATTTAAATAGAGATTTATAACCACCACTACCTAAATTAATTTAAAATGCGTAAATTATTTTTTTCCATTTTTATGCTCACCTCAGTTCATTCTTTCTCGCAAATGAATGAAGCAGAAGTAAAAAACATGGTTCTCGAAGCATCAGAACAAAAATTACTTGTTGAAAACTCTCGTTTACTTCAGGAGAATTTTTTCCATTACGCTGAAATAGTAGTCGACCGATTACTCGAGATGAAGCCTGACAACTTAAACTATAGTTATAGAAAAGGATTTATTGCTTTGTATAAAAGAAAAGATTACTCAGAGGCAATTAAGTACTTAACAAAAGCTACAGCGAATATATCTAAGAATTATGATATGTATTCAACATCGGAGATTGGGGCACCTGCAGATGTGTTCTATCACTTAGGTGTTGCTTATCATTTTGACGAACAGCTTGATAAGGCAAAAGAAAACTATGACAAGTTTTTGTCCATTTCGGTTAAAAATTCCGATTATATTCCAGAAGCTAGAAAAAGGTTAGAACAATTAAAAGTTGCAAGAAATTTATTGGCCAACCCTAAACCTGATAAGGTATATAATATGGGAGAAAAGATTAATTCTGTCAATGCAGATTACACAGCTTTGATATCCCTTGACGGCAAAATTTTCTATTACACTTCACGACGCCAATGGGAAGATAAATCCTCTGATTTATACAGAGATCCGATGTTGAATCAATATCCGGATGATGTATATTCTTCTAATTTGGGAGCTGACGGTGAATGGTCAACACCAACAAGAATCAGTATCAGTCGCCCTCAATTCAATGAATCTACCTTAAGTGTGAGCGTTGATGAAAGAAGGATTTATTCCCACAACGACAAAAAAGGAATGGGTGATGTTTATTATGCAGATTTCAGAGATGGCAAATTTGGTAATGTACTTCCTGTTGAAATAAACGGCATTAATGACCCTAGTTGGTGGGAAACGGATTTTTGTATGTCCGCGGATGGTAAGATAATTGTTTTTGTTTCTGACAGACCAAAAGGCTATGGAAAGAGGGATTTGTACATTTCTGAAAGAGTTAAAGGAGCATGGACTCAACCAAAAAATATTGGTGGCAATATCAATTCGATTTGGGATGAAATGTCACCTTTTGTTGGATTGGATAACAATATTCTTTATTTTGCCAGCAATGATTCTACTAGTATGGGTGGATTTGATATTTTCATGACTCAACGTGATGAGAACGGAATTTGGTCAAAACCAGTAAATATGGGAGTTCCTTATAATAGTGTAGGTGACGATGTATATTTCAATCACAACTCAAGTGGAACAATGGCGTTCTTTTCTTCTCATCGAAAAGGTGGTTTTGGTGAAAAAGATATTTATGGAGTTAAACTAAAAGATATTAGCGTTAAAAATGTTGGTTTCCTATCCGGTACAATGATAAATGCATCTGGTAATGCAATTCCTGAAAACTCTTATACTACTCTGAAGTGTTTGAATTGTGTGGATAATTCTGAAAACATCATTTCTCCAAGAATGAATGATGGCGGTTTTTTCTCAAAATTGGAAAAGTGTAAAGACTACGAATTAGCGTACTATTACAGTCCTGCTGACCAAAACCCTTACAAAGAAACTTTTTCTACTAATTGTGATTTGAACTATCAAGAAATCAATCGCAAGGTGTTAATTGATGATATCAATAAAAGAATTATACCAATGTTTAAGTATTACGCAGAAGGTTTAGTTACAGACGCGAAAACTGGAAATGTTATTCCTGGTGCCAAAGTTGAATTAATTGCTAAAAATGGTTCAAAAGATGCCTATACAACAGCATCAGACGGTGGATTTACTCCAACTATTACTAAAGGAAAAGTTTACGGTGATGTGTTAGAGTATGACGTTAAAATAAATGCAGAAGGATATTTGGTTGGAGCAAATTCTATCAAATTAACCTTAGGAATGGATTCAATAATTCGTTTAAATTATGTTTTGGCCAAAGAAGAAAAAGGAGAAGTTCTTCCTACAGAAGTATTCGGTCCTAAATTTATCATCTACTACAACTTCGACAAATCCGATATTCGTCCTGATGCACAAGAAGAATTGAATAAAGTGGTTGCTTACATGAACGCCAATCCAAAACTGAAATTAGAATTAGGTTCTCATACAGACGTTCGTGGTACTGATGCTTACAACATGGCTCTTTCTCAACGTCGTGCAGCTTCTGCAAGAGCATATATTGCTGCAAGAATTACAAATCCTAAGCGCATCACATCCAAAGGTTACGGTGAAACCAAACTTACAAACGGATGCATTAAAGATGAAGATTGTAATGACGCAGAACACGAAAAGAACAGAAGAACTGAGTTCATCATCAAATAAATATTAAAATCATATTTTTGAAGCCCAATTAACGTTGGGCTTTTTTATTCCCATGAAATTAAAATTAGAACGACCACTTTGTTTTCTAGATATTGAAACAACAGGTCTACAAATCACAACCGATCGAATTGTTCAAATTGGAGCTGTAAAAATATTTCCAGATGGAACGACGAAGGAAATAATTCAGTTAATCAACCCTGAAATGCCAATTTCCGAAGAGTCTGTTGGAATTCATCATATTACCAATGAAATGGTGGCGAATGAACCTACTTTCAAAACATTTTGCCCTACTTTCCTGGAATTCCTTGGCGATTCAGACTTGGCAGGTTATAATTCCAATAAATTTGATATTCCTTTACTCGCCGAAGAGATAGAGCGTGCTGGCTTTACTTTTGACTTCAATAAATGTCATTTTGTAGATGTGCAGAATATTTTTCATAAAAAAGAACAACGCACACTCGCTGCGGCAATGAAGTTTTATTGTAACGAAGAAATTCAAGGTGCCCATGATGCGTTAGCTGATTCCATTTCAACTATGAAGGTTTTCATGGCGCAATTAGAACGCTATGAAGATCTTGAAGACAATGTGCAAGGGCTTGCTACATTTTCACGCTCAGGAAATTTGGAATGGGCAGATTTAGCAGGACGGCTTGGAAAGAACGGAAAAGGTGAAGTCGTTTATAATTTCGGTAAACATAAAGGAAAAACCGTTGCGCAAGTGGGCAAGGATGAACCTGGTTACTACGGCTGGTTCATTTCCGATGCAACAGACTTTCCCCGTTACACCAAACAAATCCTTCGTCAAGAAATGGATCGAATAAAAAATCTTAAAAAGTCGATTACCGAAAATGATTTGGAAGCTTTAAAATCTAAATTTAGTAAGAAATGAAAATAATTTGTATTGGTCGAAATTATGCGGAACATGCAAAAGAAATGAACGCTGAAATTCCTTCGGAACCAATGTTTTTCTTAAAGCCCGATACCGCGATTTTAAAAGAAAACAATTTCTACTATCCTAATTTCACCAAAGATTTACATTTCGAATGCGAGATTGTTGTGAAAATTGATAAGGTCGGAAAAAATATAGAAACTGAATTTGCGCATAAATATTTCTCCGAATTTTCCCTTGGAATTGATTTCACTGCTCGCGATATTCAAGCGGAATGTAAGAAAAAAGGACAGCCCTGGGAGAAGGCTAAAGCATTCGACAACAGCGCTCCACTTTCTAATGTTTGGCTGAACAAAAATGAGTTCGATTTAGGAAATCTAAAATTTACTTTAGAACAAAACGGTGAAATCAAACAAAACGGAAACACTTCCGATATGCTTTTCAATATTCATGAACTAATAGCTCATGTTTCTAAATACTTCACCTTAAAAACGGGTGACTTAATCTTCACAGGTACACCTGCGGGCGTGGGACCGGTACAAATCGGAGACGAACTTCTCGGAAAAGTGGAAGGAACCGAAATGTTTCGCTTTAATGTAAAATAAGATATTACTTTTTTCTAAAAAATATCTTCACAGGAACTCCTTCAAAATTAAATTGTTCGCGCAAACGGTTTTCTAGGAAACGCTTGTAAGAATCTTGAATGTATTGTGGTAGATTACAGAAAAACGCAAATGCAGGTGCATGAGTCGGTAGTTGCTGAACAAATTTGATTCTAATATACTTCCCTTTAACAGCTGGAGGCGGATTTTGATTGATAACTTCTAACATCACCTCGTTCAATTCGTGTGTTGGGATTTTTCTTGTTCTATTCTCAAAAACTTCCATTGCTTTTTCCAAAGCTTTATGAACCCTCTGTTTTGTGATTGTTGAGGTAAAAATGATTGGAACATCATTAAACGGTGCGAGTTGTTCTCTTAAGTTTTTCTCAAAAGCCAACATAGTGTTTTGATCCTTTTCAACCAAGTCCCATTTATTCACCAACACCACAACTCCTTTGGAATTTTTCTCAATGATGTAATATATGCTCAAATCTTGCTTCTGAATTCCTTCACTTGCATCAATTAGTATCAAACAAACATCTGCATTTTCGATTGTGCGAACAGACCTAAGCACAGAGTAATATTCAATGTCTTCAGTAACTTTTGCTTTCTTACGAATTCCAGCTGTATCTATCAATAAAAAGTCAAAACCAAAGGATTTGTAACGCGTGTGAATTGCATCTCGTGTTGTTCCAGAAATATCAGTTACAATGTTTCTTTCCTGATTTGTTAAGGCATTAACCAAAGACGATTTTCCAACATTAGGCCTTCCCACGATTGCAATTCTCGGTAAAAAATCTTCTTCCCTTACCGAATCATCTTCTTTATTAAAATGCTTGACAAGTTCATCCAAAATTTCACCTGTCCCGGTTCCATTTGTCGCTGATAAATCGAAAACTTCACCTAAACCAAAACTATAAAATTCTGAAGACAAACCAATTCTTTGATTGTTATCCACTTTGTTTGCTACAATAAAAACAGGTTTCTTTGACTTTCGCAACAATTGTGCGACAATTTCATCCATCTCAACAATTCCTGTAGTAACATCGACCATGAATAAAATTACTGTCGCCTCAGAAATAGCAATTTCAACTTGCTTTCTGATTTCACCTTCAAAAACATCTTCTTTGGTTGTGGCATAACCTCCTGTATCAATAACCGAAAACTGGTAACCACTCCACTCCCCTTTTCCGTAGATTCTGTCTCTTGTAACTCCACTAACTTCTTTAACAATAGCGTCTCTTGACTCTGTTAAACGATTAAATAAGGTCGATTTTCCAACATTTGGACGACCAACAATTGCAACTATATTACTCATGATAATTTTCTTTTACGGCATATATCCGTACTTCTTCAATTTAGCATCGGTGGTACGCCAATCTTTGTCCACCTTCACGAAATTTTCCAAAAAAACTTTAGCTCCTAAAAATTTCTGTATTTCTTCTCGTGCTGATTTTCCGATGCGTTTTAACATTTCACCACCTTTTCCGATGATGATTCCTTTTTGAGAATCGCGTTCAACAATAATATTTGCGCGAATTCTCGTCATATCTTCTTCCTCTTTATATTCTTCAACTTCCACTTGACAACTGTAAGGAACCTCCTTGTCGCAATAGAGGAATATTTTTTCTCTAATTATTTCAGAAACAAAAAATCGCATTGGTCTATCGGAAAGTTCTTCCTTGTCATAATACGCAGGAGACTCAGGAATTCCAGCCAAAATATGTTTCCAAACTTGATCAATATTGAAGTTATGTAAAGCCGAGACTGGAATAATAGCAGCATTTGGAAGTTGCTCTCTCCAGTAAGTTGCTCTTTCCTCCAACTTTTCTTGTTTGATTAAATCTATTTTATTGATTAAACACAAAACTGGAATTTGCAATTTCTTGATTCGCTCTAGCGTTTCTTTGTGATTGGTTTCGTTTTCTCTTGTGTCGGTGATAAACAACAATACATCAGCATCTTGTAGTGAGGCATTAACCGTATCCATCATAGCCTCGTGCAATTTATACGCGGCATTAACAACACCTGGCGTATCTGAAAAAACGACCTGATAATCTTCTTCATTTACAATTCCTAGAATACGATGACGTGTTGTTTGTGCTTTCGCGGTAACAATGGATAATTTCTCCCCAACTAATTGATTCATCAACGTGGACTTTCCCACATTTGGACTACCAACTATACTTACAAAACCTGATTTATGTGACATAATTTGTGCAAAGGTACGTCTAAAAAACGTAATCAACTGAATTTAAACACATGCAACAAATTGAAGTACTTTCCACTATTTTTGTTCAAACCTTTAAGCAATGAGAAAATTCAAATATTTAAGTGTTTTACTACTTCCATTTACAGTTTACTTCAGTTTTCAAGCCACTGGTTGGGTGACTTTTTTTCCATTGGTTCTTTTCTTTGGAATCCTTCCACTATTCGAACTGATGCTGCCTGTAAACGACAAAAACATGGATGAAGCTGAAAAAAAGTTAGCGGAAAAAGACCCATTTTATGATTGGTTGTTGTATTTGATGCTACCCATTCAATGGGGATTTTTGATTTACTTTCTAAATATTATAGGCAAAGGCGAAGATTGGACAACCATAATTGGAAAAATAATTTCTATGGGAATGATGAACGGCGTAATAGGCATTAATCTTGGACATGAACTAGGACATCGCTTGAATAAATGGGAACAACTCATTGGTGATGCACTTTTACTTTCCTCTCTTGAAAACCATTTTTTACCTTATCACAACAGAGGACACCACACCAATGTAGCGACGAAAGAAGACCCTGCTACGGCAAGATTTAATGAACCTCTTTACGTCTTTTGGTTTAGATCTCATTTTGGTAGCTATTTCCAATCGTGGCAAATTGAAAAAGAAAGACTTAAAATTCAAGGATTACCTTTCATTCATCACACCAATCGAATGATTGTTTATTCTATTCTTCATGCTTCACTTATTTCTGTAATCTTTCTTGTTTTTGGTTGGAAAGTTTTATTGGCATTTTTAATAAGTGCAATGATTGGAATCCTTCTTTTGGAAACCGTAAATTACATTGAACACTATGGTTTAGTTCGTCAGAAAAGAGAAAATGGAACTTATGAGCGCGTTCGACGTTGGCATTCTTGGAATTCAAATCACGTTATTGGGCGAGTAATACTTTTTGAATTAAGCCGACACTCAGATCACCATTACAAAGCGGATCGACCATACCAAATTCTTGAGTCTCATGAAGAATCTCCTCAGATGCCAACTGGTTATCCAGGAATGATGGTCTTAGCAACATTACCCCCATTATTTTTTGCGGTAATGAATAAACGTGTTTTGAATAATCGGAGAATAAGTAATCCTAGCTAATTACACCTCTAAATCTATATTTGTACCCAAAATAAAAACTCATGAAAAATCACGAAATCGACTATTACATTCACGGCGAGGAAATGCAACTCGTTGAAATAGAATTAGACCCACAAGAAACCGCAGTTGCCGAGGCAGGCGCATTTATGTACATGGATGACGGAATCAAAATGGAGACAATTTTCGGTGACGGATCCGAGCAAAAAGGAGGATTTATGGGGAAACTTTTTAGTGCAGGAAAACGATTACTGACTGGTGAAAGTTTGTTTATGACTGCCTTCACACATATAGGGCATGGAAAAGCTCGAGTAGCATTTGCTTCTCCCTACCCGGGAAAAATTATCCCAATGGATTTAGCTCAACTTGGCGGTAAAATTATATGTCAAAAAGATTCTTTTTTGTGTGCAGCAAAAGGCGTGTCAGTTGGTATTGAATTTCAAAGAAAACTTGGAACGGGTCTTTTTGGTGGTGAAGGGTTCATCATGCAAAAACTGGAAGGCGACGGAATGGCGTTTTGTCACGCTGGTGGTCACGTTATGAAAAGAACTTTGCGTCCGGGAGAAGTGTTGAGAATAGACACTGGATGTATTGTAGCCTACACACAAGAAGTGGATTACGACATTCAATTTGTTGGTGGAATAAAAAATACCTTATTCGGTGGTGAAGGTGTTTTCTTTGCCACACTCCGCGGACCAGGAGAGGTATGGTTACAAACCCTTCCGATTTCAAGATTAGCATCTAGAATTTTGGCTTATGGAACCCACCAACGTAAGGAAGAAGGAAGCATTCTTGGAGGACTAGGAAATTTACTCGACGGAGACGGTCGTTAATTAAAATTTGATAAACATGAAAAAATTAATCCTTTTTGGTTTTGTAATTACAGCGTTAATTTCTTGTAAGAAAAAAGAAAAAGACCCTCCTTATGAACCAAAACTCCTCGTTAAATTAGTTGTTGATTCCACGCAAGTTAGGCTCAACAATTTGGGTCAACCGAGTAATATGCCAGCGGGAAATGCGGGACAACATCCATTATTTAACAAGATTTCTGCGCACTATTTGGAATTTGCTCCAAGTATGTTGACTGCTTTAGGTTCGGGATGCGTTGCCTACCATGCTCCCGAAACGACAGAAGGTGGTGCTACAGCGATTGAATTTTCCAAATCTATAGTAAAAACTCCTGGTGAAAGATATTTGGAAATTCCACTGAAAGACCTTCAAAAAGGAACGTATGAGTTTGTTCGTCTTTCCGTTTCCTACCAAAATTATGATGTAAGGTTTTACTTCAACAACATGCCTTTTATGGGAACCTTAGCGAGTTTTGTAGGATACAATCAATACTTAACAAACTTTCCAGTTAAAAACCAAAGCGTGACTGTAAACAGCAATAAATTACAAGGTTATTGGGCTTTTGAATCTGTGAATGGTGTGCAGACTGGACAAATTCCTCCGGGCGGAATCACCGTTCCAAATCCGTTGTTTGCTACCTCTCCTATTCCCTCTGGCTCTTGTGTTGTAACTGGTCAATTCGCAACTCCTTTTTCCATTACTGGAAATGAAACCAAAGACATTGAAATCGTGCTTTCCCTTTCTGTTAACAATAGTTTTGAGTGGCAAGATTCCAATTCAAATGGGCGTTGGGACGTTGGTCCAGGCACAATGGAACCAGTTGTTGATATGGGTTTACGCGGACTTATTCCTACGATTATTCCTCAATAAGTAATATATTCCGCATTAGCTTAGATAATAACTGAACCAATGAAAATTATTAATTGGTTCATTGGGTCTTTACTGCAATTTAATCACCGAACGGCTCATCGTACCAAAAATACCGAACCCTCCACTGATGTTTGTGTAAACTTTTACTGGCTCGCTAAACTCATCAGTGAACATGTTTTTTATTACAGATCGGTTATACAAAAACGTTGCTTTATCCATGGCGTAAAGCTCGAATTGCAAGTCATTGTTGATTTCCCAAGCAGGTTGATCATCCCCTGGATGATAAAAGGTAAGCTCTAATTCTTTGTATTGTCCATTAAACTTGGTGTCATAAACCAAAATGGTATTATTCGGATAAATTGACCCATCAAGATCCTGATTTTCTGAATTGTCAACCGAAGGGTCATTACTTAGAAATGAAATCGGATATTCCCCTTCCCAATCCGGTGAAGAATAAAGTACCTTTCCTTTAATGATGTAAAAATTCTCACCGCTCGGGTCATTGAATTTGTATTTCACTCGCAACCAACGTTCTTGATTCTTAATAAAACTTGAGGTATCAGCACCAAGCAAAGTTACTTTAGGCTGAGTTGTCATTACTGAACTTATCTCAGGAAAATCAGGATGCGTAACTTTTATACTGTATTTAATATTCGGGTTGACTGAAATCGGGAATTGATACCTACCTGAATCTAAGTAAATTGGATTAGTGTAAGTTATGTTGTTTGTTTCGTCTTTTAAAGTAATTACAGCACCTGTTGCTATGAATCGATTCGTGTTTGTAGGACTGAGAAAGAAAACGGTACGCTCTAATCTCACCACAAAAGCAGAATCATTTTCCATAATAGCGTTCAAAACCAATCGAGGTGTTCCTCCCTGGCCTTTGTACTCGATGACTTTTTCACACGAAAAAAGCACTAAAGCGAAGAAAACGAAAAATAGATTACTTCTTTTCATTGTTTTTGTTTTGTTTAATTTTTTCAAAGTCGAATTGGAATTTCCAACTTACTGACGGAATTATCGGGAAAAGTGAGATTTGAGTTAATGCTGGATTGTTGTTCACAAAACCTCTCGTAATCATAAAAGGATTTTGACGGTTGTAAACATTGTAAATGGAAAAGGAAGTTACAGAGGTTCCATACTTTTTATTTTTTTTCCTATTTACCCCCAAATCCATACGGTGATAAGCAGGCATTCGGTAATCGTTCATTTGGTCAAAATTGGTCACATCGGGTTCATAGAAGTAATCCAATAATACGTTGTTAGGGTCGGCACTATATACTTGGGTTCCAAGTGTCATGGCGTTGCCCGTACCGAAAACAAAGACCATCCCAATATCCCAAGTTTCGTTTATGGTGTAGGTCAAAACAAAACTCATATCATGTCTGCGATCATAGCGGTGAAAGAACTTTTTCCCTTGATTCAATTCGTCAAATTGTCTTTCCGACCAACTTAAGGTGTAACCAAGCCAACCTGTCCAATCCCCTCGTCTTTTTTCGACAAAAAATTCAACCCCATAAGCCCAACCTTGTCCAACAGTTACCCGTTCTTGCCAATCTTGTGAACCACCAATGAAACTTACACCTTCTTTGTATTGAATGAGATTGTTCATTTTCTTGTAATATCCTTCAACCGAGAAAAGCATATCCTTGGGCAATTCACGGTAATAACCAAGACTGTACTGATGCGCTAAAACTGGTTTTGTTTGGTTGGTAGCAGGAACCCACAAATCAGTTGGGAGACCAATTCCTGTATTGGAAAGTAAATGAAGAAATTGAGCCATTCTTGAAGCACCAAACTTTATACTTGACTTGGTATCCAACTGAAAATTCCCACTCAACCGGGGCTGAGGAACGTGGTAGAAAGTACCATTACTCAAAAATGAACTGTGATGAATCCCATAATTTACTTTCAATCTTTCAGTGATTTGAAAATCGTCCTCAACGTAAATGGATAATTCATGTGAATGCTGAATGTTTGAGCCTGTTTTTTCACTTTGATTTTGGTTACCACTTTGAAAAGTGAAATAAGTTATGCCAGGAGAAAAAGTGTGATAAGTTTCCGCAGCACCAAAACGAATCGTGTGTTTTGTGTTGGGGAGAAAAGTCAAGTCGGATTTAAGTCCGTAGTCCAAAATCCCTGAATTATATCCAAATTTGATAACTTCCTTTCCTTTTGAACCATCTGTATATTTTATATCCGTTTGGCTATTTAACCCGATATTGAAATGATACTTTGAAACGGTTGCAGTAGTATTCATAAATAACTTGGGTCCAATTCGATAATTCCAACGCAAAGCACCAATGGAATTCCCCCATTCCAGAGCTGAACGCGTTACATCCTTGTAAGAAGTGCCATCTTGATCATAGTAAACATCTGGCTTTGCACGAATAAAGATTTTATCTAAACCAAAATATCCACTCAGATAAAGGTGGTGTTTGTCATTGATTTTGTGTTGAATTTTTGCGTTAAAATCATGGAAAAAGTAACCTGCATCCACATCTTCCATGGCAATCAAGAAGGGTCTGTAAAGCGCATCAATGTAAGTACGTCGTCCGCTTACGGCAAAAGAAGTTTTATTTTCCACTATAGGACCTTCAACCAATAAACGACTTGCAATTACACCAACTGAACCTTCCACATTGAAATGTTTCATGTTTCCTTCTTTCATTCGCATATCCAAAACAGAAGAAACTCTCCCTCCATATCTTGAAGGAAATCCACCCTTTATTAAGGTTACTCCAGAAATGGCGTCGGAATTGAAAGTGGAGAAAAAACCAAACAAATGGGAAGCGTTGTAAATCGGAACACCATCCAACAAAATCAAATTTTGGTCAGGACTACCTCCCCTCACATAAATTCCACTCGATGCTTCACCACCGGATTTTACGCCCGGTAAAAGTTGTAAAACCCGCATCACGTCCTTTTCACCGAGAATGATTGGCAACTTATTCACTTTGTCCATCTGAAGTTCAATTGTTCCGCTTGATGATTGTTCAATTGAACGATTGGCGGTAACAGTAACCTCGGCCAGTTCTTTAATCGTTGAAAGGGAAACGTCGATTTTATCTGTGCCCACTTCAACTGACCTGTAAACCGTTTCTAGTCCAATGTAGGAAAATCGAAGAACCATCGCCTCATTTGGTCCCGTGAGAGAATAAAAACCATACTCGTTAGTGACCGCACCCAAGCGATGAACGGTGTCATAAACAACTGCACCAAAAAGTTTCTCCCCTGATTTTTCGTCGGTAACATAGCCCGAAATGGTGCGTTTTGTGTTTTGTGACAATGAAAAAGTTGAGAGAAATAGTAGGGAAAGGAATAAAATCCGCATAGGAAAGGGTTGTAATTGACTTTTTAAACGCAGCAATTGTATGATTATTTGCGGAGTAATTGATTTCGATTGAATAGTAGAATAAATGATTCCACATACACATCACAAACCTATTCGTTTTATACCAATTAGGACTTATTTTTCGCACAAATCATTCTTTCCGCCACGGCGGAGTTACAATGCCTTCACCTCTGCGGAAAGGTTTCAAGCAAAATTTAAATTCGTCTTCGACCACAGCGAATGAAAACTTAGTTGCTATTATGAATTTAACGGACAATAAAAAAAGAAATTAACTTCATCAAAACTAAAACCCATAAAAACTCTTATTCTACTTTGGAATTTTAGTTGAATTCGAAGAAAACCCATTGTTATATCTTGATTTTTGATTATCGATTAACTATGAAAAGACGAATCTCATTTTTATTTTTTTTCTATTTGCTATAACGGACATGGCTTTCACAACAAAATTCACGATTTTAACATTTTTGTTTAACGTTTTTTGTAAATACTTAAACAAATAGTGTTTAACTTTGACGAACTAATCGTTAAACAAAATAATCATGTCAACAATTGAATTCAATGAAGCGCTCATCGGTATGGAAAGCAACCTTCGCTCCTTTGCCATGAGTTTTACAAGAAATCGTGAGGATGCTAAAGATCTTACACAAGAAACAATGATGAAAGCTATTACTTATCGCAGTTATTACACACCACAAACCAATTTTAAGGCTTGGGTTTTTACCATCATGCGTAACATCTTTATCAATCAATACAGACGTAATGTTAAGTCGGGAACTATTTTCGACAACTCAAAAGACTTATATTTGCTCACCAATTCTATAGGTGCTGAAGAAACGCCACTAGAAAGAATCTCTGTAAAAGACATCAACAGCAAAATTGACACGTTGACCGAAGAGTACAAAGAACCTTTTGAAATGCATTTTAAGGGTTTCAAATACAAAGAAATTGCTGATAAATTGGGCATTCCAATCGGAACAGTGAAAAGTAGAATTTTCATTGCACGAAAAAAATTAATGGATTTATTACCTGATTACGCGTTCTCCGCAAATTAAAAAAATGAAAAAAGTTACCATTCTCGGTTCCGGCGTGGCTGGACTGTCCGCTGCTTCATTCTTGGCGAAAGCTGGCTATGACGTGACTGTACTAGAAAAAAATGATAGCATCGGTGGTCGAGCGAGACAATTTTCGGTTGACGGATTTGTTTTTGATATGGGACCAAGTTGGTATTGGATGCCTGATGTTTTCGAACGATTTTATAATCAATTCGGCTACACAACATCCGATTTCTACGAATTAAAACGTCTCGATCCAAGTTATAGAGTTTACTGGACGGACAAAACCTACACAGATATTCCAGCGTCCATGGGCGAATTGGAAGCTTGGTTTGAATCCCTTGAACCTGGAAGTGCAGAAAAATTGCGCAAGTTCTTGAAAGACGCAGCTTACAAATATGAGGTGGGAATGAAAGATTTGGTGTTCAAACCAAGTTTAAGTGTAATGGAATTTGCAGACTCACGCGTATTGAAAGGTTTGCTCAATATGCACTTACTTTCCTCTTTTTCCAAATACATTCGTGGCTACTTCAAACACCCGAAATTACTTTCCTTATTAGAATTTCCTGTTTTGTTTTTAGGTGCAATGCCTAATGAAACACCAGCGCTTTATTCCTTGATGAACTACGCAGACATTTCTCTCGGGACTTGGTATCCAATGGGCGGAATGTACAAATTCATTGAAGCTTTTGAAAAAATCGCGAGAGAACAGGGTGTTAAAATTTTGACTGGCGAGGAAGTGACGAATTTTGAATTTGATAAAAGTAAAAAAGTCGTTTCTGCCAAAACAAAAAATAATCAATTCGACGCTGATGTTTTCTTGTCAGGCGCGGATTACCGCCATACCGACACACTTCTCAACGGAAAAGCCAATTACAACAATTCCTATTGGGACAAACGCGTGATGGCACCTTCGTGTCTGTTATTTTACGTGGGAATAAACAAACGCGTGAACAACTTACAACACCACAATCTCTTTTTCGATGAGTCTTTGGAAGAGCACGGAAAAGAAATTTATAAAGACCCGAAATGGCCCAAATCGCCACTTTTTTACATGAGTGTACCTTCATTGACTGATTCGAGTGTTGCGCCAGAAGGACATGAAAACCTATTTTTCCTGATTCCCATTGCACCCGATTTGAAAGACGATGAGGTCACTCGAGAAAAATACTTCGATATACTACTGAAACGATTAAAAGATTTGACCGGAAATGACATTCGCGAAAACATTGTTTACAAACGCAGTTTTTCCATTTCTGATTTCAAAAATGATTACCATGCTTTCCGTGGAAATGCTTACGGATTAGCAAACACTTTAAGACAAACGGCTATACTAAAACCAAGTTTAAAAAATAAAAAATTAGAAAATTTCTATTACACCGGACAATTAACCGTGCCTGGTCCTGGTGTACCTCCTTCCATCATTTCAGGGGAAGTCGTTGCTAAAGAAATTATCAAAAATCATAAACTATAAACAAAGAACTATGAAACAATTATTCGACGACATCAGTCAAGAAATGAGTGCGTTGACAACAAAGCGCTACAGCACTTCCTTTTCTTTGGGTATCAGTTTTTTACACAGAGATTTACATAAACCTATTTACTCCATTTATGGATTTGTTCGCTTTGCAGATGAAATTGTGGATTCTTTTCACGGTTTCGATAAAGCACAACTTTTAGCTGAATTCAAAGTTGAAACCTACAAAGCAATCGCACAAGGAATTTCCTTAAATCCAATTTTAAACGCTTTTCAATGGGCAGTCAACAAATACAATATTCCGTTGGATTTGATCGAAACGTTTTTGAACAGTATGGAAATGGATTTGGATAAACACATCTACGATAAAGACAAGTATGAACAGTACATTCTAGGTTCAGCGGAAGTTGTTGGGTTGATGTGTTTGAAAATCTTTGTGGAAGGTAATGATAGTGAATACGAAAGATTAAAGCCGTCTGCGATGAAGTTAGGTTCAGCCTTCCAAAAAATCAATTTTCTTCGCGACTTAAAAGCAGATTATCAAGAATTGGGTCGTACTTATTTCCCTGGAATAAATCTTCAAGAGTTTAATGCGACAGTGAAAAAAGAAATTGAAGCGGACATTGAAAAGGATTTTCACGAAGGTTATTTAGGAATTTTGCAATTGCCTAAAAAAGCACGTTTTGGGGTTTATATGGCTTACAAATACTACTTCAAACTCTTCAAAAAAATTCGTCAAACGCCTGCTCAAATCATTTTGCACGAAAGAGTACGCATTCCAAACTACAGAAAATTCCGTATTTTGCTGACGTCTTATGTAAGACACAACCTTAATCTACTTTGATGAATACAAATGTGATTCTTGTCGATGAGCAAGACAACGTAGTCGGTGAAATGGAGAAATTGGCGGCACACGAGCAAGGTTTATTGCACCGTGCAGTTTCTGTTTTTCTGTTCAATTCTTCCAATGAACTTTTGATGCAACGTCGGGCTTTGGGTAAATACCACTCCGAAGGTTTATGGACGAACACGTGTTGCAGTCATCCTTATGTTGGAGAAACGTCAAAAGCAGCTGCGGAAAGACGATTGATGGAAGAAATGGGCATTGCATGTGAACTTTCGCCATTGTTTCAGTTTATTTACCATGCTGAATTAGACAACAACCTCACGGAACATGAATTAGACCATGTGTTTATTGGTTTTTCAGATGAAACGCCACACCTCAATCCAGAAGAAGCGATGTCTTTCAAATGGATGAGTTTGACTGAAATTCAGAACAACATGCTTCATTTTCCAGACCATTATACGGCTTGGTTTAAAATAATTTTACGCGAACATTTCCACCAATTCAAAATCAAACAACTCCATGAAAGTATATAGAAGAGCAACCTTCAACGCTGCGCACCGACTTTTCCGTCCAGATTGGTCGGATGAAAAAAATCAAGCGGTTTTCGGGAAATGCAACAATCCAAATTTTCACGGACACAACTACGTAATGGAAGTTTGTTTGGAAGGTGAAATAGATCCAGAAACGGGCTATGTAATCGACCTTAAAATCCTGAAAGACCTCATCAAAGAAGAAATTGAAGACCGTTTCGACCACCGCAATTTGAATTTAGATTGTGATGTTTTCAAAGGAATCATTCCAACCGCAGAAAATATTGCTGTTGTTTCTTGGAATTTACTTCGCGCCAAATTGGATGAAAAATACGGTTTGTCGGTGAAATTATGGGAAACACAGAATAATGTGGTGGAGTATGATGGGAGGTAGGATTTTGATACTGAGTTGTTTCAGAAAATGTATAGCTTTTCATACTTCAGCATCCTGAAAAATCGCTCGATGTACACATTGTCAATCGCACGACTCTTGCCATCCAAACTTATTTTGATGGTTTGATAGCGTTTAATTTACTCCTCTGAGGTAAACTGACTTCCCTGGCCCCAAAAAGAGATGCCCACTAATCAAGAGCAAAGAAAACGTTGTATGAGGAGAACTTAATGGGCGGGTTTATATTTGTAGGATTTTTTGGCTTTACACACTTTTTTAAACAGTATGTTTTTAAATATTGTTCAGTCTCAGCATGTATTTCCCAAAACTCTCTCAATGTACTTTTAGAAAAAATTCGTTCCATCCAATCTTCATGTTCAAGCAAAGATATAATAATTGTTCCCAAATCAAGAACTTTTTTTTTGTTTGATTGATTTTTTAGTATCTCAAGAATTTGTCGCCTCAGCACCAAACCCGATAAATCAAAATCATCTTTTTCGGTGTTTAAAAACTGAAAAACATTTTTCACCAACACAAGAAAGTTCAACACCTACACTCCAATCAGAAAAGTTTTAAATCTTATGTAACTAAGCGACTTTCAGAAATCCTGTTTTATTTTCACCCTCCCCGCCAACTCTAAAAGTGGTATTTCGGAAATGTCGTGGTTGCCGTGGAATAGGATGGTGTGGAATCCTTTGTTCTGGTATTCCTGCAATTGCGCGTTTTGTTGCTCATGGTTGAAATAAGGGTCTTCGTCGCCGAGTAGGAAATAGTTTTCCTTTCCTGAAAATTCGGCTTGTTGATGGAGATCGGGTGGAAAAACACTCGCCCACAACACCAAATGGTGAAATAAATCGGGACGGGAAACATACAACCTTGCAGCAGTTGCTCCGCCTTGCGAAAATCCCAACAAAACCACTTTTTCAACGCGCGAACTGAATTGTTCCACCAAAGCCGCAAGCCATAAATTATTGTCGGCAATGTCGGTCAAACGGTCTTCTTTCGTCATCCAAGAAGCGCCAACTCGTCCGCTTGTTCCCTCTAAATAAAAACGGTGAGGTCCTTCGGGTGCCAAAACGCAATGTCTGTCGCCCAAACTTTGAAATTTGCGCTGAAAGTAGAACGGCAATTGACCGTAGCCATGCAATACCACCCACAACACCTTGCTTTGGTCCAAATCTCCGCTCAGGTAGTAACGGTAGTTTTTAGGATGTGAAAAATGGTGTTCGGTATGTTCCATTAATTCAAAGAAACTTTAACCGCTTTTTTCGCTAATTCCTTGATGAGTTCATTGCTCAAATTCAAGCGCATCCCACGTGGTGAAAGCCTTACACTTACTTTTTCTAGTTCGTCCTGAATGTCAATCACAAAGGAAACGTTCCCTTGATTTCTACCTAAAATATCGTACATCCACTGCACCATAATTTGGTCAATTTCACTTGCAGAGAGTTCAAGTTTGACGGTTTTATCGAAGTTATCACGCATTTTACTCAACAAGTCTATACTTTGAATGTTGAAGCGTAATTCGTCTTTGAAACGTTCTTTTTCTACCCTACCGCGCAACACAAGGAAAGTTCCTGGCACCAAAAAGTGTCTGTATCGCATAAAGGTGCGTTCGTCAAACCAATTGTATTTTACGGTGTCCTGAAAATCTTCCATGGTCAAAGTAAGAAATGTACCACCTTTTTTCGTGGTGCGTTCTTCCATATCGACGAGAATAAAAGGAATAATCAATTCTCTGTTCACGTAATTCACCGGATTATTTATTGCGTCCAAGGTGCCATTACAGAGGTAGTCAATGTCCCATTTGTATTCATCGAGTGGGTGACCGGAAATGAAAATTCCAATCACTTCCTTTTCCTTTCTCAAACGATTGGTCGGCGTCCATTGCGGACATTGTGGGACATTCGGTTCCATCACCGCCATGGCGTTACTATCTCCGCTATCACCAAATAAATTCGCTTGACTTGAATTTTGATTTTCCTGATATCCAGCGCCATAACGCAACATCGTTTCAAGGAAAATGCGTCCGTTTCCTTCTTCGTGGAAATATTGTGCACGGTGCATTGTACCCAAAGAATCCATTGCACCTGCTGCAACCAAACTTTCCAAAACACGCTTATTTACATGTCGCAAATTCACGCGTCTCACCATATCGAAAGGAGTTTTGAATGGCGCTTTTGTTCTTTCCTCAATAATGGATTCCACGGGTCCGCTACCAATTCCACGAATTGCTGCCAAGCCAAAACGAATTGCGCCTTCTTTATTCACGGTAAAAGTCATCTTGGATTCGTTTACATCAGGTCCCAAAACCTCGATTCCCATGCGCTGACATTCCGCCATGAAAAAGGTAACTTGTTTCAAATCGTTCATGTTGTTGCTCAAAACCGCCGCCATGTATTCCGCAGGGTAATTCGCTTTGAGATAAGCCGTTTGGTAGGCCACCCAAGCATAACACGTGGAGTGGGATTTGTTGAAGGCGTATTGTGCAAAAGCTTCCCAGTCTTTCCAGATTTTTTCCAATTTATCGACAGGATGTCCGTTTTTCTGAGCACCTTCGATAAACTGCGATTTCATTTTATCCAAAACGGCTTTTTGCTTTTTCCCCATTGCTTTACGGAGAACGTCGGCGTCACCTTTGGAGAAATTCGCTAGTTTTTGCGACAACAACATCACCTGCTCTTGGTAAACCGTAATTCCGTAAGTTTCAGCCAAATATTCCTCGTTGGCAGCTAGGTCATAAGTAATTTCTTCTTCGCCATTTTTCCGTCTGACAAAGGAAGGAATGTACTCCAAAGGTCCCGGACGGTAAAGGGCATTCATTGCAATTAAATCCGCAAAAACGGTCGGTTTCAACTGTTTCATGTACTTCTGCATTCCCGGAGATTCGTATTGGAAAACCCCAACCGTTTCACCCTTTTGGAAAAGTTCGTAGGTTTTCGGGTCGTCAATCGGGAAAGTGTCTGGATCAAGGTCGATACCGTGTCGTTCCTTTACAATTCGAACGGTTTCTTTGATAAGAGTAAGTGTTTTTAAACCAAGGAAATCCATTTTCAACAAGCCCGCAGATTCCGCTACAGAGTTGTCGAATTGTGTACACACCATTGCTGAATCTTTCGCTGTTGCAACGGGTACGAAATTGGTAATATCGTCGGGGGTAATGATGACCCCACAAGCGTGAATTCCTGTATTTCGAACACTTCCCTCAATTTCTTTTGCTTTTCTCAAAACGGCTGCATGTAAATCTTCACCTTCGGCAATTTTCCTCAAATTAATCGCTGCGGTAACGGACTCAGGACGTTTGGCTTTTTTCTCCAAATCCTCAATCGGCATGGACAAAGTTTGGTTCAAGGTGAATTCATCAGGTAACATTTTCGCCAATGAATCGACCTCAGAAAGTGGTAAATTCATTACTCGTCCGGTATCGCGAATCGAAGATTTTGCCGCCATCGTTCCGTAGGTTATGATTTGAGCAACTTGATTCGCACCGTATTTATTGATTACGTAGTCGATTACTTTTTCGCGTCCTTCATCGTCGAAATCGATATCAATATCGGGCATCGACACACGATCTGGATTCAAGAAACGCTCAAAAAGTAGGTCGTATTTTATCGGGTCAACGTTGGTAATTCCGATGCAATAAGCCACTGCCGAACCTGCCGCCGAACCGCGACCTGGACCTACAGAAACGCCCATTTTTCTTGCTTCGCGACAGAAATCTTGTACAATCAAGAAATAGCCCGGATAACCTGTTCGTTCGATTGTAGCCAATTCAAAATCAATACGTTCTTTGATTTCATCGGTAATTTCACCGTAGCGTTGTTTTGCTCCTTCGTAGGTCAAGTGGCGCAAGAAATTATTTTCACCGTGTTTGCTCACCCCGTCCGCATCGCGTTCATCTTTAAACTCGTCGGGAATTTCAAAAGCTGGAAGTAAAACGTCGCGTCGAAGTGGGTACGGTTCACATTTCGCGATAATTTCAGAAACGCTTTCCAATGCCTCAGGTAAATCTTGGAAAAGGTTAATCATTTCTTCTTTGGTTTTGAAATAATATTGGTCGTTTTCCAATCCGAAACGATAGCCTCTCCCCCGCCCTATCGGCGTTTCTACTAAATTCCCTTCTTTCACACACAGCAAAACATCGTGTGCTTGTGCATCTTTTTGATCCAAATAATAGGTGTTGTTGGTCGCCACAATTTTAACGTTGTGTTTTTGCGCCAAACTCACCAAAGTTTCATTCACATATTCCTCTACATCAAGTCCATGACGGTTTATTTCAATGTAAAAATCCTCTCCAAACTGTGCTTTCCACCAAATTAAGGCGTTTTCCGCTTGTTGATTTCCGACTTGTAAAACGAGGTGCGGAATTTCTCCGTTCAAATTTCCCGACAAAACGATAAGGTCGGACTTGTATTTTTCAATGACTTCTTTGTCAATACGTGGAAGGTAGTAATTCCCTTCTGTGTAGGCGATTGAAGCCAATTTAATCAGGTTTTGATAGCCCTTTTTGTTTTTTGCAAGGAAAACAACTTGGTGTCCTTTATCCTTTTTTTCGCGGTCGAGGCGATTTTCACACACGTTGAATTCACAACCGATAATTGGAATGAGCGGTTTTTCGTCGAAAGGTGCGCCATTTGCCTCAGCTTCTGCCTTTCTTTCCTTCCATTTTTCATTGAATTTCGCCACTGCTTGTTCAAAATGAAAAGCCGCCATCATATTTCCGTTATCTGTGAGTGCGACAGCTTCCATTCCGTATTTTGCCGCACGATTCACCAAATCACTCACTTTCGAAGTAGATTGAAGAATGGTAAATTGTGAGTGATTGTGCAGGTGTCCGAAAGGAAGTTCATTCAAACGCTGAATGGTTTCTTGATTATTTTCGGAACTTGTATCTTGTTTTTTGCTCGCCGCCTTTAATTTCTCACTTTCCGCTTGAAGGTTGACGTGTTTCAACCCAATCAACTTGAAGGATTCAGGATTTTTGGCTTGAAAATTCTCAATGTAATTTTCAGGTTGCTCAAGTTTTGACACCTCAAAATGAGAAAGGCGAATCAACTCCAAAAATGCGCGAGTTGTTGCTTCCACGTCGGCGGTTGCATTGTGAGCTTCGGCAAAACCTTCATCAAAAAGAAAGGAGTAAAGTTCGGTAAGCGTTGGCAACTTGAATTTCCCACCTTTTCCTCCAGGTAATTTGAGTAAGCTTGCGGTCGCTTCCGTACACGTGTCCAAAACAGGTTTACCCTCCATTGGCGAAGAAACACCTAGGCGAACAAATTCACAACCAAGGGAATTAATATCAAAGGAAACATTGTGTCCGACTAAAAATTTCGCACGGGAAACCGCATTCTCAAATTTGGACAACACAAAAGTGACATCCTCGCCCGCCATTTCCGCTAATTCGGTGGATATTCCGTGTATTTTTTGGGAACTAATTGGAATGTTAAATCCCTCTGGACGAATGATAAAATCCGCTTGTTCAACCAGTTGTCCCCACTCGTCATGTAATTGCCACGCAAGCTGAACGACTCTAGGCCAATTGTCTGTGTCAGAGATAGGTGCGTTGTAATTCTTAGGGAGTCCGGTGGTTTCGGTATCAAAAACGAGGTACATAGTTGTGAATTTGGAGGGTTAAAGGTAAGGCGTTTTTGTCCCTCAAGATTCAGGTGAGACGAGAGAGTTTTCAACCATTTTCGTTTCCTTCAACCAAAGCACAAAATTCATTGCGACCATTGTGTTGTTTACCAAGATTTTGGTTTATTGAGCTATGTCTTTTACAAATATTTTCCATTAAAAATATCCCAAATTGGGAAAATAAATAAAAAATATTTACATTTGTATCGTGAGAGTTATTGCGTTTAAAACCATTAAAGCTTTTTTCGAGCAACCTGAATATGTTGACTCAGAGCCATCTTTACGTGCATGGTATCATGATGTAAAGAGTGCTAATTGGAGAAATTCGAATGAACTAAAACAGCAATATAAAAATGCTAGCATAGTTGGAGAAGGAAGAGTTGTTTTTAATATCAAAGGCAATTCTTACAGATTAGTTGTTGCAATAGATTATGAATTTCAGATCATTTTCATCCGGTTTATTGGAACACACAAACAATACGATAAAATTGATGCAAAAACAATTTGATTATGAATATTCGACCAATAAAAACAGAAAAAGACTACAATTCGGCCCTAAGTAGAATTGAAGATTTATGGGGAGCAAAAAAGGACACATTAGAAGGAGATGAGTTGGATTTGTTGGTAACCTTGGTGGAGGCTTACGAAATGAAACATTATCCCATAGCACCTCCAGATCCAATCGACGCCATTAAGTTTCGAATGGAGCAAATGGGAATGACTCCCGCGGACATGGTTCAATTTCTTGGAAGTCAAAGTAGAGTTAGCGAAATTTTGAACAAAAAAAGACAACTCACTTTAGGAATGATAAAGTCCTTATACAAAGGATTGAAAATTCCAGCAGAGATTTTGTTGGCATAGAAATAGTTCTTGCAAACCATAAATACTGCGTTTCAGTAAAAAAATGCTGTGCAACTTAGCTGACTTACTCTTGTCGCTTCTAAACTCAGACCTCCAAGACCCACGTAATCTAAAGTGACACTGTTTTGTAGATAATTGTAAGTTCTGTGCCGGGGTATTTGGTTTGGGTTTCGTTGAGTATAGCGCATATTTTTTCAGCAATTTTATTAAATCTATTGGCAGAGAGAGAATGCAGTTTGACGGTTAAAGTTTTGTTTTGATAA
>Ga0169931_10001771_pt1 | contig 35583 bp, 32 predicted proteins | sample Kivu_15m_20L_FD_129675 | JGI IMG/M metagenome (GOLD analysis project Ga0169931, IMG submission 129675) | Freshwater microbial communities from Lake Kivu, Western Province, Rwanda to study Microbial Dark Matter (Phase II) - Kivu_15m_20L... | ecosystem: Environmental > Aquatic > Freshwater > Lake...
TACGACGTTGATAGGACGGGTGTGGAAGCGTGGTAACACGTTAAGCTTACCGTTACTAATAGCTCAATTGGCTTGATTTATGCACTGAAAAAATTTTTAGATACAAATTACAATGTTAATGTTGAAGAATTAAATAATAAGTTACTAAAAAAAATTTTATATTCAATACGAGTTTATTTTTTAATTTTTTTCTAAAAGATAAAAAACTTGATCGCTTTTTTTTATCCATTTAAGTAGCATAAAATCTAAAATTATGGCCAAAGGAAAAATAACTACCCAAGATAAATGTTTATGAATTGGAATTTTTTTTTTAAGAATTTTCATTTCTCTTAAGCTTCCAATTATACTAGCATGCCACTGTGGAAGTCCTTGAGTAAATTTGTAATAAACGATTTTTAACTTGGTTTTTTTACATAGTAATAAAAAGCTTTTTAAGTTAAAAATAACAAAATGTCTTGGGCAGTGAAGTCCTCCCCAATTCAAAATTAACAATTGTTAAAACTAAAATGACATTAAGCAATTCTAGCAAGTTAATTTTTTATGGGTTGGGCGGTGCGGGTCAGAGACACTTAAGATTTTTATATAAATATTTCAAACATAAAATAAATTTTTATGCATTTAGGACAAAAAGTAAAGTCCAGTCTATTTCTAAAGATTTTCAATTAACAGGGAAGCTTTTGAGCGAAGAGTACAAAGATATTATTTTTTTAAAATCTTATAAGGAATCTTTGATTAAAAAGATTAATTATGCTTTTATTTGTGGACCAACTTCAAAAAATTATTTTGTCACAAAAGATTGTCTTAAAAGAAAGAGGAATATTTTTGTTGAGAAACCATTTATTTGCTCCTTAAAAAATTTTTTTTTATTAAAAAAAAAAATAAATAAATCAAATTTAAAGATATTAGTTGGTTATCAAAGAAGGTTTCATCCTTTAGTTATAAAATTAAAAAAAATGCTACAAAAAAATAATGATAAAAATAAAAAAAAAATTTTTATTAAAGTAAATTCTTACATTCCTGATTGGCATAAATATGAGAATTTTAGGAATTTATATGCATGCAAGAAAAAACTTGGTGGTGGAGCTCTTTTTACAGAATGTCACGAGATAGACCTGTGTCTTTTTTTATTTGGTGCGCCCAGTAAATTATATTGTAAAAAATATTTTTCTAGAAAAATAGGAATAAACGTTGAGACGTCATATAAGTTAAAATTATTTTATGAAAATGTTTTGGTATATTTTAATGTTAATATGTTCTCTCGAAAGCTTCAAAGAACAATTAAGATTTTTGATAAAAAATATCAATATGAATTAGATTTATTAAAAGATATTTTAGTAAAAAAAAAAAATAATAGTTTTCAGTTTTATTCTATAAAAAATGCAGTTGATATTCAGTTTATTAATCAGATTAGATATTTTTTTTCTTCTAAATTTGATTTAAAAAACTCTTTAACTCAAATTGAAAATAATCTAAGAATTTTACTTAGTTGTAATAAATCTCACCAAATGAAGAGAATTATAAATTTAGAATAGCTTTCATTAATGATTAAAAAATTTAATTCAATTCTTTATAAAATTAATTGTATTTAAGTATAATTATTTTATGTTTGAAACAAAAAAATTTAAATATATTAAGAATGTTAAAGCAAATTAATGGTTTTATAACTGTAAGATCTTCCTCGTCTAGATTAGCTAAAAAATGTTTTTTGGATTTTCTTGGTATAAGCGTTTTAGAACACATAATTTTAAGGTGTAAATTTGGAGGTATAAACCCAATTATATGCACCACAATAAATAAAGAAGATGACAAGATTATAGAAACTGCAAAGAAACTTAATATTAGATTTTTTAGAGGACCAGAAAATAACAAAATTCTAAGATGGATGCTTTGTTGTAATAAATTTAAAATTAAAAAATTCCATACTATTGATGCTGACGATTTGTTTTTTGATTGGAATGCAGTTAAAGAGAGTATGAAAAATCTTCATATAAATAGAAAAGATATTATTTTGCCATCATTAGTTTCAAGATCGGGTGGAGCGAGCGAAGGATATAGTATTTCAATAGAATGTTTAGAAAAAATCTTTTTATTATATCCTTTTTTAAAGGGTAATAATTGTAATACAGAATTGATTGAGCCTTTTTTGAAAACAAAAGAATTTAAAATAGAAACTTTTAAAGGTATGTCTTATGAGATTAAAAAAGCCCGTCTTACACTTGACTATCAAGAAGATTATAAATTTTTTCAGAGAGTAGGAATGTACAATGGGAACTTTAATAATAGAAAAAATATTAATTTTTTTTTAAAAAAAAATTCAAATCTATTAAGAATAAACTTCTATAAAAATTTAGCTTGGGAAAAAAAACAAAATCAATTTATTAAAAATGTTAAATTATGAATAGTAATTTTTTTTGGAGATTTTCTGGAAATAAAAATATTTATTTAAAAAAGATTTTATGTAGAGGACTTAGGCCAAAAAAAGAAAAGACTTTTAACTATTTATTAGAAAAAAAATGGTCTAATTATCATAAATTGAAATATTCTATAACCACAAATTCGTGCACTTCAGCTCTTCACGTGGCTTTACTTTCGTTAGATTTTAAGAAAGGAGATGAGGTTCTTGTTCCTTCATTGACGCCTGTGATGTGTGCAAATGCAATTATTTTTGCTGGATTGACCCCTGTATTTGTTGATGTCTGCAAAGATAATTTTTTAATTGATCCAAAAGATTTATTAAAAAAAATAACAAAAAAGACAAAAGCTATAATGTTAGTACACATGTATGGAGGCATTTGTGATGGAAAAAAATATAAAAATATTGCAAAAAAATATAAATTAAAAATAGTAGAAGATTGTGCTGAGTCGCTTGGGGCCAAAGATCAAAACGGATCATTAGCAGGAACTATAGGAGATGTGGCCTGTTGGAGTTTTCAATCAGCTAAGCATATCACTTGCGGGGATGGAGGAATTATTGCTACCTCTAATAAAAAAATTGCAGAAAAAGCTAGAAAATATTCAAACTTAGGATTTAGATTTTTAAAAGCAAATGTTGATAAAATTATTGTAAATAAAAAAAAATTACAAAATCCTCTAACCGAAAGATTTTCATTAATTGGATATAATTATAGATTAAATGAATTTAGTGCGGCCATAGCTTTAGCGCAATTTGAAAAAATAAAATTTTTTCTAAAACTGAGAAGATATGTAGCTAAAAAATTGTTGAAAGAAATAAAAAAAATGAACTATTTAAAACCTCAGTATATTTCAAAAACATCTTATTCTACTTACTATACTTTATCAGTATTTTTAAATAGTAAAAAAATTAAATGGAAAAATTTCCAAAAAAAATTCACTGATTTTGGAGGAGATAGTCCTTATGCAGCTTCAAGAATTTTACAAGATGAACCTTCTATTAAGTTTTCTAATTTAGGAAGATGTTTTGTTAGTTGTAAAAAGAATTGTTTGCAAAATTGTAAAGGAACACCAATTGCAAGGAAGCTACAGAGAAATATTTTAAATTTTTGTACTAATCAAGGTTCTTACAAAGATGCAGATAAGCAAGTAACTGCAATGAAAAAAACAATTAATTATTTTAATGAAAAAATATAAAATTATATTGTTTGGTGGTGATAGACTTCTTGAAAATGGCCCATTAAGTCAACTGTCTTATTTCTTAAAAAAAAAAAAAATAAATTTTTTGATAATTACGGACGTTTTTCACTTAAGAAAAAAAGTTAATCAAAAAGAGCACTTTGAGCAGATTTTAAAAAAAAATAATTATAAGTATGTTTGTGTAAAAAAATTAAATTTTAATTTATTAAAAAATTACACAAATAAAAAAGAAACAATTGGTTTTTCAATAAACTCTATCTGGAAATTTAATGAAGAGATAATTAATTTATTCAAAGGCAGATTATACAACTATCATGCCGCGGATCTTCCTACAGAAAGAGGGGCGGGCAATATTACTTGGAGAATTTTAATGAATAAAAAAAAAAAAATCTCAATTAATATTCATGAGGTTGAAAAAGAATATGACACAGGTTGTATTTTGAGTTCAAAAAAAATTTCAATACCAGTTAACAAAAAATTACCTTTTAAACAATTGCTAATGATAAAAAAGATTGAAAAATCGTTTTTGGAAAATTTTTTAACTGATTGTATAAATAAAAAAAAGTTTACTAAAATTAAACAATTAAATAGCAATAGTTTTTACTGGCCAAGAATTAATTCAGATATAGACGGACTCATTAACTGGTGTTGGAAAGCTGATCAAATTGTTGATTTTATAAGAGGATTTTCGAGACCATACAATGGAGCTTTCACTTTTTTATATGGCAAAAAAATTAGAATATTTAATGCTAAAAAAATTAAATTAAAAGAAAAATTTCATCCCTTTCAGAACGGAATTGTATTCAGAGAGCATAATAAATTTATTTATATAGCTGCTGAAAAATACGCTTTAAAAGTATCATTATCAGACATTTTGGGCATTGATAAAACAAAATATCATTTTTTAGGAAAAAGATTTCAAAATGAATAATAGATTTGGAATCATTCAAGGAAGACTTATTAAGCCACCTAGTAATGATTTATTACAATTTTTTCCACCAAATTGGATTGATGAAATTAATATTGCTAAAACTTTAAAATTTGGGTTCATAGAATTTTTCAAAGATAGGGATTTTAATCAATTTTGCCCTTTTTTTTCAAATGAAGGTTTTAAAATTGTATTTGATGTTTTAAAATTAAAAAATTTTAAATCATATTCTTTTTGTGATGATTTTTTTATAAAAAAAAATATTTTAAAATGTAAATTTTTAAAAAAATATTTTGAAGATATATCTTTAAATCTTTCAGTCATTAAAACAAAATTATATGTATTGCCTTTGTATGAAAAAAGTAATTTAAATAAAAAAAATTTTATAAAATTTTCAAAAAAAATTAATTTTATTTCAAGTATTTTAAATAAAAAAAATATTGTTTTGGCATTAGAAACAGATTTAGAAGTTGAATTTATAGATTCTTTATTTAAAAGAATTAGAAGTAAGAATGTTTATTTAGTTTATGATACCGGGAATAGAGTCAAAAAAAGTATTAATCAGTTTAAAGAAATTTTGAATTTGAAAGATAAAATTATACATGTTCATATAAAAGATAAAAATCTTTTAGGAGATAATGTTATTATTGGAAGAGGTATTGTAAATTTTAAAAATATATTTTTTGCTTTAAAGAAAATAAATTATAAAAATAATTTTACTTTTGAGACAAATAGAGGCCTAAACCCCATTAAAACAATGATACAAAATATAAAATTTATTAGGAAAACGTCTAGATTTGTTAAATATAAAATAAATTAATTTATATAAATTAGCGCTTTTATTAATTTATATTTTTTTCTAAAAATTCACATAATACTTGACCTATCATTATTTCAGCTACTTGGATTACGGAGGTATTGCTAGATGGTATAATTATCGGGTATTTAATAAATTTTCTTAATCTTCCACCTTCATTACCTGAAAAACAGAAGCTTTTTATTTTCATTTTATTTAAAGTCTTTGCTGCTTCAATTAAATTTTTACTATTTCCAGAAGTTGTGATGGCAATAGCTAAATCACCTTTTTTTGCAATTGCTTCTATTTGTCTTGAAAAAATATATTTAAAATCAAAGTCGTTAGCAGTTGCAGTAATTATTGAGGTATCAGTTGCTAAAGAAATTGCGCTGATCGCTTCTCGAATTCTTTTTTTATACCTGACAACAAGTTCAGCAGCTAAGTGCTGTGCATCCGAAGCACTTCCGCCGTTACCATAGAAAATAATTTTACTTTTTTTTTTTATTGTTTTTAAACATTCAAAACAAAGTTTATTAAAATTTCTAATGTAGCTTTTTTTAATTTGCGTTAGAGTTTTTTCAACTTTTTCTATCTCTAAGAATAATAGTTTTTTCGGTGTTATATTTTGCATAAATTTTATTTATAATAAATAAAATAGTATTATTTATGTTATTAATATAAAAATTATATAAAGTAAAATTATGATACAGTGTGGAGTTGTTACGGGAGCAGCTGGTTTCTTAGGCGAAGTTCATTCAAGATCGATTTTGGATTTATATCCAGGTTTAGTTATTATTGATATAAACAAGAAAAAATTGGAATCAACTTTCAAAAATTTAGTTAAAGATTATCCCAAAAAAAGAATTCTAAAATTTAATATAGATATTACAAAAGAAGATCAAATAAAAAAATTAGAAAAAAAAATAAGACAAAAATTTTTCTTTGTTAGAGTTTTGATCAATAATGCAGCTATCGATTCAAAACCAAATGAAGTAAATCAAAAAAATTTAAATTGGGATAAAGAGTTAGATGTGGGACTTAAAGCAGCGCACTTATTAATAAAATATTTTTCTAAGCAAATGATAAAAAAAAAGGACGGATGTATTATTAATATTGCTTCTGATTTATCTATTATAGCACCAACGCAGTCTATATATAAAAATTCCTACGTAAACTTTATTAAGCCAGTCACTTACTCAGTTGTTAAACATGGTTTAATTGGCTTAACAAAATATTATGCTGCTTTGTATGGAGAATACAACGTAACGTGTAACGCTATTTCTCCAGTAGGAGTATTTAATAATCAAGATAAAAAATTTGTAAAAAAACTTTCAAATCTAATTCCAATGAAAAGAATGGCTAATAAGAGTGATATAAAAAATGTAATTGATTTTTTAATTAATAAGAATCAAAAATTTGTAACAGGACAGAATATAGCAATTGATGGAGGAAGAACTATAGTTTAAAATTAAATTTAATGACAAAAAATATTTTTATAATTGCTGAAATCGGAATTAATCATAATGGCGATTTAAATCTAGCAAAGAAACTAATTGAAAGATCAAAAAAAGCTGGAGCTGATGCTGTAAAATTTCAAAAAAGAGATATAAATATTGTGTATTCTAAAGAAGAATTAGATAAGCCAAGAGAAAGCCCTTTTGGAAAAACTACTAGAGATCAAAAATTAGCATTAGAATTTAGTACAGCAGAGTATGATGAAATAAATATTTTTTGTAAGAAAATAAATATCGAATGGTTTGCGTCAGCTTGGGATTTAAATAGTTTTAAATTTTTAAAAAAATATAATTTAAAATACAATAAAATTGCATCAGCCATGATAGTAGATCTTGATCTACTTAAGGAGGTAGCTAAAGAAAAAAAAAAAACCTTTATTAGCACAGGAATGTCCTCCTATAAGATGATCGACGATGCTGTAAAAATTTTTAGAGATCATAATTGTCAATTTGAATTAATGCATTGCGTTTCGCAATACCCATTTGAGGCTGAATTTGCAAGTTTGAACTTAATCAAAGAATTAAGAGAAAGATATAATTGCAATGTTGGGTATAGTGGACATGAAAAAAGTGGTCTAGCCATTACTTATGGAGCCGTTGCTTTAGGAAGTACTTCACTTGAGAGACACATAACCCTAGATAGAACCATATATGGAAGTGATCAAGCAGCATCTTTGACAGTTGCTGGCTTTGAGGAAATGGTAGGTGGAATAAGAACTTTAGAAAAAGCTCTTAATGGTGAAAAAGAAAAAAAAATACTTGATATTGAGATCCCTCTGGTACAAAAGTTAAGATCTCACATAAAAAAATAAAAATTTATAACTATAATAATGTCAAAAATTAAATCTTACACAACTGATAATAAAGTAATTCATAAATCAAAAGATCAAAGCATTAATGATAAGTTAATTTCTATTTTAGGAAATAATTTTGCAAGATATAGAGAAAAATGGGATGCTGTAAATCGATTAGAGCTAGTAACTGACTTTCCAATGTTCTTACATCTCGATCTACATCAATATTGCAATTATAAATGTCCACATTGTAATATTTCTGACCAGAAACTTTTACTAAAACAATTTGATGGGAAAATAAATTTAGAAATGGATTTTGAAAAATATAAGAAAATTGTAGATGAAGGATTCGAATATAACTGTCCATCAATTGAACCCCAAGGAACAAATGAACCTCTTTTGATCAAAGATTTTCATAAGTATATCAAGTATGCGCACGACAGAAATTTTATTGATATTATGATAAATACTAATGGATCGCCACTTACAGCAAAAAGAAGTCAACAACTTTTAGATTCTGGTCTAACACGATTAAGATTTAGTTTAGATGCCGCTACATCAGAAACATATAAGAAAGTAAGGGTAGGAAGCATACCACTTGAAAAAGTCATAAAGAACATTGAAACCTTTTTAGAACTTAAAGAAAAAGGAGGTTACAAGCTACCTGTGACCGGAGTTAGTATGTGCGTGATGAAACAAAATCAGCACGAAGTTAAAATGTTTGAGGATTTTTGGATTGGAAAAGTTGACATGGTTACATTTCAACCTTTTTGCCCGCCTTCATACGACAAGGATTATTCAAACTTTTATCCAGATGAACTTTCTTTAAAAGAAAGAGTTTCAGAGAAGCAAGAAATTTTTAAATGTCCTCAACCTTTTCAAAGAGTTGTTTTAAGGAACGACAACATAACAGTGTGTTGTAATACTTACAGCAATCAATTGACCATAGGTAAGTTGAAAGATGGCATTTACAAAGCATGGAATAGCAAATTTGCAAAAGAAATTCGTGAGATGCATCGATGTGGAAGATATTATGAAAACCCCACATGTAAAAAATGTGTTGAGGGGACATCCTCAAGCAACTAGTTCTTAATAAAAATCCCCTTCATAAAAAGACGCGGCTTAAATTCTGTCGTTAGGTTAGATGCATTATGGAATATGAAGATTTTAATATCATGAGATCTATTAAAAAGAATAATAATATTGCTAATATTAAAGTTATTTTTATTTATGTAATAAAAATTTTTAAATATAATTTAGCGGTTTTAAAAACTTTTTAATAATATATATATTTAAAATTTATTTTAATCATAAATATTTGTGTATAATAATTTTTATTCTAAAGAAAATCATCCCATCTCTAAAGATTTAAATCTTCTAATTTTATATTTAAAAAAATTGAAAAGAATAAGAGGATCAAATTTTTTCGTTATGTATTTTTTTCTAATCACTTTTGTAAAACTTCATGACGCATTAAGAAAAAAAAAAACTACTTTAAAAATTTATAGATTACTAATAAAAAATGCCATTCAAGAACTAAAAAATACAATTTCAGGAATTAATAAATTTGGTTTTAAAAAAAATCATTCAACCTTTAAAAATTTTGATACACCCCAATATTATGGTAATTTATTCACAAAATTTTCCAAATGGCATTACTACGTGGAGCCAAAAAAATTACTTTTAGAAAGATTAAAGAAAAATCAAATAAATTTTAAAATATTTAAAAATTCAAATTTGATTGATTATGGCTGTGGCAATGGTCGATATACACAAGCATTAAGAAGCCTTGGATGTAAAAATATAATTGGATTTGATAAATCAAAAAAAAATATATCTACAGCTAGAAATAATAATAAGTTTAAAAATATTAAATTTATAATTGGCGACGTTTTAAAAAATAATTTACCAAATAATAAGTTTGATATAGTTTATTGTAATGGTGTGCTTCATCATACAAAAAGTATATTAATAGGACTTAAAAACATACATAGAATTTTAAAAGTTAATGGTCATTGTCTAATAATGCTTGTCTCAACAGGAGGAATTAAATGGGCTTTTATTGAAGCATTTAGAGAAGTTTTTAAAAAATTTGATAAAATTTATGCCCAGAATTTCTTAGAGTTCTCAGGACTAAATAAAAATAAAGTATTTTATTTAATGGATCATGTTTTTGTTAAGCATAATACTTTAACTAGTATTAAAGAAGTTGAGAATCTGTTTAAAAAAGCAAACTTAATAATCGTTAAAAAAATGAATAGAGGTGTTGGATTTGATGATATTGAAAGAATTTATAAAGTTAAATCAATTCTTAAAAAAAAACACATTTATAATTTATATGGAAATGGTGAACATAGATATTTGCTGAAAAAAATATAATTATTTATTTGCAAAATCAATTAACGTCTCTTTTTTAAAAAGAGTTGAATATAATTCATAATTTTTGCTAACCATTTTTTTCCATGTGTTATAACTTTCATGCTCTTTTTTAATAATATATTTTTTATCTTGACCAAATAAATGATTTGAAAAATAAATTTCTAACATAAACCTCATTTTTTTTTTTGTTATGGCTAATCCTCTATGCAAGGCTCGTGTATCAGCTAGAAAGCTTGTGCCTTTATTTCCAAAAAAACTATAGATGCTAGATTTGTATTTATTTATTATAGTACTATTAGGCACTCTAAAACCCCTGTGATTATAATATCTAAAAGGAGAGAAAAAAGAAAAATTATTAGAGTTTTCAACAATTTGAAAACAACCATCGCTTTGATCGTTTACATCGCTTAAGTAGATAAATATTTTTATATCTCTCAAGTTATCGCAGTCTCTGTGCCACTGTTGAGCGTCATAAAGTTTTGTTATTTGATCATATTTTGAGATTGATGAATTTATTTGCGTAGAAGGAATTGGGAGTGTTATCCAACTGTTAATCCCCATTAAATGAAGATTACAATTAGCAAAATCTTCAGCATTTTTGATAAAATCCTCGTTTAAAAAATTATTAATAAAAGTTGCTATAATATTACTATGTATTAATTGGTTTCTTTCAAAATTTAATCTCACTATTTTATTATTCTTATAATAATTAAAATCTATTTTATTTAGATTTCTCTCTTTATTATTTAGAAATCTTATTTTTTTTTTTTCATTTCCTTCGATGGTATCCATTTTTGTAATTTCATTTATTATTAAATCAATCTCTTCTCCTTTTATTTTTTTAATTAATTTATATGTGGGGTTATTATTTTTGAATAAAAACATTAAATTCTTTTTAAAATTTCTTTTTCTTATTAAAAAAAACTCTATCAATTTCAATAACAACCCATCAGAAATAAAATATAAATACCTCATTATATAATATGTGCTGAGACTTCCAGTATAAGAAAAATCGTAACGAGCTTTTATAATATCTTTAAAAAAAACAAATATTTTTAATAACATAAAATAAATTATATACTACATCATAATTATTCAATACTAATTGATATTCAAAAACTTTTTTATGAAGATATTAATAGTAGATCCTTATCCTAATGTCAGTCACAGAATATCCAAAGATCAAAATGGTGGATTTGGTACCGCTAATAATTATGGGGATGATATTTTTTCAAAAATTATTTCAAAATTTGTAAAAAATTCCATTGATTTTCCTCCTTTTTATATTGTGCAAGTTATAGGCGAACTTTTAAAGAAATCTCACGAGGTTGAGTTTGTAAAAGATCTAAATAAAAAAAAATTAAATTTAGATGAATACAGTTTTTTTATTATAACTACCTCTATTGTTTGCCACGAAACAGAGCTTGAGGTGATTAAATTTTTAAATAAAGAAACAAACTTCAAGAAAGTCATATTTGCTGTTGGACCATTCGCCACAACAATGCCCGATAAATACATTCATGCAGGAGCCAAGGTAGTTAAAGGAGAACCAGAAATGTTTTTTTATAATTTTAAAATTAATGAAGTGGACATTTTATCTTTACCTAGTTTAATCGATAACAATGAATCAATTGATTTAAATTCTCTCTCAATTCCTGGTTGGGAGATAATTTTTAAAAGTTATGTTCCGAAAATGAGATTTTTAGGAGATGGACCAGCCGTTAATATTAATGCTTCAAGAGGCTGTCCTTATTCATGTTTTTACTACTGCGTTTATCCTCTTCAACAAGGAAGAAAATTAAGACTAAAAAGTCCAGAAAAATTAATAGAAGAAATGAAATATTTAAAAAATAAATTAAATATTAAGAATTTTATTTTTAGAGATCCTGTTTTTTCTGTTGACAAAAGACATACTTTAGAAATTTGTAAAAAAATTATAAATGAAAAATTATCTTTCAATCTTTGCATTGAGACGCATTTAAAAAATATTGATAATGAATTAGCTCTTATTTTTAAAAAAGCTGGAGTTAAATTGATATATGTTGGAATAGAGTCTAGTAATGAAGATGTTAGAAAAGATTCTAAAAGGACATCAGAAAGTAATGATGAGCAAATTAAGAAAGTTCATTTATTAGAAAAATTAGGAATTAAAGTTAAAGCAATGTATATAATTGGATTACCTACAGACACACTAGAAAGTTTTTTAAATACATTAAATTACGCACGCAAAATTAATTCAACGTATGCTCAATTCAGTGTATTTACTCCATACCCAGGAACACCCGCTTTTCAAGAGTATAAAGATATTATAAAAGTTAAAAAATATGAAGATTTTACACAATGGAAACTTGTTTTTAAGCATAAAAATTTTGATGAAGAGCAAATAAGAAAATTACTTTCATATTCGTATAGTTCATATTATTTAAACGTAAAGTGGATTTTAAATTATTTTATATTTAAGCCAATCTTAAAGAATTATGAAAGTTTCTATTATTGGATTCAGCGGTTTTTTGGGAAGTGAATTAGTTAAATATCTCAAGAAAGATAAGAAAATAGAGTTAGTTAAAATTAATTCAAGAGAATTTTCGATTCGTAAAATAAATTATTTTTTATTGAAAAAAATTTTTCAATCCGACATAATTATAAATTGTGCAGCATCATTAAATCCAAAAAATAAAAATGACATATTTATAAATAAGAATTTTCCAGCGATGTTATGTAGTTATAATAATTTTTTTAAAAAAAGAATTATTCAAATAAGCACTGTTAATGTCTCGATTAGAGATAGAATGGATTTATATTCTCTTTCAAAAAGAGATGGTGAATATAAAATATTAAAAAATGAAAATATTACGATTATAAGAATTCCGTTTTTATTTAAAAAAAAACAAGGATTTTATTTACCTCTGGGAAATATCAAAATTTTTTTTAAATATTTAAATATTAGTTTTTTGCCATTTTATCCTATGATATATCCAGGACATATTTATAAACCAATAGAAATAAATAAAGTTTTGTTTTTTATTAAAAATATTATTTTTTTAAAAAAAATTAAAAAAATTTATAACATCCAAGGTCCTAATACGCAATCTTTGTATGATATTTTTAATAAAGTAGCACTGCAATTTAATAAAAAAACAATTAAAATAAATATAAATTTTTTAAATAATTGTTTACCTTTATTTATAAAAAATTTTTTTAAAAAAAAAAATAATTTTTTGCAGCAGCTTGTTGTAATTAAAAATTATAATTCCTAGTAATTTTCTTTTTAATGTAAAAATAATAAATAACATAATTTTAATTAAAATATTAAAATTCATTTTACTTTTTCCCTGACTTCTTGCGTCGAATTGAATAAAATAATCCTTGACCTTTAATTTCCTGTCAGAATTATACAAAAAGTCGCAAAGAATTTTGTAGCCCATTCCAAAATAGTTACTCTTATTATTTTTATAAATATTTTTTTTAAAAATAAAAAATCCACTCATAGGATCCTCTGTTTTTTTTCCGAAAAAAAAAATAATAATATCTTTAATAATTATTGATGAAATTTTTCTAAAAAAACTCAAACCTAAAATTTTTTTTTTAAAGTTTCTAGCAGCTACAACTAGATCAAGTTTTTCTTTTGTTAATTTATGAAGCATTTTTTTTATGTATTTAGGATTGTGCTGTAAATCTCCATCCATAATTAATACATTATTGTAAGAAGCTATTTTCAAACCATCAAAACATGATTGCGTTAAATCTTTTTTCTTATTTTTTCTAATTATATATTTTAAAAATTTTAAATTGTTTTTTAGATTATTTAAAATTATATGACTGTTGTCCGTTGAGTTGTCATCAACAAATATTATTTCAAAAGAAGTCTCAGTGAGATTATCTTTGATTTTGGTGACTAATAATAAAATATTTTTTTCTTCATTTAAAATTGGTATTATTATAGAAATTTTTTTTCTCACAGACTAATATATTTGCATTAAGTGCTTAAATATTGTTTTGTGGCACTTATAATGATGAATAAATTAACACTCTCATATTATAAAATATAATATTACTGTTTTAAATGTTAAAAATTTTTTTTATTCGGTTATTTTCATTACTAAATATTTTTAAAGTAGATTTCTTTGAAATAATATACAAGTTAACCGTATACTTGACTGGAAGAAATAGATCCTATTATAATATTCAACATGAGTTTAGATCTGTTTTAAAATTTATAGATAAGATAAATATTTTTGTGGATATTGGAGCTAATAAAGGACTTTATTCTGATCTTGTGTACAAACATAATAATGAAGCAAATATTTTTATTATTGAATCAGATAAGAAATGCTTTAATTTTTTGAAAAAAAAATACTTTAAAAAAATAAATATAAAATTATTCAATGTTGCTTTGAGTTCTGTTAAAAAAATTAAACAATTTTATTCTAGTTATGATAGCGGCTTGAATTCGTATTTTAATAGAAAATTTCAATTAGATTCCAGAGTTAGTAAAAATTTATTATTAACTCTAAAATTTAAAAAAAGTTTTACTATTAGTTGCTTGAGATTTTTAGATTTTTTTAAAAAAAATTTTAATGAAGGTGATAAAAAAATCATTGACTTAGTAAAAATAGATACCGAAGGATCTGAGTTAGATATTTTAAAAGGCATGGGACCTGCTATAAAAAATATTAAAATAATACAATTCGAATTTGGATCTAGTAATATGGATTCTAAAGTTTTTTTTATTGAATTTTATCTTTTTTTCATGAATAATAATTTTGAAATTTATAGAATAACCCCCGGTATTCCGAGAAAAGTTAAGTATTCTTATTTTGATGAAATTTTTTCCACAAATAATTACATTGCTGTTAATAAATTTTTATTTAAAAAATAAGTTTTTTTTTAAAGCCTCTCTGCAGTTTACGGTATCTTTAGGAGAATAAGCTTTGATAATAAATTCTTTTACTTCTGGATTCATTAGATTAAAATAGGTTATTTTTAATGGATTTTTTGAGATCGAGAATTCAATATTTGTAGCAATTTTGACATTTAATTTTTTAATCAAATCGTTTATTTCTGCAAATTGTGTGAAATCGAAGACGCAATCATTATTTTTATATTTTTCTATTCTAGAAATAAAAGATTCTAAATTTTCAATTTTATTTGATGGCCACTGTCTCCATTGTTCAACAATAGTTTCTTTGCCGTAGTATTCAGATCCGCCCGCAATAAATAAAGTATTTGAATTATATAAGTTTGAAGAAAATACAACTTTGTTTTTAACTCCGCTTATATTTTTGAAAATTATGTTTTCCGCACTTATAAATGATCTTTCTTGCAAAGATTTCCATATAGCAAGTATGTTATTAGATGATAAAAATGAAAAAATACTAGAGATAATAAGAGCATAAATTATTTTATTTTTTTTTTCCTTATCTTTAAAAAATAAAACGCAAATACCGGAAAATAAAAAAATTAATCCTAATCCTATAGTTCTAATATCATACTTATCAAACCATACATTTAATCGAAGAATAAAAGATAAAAACAAATAATTTAATCCAATTAACATTAAAAATAAAGTTAATTTTTTTTTAGACATAGGAATATTTTTGAATAAATTTAAAAAATTTATTTTGGCTAAACGGTAATTCTTTCCGTAATTTAGAAATAAATAAAAAATTAAGATATTAATTATTAAGAGAAATGAAATTTCAATTAAAGGTCTTATAAAATAAATTAATAAATAAATAAAACTCTCTGGAGCAGTAATACGTACCATTCCTGTTGCAAAACCTGTTTTATTTATATTAAAAAATAAATAAATTATAAAAAATATTCCTCCAATTATAAAAGAAGGTAATATTTTAAAAGAAATTTTTTTATCATAACAAAAGTAAAAACAAATCCATATAAGAAATGTAAATGGGGCAAAAATATATCTGCTAGTGCATCCTAAAATTATAAAAAAAGTTAACCAAAAAAACCTTGCAAATGTAATTTTTTTTTCATAACTTAGTTTAAGTTGCAAAATTAGACCTGTCGTAGCTAATAAAAATAAATTTTCGGACCATGTAAATTGATATATATGAAGAATTACAGGATTAATGATAAATAAGATTGAAGTAGAATTATTCTTAAAAGTTTTTATTAAAAAAATAAAGCTTAATGATAGGCAGAAAAAATTCGCAATTTTACTAGCCAAAATATAACTATTAAGATTTGTAAATTTGTAAACTGCAGATATTAAATAGGGATATCCAAAAGGCCAGACAGCATGATATTCTCCATTTAAATTTATTTCGGATTTATCAGAAATTGATTTTGCCAAATCTAAATAATTTCTGGAATCTGGACTTAAAAAACCTATGTAATTTGCAAACGTTGCGATTAATAAAAAAATTGTGAAAACTAGAAAAAAAAGAATATTTTTATATAATGTTCTTTTTAACTGATTGATCATTCTTAAATCATATTAGAAAAAATTTTGCTAATTAATACTTCTTTAATTTTACCAGAATAGTAATAAAATTTTTGAATATTATTTAATTTAAAACTATAATTATTAAAATAATAATTATATTTCTTGTCACGCTTAAGATACTTGAGTTTAAATCCACCGTATAAAATAAAAGCTGCAAATTTTAATGAATTTTCGGAATTTATTTTATTATATGGCATTCTTTCAATCATTTTTTCCAATTCTGTATGACTATTTGGTGTAACGCTTATACCAATTCTATTCCAAATGTTAGGACCAATTGTAATTGTTGGTTTATTCCAGAAATTTGCCTCTGCTATTGTAGATGAAGAGGATGTGGCAAGTATTATATTGCTTTTTTTCATTAATTTATAACTGGAGATCTTAGATTCGGGTGGTATTATAAAAACATTTTTAAAGGATTCACCTATTTTCTTTTGAGCGTTAACAAAGTTCCAATGCAGACCTTTTAAATTAGGATGCATCCTGATCCACAAATTATATTTTTTAAATTTTTTTTTCTGTAAAGTTTTTGCTAATCTAAACAGAATATCATTTTGATCTTTATAAAAACTTAAATTATATTCTTTTCCATAAGATATTAGTTCATCATTTGATGCAGTGTAGTAAACAATATTAATTCTGTCTTTATACCAATTAATTGGTAGCAAATTTTTATTTTGATCTGCAGTAAAAGATTTTTTTAGACTATTTTCAAATCCTCTATATTTGTCTATATAGAATTTTGTTAATTTTCTTTTATTTAAATATCTATTATTATTTTTCCAAAAATAATTAATTTTTTTTGATAAAAATTTTAAATCCATAGAAAAAAATTTTTTGTAATCGTACGTTTGCTGATTAGATCCTCTAAATTCCATGTTGGAGATATTTATTTTTTTATTTTGGGCTATTCTAAATAAAGGTCTATACTGGTTCATTCTTCCATTGTATAAAACTACGTAATTAAATTTTTCCGTATCTAATAAATTTTCAAAATAATCCGCTAAGGTCTCTGAAGTATTTAAAAGTCTAGAGCAAACGTTTGATGCATTTCTTGATTCTAACTCCATATCTCTTGTTATAGCAACATAGCTTGCATAAACTCCATATCCAATATCAAAATTAAGATACTTTTTTTTAATAAGATTTTTATAATTTAATTTTTCATTTTTTTCTGCTGTCCAAGAAATACTTGGGCTAGTTAGTAATTTAAATGTTCCGCTAAGCTTAGATATTCCTTTATTTCGTAAAATTTTACATGAGAGACATATTGATTTGATAGAATATATATTTTTTGAGCAGTGATAATTTTTTCCTCCAGAACATGTTAGGATTGTAACATTATTTTTTGCGTCAATTAGACTTTGGGCTTTAGACAATAAAATTTCTAATTCAGGAGTATTTAGACCTGTAGGGATATAAACTAAAGATTTTTTTTTCATATTAACGTTTATGATAAGAATATAATTTATTTTTTTAGATAAAAAGAAATGAAATAATACTTAATTTTATTTTTTATATATTTATAGATTCGCTTTGTGCCAATTAATTCTAAAATAACAATTAGTTTAAATTTCCATTCAAATGTATTATTAATAAATTTTCCATCAAAATAATTAATTGGTTTATAGTATTTATATTTTATACCAAAATTTTCAAAATAGTATCCAATCTTTATACAATCTTCTTTGTTAACTTTCTTAAATATATAATTATGTTTTAAAATTTTTTTTAATAATTTACTGTTATGAGTACAAATAGCTATTTTAAAACGTGAATAAAATTGTTTATTGCTGAGTGAAATTGTATTCTTACCCCAGTACGCCGCTTCTATTATAATCCTCGATGAATAAGTGACAACGATATCTGCAATGTCCATTAATTTATAACTATCTGTTTTATCATCAGAGTTAATAACCGTTACTCCATTCGAAGCATACTTATTCCATTTTTGGTCTTCTATAATATTTCTTTCATTTCTTCCTGGATGTATTCTAATGATTATGTGGATATCATTAAATTTTTTTACAACTAATAAAAATTTCTTAAAATATTTTTCTTGTCCATAGTCACGATGACCAGCAGCATATTCATAATCTGTTGAAGTATAAAATACTATTATTCTTTTCTTTTTTAGGTGTTTAAAGTTAATATAATTTTCTTTTTGATTTTTTGCATAAGAATATCCAATGTCACTTTCTATATTTTCTCTATTTCTTCTTTTTATAAAGTATTTGTGACCAATTTTTTTTTTATTTTTACCATTTAATCTCCAGTATCTAATTATTTTTTTAGCTCGAAAACTTTGGTTATGAATATTGTCTTTAAAAATCTCAAATTTATATAAACTAGAGCCTCTTTCATGAAATAAAATTTGAATTTTTGCTTTTTTTGCCGCAAGAACAATTGGATGGCTTATCGAAAATCTACCATTGAATGTGATAATTTTGTTTGGTTTTTCATTTAAGATTATACTTCTTGTTCGCTCAAGAATGATAGCAGAGCTAATCAAAGTTTTTCGTGTCAGTTTGATAATTTTTTTTAAATTTAAATTTTCATTTTTAAAAAAAGATATTAAAGATGAAGCCACACCTTCTCCTAAGGAAAAGTTTTTATAACGATACCCTCTTAAATCTTTTATGTTTCCATTAAATCTATTTCCCCACCTTTCAATAAAACTTATGTTTACTGGAAGATTGTTTTCATAGATGCAATCAATATTATTATTTATTAAAAATTTTATAAAAGATTTTATTCTTTTTTCGTGAGAGATACCAAAAAAATTGTATAATTTTGTAAAACTCCAATCATTCCATGGAAGTTGACTTCCAATCCATGCAAATTTTATTTTATTATTTTTTTTTTCTTTAATTCTAAAAATTATTTCGGCGGCCGTTTCTAAGTGCGGCTTAGAGGAAATACTCTCAATAACTAATGTTTTCATTTAAATTTAATTTTTATTTTATTTCTAGTAGGTAAATTATTTTAAGATTTTATTACATTTTTAGATTATAACTCTACTAATAAAATTAAAAAATGCTGTTTTATTTTCATTAAAGTTAGCAAAGATACTTTAATTTGCTTCACTTATATTTTTTTTAGATAACTTATTATTTTAAATATTCAAAGTTAATTCTGAATTTAGTATCTTTTTCATATATGAGCAATCTGTTACAGTTTCAGAAATTAATTTATATTGAAATAAGAAAGCAAATAAATAGATTGTTGTCATTAGGACTAAAAAAATTATATTTAACATATAAAATTCTTTTAGAAGATCTGTTAAATTTTAAGTAAATTTAAAACAATACCTTTGCATTAAATGAAGATTTTAATTGTTATACCAGTCAGAATGGGTTCAAAAAGATTACCTAATAAAAATATTTTACCAATAAATGGGGTCCCAATGTTTTTAAAAGTTGCTTCTGAAGCTAAAAAATCAAGATACAAACCTTTTGTATGTGTTTCATCTGAGAGCAATATAATCAAAGAAAAATGCAAAGAAAATAATATTTTTTTTGTTCAAAGACCAAAAAAATTATCACTCGATGCCGTTGAAAAACAAGAAGTAATAAAGCATGCCGTGAAGTATTTTTTAAAAAAAAAATACAAACCAGATATAGTAATTTCGTTACAAGTTAACACGCCAGAATTTAATTTTACCGATTTAGATAGTGCAATATCATTTTTTAGAAAAAAAGTTTTTATTAAAAGTGAAATTCGAGAAGTTATATCTATTGGAAAAGATAATATTCAAAATGGAGCATTTAGAATTATGACATTAAAGACAGTTTTTAAGAAAACATTAAGTACTAAAATTGGTGTCTTTTATACAGATTATTTAGATATTCATTATAGGAAAGATTATAATAAGGTTTTAAAAAGAATTAATAAAAATGAAAAAAATTAACATAGCAGTATTTGTTTCAGATGTAGGCTTCGGGCATCTTGTTAGACAAAAAGAAATTGTAATTAATTTATTTAAAGTTTTCAAAAATATTAGAGTTACTTTTTTTTGTAGAAACAATATTAATATTTTAAAAGCTAAATTTAGTTTTTTTAAAAAAAAAAAATATATATTTTATCAAAATAATTTTAATAATATTTTACTTTTTAATAATAAGACTGGAGTGTTGAATAAAAATAAAACACTAAACTTTTTAAAAAGTTGGAATAAAAGAGTCAAAAAAAGTTTAATTATTTATAATAAAAAGCTAAAAAAATTTCATATAATCATTTCTGATTTAGTTCCAGAAATTTTTTGTTACGCTAAAATAAATAATAAAATTGCTTTTGGCATATGCCACTTTACTTGGGATTGGTTTTTTAGCAAGATTTTTAAAAAAGAAAAGATAGATCAGCAAATCTCTTTAATGAATGACTATAATAACCTAGCTAGCAAAATATACTTACCACCTTTTACACCTAAAGAAAATTTGAAGATTCTTAGAAATTTCAAAGAAGTAAATTTTATTACTGATAAAAAAAAAAAAATATCCATAAGTAAAAAAGTAAATAATAATGTTCTGATTATGGACAATGGCACCGGGGCTATTTCTGATTTAATTTCCTCAACTGTTCCTTATATTAAAAATATTGAGGGATATTTTTTTTATATTGGGATTACTTATTTAGATAAAAAAACAAAAATTTTAATCGAAAATTCAGATAATATGATAATGATAAATAAAAATTTGAAAACTATGTATAGTTATATACCAAAAGTTGATTATGTTGTCGCTAGAGCTGGATTTAACACTATTACAGAGTGTTTAATTTATAAAAAACCTTCATTATTGATGGGTGAGAAAAATAATCCTGAAATTTTAGAAAATTTGAAAAATATGAGTTCTAAAAATTTATGTTTTGAATTAAAAAAAAATAATTTTGGAAAAAATTTTTTGAAAACATTAAAATTATTTGAAAAAAAGAAAAAAAAAATAGAACTAAATCTTTATAAGAGTAATTTTCAATATAATGGAGCTATGCAGATCGCAAAAGATATAAAAAAAATTTTTTTTCAGAAAAGTAAATGACTAAAATTATAGCAGAACTGTGCCAAAATCATAATGGCGACATTACTATTTTGGAAGAAATGGTGCATGCAGCATCAGAGGCGGGATGTGATTTTGTTAAAATACAATCAATGTTAGCAAATGATTTAAGTCATCGAGAAAGATTTGATAATGGAATTGTCGATGAAAGTGGAGATATTAGAACAATTAAAAGACCTTACAAAGAAGAATATGAAAGATTAAAAAAATTAGATATTGACGACAAAAATCATTATTTATTTTTAGAATTTTGTAAGAAATATAAAATTAGGCCAATGACTACAATATTCTCAAGATATAGGCTTAAATTTTTAGAAAGTTTAGATTTTCAAGTTATTAAAGTTTCCAGTTTTGATTGTAGTTCCCACAAAATGATAGAAGAATTATCTAATTCAAAATTTTCTGAAATAATTATTTCAACTGGATGCACTTTTAATGAAGAAATTGTAAAGACTGTAAATATTTTAAAGAACAAGAATCTGACATTATTGCATTGCGTTTCAATATACCCAACTCCTTTGAATGAAATAAATTTAGAAAGAATTAATTTTTTAAAAACATTGTGTTCTCAAGTAGGTTTTAGCGAACATACAGAATCAGAAAAACATTCTATAAAAGCGTCCATATGTGCTTTATTGTATGATATAAAGTATATAGAAAGACATTTCACTATTTTAGACAAAAAAAATACTAAAGATGGACCAGTTTCATTGGATACAAAACAAATGAAAGATTTAGTTAAATTTTCAAAATTATCAAAAATAGAAGTTGAAGATTACGTTAAAAAAAATATTCCAGAATTTGATTTAATGAAAGGTTTAGCGCAAAGAAATCTATCAAAAATTGAGATATTAAATAGAGACTACTATAGAGGAAGATTTGTCAGTAGATCTAAAAAAGACGGGGAATACATATATAATTGGGAAGATAAGCCAATTAATTGATTTTTATAAACAATATTTTATAAAATTATAAGTCATTAAGACTTGCCAAGTAAATACGGAATCAGTTTTTTTATTTTTTTGCCAATAAATTAATCGATTTATTAATTTTTTTTTATCAAATATTTTATAGTCAAAAAATATTTTTTCTCTTTTTAAAGAATTTATTAAGTTATTAATTATAAATTCATTTAACCACTTAATCTGAGGTGTTTGTTGTGCTCTTTTAGGCTCCCAAAGTAGTTTATCTTTATATAAATCTCTCAATATATATTTTCCTAAATTGTTATTTATTAAATACTTTCCTGGCAGAGAGTAACAAAAATTCACTAATTTTTTATTTAGAAAGGGAAATCTAATTTCTATAGAATTACTCATGCTATTATGGTCTTGTTGTATTAAAGTCCTTCGCAGTTTTGATCCTGTTAGATCATTATACATGCTGTCTTTAAGAGGATCGTCAAATTTTTTTTTAATATAAAATTTATCAATTAAACTTTTATAGTTTTTGCTTAGAATTTCAGTATGATAGTTAATATTTAGTCCTTGTACAGGTTGACTATTATAGTCTAAAAAGTTTTTATTGTGGGCATTAATGTGCTGCTGATAACCACCTAGAATTTCATCGGAGCCGTTGCCATCTAATATAACGGGTACATTTTTTCTTTTTAAATTTTCAAATGTTTTTCTTGAAGAAATAGTATTTAATCCACCAATAGGCTCCTCAACACTAAGTATACATTTTTTTAGATATTTATTAAATTCTGATTTTTTTAATACTGAAGTTAATAATTTTATCTTGCTTATTTTACTAATTTCTTTTGCATATAGTTCTTCATTATATTCATCGCGACAAGTCCAATGCAGTAAGTATTCTATATTTTTATTTATATCTAATTTTAAAGACTCCATTATAATCGAGGAAGAATCTAATCCGCCACTGCAGGCTATTGATACTTTTCTATCCGATCTAGAACATAGTTTTATAGATTCCTTTAATAAATTATTTAATTCATGTTTTGCATCTTGGTAACTAATTTTGCTATTTATTTCTTTTTTTAACTCGAACCATTTCAAAAAATAAAATTTATTATTTTTAATTTTTAAAAAACTACCAGGTGTTAATGAGTAAATATTTTTATAAAAAGTATTTTCGTCATGTTGGTATATTCCATTACCAAGATAATTTGCTAAAGTTTTTTCGTTTATTTCTTTTTTTACATTAAATTTAAAAATAGCTTTCTTTTCAGATGTAATAATGAATTGATTATCATTTTTATAAAAAAATATCGGCTTAATTCCAAAAGGGTCTCTCGCAACAAAAATTTCATGAGTAATTAAATTGTAAATAGAAAATGCGAACATACCCTCTATTTTTTCTAAGCATTTTTCTCCCCATTCAATATAACTTTTTAAAAGAACTTCAGTATCTGACTTAGTTTTAAAAGAGTATCCTTTTTTTTTAAGATCATTTTTAATTTCTAAATAATTAAATATTTCTCCATTAAATACGATAATAAACTTTTCATACTTCATTGGTTGATTAGCAGCTTGATCTAGATCAATGATTGAGAGTCTATTAAATATAATTCTTATGTGATTATCAGAGAAATACCCACTGTTATCCGGACCTCTGTGTTGTAAAAAAGTATTCTCAGATTTAATTTTTTGAAAATTAGTCAATATAAATCCGCACATAAAAAATATTTATTAAAATAATATATTTTAATTATTTTATTGAAGCTATAAGATACAATGGTTTGATTACAATTAAATATTTTAATTTTCTTTAGTTCTATAAAATAATAAATAGTAATCAATTGTTACAGAAAAATTTAATTATTTAATATTAATGTCATGAATAAAGAAGTAATTCATATTATTTCATTATTAAATCAAAATGAAAAATTTAAATTATGTCTAAATATGCTATTTAATTTTCTGGGTATATTTTTAGAGATGCTAGCATTATCTCTAATTATTCCAATATTTAGGATTATTTTTTTTGATGATGTATTTCCTAATTTTTTTTTAACTAATTACTTATATCAATTAAGTTTAGAACTAAATTTAAATTTTAAATTTATAATTTTATCATTATTTATTTTATTATTTTGTCTAAAAAATTCTTTATTAATAATTTTTAGTTATTTTAATCTAAAATTTATAAATTTACTTTGCATAAGATTATCTAAAGATTTATTTTCTTTATATTTAAAACAAGGATATAATTTTTTTTTAAGTTCAGATTCAAACAATATTTTAAGAAAAGTAACAACTGATATAAATGGTATAAAAAACTTTTTAGTAAGTTTACAAGTTTTGCTTGTTGAGTTCCTTTTTATTTTTTTTCTTTCTATATTATTATTTTATACTAATCAGAAAATATTTATTTTTATTACAATATTTTTTACGTCTATTTTTTTTATATATCTTAAAATTGTTAAAAAAAAGATCATAGGATGGTCGACTTTATTCCAATTTAATACAGGAAATTTACAGACTTTAGTTAGTTCAGCTATCAAAGGAATAAAAGATATTTTTGTTTATAATCTACAAGAAGATTTTGTAAAAAAGTTTTTAAATTTTAGTAAGAATTCTTATTTACCTAGCTTTAAACAAGATTTTATTAATACAATATTAAGATTTTGGATGGAATTGTTGGCAATTTTTGCGATTGTTTCTCCAATGATTTTCTTTTTACTAACAGAAAGAGAGCTTAGCAAATTGCTACCTTTGTTTGCTTTATTTGCAGTATCTATTTTTAAAGCAATGCCTTCAATTAATAGATTATTAAATAGTTATCAGTCACTTAAATATTATAAAATTTCATCTAATCTTATTTTTAATGAGTTTTCTCTTTTAAAAAAGGATTTCAGGATTTGCGATACTAATATTATTTTTAATAAATCAATTGAATTTAAGAATCTAAGTTTTTTTTATGATAATGCCACAGATCCTATTATAAAAAGTATAGACTTTAGAATAGAAAAGGGTGAATGCATTGCAATATTAGGAGAAAATGGAACAGGCAAAAGTACCTTACTCAATTTGATATCTGGTTTATTAAAACCAAGTTCTGGTTCAGTTTTATTAGATAATGTCGAACAAGAAATATATTCTAATAAATACTGGATTAAAAAGATCAGTTATATTCAACAAAATATTTTTTTACTAAATGAGAGTATTAAAAAAAATATAACATTAGAGAGAGAAGACTTATTTAATGAAAAAAAATTCGATGAAATAAAACAAATACTTTCTTTAGATAGAGCATTTAACAAATTTAGTTCTAAATTAGAAACAGTGGTGGGGGATGATGGACTTTATTTATCTGGCGGTCAAAAACAATTGATTTCAATAGCAAGAGCATTGTATAAAAATAGTGAGATTATATTGTTTGATGAGGCTGACTCATTTTTAGATAGTTATTATACTTTAAATTTAAAAGATTTATTTCTTAAATTAAAAAACAGAGTAACTATTGTTGTTGTTACTCATGATACATCTTTATTAAATGAGTCTTTTGATAAAGTTTTTAAAATTAATAATCATAACGTTTCCCAAATTATAAAATAAATAATTTTAAATAATGAGAAATAAAATTAAAGTAGTTTTTGTTATTAATACTATCACGCATTATCAGTTGCAGTTTTTTATTTTTTTGAAAAGATTTATAGATATTAGAGTTTTGTTTCACAGCAAAAATCATAAGAATTACGAATTTTCTTATCAAAGAAAAAATTTTATATATTTTATTGAAGATTATAAAAATAAAAATCATTTTATTAAAAAAATCATTAAGGATTTCAAACCAAAATTTTTAATTTTAGGAGGTTATAAATTGAAATATAATTCTATTATAATAAAATTCTTAAAAAATTTAAGAATTAAATATTTATACTGGCTGGAAAGATTTGATAAAGGTAAAAAAATAAAATTAAAAATAATACAATTATTTATTAGAAATATTTTATTTAAAGCCGATGGTATATTATCAGTAGGAAAAGAGGCTAAAAGTTTTTATAAACAATATAATAAAAATACCTTTAATTTACCATATTCAATAGAAATTAATAAATTAAATAAAAAAAAGTATTTTAATAATAATAAAATAAATTTTTTATTCGTTGGTCAGCTTATTAAAAGAAAAGGACTAGATTTAGTATTAAATGCTATAAATAATTTAAATCCTCAAATGCAAAATAAAATTTTTTTTACAATAATTGGGAATGGTGAGTTAAGTAAAGAAATTAAATTTTTAGAAAATACAAGGAACAATGTAAAATATTATTCATTCCAAAATATTAATAAGTTAAACAAATTTTATTTATGTAATGATGTGTTGTTATTTCCATCAAGATTTGATGGTTGGGGAGTCGTACCTATGGAAGCGATGTCTAATGGTATGCTCGTTATTTCAAGTAACAATTGTGGTGTGAATGAACTTATAAAAAAGAACAAAGGTAATATTATAATTGATAGTAACACAAAAGATTTAACTAGTGCGATCATTAAATGCATAAAAAACAAAAGTCGTATAAAAGAATTTGGATCCGTTAACAAAAATTTGATTATTAATTCTATTTACAATGTTAAAAATTCATCAAAATTATTTTCAAAGTATTTGAATAAATATGATAATCGGGATTGACGCAAGTCATACAATTGTTGGTGGAGCCGTAAGTCATTTAAAAAATTTATTAACTAACATTAATTTTAATAAATATTCCATCAAATACATTTATGTATGGGCCCCTAAAAAAACAATTAAATTATTACCTAAATACAAAAATATTATTTATAAGGATCATTTTTTATTTCAATATAATTATTTATTTAAGATATTTTGGCAGTTATTTTTTTTTTCTAGTGCTTTAAAAAAATTCAATTGCAATATAGCTTTTATCACGGGCGGTTATTTTTTTGTTCGATTTAAACCTATAGTATCATTATCTCAGAATATTTTACCATTTTATAAAAAAGAAGTTAGCAAATATTTTCCAAGTATTTTTTATATAAAATTAATTATTATGAAATTTTTATTAATTTTTTCTTTTAATAGATCTAATGTAGTACTTTTCTTAAGTAAATATGCAGAAAGATTTACAAAAAAATTTTTAAAAAAGAATTTAATTTCAGATCAAATTCCGCATTGTTTGGATAAGAAAATTATTAGTTATTTTAGAAGAAATCAAAGAAAGTTTTCTAGAAAGACTATAAAAATTATATTTATCTCAGATATAACTTTTTATAAAAATCATCGTAATATTTTATTAGCAATTTCTTCTCTTAGAAGAAGTTATAATATTCAATTAACATTAATTGGTGATTACGAAGCGAGATGTTTTAATAATTTTATCAAATTAAAAAATCAGTTAGATCCTAAAAATGAATTTATTTTTTACAAAGGACTCTTGCCTCATAAGAAAGTAATGAATTATTTAAAAAATTCTGACATTTTTTTTTATTCTTCTTACTGCGAAAGTTTTTCAATTTCCATCCTAGAAGGAATAGCAAGCCAAAAGCCGATGCTTATCTCTAATTCTCCAGTTTTTAAAGAGGTAGTAAAATCTAATGCTATTTATTTTGATATAGACAGTTTAGAAGATTTAAAATTTAAATTAATCAAAATTATAAATTTACCATTGAATAAAAAGAAATTATTTATTCGTAATAATAATAGAGCATTGTTGAAGAGTTTCAATCAAAAATTAGTACAAGAAAAAACATTTTTTTCTTTAAAAAAAATATTTAATAATTATTACTCATGATCATATTAGGGATTAATGCTTATCATCCAGATTCTTCCGCTTGTATTTTAGTAGATGGAAAAATTAAATTAGCAATTGAAGAAGAAAGAATTAATCGAATTAAGCATTGGTCTGGATTTCCTGTTTTATCTATTAAAGAATGTTTGTTGAGAGAAAATATTTCTATAAAAGATGTGGATTTCATAGCTATTAATCAAGAATTCTTCTCTAATTTTTTTTATAGAATAAGCTATTTAATTTTTCAAAGACCAAAGTTAGATTTTCTAATTAATAATTTTTTAAAAAAAAAAAAAAGATTAAATATTTTAAGTATTATTGAAAAAGAGATTGGATCTCCCAATAAAAGATGTAAATTAATTAATGTTGAACATCACCTTTGTCATGTTGCATCTGCAGTTTTTGATTCTGACTATGAAAAATCAGTCAATTTATCAGTAGATGGATTTGGAGATTTTGTAAGTCTTACATGGGGTATTTCAGAAAAAAGTAATATAAAAATTCATGATAAAATATTATTCCCCCACTCTCTTGGAATATTTTATGAGGCGTTTACTCAGTTTCTTGGTTTTGATAATTATGGAGACGAATATAAAGTAATGGGTCTTTCTTCTTTAGGAAAGCCAACGGAGCTAAAAAAAATAGAGAATATTATTTTAAAAAAAAAAAATGGCAAATTTTCATTAAATCTAGATTACTTTAATCATCACAAAAAAAAAATTTCATATTCATGGGATGACTCTTCGCCCAAACAAGAAAGTTTATTTGATTTAAAAAAAATTACAGAATTATTTGGCAAACCAAGAGAAAAAAATTCAGAAATTAATGAAGTTGATAGAAATATTGCAGCATCAGTTCAAGTATGTTATGAAAATATTCTTTTTGATATTTTAAATTATATTTATAAAAAATTTAGAATAGACAGATTAACCTTATCAGGTGGCTGCGCTCAAAACTCGTTAGCCAACGGAAAAATAATAAATAACACATCATTTAAATCTTTGTTTGTTCCATCTAACCCAGGAGACGCAGGAGGAGCAGTGGGAGCTGCATATTGTGCTTGGTATCAAATTACTAAATTAAGACCAAGTAAAAATAAAACTGCTTATCTTGGTAGCTCTTATACAAATAGTTACATTGAAGAAGTTATTTTACAAAATAAATCAATATTAGATTTTGAAAATTGTAGATTTTTTTATATTTCAGATGAAGATGATTTATGTAAATATGTTGCAGAAGAAATATCTAAAAAGAAAGTTATTGGTTGGTTTCAAGGAGGAATGGAATGGGGTCCAAGAGCGTTAGGAAATAGATCTATAATTTCCGATCCCAGAAATCCTGATATTAGAGACTTATTGAATACTAAAATTAAACGAAGAGAATCTTTTAGACCATTTGCACCATCAATTTTATTAGAAGAAGCTGCAGATTGGTTTGAAGATTTTAATGACGAGGAATTATATATGTCTAGAGTCTTAAAATTTAAAAAAGATAAGATAAAACTTGTTCCAGGCGTTGTTCATGTTGATGGTACCGGCAGACTACAGACTGTAAAACAAGAAGATAACAAAAGATATTATAATCTTATCAAAAATTTTAAATTCATCACTGGTATTCCTATTCTTTTAAATACTTCATTTAACGAAAATGAACCTATAGTGTTCAAACCTGAACAGGCTTTAGATTGTTTTCTAAGAACTAAGATGGATATTTTAGTTTTGGGAAATTGGGTTGTGACTAGATAAAAATGAATATTTTGATAACGGGAGGTGCTGGTTATATAGGTTCACATATTACAACTCTATCGAGTATAAGAAATAAGGTTACAATAATTGATAATTTTTCAAATTCTAGAAAAAATGTCATTAATAATTTCAAAAAGTTAAATTTAAGAAATATTAAAATTATAAATGCAGATATTAGAGATACAAAATTATTAATTAAAATAATAAAAAAAAATAATATAGAAACCGTAATTCATTTGGCTGCTTTAAAGTCAGTAAAAGAATCTTTTAAAAAAACTAATATATATTTTGATAATAATATAAACGGATCTATAAGCATTGCAAAAGCAATGCAGGAGACAGGTTGTAAAAAATTGGTATTTAGTTCAACAGCGAGCGTTTATGGGAATCCCAAATATTTTCCAATTGATGAAAAGCATCCCATTTCTAAAAAACTTAATCCGTACGCTAACTCAAAATATCAAATTGAAAAATATTTACATAATTTATCAAAAAATGATAATTCCTTTAGAATTATTGTGTTTAGATATTTTAATGTTGCTGGAGCGCATCCATCAAGAATTATCGGCGAAACCCCAACCAATAACTCTGATAATTTATTTCCATCAATTTTTAGATCATTAAAATTAAAATCTAAACCACTAAAGATTTTTGGTAATAATTATTTAACACGAGATGGAACCCCAGTTAGAGATTATGTGCACGTCATGGATATTGCTAAGGCACATTTAAACGCTATAAATTTTCTAGACAAAAATAGAGGTTTTTATGTATTTAATTTAGGAACAAATAAGGGATCTTCAGTGCTTTCTATAATTAAGATATTTAAAAAAATTTTGAAAAAAGATATTCTGTATTTGTTTTATTCTAAAAGAATTGGAGATCCTGATAAAAGTGTAGCTTCGTATAAAAAAGCAAATAAATTTTTAAAATGGAAGCCGAATTATTCAATTTTAGAAATTTGTAGAAGCTCAATTAATTATTATAAAAATTTTATTAAAAAAAATTAATTAATTTGATCAAAAAATTATTAGTAAAATTTAAACTTTACAACTTTTTTAGGCATAGTTTTTTATATTATTTAATCTTAAGAATTAAAAATCCAGAATATATAAGATCTTTAGACCGAGATTATATTTTTTTTAAAAAAATTTTAATTAAAAAAAAAATAATTTTTGATATTGGTTCAAATCAAGGAGATAAGGCTTATGTTTTTAGTAAATTAGCTAAAAAAGTTGTACTATTTGAACCTAATAAAGAAGATTATCAATTTTTAAGTTATAGATTTAAAAATAATAATAAAATTATTATTGAAAATCTTGCTATTGCTAAAAAAAAGGAAAACAAAAGATATTTTTTAGCTCTTAAGAATAATAATGCTTATAATACGTTAAATTACAAAAGACAAAAGTTTTTAGAAAATAAGTTTACTACATTAGTAAAAAAAAGTTATGTAAAAACTGAAACTATAAATTTTTATATTTCAAAATATGGTATTCCTGATTTTGTAAAAATTGATGTAGAGGGTCTAGAGTTTGAAATATTAAAAAATTTGAAAAAAAAATATAAAAAAGATATCAGTATTATTTGTTTTGAAGCAAACATTCCTTTATTTTTAAAAGAAACATTAATGATTATTAATTTATTTTACAAAAATTTTTTCAATCTTAGAATTTGGGATAAATATAAATTTATTTACAAAAACAATATTACTGCAAGAGAATTAAAATCATATTTAAAAAATGTTCAAGATAAAACATTTGATATCTTTATTTTTAATACTAGGAATAAATAATGTTAAAAAAAAAATCTCTAATGATAATTTTTGCAAATCCAAAAGATTATTTAAATATTATTTTTACAGCCAGAGAATTATCCAATAATTTTACTCAAAATCATATTTTATGTTTTGAGGATAAAAAAAAATTTTATGGGAAAGTAGATTTTGGAAAAAGTAAAGTTTTTTTCCTAGATGGTAAAATTTTTACAAAACTTTATTATTTTAATTTATTTTTCTTCTTTTTTAAATGTTTTGTGCATTATGTAAAATTTAAACCTGACATATTAATAGGCTATAATTCACATGGAATTATTATTTCTTATATTTTATCAAAATTATTTAAGAAACCATTTTTAATAAGTCATAATTTTGATTTTGAAAAACCGGAGTCATACAAAGGATATTCAAGAAAATTTTTATTTAAGTTAGAGCTTTTGTCTGCAGGTAAATCTGATTTAGTTATATTACCTAATATAAGTAGAGCAAATATTTATTCTAGGCTTGGAAAAATTAAAAAGTCTAAAATTGATTATATGTTAAATAGTTATCCTATTAATTTCAAAATAAAAAATAGTAAAATTTTAAAAAAATATTTATTAAAGAAGAAAATTAATTATAAAAAAATAATTATAAGACTTGGTCATTTTGGTCCATATCACGCTATAGAGAATTTAATTAGATCAGCGTTATACTGGAAAGATAAATTTATATTAATATTAGCGGGGCATGGAAATGTTGATTATATTCACCAATTAAATAAATTAATTAAGGACTCAGATCTTCAAGATAAAATTATTATATTTAGATCAGTAACATACAAATTTTGGTACGATATATTATTTAGCGGAGATTTAGGCGTATGTTTATATGAGGAAAAAGTTCTAAGCCATAAGCATATGGAAGGCACTTCTCAAAAATTAAATAATTACTTATTGGCTAATATACCAATAATAACTAATGATAATTTAGAGTTTAAAAAATTTAATATGAACTATAAATGTAATATTTTAGCAGATGCGTCCAGTCCAATTTTAATCGCTAAAGCCATTAATTCAGTTTTGATTAATAAAAATTATTATAAATTTTTATCAAAAAAATCTAGAATCGCATTTCAAGATAGAATTAATTTTAATTATCAATTTAAGAGAGTTTTTATAGATAGAGTATTTGTTGATTATAATGAGTAAAGTTATTTCAATATTTGTAAGTCATCCCACTCAATATCACGCTCCAATTTTTAGAGAATTATCTAAAAACAAAGATTTAATTATTAACGTATATTATTTTTATAAAAATGGTTCAGTCAAAAGTTATGATGAAGATTTTAAAAAATCATTTAAATGGGATGGGTCATTATTAAAATATTATAAATACGAATTTATAGTAGAGCAAAAATCAAATAATAAAATTATTAATATTTTACAGTTTTTATCTAAGATTAAGCAATATATAAAAAATAGCGACGCAGTTTTAGTATTAGGATGGAATAATTTTTATTATCTCTCTATAATATTTTATACATATATATCTTCTAAAATATTAATTTTACTATCAGAGAATAACCTTTTAAAAAAAAAAAAATTTTTAATAAAAAAAATTAATAGGATTGTTGTACATATTTTTCTAAAATTTTTCGATTATTTTTTATCAATTGGAACAAATAATAAAAATTACTATCTTTATCATGGGGTAAAAAAAAAAAATATTTATCAGACTTTTTATACGGTAGATACAAATTTTTTTAATAACTTTAATTCTGACTTTGCATTTTCAAAAAAAATAAATAAAAAATTTTTTATTAAAAAAAAAAATTTTATTTTTATATGGGTAGGAAAATTTATTAAGAGAAAAAATCCAATTGAGGTTATTAAGGCTATTCAATTTTTAAATAATAATAATTTTCATCTTTTTATGATTGGATCGGGATGTCTGCTTAATAGCTGTTGCCAATATATTAAAGATCATTCTATCAACAATATTCATCTAATGGGTTTTAAAAATCAAAATCAACTTAAAAAATTTTATAGTATCTCAAACTGTCTAGTGCTTTCATCTAAATATGAAACCTGGGGACTTGTATTAAATGAAGCGATGTCTTCAGGATTACCCTGTATTGCAACTAAATCTTCTGGCGCTGTTCACGATTTAATTAGGCATGGTAGTAATGGTTATATTTATAATTCTGGATCTGTTGAACAACTAGCAATTAACATGTTAAAAATCTCTAATATTTCCAATTACAAAAGATTAAAAAAAAACGCATTAAACACTATTCGTGAATTTAGCTTGCAAAAGACAGTATTTAAAATTTTTTCTGCACTTAATAAAATAATTCATGAACAAAAAAAATAAAATTTTAATTATAGGCTCTTCTCATCCCTCTTCTTTGGAAACGATGTATTATAAAGCTTTTAAACATTTAGAGTTTGAAAATGTTATTTTAAAAGATTTCAATACAACTTCATATCTTTCTTTGAAAAGAGTCTTAATTTCTTTGTCTTTAGATAAAAATTTATACAGAAAGAATATAATAAATTTTTTTAAAAATTATCAAAATTATTTTGATTTAGTGATCGTTTTCAAAGGTATGGAATTAGATAAAGAAACGTTATTTAAACTAAAGACTGTATCACCATCATCAAAATGGTTAAATATTTATACTGATGACCCATTTAATATTAATTCAAAAAGTTCATCAAATAAAAATATATTAGAGTGCTTTTCTTTTTATGACTTTTATTGTATTTGGTCTAAAAATATAAAAAGAAAAATAGACAAAATTATTGGAAGTAAAGCTATTTATTTACCGTTTGCGTTTGATAGTTTAGTAAAATTTAAAAACAATTTTTATTTCGATCAAGTTAATATTTTATTTTACGGAACTTATGATTTTACTAGAGCAGAGATGTTAAAGCATATTACAAGTTATTCAGTGGATATTTACGGCAATAATTGGAAACATAATAAATTAAAGAATAAGAAAAATTTTAATATATATTATAAAGATATTTATCAAGATGAATTGAGTGCGGCGATATTTAGATCAAAATTAGTGCTAAACAGTACAAGAGAGCAAGTGGGAGATGCTCATAATATGAGAACTTTTGAAATTCCTGGTTATAAAGGTCTCATGCTCACTACAAGAACACACGAGCAGAATTTTTTCTTCCCGGAAGATGAAGCTTGTCTTATGTATTCGCATAAAGATGAAATGTTAGAAAAAATTGATCATGCTTTATCTTCTGATCAAAAAATAAAAAGGATTAAAGAAAAGGGTATTAAAATTGCAAAAGAACATACGTACATTAAAAGATTACAATTCTTGAATAATATTTTGTGATACTGAAAAAAATTATAGATAGTTTTGATTTAAAAGTTGTTTTGATTCTATTTTTACTTTTACTTTTATTTTTATTTAGCAATAGCGCTATAATTACATCAAATTTATCAGTAAAATTTATTAGTTTAATAATATTATCTATTTGCTGTATTCCAATACTTTTACATTATCTAGATAATAATAAAGTAACGATCCCGTTATTTCATTTAAGTATATTATTTTACGGAGTGATTTTTGCTTTGCCATCTTTTTTGTCAGTAGAATATTTATCTAAATTGTATTTTGTTTTATATCACAAAGAAACAATATTCAATATTAACAAAGATCTTTTTTACAGAAATATTCTTTTTATATTAATTTTTGTACTTCTTTATTTTTTTGGTTTTTTTTTTTTGAATTTTTTTCATTTAAGTAATTTTTTTTTTTATTTTTTTTTTTTTAGTAAGTTTAAATTAAAATA
>Ga0169931_10001772_pt1 | contig 35566 bp, 27 predicted proteins | sample Kivu_15m_20L_FD_129675 | JGI IMG/M metagenome (GOLD analysis project Ga0169931, IMG submission 129675) | Freshwater microbial communities from Lake Kivu, Western Province, Rwanda to study Microbial Dark Matter (Phase II) - Kivu_15m_20L... | ecosystem: Environmental > Aquatic > Freshwater > Lake...
CTTACCCGTTGCCCGGGGACAGTAGGGTCGGCGAGCGCCGTATTTCCGTACCCAGGCTCGGTGGTCAGATAGCTCGTGTACGGCGTGACAATGTTCCATCGGGTAGCCAGCGCCATGATCTCCTGCACATTGTCGGCATTTTCGCCGTTCTGCTGAATCTGGCCCAGCAGTGTGTCGATGCGGCGGGTGGCCCACAGATTTCCGATGAAGTCGCGGTCGCCTCGCGCGCCGGTTGTAAAATCAAGTTCATGACGCAATTCGATGCGTTCGCGCCCTGCCCGCCCCACCACGCGTACGGTGGCGTCGCGTCCACCTTCGTAGCGACCGAATACGGTGACCTGACCATCACGATACAGGTCAGGCATGGGGCTTGGGTGTACCTGCTGCACTTCGACGCCAGCAAACTCCAGCTCCAGAGCGGTCAACAGCGGGTCCCCGATGCTCGCGTAAAATGTGCCGACAATATCGCCAATTTCTTCATCGGGACGCACATACCCGGACTCGCCACGCCCTGCCCGCGCCATGCCGTCCAGCAGTCTGGTGTTTACGTCGTAGCCGAGCCCGAACGAGAATACGCGACGGTCGTGGCCGTTTACGCCGGAGGCAGCGGAGCGAATAATGGTATCGATATTGGTATTTCCCTCGGTGGGGACACCGTCGGTAAGAAAGAGAATCACGTGCGGACGGTCTTCGGAGGCAGGGTCTTCGACCGCGCGCTCCAGCGCACCCGAGATATTGGTATTTCCCTGCGCCTCAAGGTCAGACACCCACTCGAGCGCTTCGTTCAGGTTAGACCGCGACGCAAGTTGTGGCTCGTCGAATACGGAGCGAACTCCGGTCGAGAAAGAGATCACATTGAAGGTATCCTCGGTTCGTAATTGTCCGATCATCTGCCGAAGCGAATCGCGGGCCTGATCCATTTTCACACCGGCCATTGAACCGGATGTATCGATGACGAAGGTGACCTGTTTGGGCAGAACTTCCAGGTGAGCCAGCTGTTCAGAGGGCGTCAGCGTGAGCATGAAATACCCGTCGCCACCGTCGTCAGGGTCCCACGTGAGCACCGAAGCGCCAACGTCGTCACCTCCACGATTGATGTAGAGTTCGATGTCTTCGCCGGTCGATGCCGCTGTGGTTCGCCAGTAGGCGTGATGCAGCTGGTCGCCACCGTCGAATTCCATGTCCTGCCTTGGGGAGTACACCCGCTGAATGGGAGTCTGGCTAAGGATAGCCGCCTCAAACTCGAACTCCCCAATGGTTGCGCCCATGGATTCATCGAGAGGGTACACGTACTGCAAGTCGGTTCCGACCTGCTGCAGCACTGAGGCATATTCGATTTCCACGGTCTGACGGCCACGGGCAGGAATGGGGAAAATGCGGGCCTGAAAGAGGTCCTGGTCCACATATTCCAGCAATCCCGGGTCCTGCATGCGGCGCACAATGCCTTCGTAAATGGCGCGAGCTTCGTCACGCCCCGTTACCCGACCCTCGATGCGCTCCCCGTTCATCCACAGCGCAAATTCGGTCGTGGCTGCGCCTTCCGGCACCGCAAAATAGTAGGTGGCCTCAAGCTGCTGGTCGGTGTTGTTTTCAAACACCTGAGTGACGTGCGTGACCGCCGCACGATCGTCAACCTCGACCACCACCTGCTGCTCGGCCAGTCGTAACGCCGGCAGCCGGTCGTCCTGCGGCACGAGCAGACCGAAAGCGTCAGCCTCGCTGGGCGTCAGCAGTTGAATGGCGGCCAGGGCCAGCGTCGCGGCACCCGTCAGGGCAACACGACAGAAATCAGAACGGCGCAACAGAGCTGGGGTACGCATAACCTCTCCACACGATGGTCAATGGGCGTGGAGGTGTGGAACGGAACCCGACAGAATTCGGTTTGTTCGCCCCGCAATATGCCGTTTTTTTTCGACGGTTTTGTCATGATATCGGATGGTTGCGGTGAGTCGTCGGGCGACATGGTGGTCTGCCACCAGTGCGCCATTGTCTGATTGCTCAGTGGCCGACACGGCGGTCGACACGGTCGGCCAATACGGCGCCATTGTGTGAACGTTCCGTGATTCGGTGGCCGACACGGTCGGCCAATACGGCGCATATCCTGGATTGTTGTTCCATCTCATACCGTTACAAGCACGCTCGTTCAGTGCGACGTCCGGTGTGGTGTTGGGGCAGGTGGCTGTGCAATATAGGGTCTATGAAGATTGATGCCACGCATACGCGGGCTGGCTTTGTGCTTGCCAATACGACCCGACAGTCGGTTGAAGGTCTGGGGGACGTTGTGCTTTTGCTGACGGATGAGCTGCAGCCCTTGTGGCGTGCGACCGAGACGGAGCTGCGGCAGCAGGGGGTAGAGCCGCCATTCTGGGCGTTCGCGTGGCTCGGTGGGCAGGCGGTGTCGCGATGGGTACTCGCCAACCCACATGTGGTGGCTGGCCGCGGCGTGCTTGATTTTGCATGTGGGTGCGGCATGTCGGGGATCGTGGCTCTGCGAGCCGGCGCTGGTATCACGGTAGGGGTCGATGTTGACGAGGTCGCCTGTGTGGCTGCCGCCCTGAACAGTCAGGCGAATGACGTGACGCTCCACGTGCTCTGTGAGGATGTGGTTGGGCGGTGTGACCTGAGGTGGCCCGGCGCTGGAGAGACTGTGGAGTCGCTGCTGAGGCAGGACGGCGAGGTACGGTTGCCAGAGGTCATTCTGGCGGGCGACGTTTGCTACGATGCGCGGCTGGCAGCGCGCGTGTTGCCTTGGCTGCAATCGATGGCCAACCTGGGCGTCATGGTAGTGCTCGGTGACCCGGGGCGAAAATACCTGCAGACTGTGCACATGCAGTTGCTGGCGGAATATCGGCTGCACACAACGACCGAGATCGAGCGAGAGGCGTATATGCCAGCGGCGGTGTGGAGGCTGCTGCCGGAAAGCCCCTGACGCGACCCCGCACGCACGGGTCAGGTAACACTGCCTTCGAATGTCCGCTCTGGCCGGGATAGCGCCGGTGGCCCGTAAGTGGCCGTTGAAAAAGATTATCAGCGCCATTATCCGGGCACCGCGGCGTTGTTGCCGCCATCGATGGAGCGCAGATGACGGACTTATCGACACTGGCGGAGCTGAAACCGGGCGAGCCGGCTCGGGTGACCGGCCTGGAGGGCGATACAACCACGACTCGCCGTGTGATGGCGCTGGGATTCGTGCCCGGGACCCGAGTCGAGGTGGTGCGTCGCTCGCCGCTCGGTGACCCGACCGAGTACGAGCTTCGCGGAGTGCGGGTGGCGCTTCGGGCGGCTGAGGCACGTCTGGTGCGCATCGCGCGCGAAACCCACGGCGGCGCATGACAACTCAAACGGTGCGCGTGGCGCTGGCCGGCAGCCCCAACTCGGGCAAGACGTCTCTGTTCAATCGCCTGACCGGCCTTCGACGGAAGGTCGCGAACTTTGCTGGCGTGACCGTTGATTGCGTTGAAGGAGCGGCAAAAACGCCGGGAGGTGCAGTGACGCTGCTGGACCTTCCGGGCACGTATTCCACCGAACCCCTGAGTGTGGACGAACAGGTCGCCATGCAGGTGCTTCGGCAGCAGGCTGCCGGTGTAGGTGCGCCGGATGCCGTGCTCATTGTCGCAGACGCCACCACGCTGCGGCGCTCTCTACCGATGGTGCTGGAGCTTCTGGAGCTTGGCAAACCGTCTGCGCTGGCGTTGACCATGGTGGACGAAATGAAGGCCCGCGGCGGAGCCGTTGACGTTCCGCAGCTGCGGCGCCAGCTGGGGATTCCGGTTTTTGGCGTCGTGGGGCATCGCGGCATTGGCGTCGATGAAGTACGAACCGAGCTGGACAGGGCGAAATCGTGGCCAGCGCGGTCGGTGGGTGCAGTGGTGGACGCGTCGACCGAAGCCGTTGCACAGCGGTTTGCCGAGAGTGATCGGATTCTGGATGTCGTGCTGCGCGAGCCGGAGCGCCGATCGGAGCTGACCGATCGAATGGATCGGGTGGTGCTGCATCCCGTGTGGGGTTCAGCGGTATTTGCGCTGACCATGTTGTTGTTTTTCCAGGTGATATTCACTGTGGCAGCACCGCTCCAGGACGCGCTTGAGGGGTTGGTGGTATCTCTCGGAACGGCGCTGGTGAGCGTTGTGCCAGACGGTGTCCTTCGCAGTCTTCTGGTGGATGGAGTCGTCGCCGGCGTAGGTGGGGTGGTCGTCTTCGTGCCACAGATCGCCCTGCTCCTGTTGCTGATCGCTGTCCTGGAAGGGTGTGGCTACATGCCGCGGGCGGCGTTTCTGGTGGACCGTGTCATGGGGCGCGTTGGCCTGGAAGGCCGGTCATTCGTCGCCCTGCTATCCAGCTATGCGTGCGCTGTGCCGGGCATTATGGCCACGCGCGCGGTTCCAGATATGCGCACTCGGCTGGCGACCATTCTGGTGGCACCCTTTATGACGTGCTCGGCTCGGCTGCCGGTGTATGGCCTGCTCATCGGTGCGTTTGTGCCGGCGGTGACGGTCGGCGGGCTATTCCAGTTGCAAGGTCTGGTGCTGTTTGCGCTATACCTTCTGGGGGCGGTGACGGCGTTAGTGGCGGCGTGGGTGCTGCAGAGACGGGCCCCGAAGTCGGCTATCTACCCGTTTTACATGGAACTTCCTCCTTATCGCTGGCCTACCGGAAAAGTGTTACTTCAGCAGGTATGGCAGGGCGTCCGTGGGTTCCTGCGCCGTGCAGGCACCCTGATTCTGGCGGTGAGTGTGTTGTTGTGGGCGTTGTTGTCGTTCCCGGCGGCGCCAGACGGTACACTGGGGGGCGATGTGAGCCACAGTTGGGCCGCATGGCTTGGGCATTTGATTGAGCCGTTGATACGCCCGCTGGGCTTTGACTGGCGCATTGGCATTGGGCTGGTGGCGAGCCTCGCGGCGCGCGAGGTCATCGTGGCCACGCTGGCGCAGATTTATGCGTTTCAGGGCGGCGAAGATGATCTGGTGGGGCTCGGCGCACAGCTGCGAGCCCTGACGACCGATGGTGGTGAGGCTGCGTACACGCTGGCGACGGCCCTTTCGCTGATGGTGTTCTTTGTGTTCGCGCTGCAGTGTGTATCCACGCTGGCGGTGATGAAGCGTGAGACGGGCGGTTGGAAGTGGCCGGCTGCAGCGTTCGGCGCGATGTTTGTACTGGCGTGGGTAGCGAGCTTTGTGACGTACCAGAGCGCGCGGCTGATGGGTTGGTGACCCGGGCAGCAGGCAAAAACGACAAGGGCCCGCTCGAGAGCGGGCCCTGTTCAACGACGCGGCCCGAGGGCCGTCAGCTCACTGTGCGGGAGGCTGAATCATCGGAGCCGGTCCGCGGATCGCGTCGGCCTGCAGGGTGTCGTAGATGGTGGCGCGTGCTGCGCCGCCATCGACAGCAGCGCGCGCGATGGCGAGCTGCGCGTCAATGATGGTCACGAAGGCTTCGAGGGGCTGTGCGCCGCGAAGACGAATGCCGTTGACGAAGAAGTGCGGGGTACCACCAGCCGACAGACGCTCGGCGAGCGCGACGTCAGCGTCGATGCGAGCCTGAGTCTCAGGAGCAGCCATGTCCGTGCGGAAGCGGTCGATGTTCAGGCCGAGCTGCTCGGCGTAGCGAATCAGGTCTTCGTCGGTGAGAGCCTGCTGGTTGGCGAAGAGCAGGTCGTGGTATTCCCAGAACTTACCCTGATTCTGCGCAGCGATAGCGGCACGTGCGGCGGGGATGGCGCGGTCATGGAAATCAAGCGGGCGATGCTTGAAGACGATGCGCACGTCGTTGCCGTAGCGCTCCTGAATCTGCTGCAGGGTCGGTCCGACGCGGCTGCAGAAGGGGCACTGGAACTCCGAGAACTCGACGATCGTGATGAGTGCGTCTTGTGCACCCTTGACCGCAGACGCCTCGACCGGGACGTACATTTCTGCAGCCGGGTCAGGTGTCGGGCGGGCCGGAGGAGGGGCCTGACCGCCGGGAGGCGTGATCATGCGCACTTCGGTCGATGCGTCGGCCTGAAGGGTGTCGTAAATGGTAGCGCGGGCAGCACCGCCGTCGATGGCAGCGCGAGCGAGGGCAAGCTGCTCGTCCACCACGCTGGTGAAGGCTTCCACGGGCTGCGCGCCAACCAGGCGGATGCCGTTGACGAAGAAGTGCGGGGTGCCGCGAGCCTGAAGCTGGTTGGCAAGCGCGACGTCAGCGTCGATGCGAGCCTGCGTCTCAGGCGAGGCCATATCAGCCTGAAAGCGCTCGATGTTCAGCCCCAGCTGGGTGGCGTAGGCGAGAAGCTCTGCGTCGCCGAGAGCACGCTGGTTGGCGAACATGAGGTCGTGGTATTCCCAGAACTTACCCTGATTCTGAGCGGCGATGGATGCGCGAGCAGCCGGAAGCGCGCGGTCGTGGAAGTCGAGGGGGAGGTGCTTGAACACCACGCGCACGTCGTCACCGTAGCGCTCCTGAATCTGCTGCAGGGTCGGTCCGACGCGGCTGCAGAAGGGGCACTGGAACTCCGAGAACTCGACGATGGTCACGAGTGCTTCGGCTCCACCCTTGGCTGCCGAGTCACCGATGGGAACGCGCAGCTCCTGAGCCGGATCCGGCTCGGGTGGACGCTGACGCTCCTGCTGAGGCTGAGCGGCCGCGGTGCGTGCTGCGGCGTTGGCTTCCACGCGGGCGCCGTAGGCGGCACCGTGGGTCTGTCCGCCATCGACCAGCGCCTGCGTAGCGGTGATCTCCTCGCGGATAATGGTAGCGAAGTTGTCGAAGGGCTGCGCGCCGGTCAGGGGGCGACCGTTGATCATGAAGTTCGGGGTGCCCTGAATGTTCAGCGTTCCGGCGAGGGTCGCGTCTGCGTCCACGATCGCAGCGAGGGCCGGGTCGGCCATATCGGCAGCGAACTGCTCCAGGTTCAGGCCCAGCTGAGTGGCCCACGCGGTGAAGTTCGCGTCGGTCAGGTCACGCTGGTTCTGGAAGGCCAGATCGTGGAACTCCCAGAACTTGCCCTGACGATGGGCGGCCATCGAGGCAATCGCAGCCGGGCGAGCGCGGTCGTGGAAGCCAAGCGGGAGGTGCTTGAACACGATGCGAACCTTGCCAGCAAACTCAGGCGTATCCAGAATCTGCTGCAGCGTCGGGCCAACGCGGCTGCAGAAGGGACACTGAAACTCCGAGAACTCGACGATGGTAACCAGCGCCTGCTCCGAGCCCTTCACCGGAGCCGTCGAAAGGCTCCAGATGTCGGCGGCATCGAACTGGTGACCGGTTGCGGCGGCCGACGCACCCGACCCACCGGATGCTTCGGCGGGCGACTCGACGGTCGGGGTCTCGCGATCCGTACCAGCGTTGTTCTGGCAACCGACCAGGCCGAAGCCCATCGCTGCCGCTGCGATCAGTAAATAACGATTCATCTTCTTGCGCTCCGGTTGTACTGACGTTCCTGACATGTTCGCGGTGCCTGGTTGCCAGGCTGTACACCAGCCCCATCAAACCCGCATCGCTGCGATACTATTCCAGAGCGCGGGCTGCTAACGGAATCCTCGGCGCTTCGCAAGCTGTATCCCAACGGAATCATGGACGAACGCGCCTCAATGGGCCTGAAAAAGTGCCACTGGGGGCCTGCCGCATCGCCACACCCACGATTCCACCGCCGTCCTGCCTGTGCGCAGGGTATTCTGCCACTCCGGCAGAACGAAAGTCGGCCGTTCCAGACCGCTCGCCGACGTACCTGCATGGCCAAACACCCTGCAACGGAAGCCGACGGTCAGGGTTCAGTGACCATGCACCAGAAAAATCACGCCGCGTGCGATGTTGGTGGCGTGATCAGCCGCCCGCTCCAGGTCTTTTACGATCAGGATCATCTTCAGACCACGCTCGACCAGCCCCGAATCTTCCTGCATCATCTGCGCAAAGCGCTCATACAGACGCCAGTGCAGCGCATCGACCTCGTCATCTGCCTGCAGCACCGCCTCGGCGTCCGAAACGCTGCGATCGACGAAAGCGTCCAACGCGCGCGTTATCATCTGCCGTACCGCGCGACTCATGCGGGGAAGGTCAGCGGGCGCCTGAATCTCCTTGCCCTGCAAAAGAACGGCGCTGCGCTTGGCGACATTCGACGCCAGGTCACCAATGCGCTCGATGTCGCGAATAATCTTCATCGCCATCGTCACGAAGCGAAGCTCCGACGCAGCCGGCTGATGCAAAGCCAGAATCTTGACGCATCGCTCGTCAATCTGCCGCTCCAGGTCGTTGATATGCTGCTCCAGCGCCTCGGCTCGCCGAAGCTGTTCCGGGTCCCGCTGAATCAGCGCTTCCGTCGCGCACCCAAGCAAATCCTCGGCCAGACCGCCCATCTCGAGCAGCATATGGCGTAAATCCACCAGCTCCTGGCGGTAACGCGACTGGGTGGGCACGGAAAGAACCATATCGGGATGCGCCTCCTGATCGGCGGGGACTCTTGCACTTTCTCTGTGGCATCAGCGTGACAGAATGGCGAACTATATCGGTCGCCACACTTGCCTGGGAATCACCACCGTAAACCGCGAACCAACACCAACCTCAGACTCCACGTTCACCGTGCCACCCAGCGCTTCAGCGAAGTGACGCACAATCGACAACCCCAGACCCGTTCCGCCTACGTCACGGCTGCGCCCCTTATCAATCCGATAAAACCGCTCGAAAATACGCGGCAGGTGCTGCTCCTCAATGCCATGGCCATTGTCACTGACCGAGAATTCAAGATCACCATTGGCGTTCGACTCCACCGCGATGTCCACACGACCGCCCTCGGGCGTATACTTTACCGCGTTGTCGACGAGGTTTCGGATCACGTATTCAAGCGCACGTGGCTCGGTTCTGACCTCCGAGATTCCCTCGGCAACCTGAACCCGCACCTCCATGTCGCGCGCCATCACCTTTTCGTCCAGCTGTTCCAGAATATCGTCGAGCACCTCGTGCACATCGACCTTTATGAACGCGTCCTCGATGCCCAGCGCTTCCACTCGGGCGAGCGCCAGCAAATCATCCACCAGGTCCCCCAGCCGCTGCGAGTGACGCAGAATCACCAGCAGCTGCTCCTCGACAAAGGGCGGTATATCCACCACGCCTGACGTCAGCGTCTCCGCCCAACCTCGAATCGCCGCGATCGGAGTCCTGAGTTCGTGGCTGACGTTGGCGACAAAGTCACGGCGGACACGCTCGAGCTGTCGCAGCTGCGTATGGTCATGGAGTGCGGCCACCGCGCCGCGCACCGCTTCATCCTCTTTCAGGGGCGCGATCGACACTTTCAGATGCCGACGCGTCCCGCGACGGCTCTCGATCTCCTCGCGAATCGACTCGCCCGACCGAATCGATTGCTCAATCAATTCAATCAACTGCGGGTTACGGGTGACCTCGATCAGAAGGCGCTCCTCCACATTCTGACGTTTCCACACATCATCCACGCCCAACAGCTTCAAGGCCATGGGGTTCACCAGAATCACCCGCCCTGTCGCATCGACCACAATCAACCCCTCGGTCATTGCAGCCACGATGGTCAGCAGCAGCGTCTTCTCTTCTTCCACCTGACGCAGCTTGTCGGACAACTGTGTACGCAGCCGTCCAATTCCGTGGCTCAGCACCTGCAACTCCCCAGGCGGCACCTCGGGGATGCTGACATCAAAACGCCCGGCCGCCATTTCGGCGACGGTCCCTGAAAGCGCATCCACAGGGCGTGCAACCAGACGGGCAATCGCGAACGAGAGCGCGGCACCACCCGCTGCAGCCAGAATCAACGCCAACACCAGCGCAAGGCGCATCCCGGTCACTCGACTCGACACCTGCGCGTACGGAATCGCCACCCGAAACACCCAGGGCACATCATTGATCATGACGCGACGGGCATAGTACATCTGCCGAATGCCGATCGTCTCACTCAACCGCAGCGCTCGTCCACTTCCGTTTTGCAGGGCGGCCTGAAATTCGGGGCGATCGGCGTGATTCTCCACCGACGCCACGCTCTCCAGCGCATTGCTATCGGCGACCACCGTTCCGTCTCGACGAATCACCGTCGCGCGAACGTCAGACTGCTCCGAGAGTTCGGCCAGAATGGGCGTCAGCGGAACGTTGTCCCGAACGGCAGGTTCAAGCACCAGGATCGCCATGGCAGCCGTGCGAGCCAGCTCGTTCTCGATCACCTCGTCGACATTCCGTTCCACCACATTGATGAAGTAGGCGCCGATGGCCGCGATGACCATGCTGATAATCAGCAGCTGTGCGAAAAACGCCTGCCAGAACAGCCTGCGCCAGAACGGCACGCGCTCAGCGTGAGGCGCAGTAAGATCAGGGACAACCGTACTGTTCAAAGGCGTGCCAGGGGTCAGCTGTCGGAACCGACACTGTCAGGTGATTCGCTAAAACGGTACCCTACCCCACGCACCGTCTCAATATAACGCCCGGCATCGCCGAGCTTTTCGCGCAGGCGCTTGACGTGGGTATCGACCGTTCGGGTGGTCACCTCGACGTCGATCCCCCAGACATCGTCCAGAAGTCGTTCACGCGATTGCACTCGACCCTTGCGACGAATGAAGGTGGTCAGAAGGCGGAACTCGAGCGCCGTCAACGGCGGCTCACGATCCGCCACCAACACGCGATGCCGGGACTGGTCGATGACAATCTCACCGAAGGCCAGCGTCTCGGTCTCCGCAACGGGGGTAGCGACCTGATTTGTCCGGCGCGACCGTTTCAGGATCGTGCGCAGACGTAACACCAGCTCTCGCACCGAAAACGGTTTGGTGACGTAGTCGTCTGCCCCGAGTTCGAATCCGACAACGCGATCGATCTCGTCGCCTTTGGCGGTGACCATGATCACCGGGATCTCCCGGGTCGCAGACTCCGATTTCAGCGTGCGGCACACCTCTGTCCCCTGAATATCAGGCAACATCAGGTCCAACAGAATGACATCCGGCAGCTCGGCGCGCGCGAACCGCAGGGCGTCGCGTCCGTTCTGAGCCAGGACGGTGGAAAACCCTGCGTTGCGCAGGTTGAAGTCGACCATGCGGAGCAGATCGACTTCATCATCGACAATCAATACCTTCTCTGCCATTGGTTTTTCTTCCGCGGGAAGCGTAGTCGGCGACCGGAACACTCGTCCAGACGCAACCGCCGCTACCAACGCTCCATGACGGCTGTGTTACGCTCTGCCAACATTGCAGTATCCGCGCACGTGCTCAAGGTTTTCCTTGCTGGCTGGCTTGCAGCCGCATGTGAAGACGCCCCACACTCCGACGCAGCACTTGCGCAGGTCACATCGGAAGCGGTGACGGCACCATCGTCCACGCTACCCGATGCACCGCGATGCACCGCCGCCGAGCTTCTGGTGGACGCCGACTTCTCTGATGAAGGCTCCGCGTGGATCATCGAGTCTGCCTGGATAGAAGGCGAATGGTGGCAGTTCGATGCCCGAATTGAGCGCCACATTCAGGTCGAAAGTGAAGCCGCCGGCTGGCGTACTCCACGTGCCGTCTCCGCATTCATGGTCCTCCCGTTTGATATCGGGGTCCGCAAATCCGGTCGCAGAGCGGTGGATGAGTTCGAGGTCCGTTTCTACACGCCCAGAGGTGCGTCCTCAGCCACTGAAGCGCTCTTCGACGATGTGCCGGTCCCTGGCGAAGCCTGGATCTGCCACATTGAGAGCTCAGCATGGGACTGCGTCGCCGAACACAACGGAAGCCGTCGTGCGTGGCCCGGCTGGCTACCTGTACCCACCGCCTTGCCAGCTGTAGACGATGGCTCGACCCGGGTGCAGGATGAGCTGTCTCTCATTACGGGGGTTCCGCTCGGCATTGGCAGGGCGGCAAGCCGTTCAGCAGAGACCGTCTGGACATACCGGGGGTCTCGCTCCGAGGCGGATGGCTCTCAAAACCACGCACTGATGGGCCAGTTTGAAGGTCGTTCGACCATCGACGTTGCCGGGCAGCGTGAATCGGTGGACGCGGCCGGGCTGGCAAGCATGGAGTGGCGTTCCGGCGAGCCGCTTCCCCATGCCGTCAATGTGTGCTGGTCGGCTCGCGGTAGCGGTTCGCTGTCAGACTTATTGCCACTCGAGACAGACACATGGTGGTCGCGCGTCGAATCGTACCGGCTGGACATTCTGATTCGGCGGGTTCCAATGCCGCGGAACGCCGCAGCCGACCCGGTTCCGGGGCCGCCCGGGCGCTAGGCTCTCAATCTCCCAGCGAGTGAGCGACCAGCTCAACAAACTGTTCCGCAGGCAGGTCCGACGTGAACGCGTATCCGACACCGTCCCGCTGGCCCAGCCCCACCTGATAACCGCTGGAGTTGTCCACGTACACGCGACCCTCACCACCGCTCACTTGCGTCAGGCCCGAGTGCTCCGCCTCGAAGATGAGCACGCTCACCTTGGAACCATCGACGTCATAGAGAAGATAGGCCGCATCCTGGTTTTGCACATTTCCGATGCGCCCACCCAAAAGGATGGCGTGCGCGTCGAAATCAGGCGCCCTGACAGGAAACTCGACCTTCGCCACAAACCAGTCCGACACGCGTGCTTCATCAGGGCCGGTGATCTCGACCGGCATATCGCGTCGGTGCCAACGGACAGCATCGCTGACGATCGGGGTGCGAATGGTGGCCTGACCCGCCACTTCGCCCTGCGATAGGGGCGACCCAGACTCGGACACTACGGTCTCTACAGGACGAAGCCAGCGAATCGTACCCACGGTAGCCAGCGCAGCAGCAGCAGCCAGAGCCGCGCCAGCCGCCGCGATCATTACGCGATGGGGCCCACTCTGCTGCATGGCGCATGCGGGCTGAGCCTCACGAAGACGGGCTTCAAGCCGCGCACGAAACTCAGAGGACAGGCAGGGCGACCCGACAGATGAACGTAGTGAGTCACGCATGCTTCCGCGCGAAAGCACGTACGCCCGGCAGCCGCCACAACCGTCCAGATGCGCGTCGATCTCCGCGCGCTCGACGTGACAAATCTCTCCGTCCACATACAGGTCGAGACTCGCGACGCGGTCTTCGCATGCCTGCGTGTGTCCGAAGCAGATTCGCTCCATGCGGGTATCGTTGTGCGGTCCCACGGTCATCTAGGCGGTCCGGGAACGACGGTAAGCGCTCAGATCGACAGTTCGACTCCGATCCGTCTCAATCTGCTCCTGATACTCGTCTGAAACGGCCTGAATGTAGCCGTTGCGCTTCGCGTACTCGGCCAACTGTGAACGCAGCAGGCGACGCCCGCGGTACAGGCGGCTCATCACCGTACCAATCGGGCAGTCCAGAATGTCCGAGCACTCCTTGTATGAAAAGTCGTACACGTCAGCGTAGAGCACAGCGAGGCGAAAATCGAGCGGCACGCCCTGCAGCGCGGCGCCTACCTCGTCACCAAACAGCCGGTCGACCCGGTCTTCGATCGACTCATCACGGTACTCGTACTCTGACTCCGGGCGAGACTCGATGCGCTCCGCCAGCGGACGCCCCTCGTCGTCATCCGCCAGAAATACCCGCTCCCGCTGCTTCTTGCGGTACCGGTTGATGAAGGTGTTCGTCAGGATTTTGAACAACCACGCCTTGCAGTTCGTGCCTGCCTTGTAGCGCTCAAAATGCACGAACGCCTTCATCAGGGTGTCCTGGACGAGGTCTTCTGCGTCGCGTTGACTGCGTGTCAGACGCATGGCGGCGCCAAAGAGGGCGTCGGCATGCGGCATGGCCTCCCGATGGAAGAGTTCTTCGAGCTCTCTTTTTCGGTCCTGACGTCTAAACATCATGCTGGCACCCGGGTGAGCGGTTCACTGCAGACCAATAGTCAACAACGCGGGAAGTCTATTCCCGTGAGTCGATAATCTGGACACGCTGACCTCTCGCGCAAGCTGACCGCACACGAAGGATCGGGGGCGATGACCGGTTGTCTTATCCCGCCGCGATGCCACAGCTCCCGTATGCACCCGTTGCAGGGCAGCACGCGTAACCAGCCGCTGGCGCATGACTCAGGTCAGCTCCCGGTACGGCAGCTTCAGGTCGTGCGCGACCGCGTAATAGGTAATGTAGCCGTCATGTGCGTTGACACCCAGCCGAAGCGCAGGATCCGACTTGACGGCAGCGTGGAACCCCTTGCCGGCCAGCGCTCGCGCATACCGGAGCGTGACGTTCGTCAACCCGTACGTGCTCGTGCGAGAGACCGCGCCCGGCATATTCGCCACGCCATAGTGCACCACGTCATGCACCATGAAGGTTGGGTTATCGTGGGTCGTCGCGTGCATGGTCTCAATGCAGCCGCCCTGATCGACCGACACGTCGACCAGCACTGCGCCGGGGAGCATTTCCCTGACCAGCGCTTCCGATACCAGGTGGGGCGCACGGGCACCCGGGATCAAAACGGCGCCGACCACCAGATCCGCGTTCACCACAGAGTCGTGAATCGTCTGCGGATTCGAGTAGAGCGTCTGAATCCGGTTGCCGAAGATGTCGTCCAGCTGACGCAGGCGAGCGAGGTTGATGTCGAGGATCGTCACATGGGCGCCCATCCCGATCGCCACCTTCGCCGCCTCGGTACCCACAACACCAGCGCCGAGGATGACGACCCTACCCTGCTGGACACCGGGAATGCCACCCAGCAGAACCCCGCGACCGCCATAGAATTTTTCCAGACACCGCGCGCCCACCTGAATCGACATGCGCCCTGCCACCTCGCTCATTGGCGCCAGCAAAGGGAGGCTGCCATCCGGCAACTGAATCGTCTCGTAGGCGACCGCTGTGACCTGCTTCTCGAGCAGCTGTGCTGCCAGCTCGGGGGCAGCAGCCAGGTGAAAATAGGTATAGATCAGCTGGCCCTGACGCATCCGTGCGTACTCCGGAGCCACCGGCTCCTTCACCTTCATGATCATGTCAGCCGTCGCCCACACCTCATCGGCGGTGGGCAGCAGCGTGCAACCAACGGCAGCGTAACGCTCGTCCGGAATGCCACAGCCCAGCCCGGCGCCGCTCTCCACAAATACCTGATGACCGTCATAAATCAGCTGCGCTGCGCCACCGGGCACCAGCCCAACCCGATACTCGTGGGTCTTGATCTCTTTCGGAACGCCGATCTTCATGAGTTACTCCTGCGGGGTCTGGCCGAGCTCAGCCTGAAAGTTTGGACGCGCGCCTATCAGCATGAACGCTACCATTCAACCGCTTCGCGCTTTCCGTTGTTGCAGGGTGAAAACAATCCCATCCTGTGCGAAATTACTGCTCCCATCCATCAAATTAACCGAACCAGCGGCGTTACGGAACCCTTCCCGGCTGACCCGCTGCGGCCGCGTCCAGAAAGTGAGACGGCAGCGGCGACAGACTGACCAACCCCTGCAGCACCAGGCGCGACGACTCCTCAAAAGTGGCGTCGTCCACGACTCCGGCACGATGAAGGTTCACCAGGATATTCCGCATCTTCACGCGCCGTGCCTCTTCCAGCATGCCTTCCGCATACTGCCTGCCGAATCGATTGGGGTTGGGCAGAATCGCTGCCAGAAAAACACTCTCCCTTAGCGTCAGCCACGGCGCGCCGTGTCCAAAATAGGTCTCAGCTGCGCTGCCAATGCCAACCACGCGCTCACCCCACCCCGCAAGATTCAGATAATACTCGAGAATCTGTTCCTTGGTCAGCTCACGTTCCAGTAACCAGGTGAGCACGATCTCCTGCAGTTTTCGGCCAACGGAGCGGTCATGGGACAGAAACAGGTTCTTCACGACCTGCTGACTGATCGTACTGCCGCCTCGAATCAGCCGACCCGCCTCCAGGTTGGCTCGAATCGCTCCCTCAATTCCTCGCAGATCAAATCCGTTATGGCGCCAGAAAGCGTCGTCTTCGGCGGCCACCACCGCCCGCCAGCTGTGTTCTGCCAGGCTGCTCATTGGCGTCCAGCCCACAGCGCCAGGGCCGATCTCGAATACGCCATCGTCTCGCATGATCGGCCAGCGAAAGTCCGGCTCGTCCAGCCGATGCACAGGCGCGTCATCGGACCAGCGAACCACCCCCAGATCGGCGTCTGGCACCACCGTTACCACCACCCGTGACTCAGCCGGGACCCCCGTGTTCAGCTCTGCCTCGGCGCGCGCCTCGATGGATCCTGTAAACCGAAAATCCAGCAGCGTCTCCGTAAGGGCGTATGGAAGCGAACTCACCAGCGCATTCAGGGACACCGGCAGCAGCCGTGCACCCAGCTCGTAGATGGGACCCGTCTCGGCGTTTCGACGGGCAAACTCGAACTTGACAACCGCATCACCCAGGCTGGCCTGTACCTCGCGAGTTCGCCATTCCCCCGTTCGACCATCGTGTTCCAGCTGCCCCAGAAAGGACACATGCGCGATATCGACGGGTACATCGGCCAGCAACGGAGAGGTAATCCGAAGGCGGGATAACGCCGCAGAGGCCTGCGCACGCCAGACCTGCTCGTCAGACGACCAGTCGGCCTGACCCATGCCCCGAAACTCGCCACCCGAAACCACGCCCGTCGTCCCCGACGACAGCAGCGGCGTGAGCGCGCTCACGTCCATCCCATCACTCGACGCGGCGACCTGCATCCCCGCCTCCGTCCGCTGGGCCCACACTTCCAGCGTCCGACCAGCTGCATCCGTGATCGTCCCGCCAACGGTCAGCTCCCGCTCGCGCCAGTTCCAGTCGGCAGACAGCACCTCCAGACGCACATCGCTCGCGCGCAGCAGGCCTTGCAGACGCAGACGCATATTTCGCGCCACCACCCGATACCCGTCCGGAATCAACGACACCTCAACCGAATCGCTCCAGATGTTCTCCACCTGCCAGCTTTCCAGCCCCGGCAACTGCATCGACAATCGACGTACACTCACCGGCTGTGCGACCACGCGCGGTGGCCACGACGCCGATACCGCGCCCAGTGAAAACGTCGAATCGTCATCGACAGCCAGCTGCCCGCCCAACACCTCGAAGACGTCATTGTCCTCGATCATGCGTAAATTCAGCGTGGGAGCGCTCCCAGCCTGAAGCTCCCCATGCAGGATCGACTCGCCAAGCCCATCTACGTCAACGCGACCATCCACCACGACGCCGTCGCCCTGTCGCCGGGTCAGCAGGGTCCGTACTCGCGCAGACATGCCACCCAGACGCCCCGTCCCGGCACAACGAAACTGACCGTCCGTCAACGCGATCTGCTCGCCGGGCAGCAGGCTCGCCGGTGCCAGCGGTTGGGCTCTGGGCCCAGCGCCGGTCGCCACGTTGTCATGGCGAAGCCCCTCGATCCCCGTATCATCGCACGAAACCGTCACGTCTGCGCCCGAGATGACGATCTCCCCAACTCCCAGGCCGCCCTGTAACCGGTCACGAATCGACGGACTGACCACGACACGTTCCAGAGAGACATCGGTCGCAGCATCAGGCTGAATCACTCTGACCTGCCGCAAGTCGACCGCAAAAAATCCGACCCGCTTCACGTCAGCCAGCGTCAGCTCAAGCCCGCGCGAGCGGGCCTCTGCGACCAGAAGTGGCGCTATCACCGAACGACTGCGAGCCACCCAGGACACCACCAGAGGCAGGATGATCACCACTGCGATCACCCGCAACGCGCCTCGCACTCTGGCGTTGTTGTGGCTGGTTGTCTTTTCGGTCCGCTCGTGCATGCTGTCGACCGGCAGGGCCTTTCGGAATGGCCCTCGGAGGTATCACCGGTGCGAAATACGGTCAAAGATTCGACGGAACAGAGCCTTGCAGGGCGGCGTAACGCTTTCTGGATGCTCGGCGTTCTGAGCGTTTGTGTTACGCTTGGGCTCGGTTGCTCGTCCACCCGGATGCTGGAGCGTCATCGGGCGCAGAGTGACGACCCCTTTGCTCGCATCACCGACGACAGCCCTGTCCACGCATGGGAGTTCGGCTCGTGCAATGCTGATTCGGACTGTGTTCCACAGGGTTGCCACTCGGCGGTCTGCAGTCCCGACGTCGCCGACATGCAGTGCATTCAGGGCAGCATTCTGGGTGCCTGCCTGTCTCAGGTTGCCAGCGTACAATGTGGCTGCGAGGACGGCATGTGCCGATGGACCCGTAGCCCGGAAGTCATGCAGTGCGTCGCTGCAGCCGAGGGTCGCCCCACGACGACACCGGTGATGGGTACACCGCGGGGAACGGTGTATCCGGCCCGGCAGCGGGACTAGCTCAAACGCCAGTCGCCGAATTGGTGATGGTCGTTGTTCAGACTTCATTGCTGAACATTCAACCGCCCTGCAAAAGCCCTTCTGACGTTGCACGTCGGTACCACGAAGTGTCGAGCCCTCATGGCTCAGCTGGCGCGCGACAGTCTCAGCTTCTCACGGGCATCCACGATCACGGCGCCGCAAACGTCGCCCCAGACGTTGACGGTGGTGCGCAACATGTCGAGCACCCGGTCCACCGTGAGCAACAGCGCGATGCCTTCCAGCGGCAGACCGGCAGCGTTGAGTACAATAATAAGCGTCACGAGACCCGCACTGGGGATGCCCGCGGCACCGACGGCAGCCAGAATGGAGGTGAGCACCACGATCACCTGCTGGCCCAGCGACAGTTCGATGCCATAGGCCTGCGCAATGAAGATCGCAGCCACCGCCTCGTAGAGGGCGGTCCCATTCATGTTGACGGTGGCACCGAGCGGCAACACGAAGTTGGTAATGTGCGCCGACACACCAATTCGATGTTCCGTACAGTCACGCGTGAGCGGCAGGGTTGCCGATGAGCTGGCGGTCGAGAAGGCAGTGAGCAAAGCAGGTGAAGCACCCGCGATGACGCGCAACGGGTTGGTACGCCCGAGCACCAGCACGAGCAGGGGCAATAAAAGCAGCCCATGAATGAGCAGGGCACCGGTAACCGTCAGTGCGTAGGTGCCGACGCTGTACAGAGCGTCCAGGCCGGTCGAATGCACAACCTTGACCACGAGTCCAAAGATGCCCAGCGGGGCAAGACGCATAACCCACGCGGTCACACGGTTCATGACCACGGTCAGTGATTCCAGGAGTCGACGTAAGGGTTCGCCTGCTGCACCGCTGTACGTCACTCCAAGCGCCAGGACGATGGCAAAGAAGATAACCCCCGGCAGGTCGAACCGCGCCGCCATGGAGGCGACCGGGTTATCGGGCACGATGGTCAGAAAGATGTCCGACACAGCGGGAGGCTGCACCCCATCGGGCACGCAGGCGCCGTCCTGACAGGCAAAGCGGGTGGGACAGTCATCGGTTGTCGAACAGGACGGGGCAGCTACGTTGGCGCCCGGCTGTGTGAGCAGCACGGCCCCAAGACCCACCGAGGCAGCGAGGGCCGTGGTACCCAGAAAGAACGCGACGGTCCAGAGTCCGAGCCTTCCCAGATGCCTTGGTTCGAGGCCGAGTATGGCCATGGCGACCGAGCCGAACACCAGCGGTACGATCACCATCTTCAGCAGTCTCAGGAACAGTCTGCCGACGATGTCGCAGCTGCCGAGGGTCAATTCCCTGATCGTCTGAAGCCAGGCAGCCGATTCATCGCCGATGAGCCGCAGCAGGATGCCGAAGCAGACAGCCGCCAGCAGCGCTCCAAGGATGTAGCGGTGGCTACCCTCGCTCGGCGTGACGGAGTCCGATGAGGTCATCGGCTCAGGACTCGACCTTGACACCGAGCTCACGCAACCGGGCGAGCAGTTTCGCGGTACACCCGGGGATCACGTGGAACGAGCGAGGTCCGAGGCGGGCGGCGATAAACTCGTTGAGCGGCTGGATACGGGCGATTCGGTCGCCGTCATCGGCCGAGCCAACGACCAGCACCTCCATGGTCTCCACTTTCGCTTTGGCGGGGTCGTCGAGGAGCTGCTTCAGTTGCAGCTCGCGTTCGGCCGTAAGTCCACCCACAACGCCCTCTCGCAGCAGCTGGACGAGTCGCGCGAAGCCGGCTTCGATGCCGAAAGCCGCCTTGATTTTGGGCGGGTGGATGCGAAATACGTCGTCGTCGTCGGCTTCGCAGAACCTTCCAAGGCGTGCGAGCAAACGGAAATCGGTACCACCGAGGGGCGCGTGCAGGTTCTTGTCGTCAATCCAGTGGAGCGAGGGCACGATGGGACCGTTGTAATCGATGACGCGCGGCTTGTGTGCCATCAGGGCGCGATCGATGGGCTCCTTATGCCCCGCAACAACGAAGGTATGGGTAAAATCGATGATCTCGAGGTCGGAATCGCGGTCGATCGCGAACTGCACACCTGACTGAACCACTTCGGGATCAGATTTACCCGTGGCGGCGATGATGTCACCGGACAGGAAGACCGTGACACGTCGGTGAAGTCGTTCCCAGTCCTGAAGCGCAAAGGTGACCGGTCCGGGCACCTGTCTGGCAGCCGAAGTGGTGAGAATCGAGGTGATAGAATCGGCCGTGTAACCGCGCGCATAGCCCCACTGAACGGACTCGCCCACGAGACGGTAGCGAACGACTCGCTCGCTGGTGTGAGCCGACTCCGCGAAGCGGGAAAGGTCGTACAGCAACCGAAGCGGAGCCTGATCCAGAAAGCAGGTGATCTCGAAGCTGGGTTCGACCATCAGTGCGCCCGTGCCATCGGGTTCGACGGGGGGTTCCCCGACGCCGAGCATGGTACGCCCGACGGGAGTAAGGCGAGCACGTGCGGTGCCGTCTGAACCTCGCCCGAGGTCCACAGCGCCCACATGGACGAGCGTCTGTGTGATGACGGCTCTGACGAAGGAGGCGATGCCAATCTCGTCCCCTGCGCTAGGCAGCACCGTGGCGAGGTACTGGTGTTCAAGCGAGCCGATGGTCGCGACGGTGTCCACGATATTGAACCAGTCGTGCGGCTGGAGGCGTCGCAGCGCAGAGAGCACCGAGCCGCGCGCACCCGCCAGATTGGCACCAGGTCCGCCTTCGACGAGAAACCCTCCGTCGCCCTGTCCGGTGGTGGGCGGCTCGCCCGTGGCCTTCCAGACCGCGGCGTGCACTTCGCTCCATGCGCGCTGCGTCTCGAGTGCTCGCAGCAGGAGGGGGATACGCTCTGCCAGCGACTTGCGGAAGAAGTCGAAGCCGGCGTTGCGAGCGCGCAGGGTGTCGTCGCGTCGTTCGACACACCCCAGCGCCTCACCGATCGAGAGGATAAAGACGAGGAGGTCCCATCCCTCCATGGAGTTCGGGTCAATGACGTGCTCGGAACCACCGCCGTGGCGGTCGATGATGAGCGGCGCCATGGCCTTGAGGTCGCTGCGGTGCGGTGAGCCGTCGCGATTGAGCCGAATTTTGTGGGCTTCGGTGAATCGCGCGGCCGCGAGGAGATTGTACTCCAGCACGAGGGTGCGAACGGTGACCTCGAGGACAGTTTCGTCTTCGAATTGTTCAACGACTTCGCGGGCTTTGGGTGCTTCTCCGGCGAGCCCCTCGAACCCGGGGCTCACCTGCAGCCACTGCTGAAGGAGTCCCTGCTCAAGCGCCGTCTCAAGCGACAGCGGTTCGCGGGCACCCACGTTTCCGACAATGACCACTCCAGCCTCGATGAGTGGCGTAATGCGTTGTTCAAACTCGGCATATCCGTGAAGGAACCAGCGCCGCTTCAGGCGTTCGCCACGCAGCCGGCGTTCAAACTGCCCCATGAAGGCGAGTAGCTCTCTGGACGTCACGGGCATGGCGTCGACGAGGGTACGCCGACGGGTTTTGTCCCCCATGAGCTCGGTCAACGCAGCGTACGCATCGGGGCCTGTCGCACCAGCCCCTTGCGCGATGCGCGCCATTGTTGCCTGACCATACACCTGCAGCAGGACTTCAGCGGGATTGCTCATGTGGCGTCCTCCACGGCTTCATCCTGCTCGTCGATCACAGGCTCAGAGGTGTCCAGCAGCGCGTTCTCGTCGCCAACAAGACGAGGGAACTGCCCGTGCTGATTCAGACAGGAAAGAACCGCCCTGACCTGCGATGCAGGCAGCACGAGGTGACGATCGCCGACGCATACCAGATCAATCTCCAGACCTGCGAGGCGTGCTAGCGTCTCCTTCAGTGTGCCAGACACGTCACATGCGATGACTGCCAATTGGCGATGGATGACGGCACCCGATTTCGAACTGCTCACTCAGCCTCCGATTCCGACCGCGCGGCTCAGATAGTGTGAACGTCTGCGCCGCGGATAGAGGCGGGCACCGAATCATCGGGCCCTGTCCTGCAGGGTCTCCTGCGCTGGCACGTTCCGCGCAGAGGATAGCGTTTTCAGGGCCGGCAGGTCAACCCGCGCGTTCGATCCAGCACGAAACAGAGGGCCCGGGCCGCTTCAGTTGCGCTTGCGACGGTTGTGATCCAGTTCGACCTTCCGAATCCGGATGGACTTTGGCGTCACCTCAACCAGCTCGTCTTCCTCGATCCACTCCAAAGCCGATTCCAGCGTGTGAATTCTCGGCGGTGTCAGGATCAGCTTCTCATCGGCACCTGCCGAGCGCATGTTCGTGAGCGCCTTCTTCTTGCAGGGATTGACCACCAGTTCGTTCTCGCGCGCATGAATGCCCAGCACCTGACCTGCGTAGACCTCTTCGCTGGGATGCATGAACATCTGGCCGCGCTCCTGCAGCGCGAACAGCGAGTAGGCCGTGGTCACACCCGGCTCCAGCACCACCATGGCGCCGTTCTGTCGCGAGGAGATCTCGCCCTTGAAGTCGCCGTAGTGGTCAAACACGCTGTACAGCACGCCGGTGCCGCGCGTGTCGGTCAGGAACTCGGAGCGAAAGCCAATCAGTCCGCGCGACGGAACCAGATACTCAATCCGGGTCATGCCCTCACCCGAGGGCTCCATGGCCTGCATTTCACCCTTCCGCTGATTTAGCTTGTTGATGACGGTGCCGGCGAAGTCGTCTCCACATTCGACGGTCACCTGCTCGATCGGCTCCAGCTTCTCGCCCCTCTCACCGGTCCGAAAGATGACAACCGGCTTGCTCACCGCCAGCTCGAAACCTTCGCGACGCATGTTCTCAATCAGAATCGCCAGGTGCAGCTCACCGCGACCCGACACCTCGAACACGTCCGAGTTGGACTCAAAGTTGACCCGCAGCGAAACGTCCTTCTCGAGCTCCTTCAGCAACCGATCGCGGATCTGACGCGACGTGACGAATTTGCCCTCACGACCTGCAAATGGTGAACCGTTGACAAGAAACCGCATGGAGATCGTCGGCTCGTCGATCTCAATCGCCGGCAAACGACGGGGAGAGTCAGGAGCGTTGATGGTATCGCCGGGCAAAATCTCCGGCACACCGGCGATCATGATGATCTCGCCCGCCTGCGCCTCGGTCGTCTCCACACGCTCCAGGCCGCGGAAGCGATAGATTTTCGAAATGCGCTCAAACGTATCCGCTCCCGTGATTCGATTGACCAGCACGCGATCGCCGAGCTTCACCCGCCCTTCATAGATGCGCCCAATCGCCAGACGACCGACAAACGCGTCGTAGGAGAGGGTGGCTGCCTGCATACAGAACGGACCGTCCAGCTTTGCCACGGGCGGCGCCACGTGTCGGATGACCGTCTCGAACAGCGGCACCATGTTCACCGGCGCATCACTCGGATCATAGACCGCAAATCCCTTCTTGGCGGATGCGTAGACGACCGGAAAGTCCAGCTGCTCGCTGTTGGCGTTCAGGGCGACAAACAGATCGAACACCATGTTCAGAACGGCGTCGGGGCGCGCCTGGTCACGGTCGATCTTGTTGATCACTACAATCGGCTTCAGACCGAGCGTGAGGCTCTTGCGAAGCACGAACCGCGTCTGCGGCATCGGCCCCTCCACCGAGTCCACCAGCAGCACGACCGAGTCCACCATGCCCAGCACGCGCTCCACTTCGCCACCGAAGTCCGCGTGACCGGGAGTGTCCACGATGTTGATGGTGTAGTCGTCACCGGACTGCGCCTTGTACGACACCGTCGTGCACTTGGAGAGGATCGTAATGCCGCGCTCGCGCTCGATATCGTTCGAGTCCATAGCACGTTCCTGCATTTCCTTGTGCTCGGCGATGGTGCCGGACTGGCGCAGGAGCTGGTCAACCATGGTGGTCTTGCCGTGGTCAACGTGAGCGATGATGGCGATGTTCCGAACAAAAAGAGGGTTCATAGGGGCGCGGCCGGAGTAAACGAGAAAAGCGTTGAATCGTTAGGGAGGCTCGGGCGCGGCTCACTAGAGGGTCACGGCGGACCGCGCAAGACAGAACGCCCAGTCCGTTTTAAATTGCACAGGCTGCCACCAGACGGTCACCCGGAAAACCACCCACGCTTCACCGTTGTTGCCCCTTCGGCTCAACGCGGCTAGGGGGAGGGGCAACTTCTCCAGGACAGTCGTTTGCGATCAGGCGCAATATGAAAGTCAAATGCCCGAACTGTAGTTCGGTAGGACGTGTTCCTGCCGAGAGGATCCCTGCGTCCGGCGCTAACATTCGTTGCCCGTCTTGCGCATTCGTCTTCTTTGTCGGGGGCCCTGACAGCGTCAACGTGCTGGATGGGTCCGATCCGGGACGGTCCGGCATCCCGAGCATGTCGCAAACGCAGTCCCTCCCGCTGCCTGACCCGACCCAGTTTCGGCGTACCGTGGCGTCCGCTGATCACGCCGTTGTGCAGCAGGCGTCCGACCGAAGCGCGTCGAGCTCACCACCGGATGGCGAAACCAGCACCCTGCCGCTCCAGCCGGACACCTCCGGGTTCGGCGGACACTCGCGCGCCGAAGGCGCCGCCCAGCCTGCAGATTCCGCAAGGCAGGGCGGGAGTGTTCCCGAGCCACGGGCGTCAAGCGATATCGGTGAGTCCTCTGGCATGGGCTCTGAGCTGAACCTCGACGAGCTTTTGTCCGACCGTGATCCCAGCTCGCCATCCAACCCTCCGCCAGCGGAAAACTCGCCTGCTGCACCACATGGGGAGCAACTGCCCACCGAGGGCGCGGCCACTCTGCCTCCGTCCACCGCCAACGCAGGATATCAGAGCGCCGTGCGCTCGGCTCTCAGCGGACTTGTCCCCCCGGCTGCCTCGTCGGCTGCGCCAAACGCAGCGGCGGCGCGAACCGAAGTCGCGGAAGCACCCACCCCCCGTGCCGCCGGAAAAGACGCATACAAAGTCCGTGCCCAGAGCGGCATCGTCTACGATTTTCATGACTTTCTCGCTGTTCGAAAGTGGCTGGGCACGCGGGCGACATTCGACGATCTGGAGGTATCCGCGGACGCCGGCGGAACGTACGTCCCCGTTACTGAGCATCCTGAACTTCAGGACGTAAAACCGACCGGCATGCGCCCCCGCACCGGCTCTTTGCCTGCAGTTCCCGATGTCCGCCCTGCACCATCGACATCCCCGGCTCCAACGCCGCGGAACGCCGCCACCGGGTCGGTCGACGCCGTCCCGTCTCCGCGGGCTGTCACAGGCTCTTCCCCGGTGGTCCCCGACGACGCGTCAGGTGCAGGTCGCAACGCGCGGCCGTCGCGCACCACCTCCACGGCAGGCAAAGAAAAGGGAGACGCGAAGAAGATCGGTACGATTCCACGGTCGAGGGCCATCGCCTACATCTTGCTAATGTCATCCGCCATTCTGGCCGCCGTCGTGTACTTCATGCCAGCGCCCGACCCCATCCCGAATACGCCGGCCGGTCAACACCTGCGATGGATCATGGGGGTGATCAACAACGGCTCGTCACGCCTGACCATGGATGACGTCGCTGGCCACCTCACCGCGGACGCGTTTCAACAGGCAGGCTCGGCGATCCGTGAACGCCTGATTGCCATGGATAGCTGGAAGAACGAGTTCACCATCCTGAACATCCATGAGCCGACACCGCAGACCTATGTCGTGGTCGAATTGACCACTGAGACTGGCAATCTGGGCTATGTCGCCATTGGCACGGAACCCTCAGCCCCTTACAAAGTGAACCTCTTTCTCGCCGGAAGTGGTAACCCACCGGCCAATCTGCTGCGCCCGCCACAATAGCGTCACCCTTGCGCCATAATGCTCGCTCGCCCATTTTCGGGCTGTCTCTGGCTAACAATTTCGCTAGTGTGCGGATTCTAATCATCCATGAACACAGTGCGTCGCATCCATTCAGGGCGGCGCCTGAACAGATCTTCTACCTGCCCATCGGAAGGCACCACCATGCTCCACGCGAACTACGCACGACTGCTCTCCTGTGCTGCCCTTTGCGCTCTCTTCACCGCCTGCGGTGATGATGGTACGGCTCCTGTGGATTCCACCTGCGAGCCAGGCGAGGTCTGCACCTGTGCCTCCAATGACGACTGTCCAACCGGACAGGTCTGTCTCCTCGCGCAGGGCGTTTGTATCCCGGGCTCCACCGGAGATGTCGACGGCGGCGATGGGTCCGATGAAGAGGTCTCTGATGCGGGCAGCGACGCGGATACGTCCACGCCACCAGACGCAAGCGATACCGGCGTGGACGCTGAAACCTCCACGCCCGACGCCGATGTGGTAAACGACACCACCGACGCGCAGACCGACCCGGATGTGGCACCGGACGTCGCACCGGATGTCGAAACGGACACCATCGACGCCGATACATCCGGCGACACGGGCCCCGTGCTGCCGGCAGACGACTACAACCCCTGGGTCGTCTATCTGACGGAGATCTCAGCGGTTGAACCACGAATCGACCTCGTACTCGCGGATGGCTCTGAGCGGCGACGCCTGAACTTCAACACCGACGCCCTGATCGAGTCGCCATCGTGGTCGTCCGACGGCACTCGGCTGGCATGGGCTGGCGCTGGCGGCTCCGAGCTCTTCGTCTCGGTTCGCGTCCTCGACGTCGCTACCGGCGATATCGACAGCTACAACGGTTCCCCGGCGATCGCGCTCATCGACGGACTGACCTGGTCGCCCGACGGTGACCGAATTGCCGTCACGGGCCGCCCCCTGGGAGGAGACGCTTCTACACTGTGGGTGCTCGACATCAGCGCTGGAACCTTTGAAGAGATCGTCGACGACAAGCGCGCCAACTTCCCCGTGTGGTCACCTGCTGGCGATGTCATCTTCTTCTCGGGCACCGATGGCCTTACATCTGATGTCTTTGAGATCTGGGCTGCTTCTCCCGACGGCCGCACGGTGACCGCCGTGACGTCCGGCTCTGACATCATCGGCAGCTTTGATGTCGCCTGGGATGCCAACCGCTTTGCATTCTCGCGTACCTCGGGCGATGAAACCATCTACCTGTGGGACCGCTCACGTGACCGATATACCTCGATCGGCCAGTCGCAGGACGGTGACCCCGACTTCTTCGGTCATGGCAACGCGCTCGCCATTGGACGAATCGCTTCCTCTGGTTCGCCCGATATCGTGTCCATCGCGACCGACGGCGCCCTGCTCGAAACGCTGACCAATGACCCACCCGCCAGCGCACAGCCGAACGTTTCGCCGATTGACGCGTCGGAGATCGATGTTTCCGGTATCTCCGCTGTAACGACGCCCTGAGACGGCTGCGGCTGCACCGAAGCCCACCACAACGGTAGCTTATCAGTACAGGCAGGCATGAGCGCAGTACATCTCGGATTTCACATCACGAACCGCTGCCAGCTCAACTGTGACCATTGCCTGCGTGACCCCGAAAAAAACGCCGTCGAACTAGAACCCGAGCTGATCGCCCGGGTCGTCGATGAGGTCCGAAAGTCAGTTCGACTGCAGGACGTCATTTTCACCGGTGGTGAACCCACCCTGCACGCCCGATTCGGTGACGTCGTGGACGCGGTCGCCAGACGCGCCATCCCCTGGCAGATCGTCTCGAACGGCGCCACCATGCCCAGACTCATGGCTACGCTCGCTGCCGAGCCCACCTGGATGGCGTCCTTTCTCGGGGCTGCATTGAGCCTTGATGGTGCCGATGAAGCCGTCCATGACGCGATTCGAGGACCCGGTAGCTTTCAGCAGGTGCTTCAGGCGGCGGCGCTCCTTCGGGCTATGGGCAAACGCGTGCGAATCACCACCACCGTCAACCGACGCAACCAGCACCAGCTTCAGGAATTCTGCCTGCTGGCTGCCAGACTTGGCGCCGAGTCCATCCTCTTCTCTGTCCTGTATCCGACCGGCACGCTGCTCGACCGCACGCTCTCCATGACCCCGGACGAGTGGCGAAAAGCAAGGGAGCAGATCGACTCCATGCGTCGGATCGTGAACGTGGGGATACGACTGGGTGTTGGTTGGCCTACCGGTTCTGCCTGGGAAGTCTGCGCGCCATGGAAGTTTGAGGAGCTCCACGTTGATATTTATGGGCGCCTTAACCTGTGCTGCGTTCACTCCGGAATCCCATGGGAGGGCAACACCGCAATGCCTCCCGATGTAGCCGGCGATCTCAGGCGCGAGACATTTCTTGAAGCCTGGCCTCGGCTGGTCACCATCATTCAGGACCTCATGCAGCGACGAATCGCGGCCATCGCATCCGGCACACTGAATGAACAGGACATGCAGGGGTGCAACTGGTGCCTGAAATCACTCGGACGGCCCCACTGGACAGCAGACGGTGTTGGAGGACCTGTGGCGCGCCGCGAGCGCTGGACCGGTGCGTGGACTCCCGGATATAAAGAGTCACACCTCGAAGCCGGTCTGGGAACTCCCTCCGAGACCAAGGCCGATTCAGATACGACGAACTGAGTCCGACCGACCCCGATGGCCATCGCTCATGGATTCGACGCTTCAGCTCCGGGACCTGCGTTTGCTCACCCGGACGCTGATTCTGCGTTCCAGTCTACTGTTCCGACGGCTTGATGATCCGCGCATCCCGGTCGATGCCGCTCTCATGCACTGGCTTCCCGCCATCGACGATACGATGGAAACCGGCTCGCAGATTGAGACGCTGGCTGATATTGAGCGTATCACCACCCTGGTGTGTAACCGCTGGCGCCTTACCCGAACGACATGCCTTCCACGAGCGCTGATTCGCGCCCGACTTCTTCGTGAACGTGGCATTGATGCCCGCGTCCATGTCGGGGTGAATCAGACCAGTGAGTTCCGCGCACATGCGTGGATCACGGTAGACGCACAACCGTTGATGGAGACCGGTGTGCTGGATTATACCGAGATCATGCAACTCCCTCCAACCGGGCCTTCCCGATGACCGTGTATCGACCTGAGCCGCGCTCCCTGATGACCCCGATGCCTGATGGAAGCGCGGTGTTGCTTCATCTGGATACGCATGCGTACTTTTCACTGAACACGACAGGGCGCGCGGTATGGGACCGTCTTGCCAGCGACACTGGCGCTACGCTGGATGAGCTGGTCTCCATGCTGACCGCGCGGTTTTCAGTCGATGACGCGACTGCCCGCGCCGACGTCGCAGACCTGCTGGCCGAGCTGCAGCAACAGTCGTTGGTTGTAAGCGCTCCCTAACCTGGCGGGGTGGGACGGACCCATGTTCACATCGGCACTCTACTACAGCGGTTGTGGTGAGATGAGCCGTAACAAGTCGGTCACATCACCCAACGAATTCTCCTGCAACGACACTCGGAATCCTCGCGCCCTGCACGTCAGGTTTTGCAGGGCTACACGATGTTCGATCGTGCATGGCATTCCCGGTACCGCACCCCAGGCACTTGCCCGAAGCAGCACCAGAAAAATCTCGCTCTGTTCGAGTGGCTGAGCGCAAAATGATCTCCCTCTCGGCTCAAGCGCGACCAGCGTGACGGGGGCTGCTGCCTCGCGCTGAGTAGCGGGTGTCGATGCGCTCACGCGTACGCTGGACTTCTGACGAAATCGCGGCTCCTTCGACACCAGCGACTGTAGCTCTGGAAAGCCGCTCAGGGTGTCGTCGGTGAGGTGAAAATCGCGGGCCAGGCCATAGAGGCCACTCCCCCCCGCTCCGGCGGGCCCCACAAACGCCATGTCGTCGGTGAACCAGCGTGCGCCATGCTGCAACATGGCCAACAGGGTCGTGGACTTACCAGCTCCGGACTCGCCCACGATCAGGACAGTCCCCTGCCCGGGCAGACTGAGTAGCGCGCCATGGATATAGTAGTAGCCGCGACACCAAAGCAAAAGACACAACAGAACAGGCACATACGTGCGTACAAAGGCGACACCCACATGCCACTCTGACGCAAATGAACACCTGACGTGGCTGCCGTCCAGAGCCAGCTCGACGCGAACATGCCCATCATAGACGAACACCGTGCCGCCATCAGCGCTCAGGCTGACCCTCACCTCATCATGAAAAAAGAGGGGGGTCGCGCCTTCGGCTGCGGGATTGCCCGGCGCTCGCCCAACACGCTGACAGTGCATGACGATGGGGTTCGCCGCATCATCCAGGGCCAGTCCCTGATGTCCCGGGGTGGGTTGAACCTCACATCCCAGACGTTCAACAGCGCTGACGAGTGCCGCGGCAGGCTCGGCATCACCAGCGATCAGCACGAACACCTCCGGTAAGAATCTGATTCGTGTTGTGGTCATGGAGAACCTCCCGGCCCGCGTGACTTCGCATCCATGAGCAACGCCTTCCAGCGGCGCCCATGCCGCAACGTCTTTTGCCATGGGCTGTTGGCCGCGCCCCACTCCTGCTCCATGAAAGCCTCATGGGGCAAGAGCTTTCGAAGCAGGAAGGCAGGGCGATGCTTCAGGTCACGGCGAATGCGTTCGTTCTGCTCGAATACAAACATGATACGGTCACGGACAGCCACACCCGTGCCCTCAGGCAAGGCCAGTCGCTGAGCCAGCCAGCGCTCGGGCCCGGGCGGCGCAGACAACGCGCGAACCAGCCACAGACTAAACCGCACATCCGGGCTCATCGGGCCTTCAACGGGTGATGTGCTCAGGATCGCCTTCACATCCACGCAATGCCGGGCGACCATGGGCACTTGCGCGTAGTGGTGCCGGAAGACATGACGAGACAGAATCTCGAGTTGATGCCGAGGGCTGGGTACACGAACGCCGATGCCTGACTCGACGGCGTGCGCCCAGAGTTCCTGCCATCGGAGGTCGGACTCTGGTGGGCGTGAGTGAAGCTCGACCGGGGTACCCCGTGGGAGACGACGGGGATAGACGTGGTGCATATCCGACACATACCCGAGCTCGGCGGGTGAACCATCAACGAGCAGAGCGCCCGTGGGATGAACCAATGGCAGGTTTCGCCCCTGCAGCAGCTGTTCAGCGGCGTGCACCATTTCAGGCTCGACCAGAAGGTCTATGTCTTCTGTGTGGCGCCAGCCGGGGGCATCCGGCGTCATGGCGAGCAGGGCCGCCCCCTTGATGGGGATCGAGCGAATGCCCGCCTGTGCGAGCCAGCCGACGACATCGCGCAGGTCATGCAGCAAGAGGGTTCCACGGATCAGATCCAGCTCTGCGGCAGCGGCAGCCGGGAGCCTGAGCGCATCGGGAACGTCGGAAGCCGACAACCTGGTTAGGCACCAGGGCAGAAGTGCATAGCGCGACGCCACGTCACAAACGTCTGAAAAGACGAAGTTTTCAGCAAAACGGGGGCAGGTTCCCCCTGCCACGAGGTCGCGTAACAGTGCCACAACGCGTCGTTCGTCCTTCATTTTCAATTCCGAACATCCGGGGTGACAATTCTTGTCTTTGCTCTGACAAATAGTGGCAAAGAACATCGTGATCCTTTACCAACGACACAGAACGCGACATGGTATGGACGTGTGCGTGATGAGTATCACGCTACGCGAATGGAATCACGCTGCATCGGGTCGACGTCGCAGCGTGAGTCTTACTAAATGGCATGAAACTCGCATGGTGCGCCCAAGCTGCATCATCACTTTGCCCCGCGATTGAACATGGAAACACCTGCGATCCAGCCTACCGGCACCCCTCCTGCCTCTACCCCCGAAACAACCGAGCCGAACCGGGAGCGTTACGTGCGGCCCACCGTGGTTCGGCGCGATGTGTTCAGCCGGTCGACCCTCTTCTCGGGGTCGGCTACTATAATTGCGCCCTGATTCCGATCGGGCTCCTTGGTTCGATTTGTTGCTCTGCCGTGTAGTGGCACGATTGTGTATCAGGCACTGCACGGGCATTTCTCGCGTTCAGGATTGACGTGTCACGTGTACTGTTTTTGGCGTTAGGTACGCTTCTTCTGTCTGCGTGCGCCGATGACTCCGTCGAATGGCAGGTTACCGTGGTCGTGAGCGATACCTCGCTCACGAGCGGTAGCGCGCAGACGACCGAGATTCTGGTGTCGGTGCTGGATCAGGACCGTAATCCGCCACCGCAGGGGACGGTAGTTCGAGTGCAGTGCATCAACCTCACGGCCGGCGATCTCGTCGGACTTCTGGGAACGACGCAACCTGGCATCGGACAGGAGACCACCGACACCGTCGGTATCGCCCGATTCGAGTTCAACTGCGGACAAGATGCCGCTCTGGACACGCAGGTCGTTTGTCGCGCCTCCTACGAAGGCGTCACGACCAACGGCAGCCCGATTACCTGCTCTCCGGCACCCTGAAGGGCTCGCGCTCCCTTCACGTGTGACGACCCAGTCGCGCCAGAGCGGAAAGCATGGCCGACATCGTCGTCAGCTCTGCCAACGCGGATTTGGCTCCGCCCAGTACACCTTCATCGGCGCCACCGGTGTGACCGAAAAGTCCAGTAATGTGCCGCGCAACAGGCACGTGGGGGCGAAGAGCCTGTTCGAGAAGCTCAGATTGCATCACCGGGATCACGTCGTCGTCGGCGCCGTGTATGATGGTGACCGGAGCACGCAGCTGACTGAACACCGGGCGTGGGTCCATCCAGGTCAGGTCCCGTCGCCGAACCACCTCCATGCAGGGCTCCTCGGAGCCGGGCACGAGACCACAGCCCATGAGAAATACCTGACGATCCACCACCTCCAGCTCATCGGCAACCGCCTGAGCCACCTGACGATGCCCGTCACCGCGACGCAGCTGCGGACGACCCCACGTGCGGCGCGCGTACAGCAACCACGCCCGCTCCAGCTGTTCACGACGCTGAATCGAAAGGGGCAGATCATGAAGAAGCGTCAGGTACACCACACAGTGGTTCAGGGGATCGCGCTCCGTAAGCACGGCGCCCTGAACGCGCCCCGTCAGTGCAAACTCAATGGCGATGGCGGGATCGGCAAACCCACCGAAAGCGACAACGCCGCTGCATGCGTCTCCCCACGCCGCGGCGGTCCGCAGCGCCGGTAGCGATCCAAACGAGATACTAAATATGCCCGGCCGAATCCCTGCCCGAACGTCGGGTTCTTCCAGCAGCGCACCAAATGCCGCGCTCGCCTCATCGACCACCCCGGGCCCCACACGCAAGCGCATGAACTCGCCAAAGAAAGGCGCCATAACCAGCACGCCCGAGCTGGCGATGACCCGACATAGACGGTCGAGCCGCACGTCCGCCGGGCCATCGTAGTGAACCCCGCTGCACACGAGTACGGCGCGCTCGATCCTGCCCTGCGGGCGATACACCCACGTCTTCACCGGGGAAGAACCCGCGCGCTCAACCAGGCGTGCCACACGTGTGACATTGCCTGGGCGCGCGGTCTCGTTCGCCCAAGGCCCCAGCCAGCGCCCCAGCGTCAACAGCGCACGAACATCACGCACGCTCACCTCCGGATCTCAACGCAGCGGCTTCCGCATACGGAACTCAATCTGCTCAAAGCCGCCTACGTAGTAACACCAGAGGCGCGAGCAATAGAGCGGCTGCGCGTTGGCAGCGGCATCGAACACTTTCCCTACCAGGTTTCCGGCGTGGTAGGCGAGTGGGCTGAGCACAGACTTCTTCAGGTAAGGCTGCGCAAACCACGTCATCACCACCTTTTCGGTTTCGAACTCGACGCCCGTGTACCCGCCCATAAAGTCGGGCTGGAAATAGTAAGGGAACGTCGCATCAAAGCCGCGCATGTGCTCCGGGTGCGTGAAGCCGCGTGAGAAATGGGGCACCCGAATCACCACACGACCACCAGGGACCAGAATGCGGTGAACCTCACGCATAATGCCGAACACATCGGGCAAATGCTCCAGCACGTGGTCCATCTCGATCAACTCGACGCTATCGTCCTCGAACGGATAGGGCAGATTGGCCAGATTATGGACGCGATCGACACCGGGTGTGGCCACCCAGTCAACGTTGATGAACCCTTCCTTGGGAAAGCGGCCACATCCCAGATTTAACTTCAGCGGTTCCGTTGCCTTGTTCACACCAACTCCTTCGGCCCGTGGCCCATGCAGACTGCCGTTGGCGTCTACCACCGGCGCCGAGGCGCTTCAACAGGACTGGGTGCCATTTTTGTGCTCCCGGTGGGATTTAACCACCATCTGACATCGGAATCCACCGAGGCGACCGTGTCTGCGACATCCATGACCACGGATTTCCTTGCGTTTGTTGCGTCACTTGCCCGCTGCACTATCATCGCGACGTTGCATTTTTGACGCCGCTCCGCCCTGCAGGATGACCGAATGGCTCAACATCTTCACCTTCTGGACACCTGGGGTTCCTGGCATGACGCCATCGAAGCCCTGAAGGCCGACCTCGAGACGGCGCCCTCCGACACGGACAAGGTGCAGGCCCTCTGGTGCCTCGCCCTCATCCACCTGGAAGAGTTGAATGACCCGGCTGCCGGAATCGACGCGCTGGAGCAGCTCGCCGAGCTCGACTTTGAACATCTTCAGGGCGTCACAAGACTCGCCGCAGCCTATCGACACACGGGGCGCTGGAAAGAGCTGGCCACCTTGCAACTGGATCGTCTGGATGTCACCGAAAGCACCACCGAACGAGCGGCCCTGCTGCTGGACGTCGCATCCATCTACCTGACGCAACTGGCAAATCCGGCCAGCGCTGCGCTGGTCATCGAAAAGGCGCTCGCCGAAGAGGCAATACCTTCGGCCGCGAACGCCGAGGCCCTGCTGCAGCTCGCCATCCACTCCGGTGACCCTGCCAGCATCGTCGACCGCGTGGTCGCTGTCCTGCAGAACCCCGAGCTCAATCCCGAATCTGCCTTTGAGGTGATCTGCCTCGCGGCCTCCGCTTTTGAGGCCTCCGCACAGCACGAACGAGCTCACGCGTGGTGGGAAAGAGCTGCCTCCACCCACCCGGGGCACCCCAGAGTCTACGCCGCCCTGCACAAAATCTACACCGACGACGAAGACTGGGAGTCACTCGCTGACCTCCTGACCCGCCGAGCCGAGCAGGCGAGTGCCGACGAGCAGCTCGCGGTCTGGCTCGATCTCATCGCGCTGCTACGCACTCACCCAACCGACCCGACGCAACTGACGTTCGCGATCGAACAGGCTCGGCAGCTCGCCCCCGACCACCCCGACATTCTGGCTGCCCTGCTGGAACAAAAGCGAGCGGCTGGTGACCCGGTAGCCGTTGCGCGCGCGCTCGAGGAACAGGCGGCCAGCCTTGATGACAACGCCGCCCTGCCCTTGCTGCTCGAAGCGACAGAGCTCTGGCGTGCGATGCCCGATCACGCTGACGACGCACGACGAGCGCTGCGGCGTGCGCTGCAGGCCGCGCCTGAACACGTCGCGACGATCCTGCAACTCCGCGACCTCGCACTGCAGGCCGAAGACTGGGAAGAAGCCTGTAGCATGGAAGAGCGGCTGGCCGAGCTCACCGATGAGCCGCAGGCGCAGCTCGACGCCCTCGTTCGACGCGGTAAATTGCTGGCAGAGCGGCTTGAGCAGCCCGATCTCGCGCGCC
>Ga0169931_10001773_pt1 | contig 35554 bp, 28 predicted proteins | sample Kivu_15m_20L_FD_129675 | JGI IMG/M metagenome (GOLD analysis project Ga0169931, IMG submission 129675) | Freshwater microbial communities from Lake Kivu, Western Province, Rwanda to study Microbial Dark Matter (Phase II) - Kivu_15m_20L... | ecosystem: Environmental > Aquatic > Freshwater > Lake...
GCGCGTAGCTGTGAGTCGTGGCCCCGCCGGCACAAGGCCGACGGAGGCCTCGGGGAGAAAGGAGGGCAGGGAGAGGCGAAGAAGCTCTCCGCTCGGGCTTGCCCCGGCGGGAGCACGACTCAGAGGCTATGTCGAGAAGAATATCTTTTAGAGTAGATGCTTAGCTTTGGCTTTCAAATATTCATTAATCATCGGTGAGGTCATTTGCTCTGGAAATGCATCCACGACCAGAACTCCCTGCATCCGCAATCGATGCAGAACTTGTTCACGCCACGTAAGCAGACTGGCTGCCGCCGCACTTCGATAAAGTACATCGGGATCGCTGGCAGGATTATCTGCGGCATCAAAAATTCGATGATCCCGCAGCAGGACCAGTAGAGGCAAATGCCGTTGCTGCAAATTGCCAAGATAGGCCGTGATTTGGTCGGCATTGACCTGATCGATGACCGAAGTGATCAAGACGACTAGCGATCGTTTCCGCAAGTTACTCGATAGATGCAGGAAGGCTTGATCCATGCGGCTTTCGACCAGACGGGGGAAACGATCGAAACCTGCGTGCAGCAATTGGTTCATTTGGCTGCGCCCACTGCGAGGTGGAACATATCGATCGACTTTATCGGAAAAACAAACCAAGCCTACCGAATCACCTTGAGTCAAGGCGACGTGAGACAACATTAATAATGAATTCAGCGCGTAGTCGACAAGGCTTAAACCAAAGTGGGTGTTGGTCATCATGCGCCCACAGTCGAGCATAAAGACAACTCGCTGACTTTGATCGCTTTGAAAATCCTTGACCGTCAACTTATTGCGTCTGGCTGTGCTTCGCCAATCAATAAATTTGTAGTTATCGTCTAAAGTATAATCGCGAAGCCGTTCAAAATCGCTGTCTTGGCCGATCTTTCGACTGCGGCGCACGCCGATCAGACTGAGCCGATTGGAGCGAGCTAAAATTGCGTACTCGGCAAGCTGCTTCATATCGGGATAGACGTGCAAGGTAGTACGGCACGGAATGATGATGTTCTTATCCCAGAACCCCAAAAATGATCGCACGTTTAGATAGACATTTTCCATCTCATAAGGACCGCGAGATCCGGCTGCGATGGTATGTTTGGCTTGCCAACGCTTCTTCGCCTCCAGTCGCACCGAATGCTCTGGGGGCGAGACTTTGGTGCCAGTCGGTTCATCATCTTTGATTTTCAGCCAAACCGGCCTAGTCCCTCGGTAATCCACTGTAAGCTCGATCGGATGTGGTACCGCAATGGACGCAGCCTTCTGCATTTCTCGTGTCACCGAAAAATCAGATTTGTTGGGAAGAAGCCATAAATCGGCAAAGATGATCAGCAGAACTAGCCCATCGATAATGCCGACCAGCAAAGTCGCAAAAAGCATGAGCGCTTGCGTTTGCGATGTCGTGTTGGCCATCGCTGCAGGGACAACGATAGACACTAATCCCAAAACAAGAGGAATGGTCAGAAAAACAGCCAACTGGGCTCGAGGATAAACCTGGCAGTAGCGAGCGAGCAAAGCTAAGGGTAGCGCGAAGAGCCCCAGTATCAACCAAGGAGCTTGGGTGACAAACCACAGCGCGTATTCCGAAACATTGTCCATCACTAGCGGGGTACCTCGATCGTCTTTAACATCTGCTGGAGTTGTTCATCGACTTTCATCCCTTCGACTTCCGCCTCCGCCGTGAGGCTCACGCGGTGCCGCAATGCGGGTAGTACCAGCTCGGCAACATCATCGGGAATTGCGTAATCTCTTCCGCGAAATGCGGCGAGCGTTCTCGCCCCCTGCATTAAGGCTATGCCCGCTCGAGGTGAAGCTCCCAAATAAAATGTTGGCCACTTGCGGGTTTGTCTCACGATTCGATTAATGTATTGAACCAAAGGCATTTCGATACGGACGTTACTGTTGTTTCTCGTGATCGCTAAAATCTCTTCGGGCCCGGTCACGCAATTGACTTCATTTTCTAAACGCTGCCCCAAATCCTGCTGCATGCTATGCTGCATCAAAATGGACGCTTCTTCTGATTCGGTTGGATATTCAACAGTCGTCTTAAACATAAAACGATCCAGTTGCGCCTCGGGAAGATTGTAGGTCCCTTCGCTTTCAATCGGGTTTTGCGTGGCCAAAACCAAAAAAGGACGGACTAAGTTATGGCTGACTCCGTCCACCGTTACACGGAACTCCTGCATGATTTCGAGCAATGCGGCATGCGTTTTTGCCGGAGACCGATTGATCTCGTCGGCTAGCAAGAATTGGGTAAAGACTGGGCCAGCTCGGAAGCGAAATTCCTGTTGTTTCATATCGAAGATCGGAGCGCCAGTGATATCGGATGGCATAAGGTCAGCCGTAAACTGGATTCGACCAAACTGGCATCCCAGAATGCGGCCTAGGGTGCGAACAAAAAGTGTTTTCCCCAAACCTGGAACGCTTTCGATCAATACGTGCCCGCTAGAAAACAGGGCAATTAAAGTCGACAGCACCAATTCGTCCTGGCCGACAAATATTTTGGCGATCTCTTTTTGTAGCGTTTCAAAAAGTTCTTTGGTTGTTCTTGTCTTTGGAGTATCCGAAGGTGCAAAACTCAAAATTGTCTTCTCCTGTTTAGGGGGCGTGATTTGTACATTCAATAGTTGGGAGCAATGTGGATCGTGCGCGTCTTCCAGATTCACTTAAAGAAATCCTTCTGAGACCAAGGGGGTTTCGGTTCATCCTTTTGACACCAAGGATGTTTGGGTTCTTTGCGAACAAGTCGGAAGTAATCTGATATCTTTTCCCTCGCGAACTCCTCGTCACGACACTTTCTCAGCATCCCTCCAACAGCTTCGATGTGATTTCCAAAATCGCTCAACTCGCGCGGCGGCAACGCTCGAGGTCTACCAAAAATGGGGAAGACCACAAAGCAAAGGACTATACCAACTATAAAGAAATGATAAACGATGAGGTTAATGGGCCAGTAAGCGAACATCTCCAAGCCACCGGAAGAGTATGGAGAATCATTGAGGTTGCTTACGCGCACACCGTTGCGACCTGTTCTTAGAAAGGCAACTCGCCCTTTTTCCACGCTTTGCTGAACGACGCGGGCAGCCAACTTGCGATGCTCTTTGACCACCAGAGCTCCATTCAAAGTGAAGCTACCATTGACCAATACGATAATCTTGCTCCCCCCCCAAGCCGAAGATGTCAATTCGAAGGCTAGAGGACGCCCATCGTCAGCCGTCAGCAGTAACCTAGCATTGGGGATTTTCGACGTTTCCTCATCCTGCACCGAATCTATCTCGTCGACCGTCCAGCGTTCTGCGGAGTCCTGCCATACCGGCATCGGCTGACCTTCCAGCCCGCCGATCAAAGGGGGTAGATTGCGTTTTTCCTCATCCCAATATTCTGCCGGTCGAAGTTCCGTTCGAGTGACAAGGTCCGTTTGCCGAACATCGATTCCCTCGGCCCACTCACCTCGCAAGCCCTGCACGCGACTGCGCGGCAATGTCGTATCCACCACAAACCAACGAGCAAAATGCACCCCACCCAAATCGCACTCCATGGATTGCACGCGCGACAGCATCTGTTCGCGGAGCGCTCGCGACTTCTTACCAGCAGGCAATTGTTCTACGACATGCTCCCAATAATCGATCGATGCATCGAAGTCCCGACCGATGTAAACGAGCGTTCTACCCGACTTGGATGATAACCATTGTTCGATCTTATCACGATTTACCAAACTTGGTGGCGTCACCGTATCGGGTGTCCAGACAATCGTGTCCATCGTTTCCAACGCCCTGGAAAAGGAAATCGCGGTGAAGGTCTTATCGCCGCGCTGGCTGTACATTTCGCGCAGCGCTCCAAACCCGTTGAGACTTCGCTTCCCATTCGCACCGTTGCTGTATCCATACGTCCGCCGTTGCGAGTCTGCTTGTCGCCCGCAACCCATACAAATCAGGCATATCGATAGCCACCACAGAATCGCTGTCCGCACACCGATTTTCATGTTAGACCTCCAAGCCCCAATGAGGCTTTAGAGCCTGCATCAGCCTGCCCGATCTGCCGATGAAAATCATCCAAACGATTCCAGCAATACATAAATCGAGATCGATCTAGCTTGTAGCGACCGAAGAAAACTTGCTCAAATGCCAAAACGGTCGTTTCCATTATCGACTGCAACTCAGGGGACTGCCTCAATTCGCGAAGGTAAACCCTATTGGTCTTTCCTCGTTGCAACGCGATCCATTGATTGGCATCTAACTGCAGTAATTGATACGCGAAAAGATAGATGATCGCTCGTTCAAAATCACCAGCTTCCATCAATCGTTTGGCTTCACTCAGTGGATCCTTTGGGCTAGCATCGACCTGGAATGGTAAATCGCTAATTCGCTCCAAATCGATGCTCACCCCAGATTTCGTTACCATATTCTTGCGAGAAAACTGATACGATTCAGGGAGAATGCTTTGAAGAGCATAAAGCAAGACAAGGATTAAAATACATGGAAACACTCCGTAGATAAGCACTGGGGTAAAGTAGGACAAGAAAGTGCCCCACCATGTAATCTGAGGCATGTTAGGAGCATTCCATTGCCGCTGCTTGGCGATCCAATTCGATTTTCTAGCGGACGCATCATCGGTAACCAAATCGTCTGGTAATCGATAGCCATCATTTTTGGAATCGTACCAACCGGTATTTCCTAAATCGCGAAGCGCTTCACGGCCCGCTTCTACCTCGGCGGACTCAGCAGAGGCGGATTGAGTCTCTGCAGATACTTGCGCGAAGGAAACCGAAGCGAGGCCCATAGTCAATGGCAGCAGTACCATTAGAAAGCATAGTCCCTTTTTGGTTTGCCCCATCGCGTTGGTTTGCCCCATCGCGTTGGTTTGGCTAATTGCAGGAGGTAACATCAAGCCATTCCTCCTGCTTGACTCTGCTGAAGACGGTTGGCTTCTGCTCGCATCAGAAGTTCCACCTCCCAGCCTTCCAGGGCGATACGCGAATCAAGATAACAGAGAAACCGAAAGACGGTTGCAAAGGCCCCTAGTGTCCAAAACGCGATTGGAAGGACGATCCAATCGACGATCCACCCCCACTGCCAGTTACTGCTTGTCACTCCTTGTAGAAATAGATAAGCCAGCAACAATGCCGATATGCCAGCCGAATTGATCAAAAAGAGCAGCGACATCCGCACGAAACACTCAGAAGATACCGGTACATGTAACCAGTTGGAACGCTTCGCGTAACTGGGTTGACTCTTATCCTTCTGTTTTAGATCACAGCGTTCCAGTACAACGATTTCCGGCGCATATGGGCGAAAGGTTCTTGTCAGCAGCGAAAGACCTGTGGCCATAATTCCCAAGAGAAACAGTTCGATGAAGGGATCATATTTTCCGTAGCGTGGCAAAAACAACATAAGAATTGGACCGATTAGCCCGAATCTCAAAACGCCCAGCACGACCAGCACCCCTCCACATCGCTTCAATACCGATCGAATTAATTGCCGAGCCGAAGGATCTTGTCTAAAAGTGACCTCACCCAAATATGCCGTGGCGAACAAGCCCGCCAATGGTAGTTCCAAGAAAACCAACATGGCATGATCGAAGAAATAGCGACTTCTGGATTGGAATTGGGAATAGTCAAGCAACTCGCCCGAAATTAAACCATCGGAGGAAATCATCCAGCCCAGCAATCCGACATTGAGTATAGTAAAGGGAATACAACCCCATAGATATTTGGTCAACAAACGCCAATTGTATTTCTCCCAGACTCGCAGCGTCATATCGAACAAGTCAGCGTTCGAGCGTTGGCAGATTACCAATTCGGTGTCATCAAAATTCATGAGTTCGACTCCCGAGGAGCTCCAAGCACAACAAAATAAAACATCATCGCAGTGCTTGACATAATGGCCCAGAAAGCCTTTAGAGCATAAGGTAATGGCGACGGAGAAATGAAGCCTTCTGTAAAGGCTGCAAGAATAAAAAGTGCTCCCGAAGCTGAAATAACCGGTAATGCTCGCCGAGCTTGGATCTTGAATGAGGCGAGCCTCGTGAAACCGGCCGTCGCCAGCATACCAAGCCCCAAGCGTAATCCCGCGCCGGCCGACAACGCGATAGCCGATAGCTCGAAGGGACCGTGCGCAGTCACAAATTCAAAAAAATTCTTGCCAGCATCGACATCGCTCCTGGCCATATAGCCAAAACTGGTTCCCAGTATAACCGCATTATAAATAAGCGTATAAAGCGTTGGTAATATCAGTGGACCATAACCAAAGCACTGAAGTCCGATTCCAGTATTATGTCGTATGTAGAAACCAGCCATGGTCACATAGCGGTCAAAATTTCCTTGCGTACCAATCTCTTCTGCAAAATTTTCTTCTAGCTGCTGGATTTGCGCTTCCTTCAATACTCTTGTCTCAAAGTCTGGGAACATCTGAGGATTCCAAGCAATGAGAGCCGACAGAAAAAAAAGACCAAAGAAAAGAAGCGTAGCGACATGCACACAGGGATCGCGGAAAATTTGCTGGGGCGCATCTCGAAACATGATATTCCACCATGAAGAAATATCATATTTTTGGGAACGGTAGAGATGGTTATGTGCCCGTCCAACCAGATTGTGCAGATAATCCACCGTCTGCGGCGGTAAACGGTAAGCTTGGGCCAGCGCTAAATCCGTGCATGCACTTCGATATAGTTCACTGAACTCCAAGACCTGCTCTGAAGTCCAAGGGCTCTTGCGAATCCCCACGCGTTTCCGCGCCAGACATTCCTCCAGTTTGCTCCACTGCGCCTTCCGTTTTTCAAGGATATCTTCAGCCTTCATAGAATCCTTTCCGCTTGTGAATGACCCGTAGGATCGCTTGTTGGGGGTTGAGCCATGACATCCCAAATACCATTAGAGGATTGGCTTGGAATGGTTTCTACCGCGGCCAAAACGACTTGTGAGCTATCGCCCTGTGAAACGGTCTTCTTGAAGGGGCTCAGCGAATGACGAGGACCCGTTTTTTGCTGGGATGAACTATAAAAAGCGTGCAAATATAGAGCGCACAACATTAAGTCGGGACTGGTATCCGACATAAAACCAAATTTGGAAATGAGAGGGTCCGCCAGATGCTTGGCGAGTTCCTGACGGCGTAAAAGTGGTAGCTTGGATCGCTTTGCCACATAGAGCGACAGCGCTTTGGCCATCGAAAGTGGAACCACGAAATCGGCCGGAATAAACTCCGCCAGCGCTGCAGCCCGCGCATCATCGATTTTGAATAACACAGGTTGCCAAGCCCTCTCTTCGACAATCACCATCGTATCGGCCGCCAAATCACCAATTCGCTGAAACCGCTTGGTGATCGTCATCGCGATGAGGCCAACAGTGAAAGTCGGAAAAATGTAACCTGGAGGAGCTTCCGGGCTGAATATCTGAATCGATGCCGGCACACCAAGATCGGCCACCCGCAACAAATTTCGGATGGCTGCTTGTACGCCGTTGATCGGGCGACCATCGCATGAGATTACCCTCAATGAGAAGACTCGCTTACCCGGAGTTTGGCCACTCCACATCGTCTCCCAAATCATGCCGTAGAACCAATCCAGCAGAAATGAGGTTACCAGCAAAATAAAAGAAGTAAGGCCTGCACCTATCGTGGCAAATAATCCAGCAAAGCCGGCAAATATCGACAAGACGATTAAAAACACAATCTTGATCAACAAATCAACAAGGAAAGCCCCCAAACGACGAAAAGGCCCCGCTAAGCGGTACGAGAATTCAATGTTCTCCGGGGTAACAATGGTTACAGATGTATCCAGCTTTGCTGATTTAAGCATTCCCATCGCCCGAAGTGAAATTCGCTGCTGCACCCCAACCGGCCGCTCAGTACCACGCCGCTGATCATCAATCTCTTCGAAACCATTGTGCCATACCCGTTCCAACCTTTCTATATATCCCGTGGCATAGCAGACATTTTTTGACCTTCCTTCTGCGATGGGTCTTTTGAAAAGTCTCCCTACATTGCCTCTGAAACTCGCTAGAGCCGGTAGCCCAAATCGGCAAGACGTATTACGATGTTCGTCTGCTAAAGTCGGGTTTCTTGCGGGAGGGATGGTTGCATGTTGGCAGGTAAGGTGGTGGTTGTCATCGGTGGCGGAACGGGAATCGGCGCAGCTACGGCTCTCGCCTTCGCGAAGGCGGGGGCTCGGGTGTTTATTGGTGGGCGAAGAGCTGAACAACTTGCTAAGCTAGCCGAGCAAGCCTCCGCAACTCATCCGATCCATCTCCGCGGTGTTGATGTATCTCGCCGCGATGATGTCCTGGATTACTTCAATTGGGTCCTAGGTCTTGCAGGCCGCATCGATATTTTTGTCAACGCCGCTGGCATCAATGTTAAAGATCGCGCCATGGCCGTTCTCTCCCCAGACCAGTGGGATAGCGTGTTAAATATTAATGCAAACGGCGCTTATAATTGCTTTCTTGCCGTGCTGCCAACGATGCGAAAACAGAAAGATGGAGTCATCTTTAACATTTCGTCGGTGGCTGGCAAACGAGCCATTGCCCTGGGCGGTGTCGCCTATTCGGCCAGCAAATTTGCCATGACGGCTCTCGGTACTTGCATTTCCAACGAGGTGAACAAAGAAGGTATTCGCGTGATCAACGTATACCCAGGTGAAGTGAACACACCCATACTCGATCATCGCCCAACCCCGGTAAGTGAAGAACATCGCCAACGCATCCTTCAGCCCGAAGATGTGGCCAACGTGCTGACATCGCTGGCAGCGCTCCCCCCCAATGTCCACGTCCCGGAAATTGTGATTAAACCACTGTCTCAGGAATGGTATTGAGCCAACGACAGAGCATATCAGACGGCGATGGATGTCTTGCGACCGATTCGTTTTTGCAAAATGTTCGCGTGATGACGCAAATGGCCCACGATTGCGTAAGCCAAAGCCCTTGTTGAGCAAGGTGCATCATTCGCCGTGCCTATCTCCTTCCACTGCCGCGGAGATAAACGAGAAAAGAGATGGATATTGGAGCGGCGAAGATGAGCCCATTCATCGATCAGGTCATTCAAGTCGCAAACACCATAATCGAACGCGGCAACCATTAAGTTTTCATCAAAGCCAGGTAATACCGTCTTGTCTCCCGCAGCGATTCGCATCGCTCGATAAGAAAAAACTCGCTCGGTGTCATTACAATGCCCCAAAACTTCTGCGATCGTCCAAGTGTATGGGGCATGCAGCACATGCAATTGATTGGCTGGAACGCTTTCTAAAAAATCGCGAAAACGACCGGATTGCTCTTCCATCGCATCGAGAATGTTCGACTCATGGATCAACTGAATATAGTTTCCCATAAACGGTGGATACTCATGGGGCGCTGGATAGCCTACTTCATAAATTGCTTCTTGACTCATACGATCAGATTCCCTTCATTCAACTGAAGCATATTGTTGATTCCTCGCAGCAGTTCGCTGGTGTCATGTCCCCAAGCAACATCCGAACTGATTTTGTGCTGCAGATCTTTTAATTGCACAACACCGCGTTCAAGTTCCTGGCTTCCCGCAATCACCGCGATGCGAAACCCTTTTTGGTCCGCATACTTTAATTGGGCACCAAGTTTCTTCGGCTCAGGATACAATTCACAGCCAAAGCCGGCCGAGCGAATCGCCCGAGATATTCTCAGATAATCGTTGAGTCGATTGGGATCAAAATAGGTAACCAAGATGGGCACCGTGGTTCTGCTGACAGGCAGCTTACCTAACTTTTCCAACGCAGCCAACAATCGATCCAGTCCGAGCGACGCGCCAATTCCTGGCAGATGCTGCTTGGTATACATGCCAGCCAAATTGTCATAGCGTCCTCCCGAGCAGATACTGCCGATCTCCGGCAAGGCATCGAGGTACGTTTCAAAGACGACGCCCGTATAGTAATCCAAACCGCGAGCGATCGAGACATCCAGTTCAAACCTCGATTCGGGTACGCCCGCCGCTTGCAAACCGATCACCATATCTCTCAATCGTTTGAGCCCTTCTTCGCCCCGAGGACTACCAGCGACGATCGATTCGAGCTGCGTCAAAATTTCCGAATTTTGCCCTTTCACCGAAGCAAGCTTCAATACCTCCGAGGCTTGAACGGAAGTCAAGCCTGCCACTTGCTGCATTTCGGAAGCGACCGCGTCGACACCAATCTTGGCCAGTTTATCGAGCGCTCGCAACACGGGCGTTGAAGCCTCAAGAAGCCCAAGCTTTTCAAGCAAACCGGTTAGAATTTGTCGATGATTGATGTGGATCTTGAACTCGGTTACACCTACCGCCACGATCAAATCGTGCATCACCAGCGCGGTCTCGATATCCGCCGCAACACTTTCGGTTCCAATCGTATCAAAATCACATTGTACGAATTCTCGGAAACGCCCCGCCTGCGGAGCTTCGCCGCGCCACACCGGAGCGATGTGATACCGACGAAAGGGAAGGCCGAGCTGGGCATGATGCTGGGCCACGAATCGCGCCAAAGGCACCGTCAAATCGAAACGCATACCAACTTGACGTCCACCATGATCCTCAAATCGATACAACTGCCTCTCGGTTTCATCGCTTCCCTTGCCCGTCAATATCTCCAGATACTCAAGTGCCGGGGTATCGATTGGGACAAAACCATATTGTCGATACACACTGCGGGCAATCTCCATCATTTTCTCCCGAGGTATCATGACCTCCGGGAGATAATCGCGAAACCCTTTAAGTGTCTTGGGCTCGATCATGAATATCGGATTCCTTTTCTGTCTCTTCTTGGGCTCTTTTTGGGAACTTCTTGGGAACTTCGTACGTACCCCTGATCCGTCTCGTCGCTAGCCCCCATTGCTAACGCCACTTACAACCGCCAACCTCTTTAATCGCTAGCCGCTGCGATCTCAGTGGACGGAACAAAGCATCTGCCATTGCAATACGCGCCTACTCAGACGCCATACCGCCTTGAATGAATCTCGCTACCTAAATCGAGTTCAATATAGGGAGTAGTGGCGGTTCAGGACTGCGAATATTGCCTTGCACTTTGGCACCCAGAGTTGCCTCGACGTATTCGACCACCTGCTCTGGAGACTCGAAATATTTTTCGTAAGTCCAGCTATCTTCGTATTCGCAATTGTCCGTTGAATAATCACGGCAAATTTGCGGGCGAGTATGATAAATTCCGCATAGATTATTGCTCTGCAAATGCTTGCAGGTAGTATGCACCAACAGGTACCACGTATCGTCCTCGACGAACACGCTGGCGCGATCGTGCAGCAAAAACCACCGCATGTAATCGAAATCCTTCTGTTCTGTCGGGGTTTCGATCGGAAGAGCAAAATATTTGCAACATTTCGCGGTACAATAGTCGCAGAGCGACGCCCCGTCTGGCACCTTGGAGCGGGGTGGTTTAGGAAGAACAGGCATGCTCATTTGTGCATCATTCCCAGCATCATTAGGCCTTGTTCGTTTTGGAGCCCAAGGGGCCGATGTAACCCCTCTCTCAAAACGCAGCAAAACTATTTACTCATAGAGTATAGCGATCCAGCGATCGCGGGTATGCTATTCTCAAAAAAACTGGACAGGAACTGATACGACCGATGGAGATTACGATCACCGCGATTGGACCGGATAATGTTGGCTTAGCCGATCCAATTATTCACAGCGTGACAACTTTAGGTGCGAATATCGCGGAAATCCAGATGTACGATCATGACGAAGCGGCGATCTTCGCGATGCTTTGTCGCATTCATGTCGACGACGCGAAATGGCCCACGATCGATCGCAACATGAAAGAAATTGCGCAGCGAACGGGCCTCTCCATTCGAGTGTGGTCTCCCTCGTTGCGTGCCGCCAAACCTCGCTTGGCAATTTGCACAACGTTTCTGGAACATGTCCCCAATGCCATTCTGCTAGCGATCGAAACCGGCCAACTTAAAGCAGAAGCCGCCGTGATGATCGGCAATCGACGCAAATGTGAATCGCTCGCTCAGCGATATGGCGTACCTTTTGAATTCATCGGCAAACCCGATGGCTCCGCCGATGACGAACGAATGGTACAACTGTTCGATCAATATCAGGTAGATTACGTGTTGCTCGCTAGATACATGAGAATTGTTCCCCCCGATTTATGCTGGAAGTACGCTGGAGGTCGAATCATTAACTTGCATCATGGCTTGCTCCCAGGATTCAAAGGCTTGCGTCCCTACCATGATGCCTATCAAGTTCGCATGTTGACCTTCGGGGCAACCTGCCACTTTATCGTGCCCGAGCTGGATGCAGGAAATCAGATAATCTATCAATCGACCTTTACGGTTTCTCCCGGTTCAAAACTCGAAGACATCATTCGCCGCGGCCAGGAACAAAACGAACCCCATTGTATGGTTGAAGGTGTTCGCCGCGTCCTAGATCGCGAAGTGCAATTACATTTCCATCGCGTGATAGCCACCAAGCATTGAAAAACCTGTATGACTTAGATGATGTCCCTCAGAAAATGATTTAACCGTTGAGCCAAACGCTCACTAAGCGAACGATCTATGACCGAGAACAAAAAAACGATTCATTTGGAACAATTCTTAAAGCGACAAGGCGTTGCAGGGACCGGAGGCAATGCCAAAATACTTATCCAAAATGGAGAAGTTCGGGTCAACAAAGTCGTAGAAACGAGACGCAAACGCCAACTTGTCACCGGAGATAAGGTTCAAGTGGGAAGCGAAACGTTCGTTGTTTCCGATTTGCAGTAGCGCAACCGCTCGCCGAACTTGCTATGATTCAGTTGCCCGCAGCATCGATTTGTATCTTACCGTTGCAATCGACCCATTAGAAAACAACTTTTTCAAATAGCACAACCTTCGACAAGAGTTTCAGTATGCCATCGCCAAACTTCCGCTTCCCACGCAAGGCCTTGTTGTTAATCGCTGCTTTGCTCTGCTGGACTGTCGGTTGCAAGGATTCGGGAGAATCCAAACCATCCCAACAAACGAGTCGTGGGAAGGATAAATTGATCCTGCAACTGAATTGGTTTCCCGAAGCCGAACATGGTGGGTTCTACGCTGCAAAGGTCCATGGCATTTTTGAGAAATACAATCTCGATGTCGAAATCTTACCCGGCGGCAAAGCGGCAACGGTCCCGCAGGAATTAACTGTGGGGCGAATTCAGTTCGGCATTATCAATGGCGATGAACTTGTTCTAGCGCGTGAAAGCGGGGTCGACATTGTCAGTCTGCTCGCTCCTCTCCAAACATCACCTCGCTGTATTTTGGTCCGTGCTGATTCCGGTATTCAGAAGTTCGAACAACTTGCGGGTCTGACTCTGCAGCTGGGAGCAGGTCAGCCTTTCATCGACTTTCTCAAAAGTAAAGGCTTTATGGAGAATGTAAAGATTGTGCCCTATCAAGGAGGCGTTGCCAGTCTGGTAACAGGCAATGGCATCGGTCAACAAGCATACGTTTTCAGCGAACCTTTACTAGCAGAGCAAGAGAAAGTTCCTGTCAACGTCTTGATGGTTTCTGAAGCAGGCTTTAATCCCTACACCAGTCTTCTAGCGACAACTGGCGAATATACCAAAGCGAATCCCGACATCGTGAAACGGATGGTGCTGGCCTGCCAAGAAGGCTGGCAGAAGTATTTGACGGAACCCGCAGAGACCAACAAATACATTCTCACCCAAAACGAACATGGGCTCACCGATGAAGCACTTGTCTATGGTATCGAAAAAATGAAACCATTATGCATCAATGACTCTGTTACTATCGCAAACGTCGGATCGATGACCTCCGAGCGATGGGAGGAACTGGTTCGACAAATGGTCGACTTGAAACTCGCCGACCCAACCAAAGTAAAGGCGAGCGATTGTTTCGATAGTTCTTTTTACAAATGAACCTTGTCGATGTTCTGATGACGAACAGAGTTTGGCTCTCAATACTTTGGCGGATTTCCGAATTTTAGCAGATTCTGTCAACTAGCCTCGTTAAACGCAGGCGACTTCTGCATTCGTATCCTTGGATTCCAAAGCAACGTTGATTATCCAGACAATCAATCGTTCCAGCATCTTTTTCCGATCCTCCTTCAGCAAGGTAACATGATCCATCTCCGGGTAAAAGTCATGCTCTACACTTGCTGTGAAACGTACACTGGGGAACATTTCTTGGAACTGATTCTTGTAATTGATCAATTCACCCGAACCGCCCGTGTAACAGGCTAGAATCCTTACGCCGCGTTCCATGAATTGCTGTAGATCTTGGGCGGCAACTTCTCGGCTAGGAAATTCCCTAATGTCGGTCCCGTTTAGCAAACCGCTGGAACTCTGCGACCGCTCTCGCAATACTCTTTGCAGTTTGGCGATCCAAAAACTCGGTCGCGTCGATTTTCGAATTTTTTCAAGCCAAGCTTGGCGATAATAGGCGGCCGTGGGATATCCAAGTCCATCGATCATCGCTAGACCAATAACTCGCTTGTCGAGCTTGGCAACATGCCAGCCATCGTCCGCACCCGAGCAGAGACCAAATAGAATCACATTATCGATTCCATATTGATGTTCGAGAAAGTCTATCGCCTGACCAACTTCATCGGCAGCCCGATTCAGTGAGCTACCGGCACTTCCGATCGCCAAACTTTCACCGATACCGCTAAGATCAAATCGAAATGAGACCAGTCCCTGCTTCTCCAGTTCTCTTGCTAACAAAACATGGAAGCGGAAAGAACCGACGTGGTGCAGCATACCTGCCGTTAGCATGACAACTGCCGTCGGAGACTGCGTCTTTTCAGGAACATTCACTACGCCAAATAGATTTTCAGCTTCTCCAAAAACGACAGGCTTTTCCATAGCTAGGTCTCCTCCGTCAAGTGATTCAGGATCCAGCGATAGGACTTCGCGGAAGAAAAGGCCTTCTCCGTAAATTGTGGAAAGTGCCACATGACTTCATCATCTACCTGCTGATGATTTTTCATCTGTAATAGTCCGACCTGCTGGTTTCGCAAAACTTCCTCGCACCAATAATTTTTTGTGGTCAACAGCGCCGTCCTCACGAAAGTTTGTTCGTTGTGAAAATTCAAACGAAGCTTTGCTAATTCGGACACAGCTCTCTCGCTGGAAACGAGCCCATAGAACTGGTGTGGTTCCGCATTTCGTCGAATCGAGTAACGCACATAATCCCGCTCGGCTCTTCTTTGAAAGCTGTTCAGTGTCGCCAAAAATGATGCGCCAGTCAGGGCTGGATCCCAAAAAATTGCTCGATCAGCTCCCAGTCCTACCGCATTAGAAAGCAATGTGGCACCGAGTCTCAGGCCGATGACTGAAAATGTTTTCGACCTCACACTTTTTCGCAACCAAGATGCTGCGTTATGAATGTCCGAGCACCACTGCGCTGGCAACCAACTATCACAAGCCCCACTGGAGTTACCGGTTCCCGCATAATCGAATCTTAAGACGTCGAATCCATGTTCCGAAAGCAGCTGAGCCATTTGCTGTAAATTGCGATGCGATCGAGCATATTCGTGTCCCACTGATCCACATACTAGTACGGTATGGTTCCTGATTTCCCCCCGCGCTGGATAATAGATAGAGAATAACTGCTCCAGGCCAGACGCGAGGAACTGCGCTTCAATTTTGGGAACATGGGTTAGGTTTCCAAGGGCCTGTACCAATTGTTGATCCGATTCTCCCAGCCTCGCTTTGAGAAAACCTGACAGGGATTTAAGAATGGGATTGGCGAAAACATCGCGTACTGGCAATTCCAGATCAAATCGTTGTTTAATCTTGGCAATGACCCGAGTCACCAACAGTGAACTTCCGCCGAGAAAGAAGAAGTTATCCTCAAGCCCTATCTTTGAGATCTGCAGCACTTCGCTCCAAATACTTGCCAACTCTCGCTCGATTTTATCCAATTCCCGATGATCGCTATTCATTACTGGAGCGATAGCCCGTTCCACAGGTGGCAGAGCCTTACGATCAATTTTACCATTGAGGGTTTTCGGGAATCGCTCCACGATGAGAAATCGCTGGGGAATCATATAGGCGGGCAAATGTTCGCGGAGAAACATCGCTATCGTCTGGGTTTCGAGAGGTTGGGCTTCGAGAGATTTCAAATCGCCCGATTTGGCATAGGGGGTTTTAGCTTGGGTCGCGACAAACGCAACCAGAACCTTCTGATTCCCTATCTGTTCGTAAACCACTAGCGATTCACAGACACCGGGATGCTGATTGATGGCCGATTCGATTTCGCCCGGCTCAATTCGATAGGATCCAACCTTAATCTGGTGGTCGATTCTACCGGCAAATTCGATATCTCCCTGTTTATTCCAGCGAGCCAAGTCGCCCGTTCGATAAATTCTTTTCGGCGTACCTTCATCATCTAGCCATTGAATAAATGCGTTTGAAGTGAGTTCCGGACGGTTAAGATATCCCCGTGCCAATGCCGGCCCCGCGATGAATAGTTCGCCTAATTCACCCTGGGCGACTCGCTCTCCTTGCGGGTTCAGAATGAGAGCATCATAGCGTTTCAGTGGCTTACCAATGGGCATTGCATCTCCACTCCAAAATCGGTTCGGAGTGAAGACGGTCGAACTCACAGTCGCCTCGGTCGGTCCATACGCATTAGACCACTGCATTTCATGCGGACAAATCGAATTCCAACGCCGAAAATGTTCAACGGAAACTTTCTCGCCAGTCGCGATAAGCAATCGCAATGATCCTGGAACGATCTCATTGTAGGCCAACATGAGATCGACCCATTCGTGCCAATAAGCTGTCGCCAAATGCACTGCGCTGATATGGTACTGGCGAATTAAGGTGGACAATTCGTTATGCGAGTCAACTCGCCGGCGCGGACGAACCACCACAGCACCACCGGTCAACAGTGGAGGAAATATTTCTTCAATGGCGATATCAAAATTGATCGTTGAGAAATGCAACGTTCTATCTTGTTCGGTAATCTTATAAGCATCGACATCTGCCAAGCAGTAGGTCGTCAAGGCAATATTTTCGATCATGACACCTTTGGGCTTGCCCGTCGAACCGGAGGTGTACATGACATATGCGAGTTGATCGGGTCTGATTTCTGGCAGATCCATCTCGATCGCTGACGCATCCCGAGGCTCTTTCGATTGCAAATTTTCCAGGGTGAGCCATTGATGGACACCTAATCCCGCTACCAGATCGGCATACTTTTGGTCGCAAATTATCTTTTTGATCCCAGCATCATCCAGCATGAACTGGATCCGCTCGATCGGCAGTTCTGGATCCAATGGGACGAACGCGCCTCCAGCTCGCATAATCCCCAACATCGCAGCAATCGCACCTGGGCTACGATCGACGCAGATGCCTACACACTCTTCCTCGGCTAAACCATGCTGTAGCAATTCGGTGGCGATATGCAGGGCGAAGTTTGCCAATTGCTGATAGGTCCAAGTTTCGTCTTCGAACAAAACCGCGGCCCGATCAGGTGTATGTGCGACCTGCAGTTCAAAAAGTCGATGAAAGGCGAGCAGCTCGACCGAGTCGACCGAAAGAATGGAAGCCATAGATGTTGATCTTAGATGGTTGCAAAAATTGAGGATGAATTCGCGACGTCATTCGAAAGTACCGAAAGCGGTAATGCTCTGCTACTTTCTCGCGTCTCGCTTAATCGCAACACTTCCTCAATGGATTCAGCCATGATTCGTAGACCAAAAGCCAACTCCTCGGGAGAGATCGTCAGCGGCGGCAGAAGCTTGAGCACTTGGTCATGGGCACCACAGGTTTCTATGATTAAACCTCTTCGGAAAGCGGTTTTGGACACTAGTGATGCAAACTCTCCGCAGCCAACATCCAGCCCCCAGACCATACCGCGACCGCGCACCGTCCAATTGCGTTCCGCATTCTCAGCGGCGATCGCATTCAAACCCGCCTGGATCGTTTTTGAATTCTCGGTCAAGCTGTTGATAAAGGCACCGTCGTTCCAATAGTTCAATAAGGCTCGCGAAGCGACGAAGGCCAAATTATTTCCACGGAATGTACCGGTATGCTCAGCCGGCTTCCATTGATCATGTTCCGGTTTGATTAGAAGGAGTGACATAGGTAAACCACCACCTATCGCCTTCGACATGCAAACGATATCAGGTGTCACACCGCTGGATTCAAAACTAAAGTACTCGCCCGTGCGACCATTTCCAACTTGGATGTCATCCACGATGAGCCAAATCCCGTGTTTGCGACAACTATGAGCGATATGCTGAATCCAATGATTCGATGCGACATTGATACCACCCTCGCCTTGCACCAGTTCGACAATCACCGCCGCGGGGATCGGTAGACCACTGCTTGGATCGTTGAGCATCTTTTCAAATAGCAAGCTGGTATCGAAGTTGCCAAGGTATCCATCATACGGAAGATGGCTAACGTTATTGTGTGAACCATAATGCTCGTCGTGATAATAGCGGTTGCCTGTCAAAGCCAATGCACCGAGGGAATGCCCGTGATAGGCATTGGTGAAACCTACCACATGGGAACGACGTGTTGTTTTTCTCGCTAATTTCAGGGCAGCTTCAACCGCATTGGCACCGGTGGGACCAGTAAATTGCATGCGATAATCGAGGTTGCGCGGTTGAAGTACGATCCGCTGGAATGCATCGATGAGTTCTACTTTGGCCTCGGTTGCCATATCCAAAGCGTGGGTGATACCACATTTTTCGACGTAGCTCAGAATTGCTTCACGGGCCAGTCGGTTGTTATGGCCATAATTTAGTGTGCCAGCGCCTGCAAAAAAATCTAGAAATCTCTTTCCGGTGGTATCGGTAACCCAAGACCCTTCCGCCGTCGAAAACAAGGTTGGAAAAGCTCGCACGTAACTACGCACGTTCGATTCATAGCGCTCAATTGATGGGATTTCCATAGGCTTCGCGATGACTCACCGTTGCAAGAATTCAGGGGCTGCTGGAGTACTATCTATCCGTCTTGGAAGCTTAGTTTACGCTGCTAGCTCTAGCCGGCGCGATTCGCAAATTCATGCTTTTCTGACGACTTTATCGGCGGTAAATTCGCCCGTTTTTCGCAATTAGGTTACCTATAACGAATGTAAGCTCCTCAATTGTTCCGAGTTGACGGTTTGACTGGCGCAACAAAAAACCCGACTACCTTTCGGATAATCGGGTCTTTTTATTTTGATAATGATGAAGGGAGGCGATTAGCCACCTAAGTCATCATTGCTCGGGGCAGGGGAATCCATCGGGATAATCGAATCGGTCGAAGCATCTTCGATGTCGTCGACTTGCAGACCTTCGGGGAGTGGAGCATTGAGCAAGGCATAATTTTGCTCCATGACTTCCGTACCACGATTTACGAGATCTTCGAGAGCTTCGCGGCGGTAAGAAACTTCCGACTCCTGGAAGATTCGGAACCCTGTACCGGCTGGAATCAAGTGCCCAAGGATTACGTTTTCCTTCAGACCGACTAAACGATCGACCTTGCCAGCCAAAGCGGCTTCGGTCAACACCTTGGTCGTTTCCTGGAAGCTTGCAGCCGAGATGAAGCTATTGCTTTGAACCGAGGCCTTGGTGATACCGAGCAATTGCGTTTTGGAAGAAGCCGGTTTGGGTGATTTACCCTTGGCAGGTTGGCCACCAACCGCTTCGATCTGTGCGTTGCTCTGTTCAACCGCCTCACGCGGCACAATCTCGCCCACTTTGAATTCGCTATCGCCTGGATCGCTGATCTTCAAGCATTTAGCCAGTTCATTGTTATGGCGACGGAATTCGAACTTATCCATTACCAAGCCAGGAAGCAGATTGGTATCGCCCGCGGAGTCGATTTTCACTTTACGAAGCATGCGTGAAATAATGGTTTCCAGATGCTTGTCGTTGATTTCCACTTTTTGCATGCGGTAAACCTGCTGAACTTCATGCACCAAATACTGCTGAACGGCTTCTTCACCGCTAACGGCAAGAATATCGTGCGGTACCAATGGACCATCCACCAGGGCTTGGCCTGCCTTCACGATATCACCTGAGTGCACCATGAAGCGTTTGCCAGGCGGCACAAGATGCTCGATTTCCTGCCCGCTGTCGCTGCGAACGATAATCGTACGTTTGCCGCGTTTTCTCTCGCTCTTGACTTCGATGACGCCATCGATTTCTGCGATAACCGCAGGATCTTTTGGTTTTCGAGCTTCGAAGATTTCGGTCACGCGAGGCAAACCACCAGTGATGTCGGTAACGCCCGTAGCACCGCGAGGCGTTTCGGCCAATTCGCTACCAGCCTGAACCATGGTTCCTTCAACCAGCGTGATAATAGCTTTTTCAGGAAGGTAATAAACATCCAGTGTTCTACCATCCTCTCCCTCGATCACGATCTGCGGATGCAGATCACCGCGGTGATCGATAATCACGCTGCGCAAGTTACCGCTTGGATCGCGCTCCGTGCGCATCGTTTCGCCTTCGACCACGTCCGTGTAGCGAATCTTACCGGAAACTTCGGACAAGATCGGAATTTTGTGGGGGTTCCATTCGCATAACACTTGCCCCTTGGAAACGATGTCATTTTCTTTCACATTGAGTACAGCACCGGTCGGAATGTCGTATTTTTCCATTTCGCGACCGCTGGCAGGATCCAAGATGGCAATTTCGCTACTGCGGGTGAGAACGACGTCACGTCCTTCTTGATTTCGAACGACGCGGAGCCGGGTAAAGCGAACCACCCCACCTTTTCGCACCTTGATATCGCTCTCCCCCACTTGCGTGTTAGCCGTCCCACCGACGTGGAACGTACGCATGGTGAGCTGAGTTCCCGGTTCACCGATCGACTGTGCAGCGATGATTCCCACCGCCATGCCTTCTTCAACCAGGGAGCCGGTGGACATATCCATTCCGTAGCACGAGCGGCATACACCTAAGGGAGCATCGCAGGTCATCGGGCTGCGGACTTGAATCTTATCCAAGCCGAGTTTCTCGATCTGCTTGGCGACGTTCGGCGTGATCATTTCATTTTCATGAACGACCACTTGCTTGCTGACAGGATCGACAATGTTCTGTCGGCTCACCCGACCATTGATCGCATCCGCCAAGTGAACCTCGATTTTTTCGCCACGATAGATGGTACCCTTGGTAATACCTTGGGTCGTTCCGCAGTCGGGTATCGTGATGACGACGTTTTGGGCAACGTCTGCCAATTTTCGGGTAAGATAACCCGAGTCGGCCGTTTTCAAGGCGGTATCGGCCAAACCTTTTCGAGCGCCGTGCGTACTGGAGAAGTACTCGAGCACGGTCAAGCCTTCGCGGAAGTTTGCCTTAATAGGCGTCTCGATAATTTCCCCAGTCGGTTTGGCCATCAAACCGCGCATACCAGCCAACTGACGAATCTGCTCGATACCACCTCGAGCACCCGAGTGCGCCATGAGATACACCGGATTGACATAGCCCGAACCACCACGATCGTCATGTTGCATTACCTTCAACATGTCTTTGGTGATTTCTTCACGAGCGTGCGTCCAGGTATCTAGCACCTTGTTGTACCGTTCCAAGGCCGTGATGCGTCCAAGGTCATACAACTTCGTCAATTTCATCACTTCTTTTTCGGCAGCGGACAAATGCTGCGATTTGGACTTAGGCGTTACCAAGTCATCCGTTCCGAAAGAAAGACCGCTACGGGTTGCTTCGCGGAACCCGAGTTGGTTCATGTCGTCAAGCAGATTGATCGTCGCTCTACGGCCCAATCTCTGATAGCAGTCGGAGATAACGGAAGCCAAGTCTGGACTTCGGAACGACTGATTATAGAAATCCATGCCTGCTGGGAGCATCTTGTTGAAGACGACTCGACCATAGGTTGTATCAATAATCTGTCCACCTTTGATGGTTTCGATCTTGCCTACAGCTCCTTCCGGCGCGCCTTTCCCTTCCAGTTCGCCCTTTACTTTTCGATGTTTGGGCAACCGAACTTTGATCTTCGCATGCAGGTCGATCACACCTTGTTGGAAAGCGGTTTCCGCCTCTTCCAAGGAGGAGAAGGTCATGCCTTCACCTTTGCGGTTCGGAAGTTCAATCGAAATGTAGTAGCAACCCATCACCGTATCCTGCGACGGGCTCATAATCGGCTTGCCATTGCTCGGCGCAAAAATGTTATGCGTGCTCATCATCAAAGTGTGAGCTTCCACTTGGGCTTCGATCGACAGCGGCAAATGGACTGCCATTTGGTCGCCGTCGAAGTCGGCATTGAAGCCTTTGCAAACCAACGGATGCAGGTGGATTGCATTACCTTCCACCAAGATTGGCTCAAAAGCTTGAATGCCCATACGGTGCAACGTGGGAGCACGGTTGAGAAGAACGGGATGATTGCGAATCACTTGTTCCAAAATATCCCAAACCTCTTCATCCTTGCGTTCCAGCATTTTCTTGGCCGACTTGATCGTATCGGCATGCCCCAGTTCTTTGAGGCGACGAATGATGAAGGGTTGATACAATTCCAGTGCGATCTTTTTAGGCAAACCGCACTGATGCAATTTCAGACGAGGTCCGATCACGATCACGCTACGAGCTGAGTAGTCAACTCGTTTGCCGAGAAGGTTCTCGCGGAATCGGCCTTGTTTACCTTTAATCATATCGGTCAAAGATTTCAGCGGACGGTTACTCGATCCAAGAACCGGTCGCTTGCAACGATTGTTATCAAACAGTGCGTCGACTGACTGCTGCAACATGCGTTTTTCGTTGCGAATGATAACTTCGGGCGCATTGAGATCCACGAGTTTTCGCAGACGCGTATTGCGATTGATGATACGACGATAGAGGTCGTTCAAATCGCTGGTCGCAAAATTTCCGCTATCGAGCAAAACCAGTGGACGCAAATCGGGCGGAATCACTGGAATGACATCGAGCACCATCCACTCGGGGCGATTATCGCTGTCGCGGATCGATTCGACCAATTTCAATCGATTGATCAAATCCTTCTTTTTCTGCTTGCTGTCAGTTTTGACTAAATCAACTCGCAACTCCTCAGAAAGCTTGACCAAGTCGAGAGCGGACAGTAATTTTCGGACCGCTTCGGCTCCCATATCGGCTTCAAAGGCGTTCTCACCCCACTGTGCCTTCGCTGCGCGATACTCTTCTTCGGTAAGCAATTGCTGGTTTTCCAGGTCGGTCTCTTTTTTGTCGATCACGACGTAATCTTGGAAGTAGATCACCTTTTCCAAGCTGCTGGTTTTCATATCGAGCAAAGTACCGAGGCGACTCGGCATGGCTTTAAAGAACCAAATGTGCACAACGGGAGCCGCTAATTCAACGTGTCCCATTCGCTTGCGACGAACGCGGCTATGAGTCACCTTAACGCCGCATCGATCGCAGATCATCCCTTTGTATTTCATACCGCGGTATTTGCCGCAGGCGCATTCCCAGTCTTTCTCCGGACCAAAAATTCGTTCGCAGAACAAACCATCTTTCTCAGGTCGATACGTTCGATAATTGATCGTTTCGGGTTTTTTCACCTCTCCGAACGACCAGCTCCGAATATCCTGCGGACGAGCAAGACTGATCTTTACTGAGGTGTAGTCATTTACGCGATCGTAAGTTGTTTCGCCAATGGCCATTAAAAAAGGCTCCTTTTGGGGTTCAGCGTCACCAAAGTGACTCTCGATCGGATTGGTCTATAGGCTATCTTCCACGCGCAACTAGGAAGACCACCACGATTTTGTCGGATTTACTTTTTCGAAATTGCTTGGAGTAAAGGGGTATCCCTATCAGGAATAATCCCCTTCACGGGAAAACTTTTTGTGTCAGTTTTGAACTGTGTCAGTTTTGAACTGTGTGCTTCACTTAAGTTGTATGACTCAATTACAGGCGACGTTTTTCCAAACGCATGTTGAGTGCCAAACCTCTAATCTCATTGGTGAGCACGTCAAAGCTGGCTGGTGTACCAGCTTCCAACGTGTTTTCACCCTTGACCATCGATTCATAAATTTTGGTGCGTCCTTCGACGTCGTCGCTCTTGACCGTCAACAATTCTTGGAGGATGTAAGCTGCTCCATACGCCTCCAATGCCCAAACTTCCATCTCCCCGAAACGCTGTCCACCAAACCGTGCCTTGCCACCCAGAGGCTGCTGTGTAATCAGCGAATAGGGACCCGTAGACCGAGCATGAACTTTGTCATCAACCAAGTGATGCAATTTCAGCATATAGATGTAACCAACGGTGGTTTCCTGCTCCATCTGCTCTCCGGTTCGACCATCGCATAAACGGATCTTGCCGTGGCGAGGAAGCTTAGCCGCTTCCAAACAATCGTTGATATCCGATTCGGTTGCCCCATCAAAAACGGGCGTCACGGCTTGGAAGCCCAAATTCGCCCCCGCCCAACCGAGGTGGGTTTCCAAAATCTGCCCCACGTTCATACGGCTAGGAACACCGAGCGGATTGAGAAGAATTTGCAGTGGCGTACCATCAGGCAAGAAAGGCATATCTTCGACAGGCAGCACCTTCGAGATAACCCCCTTGTTTCCGTGACGGCCTGCCATCTTATCACCCACGCTGATGACTCGTTTGGTGGCGATGTAGACCTTTACCATCTGCAGCACGCCGTTGCGTAATTCGTCGCCTCGTTTCATGCTGTTCGATTTGCGATCGCGTTCGTCCAACGCATGTTCCACCGCGGGCCAGCAATCTTTATAAATGCGGCGCAATTCGCTGTGATGACCAGGATCCAATCGATTCAGCAACCGCGACAAGTTAAAAGTCTGTGCTTGTTCGGCGATGAATTTCGGATCTTGTCCACCCGCAAACGGAGTACCATCGGTATCGGTCAGCTTGGTACCAGCGGCCTTTTCCATTTCCTCGATCATGCCGCTGAAGACCTTAGAAATATCAGCATTACCTTCCGTATCGATTCGCTTGAGTTCCTTCTCGAATTCCTTCCTCTCATCATCGGTAAGGCTCATTCGGCGCGAGAATTTTTGGGTATTGATCACAATACCTTCAACACCAGAGCTCACTTCCAGCGAATCATTTTTAACATCTTCGCCGACACGACCAAAAATAGCATGTAGCAATTTTTCTTCGGGAGTTTGCTCGGTCTTGCTCTTGGGCGAAACTTTCCCGACCAAGATATCGCCTGGTCGTACATAGGTCCCGACTCGCACGATGCCGGTTTCGTCCAAATTACGTAACGCTTTCTCGCTGACGTTAGGAATATCGCGAGTAAATTCCTCCCGTCCGAGTTTTGTTTCGCGAATTTCAACATCGAACTCTTCAATGTGAATCGACGTGTAGGTATCGTTCTTGACCAGTTCTTCGCTGATGATGATCGCATCTTCGTAATTGAAACCATCGAACGACATGAAGCCCACAAGCACGTTTCGACCCAGAGCCAATTCGCCCAAATGAGTAGCCGCGCCATCGGCGATGATCTGGCCTTCCTTGACTTTGTCGCCCAAGTTGACAATTGGACGCTGATTCAAGCAAGTTCGTTCATTGAGTCCCTGAAACTTCTTCAAGTGATAAATATCTGTTCCCACTTCGATTCGATTTGCATCGCAATACGTCACTTTGCCGCCTCGTCGGGCTCGAATCACCATCGAACTATTTCGGGCTACCTCTTTCTCTAAACCTGTCGCCACGATCGGTGGTTCGGTGATCAATAAAGGAACAGCTTGGCGTTGCATGTTGGATCCCATCAACGCGCGGTTAGCATCATCGTGCTCCAAAAATGGAATCAATCCGGCCGAGACCCCAACCATCTGGCTCGGCGCGATGTCCATGTACTGAATCAAGTTCGGAGCACAAATCTGGAAGTCCGCGCGATGGCGGGCGATCAAATCGGGGCCCGATACCAATTCACCATCCTTGGTTTCGGTGTCAGCCGGAGCAATATATGCGTCCGCTTCTTGATCCGCTCTCAACCACTTCACTTCCTCGGTCAGTTTGCCACCTTTGACGACTCGGTAAGGAGTCACCAAAAAACCGTACTCATCCACCGCTGCATAGATCGCCAGCGAGCTGATCAAACCGATGTTGGTTCCTTCAGGTGTCTCGATCGGACAAATACGACCGTAGTGAGAAATGTGCACGTCACGAACTTCAAATCCGGCTCGCTTTCGATTCAATCCACCAGGCCCCAACGCCGAGAGCCGGCGTTCGTGCGTCAACTGCGACAACGGATTGGTCTGGTCGACCACCTGCGACAGTTCACCTCGACCGAAGAAATACTCGATCGCTGCGCTGATGCTCTTAGGATTCACCAAGCTGCGCGGCGTCATGTCTTCCGCATCTTTCAAACTCATCCGCTCTTGAACAGTTCGACGGAGTTTCAAGAAACCCTTACGCAATTCTTCGCAGGCCAATTCGTCGATCGTGCGTAACCGACGATTTCCCAAATGATCGATATCGTCGTATTGCGACTTGCCCTCTGGATCGGACAAGTCCACCAAATATTTGATCGACGCAACCAAGTCCTCAGGGCGCAAAGTCATCACATCTTCGGGAACGTCCAAACCAAGCTTTCGATTGACTCGGAACCGGCCCACTCGACCCAATCGATAGCGATTGACATCGAAGAACTTTTCGTGGAACAACAATCTCGCTTTTTCCAAATTGGGAGGATTACCCGGACGAAGTCGCTGATAAATTCTCAGCAGAGCTTCTTCGTGGCTGCTGGTGTTATCCTCTGCCAAACTGTTGAGAATAAAGGGTACTCGCGGCGCATCGATGACTTCAATCTTCTTCACACCTGCAGAGGCTATTGTGTCCGCAGCTGTCTTAGTAATTTTGTGCCCTGCCTCGACAATAATTTCTCCCGCTCGTTCATGGTCCGCAGGGAAAATAACGTCATCGACCGAAATCTTACCTTCGAGTTTGCCAGCGTTCTTGGAATCAACTTTTTCCTGTTCTGGTTTGTAGAATGCTTTGAGCAAATCGGCTTCTGTACTCAATCCTTCCGACATGGCTCGCAGAAGCGTCATGACCGAAAACTTGCCGCTCTGGTCGATGCGGACACTTAGACTGTCCTTTTTGGTGACATTGATTTCAATCCAACTGCCTCGATCGGGTATGATTCGAGCGCTCGGCACATTGCGATCGCTAGTCCCCTCAGTCTCTTGTACGAAATCAACCCCAGGACTACGGTGCAACTGATTCACTACCACACGTTCGGCACCGTTGATGATGAATTCACCACCACCCAACATTACCGGTATATCACCCAAATAAACTTCTTCTTCGTACGGCTGTTCGCGATTCAGCCGCAAATAAACCTTGAGGGGCTTCCCAAATGTCAGACGCAACTGTCGGCACTCTTCAGGCGAATACCTAGGCTTACCAAGTTCATAACGCAAATACTCTAAACTGACCGTACCGTCGTAGCTCTGGATTGGGAAAATTTCACGGAACACCGATTCCAAGCCATGGTTTTTACGTTTATCCGCAGGAACGTCCTCCTGCAAAAAACCTTCATAGCTCTTGGTCTGCAATACCGTCAGATCGGGTATCTGAAACGCCTCTCGACCGGAACCGAATTGACGTACGGCCTTTGGATTCAATCGTCGCTGGGAAGATGTTGCCATTAACTACAGAAACTCCTCTGGGAGATTTCGAATTTCGAGCAGCTGCGGTTTGCAACTACCCACTACGTCACGCTCTCACTACGTATCGCTAGCCCACGAAAAGCCACTCGGCTCACCAAACACCATCCTCGAAGAAGAGGAATACACCGGGCAAAGTGCACCTCTGCTAAACATCGATCGGGGGAAAACCACTCGCTCTACACCAAACAGACAAACATCCAGGCGAAACCGTTTTTTGGATAGAGTCTTCAGAGACGAAACCATCAGAAACCGCAGGAACCAAAGAATATCAAGGAAGGTCCTGTCCAGACGCATCAGCAACAGTCTCCAAATCGTAAATCCTGCCGCTACGTTTGAAAATCGTATGTCTCGTTCCCTTGACGATCGCTGTTTCTCTTTACCTGACACTCTCCCGCTCGACGACACCGCCAAGTCGGAAAAGACTACCTGATGGTTTCCGAAACGATTCAATGCAATTATTCTCATTCGCTCAGAAACCGCGCTCTCCCTGTGGGCGCATGCAGCACCCAAACCGAAGCTCGGTCTGCAATTCCAAATAGGATTCACGACGTCCCCTGGAAACACGGTGTTTCTGAGAAACATGAGGCTCCTTGGAAACCCGACATTAGCCTCGATGGAACAACAACGCACGCTGTAATCCCAAGAAAGACCACGCCTTCAGATCGAACTAAACCACGAACGCTCAAAAGTATCCAACGGTGGTAGTGTATCGCACCTAGCCAATCCTGGCAAACCCAGGATTGGCTAGGCCTCAATTTGGGGGTGGCGGTAAACCAATACCAAACTACCTCAATCCAGCCGTTACTTCAGTTCCACTGTGGCGCCAGCTTCAGCCAACTGTGCCTTGAGCTTTTCAGCATCTGCCTTCGAGACAGCCTGCTTGATGGTCACAGGAGCACTTTCAACCATCTTCTTGGCATCCATCAAGGACGCACCAGTGATGTTCTTGACCACCTTAACCACTTCGAGCTTCTTGTCGCCAGCGGCGGACAAGACCACATCGAATTCGGTTTGTTCTGCTGCCTTGGCTGGAGCAGCGTCGCTGGCTGCAGGAGCAACCATGACTGCACCACCGGCAGCAGCTTCGATACCGTGTACATCCTTTAGATAATCGCTAAGTTCCTTCGCCTGCTTCAGGGTCAGGGTTACGATTTTGTCGCCAAGTTGACGAATGTCATCTGCAATAGCCGTTTCAGACATGACCTACGCTAATCCTCGTTCAGAAAGTTCTTTTCTTTCGGTTGGCACTTGCAGCACCCACCGCACCCAAATCATAACAATTATTCCCGAGCTTTGTGTAAGGACTGCATCGGAAAGTCCAAACAAACCAAGTTGTCTTAAATAACCAAGTTGTCTTAAATAACCAAGTTGTCTTAAAAAACAAGTTGTCTTAAAAAACAAGTTGTTTCAGAAATCAAACTGTCTCAAAATCAAATATGTCATTGTCCGCTGCACAAAGCCCAACAACACAAAGCCCAATAACACGAAGCCTAACAAATTATGCCTCAGCAGCCGATTCGTCCTTTTCGGAGATCTTCTTGATTTGACTGGCCAATTTGCCACCCGGTCCTTTGACCTGCCCAGCCAATTTGCGCCCCGGTCCGAGGATCTGACCCACCAACAACGAAATCTGTTCACGGCGATTAGGCCACTTGCTGATATCTTTGAGCTTCGCTGCCGAAACCCGCTCACCATCCATCACACCACCCTTCAGTTCGAACTTAGCGAACTTTCCGCTGGCTTCGATGGATGTCATCGCCTTCGCAAGAGAAACAAAATCCTCACAGCCCCAAATCACCGCCAAGCTGCCCGACATGTCGTCAAACGCTGGACGCAACGAGGTCCCTTCAGTCGCGCGAGCTGCCAAAGTTCGCTTGACCACCATTACCTGAATTCCTTTGTCCCGCAACGCTTTTCGCAGCGCGTACGTCGCATCAGACGGCATACCGACCACGTCGGCCAGCACCGCATCCTGCACGCCGGACAAGCGACGCATTACGTCGTTGGAAACCAAACCTTTAACTAGCTTGCTCATAGCGTTTCTGCTTTCCAAACTTTTACCAGTCTTACTCAAACCTGGTTTTCTGATTCAACTCTCGTACTCTTGCTCTTACCTGGTACTCTTGCTCTTACCTGGCACTCTTGACCGAACTTGTTCTCTCTATGACCTTCCTCTAGCCGGCTGCTTAGAGACCAAGGGCCTTCGTACCGTTACGACTATCGCCGCCGATCACTCGGCCGCGAAATCGCTTAACCGTTGATCCGTACGCTCGGTGTCATCGTGCCGCAAATAGCAACTGACTTAACGTAGGTACCCCGCACACTGTTCGGCTTTAAACTATTGACATAATCCAAAAAAGCTTTGACGTTGTCGGTTAATTTGGAAGCATCAAAGCTCAATTTACCGACGACCGCGTGAACATTCCCACCTTTGTCGTTTCGGAATTCAACCTTACCCGCTTTGTATTCTTTGACCGCTTTGGCGACGTCAGGCGTCACCGTGCCGGCCCTAGGCGATGGCATCAAACCACGCGGACCGAGCACTCGCCCCAGTGGACCGACCAATCCCATCATATCGGGAGCGGCGATACACACATCAAAATCCGTCCAACCGTCGCGGATTTTCTTGGCCAAATCTTCTTGCCCAACCTCATCTGCTCCAGCATCCTTTGCCGCATTGGCCAGATCGCCTTTAGCGAACACCACAACGCGCTGCGCACGGCCAATGCCGTGCGGCAAAACCAAACTTCCACGCACGATCTGATCAGCCTGAGCAGGATCAATGCCCAATCGAACATGAATCTCGATCGATTGATCAAACTTGCGCGGGGGAAATTTTTTCAAAACAGCAACTCCCTCTTCAACTGAAACCACTTTGGTTCCAATCGCCTTGGATTGCATGGCCTTCATCGCCTTTGTTGACCCGGTCATTTACCTAGCCCTCCACCTCTAAGCCCATGCTTCGCGCAGTACCTTCAATCATGCGTCGAGCATGCTCAAGGTCTCGAGCGTTCAAATCCGCCATTTTCTTTTGACAGATATCATCAATTTGTGCTCGAGTCACTTTGCCAACTTTATTTTTATTCGGCTCACCGGACCCTTTTGCAATCCCCACAGCTATCTTCAAAAGTGCCGCCGCAGGTGGACTTTTGGTGATAAACTCGAAACTGCGGTCGTTGTAAACCGTTACCACAACAGGAATCGGTGTCCCTTTAAACTCCTTGGTACGCTCGTTGAACTGGGAAACAAACTGCCCAAGGTTCACACCGAATTTACCAAGCGAAGTACCAACAGGCGGAGCCGGGGTAGCTTGGCCACCGGGCACCTGAAACTTCGCCTGTCCTACCATTTGCTTTGCCATAGCGATTTAACTCGATCGTCTTTTTATAAACCTAAATCGTTCCAATCCAACTTGAATTTGCCACTCGACCTATGCCGGCTCTACCTGCCAGTGATCCAGCTCGACCGGCGTACTGCGGCCAAAAATACTAATAATCACCGTCACCCGTCCATTGGCCTCATCCACCTTATCCACTTCGCCTTCCAAGTTCTGAAAGTATCCCTCTTTCACTCGAACTCGATCACCCCGGCCGTACGGTATTGCCGTCTTGAGAGCCTGCGCCTCATCAGCCTGTGGGCGGGCAACTTTCAAGATTCGCTCTACTTCCTTATCTTCCATTGGCGTTGGCTTGCCGCCGGAACCCGTAAAATCCCCGATACCATCGGTCTCCCGTACCAAGAACCATGTATCCTCAGTCACGGACATCTCAATCATCAAGTATCCCGGATACAGCTTTCGCTTCACCACTCGACGCTGACCGGTTCTCGTGAATGTCGCCACATCTTCGGTCGGAATTAACACATCGCCGAAGTAAGCCTCGAAACCCGCCAATTTAACACGCTTCTCCAGCGCTTTCCGAATCGTGTCTTCACGATTAAACGCAACCTTCAGGATATACCACTTCTTAGGCGGCATTTCCGGCTCAGCAGGCGGCGGGGGGGTTGTAGATTTAGTAGACGACGCACCCGGTGAAGCACTCCCCGGCCCTTGCGCATCACTCCCCGTACTGCCGGTGCCAACAGCACCTGGCTCGGAAGATAGATCTGACTCAGTTGGCGAATTCATGGACTCGCCGCTTTGCTCATTACTCACTTCACACCCCCGTGCCGGTCCACCGATCTGGATCAACAACCCAATCTATTTCAACTCGACCCAACTCGAGAGAAACTCAATCAAGCCCGTCCCAATCTCCCGGCAGTAACGGAATCGTGCGTTCAATTACCGAAACTGCATAACTTCCGAAACGATCCTATGGCCGAAACGATCCTATGGCCGAAACGATCCTATGGCCGAAACGATGTAGTTATCTTGATCACTAATCCGTCGAACCAACCTTCATTTACGCTACGATATACCCAGCCACGAGAACAAGCCCTGCCAGATAGCATCGAAGGTAAAAAGTATGATCGTCAAGAAGAAGATGCAAAATATAACCACAATCGAAGCCCTGACAAGCTCAGTCCGAGTCGGCCAGGAAACTTTATTGACCTCTTGCTCCACCGAAATCAAAAAATCGGCAAATTTTGGCCAGTTTACCAATCGATACCCAAACCAACCGCCCGCAGCTAATAGTGCAGCGGCGAAAAGGTAGCCAATGTAGCCGGTACCTTCCAAATTCAATTGATGAAATCGCCAAACCCCCACCGCCACAGCCACCCATACGGCCAAGCAAGTTAGCTGGCGAACCATTTTGCCTTGATTGCGTTTGTAAAGCTCACCAGAAAACATTTCGGTGATCAGTTTTCTGGAGGATATTCCCGCATCACTGGACATTAGCGACTCTATTTCTACTAAGAAACAATGTTTGCCGAGACTCGGGTGTTTGCCGAGACTCGGCTATTTACTGAGACTCGGGCCACTGCCGAATGAACAACAAAACTATCAGCCATTTACTTTGTCGAAAGCAGGGGCGGCGGGAATCGAACTCGCAACCTTTGGTTTTGGAGACCAACGCTCTGCCAATTGAGCTACACCCCTAAAAAACAGCCGCTCTTGCAAGCGGCCGCTTTATCCTAGCTTAGATTCACCGCGAGACCTAACTTGGCTCCCAGCAGTCAATACAGTGCGAACTACTCAATGATCTTGGTTACCACTCCGGAACCTACCGTTTTGCCACCTTCACGGATAGCGAAGCGAACACCTTCGTCCATCGCAATCGGCTTCTGCAATTCGACCTTCAACTTCACGTTATCGCCTGGCATACACATTTCCGCACCGACCAAACTGGCCGACCCAGTCACGTCAGTCGTTCGGAAGTAAAATTGGGGACGATATCCACTGAAGAACGGAGTGTGGCGACCACCTTCCTCTTTGCTCAAGCAGTAAACTTCGCACTCAAATACCTTATGCGGGGTGATACTGTTGGGCTTGGCCAAAACCTGGCCACGCTCAATATCTTCACGCTTCAAACCGCGAAGCAATAAACCAACGTTGTCACCTGCACGACCCGAATCCAACTGCTTGCGGAACATTTCAACACCGGTGCAGGTTGTCTTGGAGGACTTATCCTTCAAGCCGATGATTTCAACTTCATCACCAACCTTGATAATCCCACGCTCAACACGACCCGTGGCTACCGTACCACGACCTTCGATGCTGAACACGTCTTCCACAGCCATCAAGAAAGGCTTTTCTTCATCGCGTACAGGCATTGGAATGTAAGCGTCTACAGCTTCCAACAACTTCGAGATGCACTTGCTCTTCTCAGGATCTGCTGGACTGTCGTAAGCTGCACGTGCATTGCCTCGCACGATTGGCACTTCATCACCTGGGAAATCGTACTTATTGAGCAATTCGCGAATTTCCAACTCAACCAACTCAAGAAGCTCTTCGTCATCTACCAAGTCGACTTTGTTGAGGAACACAACCAAAGCTGGCACACCCACCTGGCGAGCCAAAAGAACGTGTTCCTTAGTCTGAGGCATCGGACCGTCTGCGGCGCTAACAACCAAAATCGCACCGTCCATCTGAGCCGCGCCGGTAATCATGTTCTTGATAAAGTCAGCGTGACCGGGACAGTCGATGTGAGCATAGTGCCGGTTCTCGGTCTCATACTCAACGTGAGAAACAGCAATGGTTACAGTCTTCGTTTCGTCACGAACTGTACCACCCTTCGCGATATCTGCATATGACTTGAATTGGGCCAAGCCCTTTGCAGCCTGAACAGCTACCAAGGCGCCGGTGGTGGTGGTCTTACCATGGTCGATATGACCAATCGTACCTACGTTAACGTGGGGTTTTGTACGCTGAAAAACGTCCTTTGCCATTTCTAAATCTACCTACTCATCAAAGTGTCTGCACGACCGATCGTGAGGCTAAACCGATAGCCCATCTCAGGTCGGATGTCCGACGACAAAAAACTATGACTATCTACGAATCCACAATTCGACGAATCCCAGGCCCGTGACGCCCTTCCCAGGCGAGAGCTGCTGATGGGACTTGAACCCATGACCTCTTCCTTACCAAGGAAGTGCTCTACCGACTGAGCTACAGCAGCCTTCACAAAGCGGGTGAAGGGAATCGAACCCTCGTCTTCAGCTTGGAAGGCTGTTGCTCTACCATTGAGCTACACCCGCACATGGAGGCGTGCCATTGTAAGCGTTACCTCCGGTTTCCCGCTACCACAGATACGTTGTCGCCTCCGCCATTACGCAAAAAACGACCAACCCCTCCATCGTATCAAGTCACCAGTCCTACCCAGGCAAAGGTGCCTAGGCCAGTTCATCGTCAGTGGGAAGTGTAGGATTCGAACCTACGTAGGCAAAGCCAACGGATTTACAGTCCGTCCCCTTTAACCGCTCGGGCAACTTCCCGCCCCAAACCCATCATTGGAACCGTATCTAGGTCAACATTCCTAGCAAAGCCGCAGCATTGAATCCGCCTAAGGACCTGCCTCGAAATGCCTACCTACGGACGAAACATGACCGGAAAAACCTTCTCAAACTTCCAGCTCAACTTCGCCCAGCTCAACTTCGCTTCACCAACTTCGCTTCACCAACTTCGCATTGGCTTTATATTCCAGCGCAAATCAACCGAAAACCGTCAAATCGCACCAGCAGCCTCAGCCAACCAGGAAATCTTCAGTATCGGAAAATTCCCAGCAAAATTGGACCAAATTTCCCTACTGTATTTCCCGACTATATTTTCCGAAGATACTCTCCGACTAATCGCATTTCTCTTCTATCAACACTTCCGAGCTATTAACGTCACACCAATAACGTCACACCAATAACGTCACACCAATAGCTTTACAAGAATAGCGTCAAACGAGAGCCGGCGAAGGGACTTGAACCCCCGACCAGCTGATTACAAATCAGCTGCTCTACCAACTGAGCTACGCCGGCCTGTTCGGGTTGGCCTGTCCAGCAGATAGGCTTGGCCTTCCCGGACAGGAAACGGCTAAGTGTACAGCCCACGCTAGAACTGACAAGATGAATTTGGCCCTGTCTAGGACCTGAATATGAAGGCTGTGGTTCGATAAAACGGCCAAATCGCGACTCGTTCCTGCTCGACTACCCACACACATCCCCCACAAGAAGTACAACTCCGCCGTTTTTGGAGAATTCCAACCGTTTTATGGCGGCGAAAATCGCTGTCTGAGTGGACTCAATTCGTTTAAAGTTCCATTGCGCAGGGACTTATGGCATCATTTTTACTGCGCAGCAAACGCAACTTCGTCCAAAGAACCCCAGCCTTTCGTCTTGACACTGAACCCCAGTTTCGCCCACACTCCCGCTTCACACCGGAAATGGCAGGAAGCCATGAAGATTTTTCTCCAATTCGTCTCGCGAAGGAGTGCGACACTGAATGAGTAACTCGCAAACCGAGTGGAACTGGCTCCCCTCGCGAATTTTTATCGATTGCAGTTACACGGCGACTTCCGGACGCAATTCTGGAATCGAACGCGTCGTGCGTTCTTTGCAGCGTGAAATGAGTACTCAAATCGCTGACTACAATCAATCTTGTGTCAGACAGCAATCTTGTGTCAGACAGC
>Ga0169931_10001775_pt1 | contig 35533 bp, 27 predicted proteins | sample Kivu_15m_20L_FD_129675 | JGI IMG/M metagenome (GOLD analysis project Ga0169931, IMG submission 129675) | Freshwater microbial communities from Lake Kivu, Western Province, Rwanda to study Microbial Dark Matter (Phase II) - Kivu_15m_20L... | ecosystem: Environmental > Aquatic > Freshwater > Lake...
TAATGACAGGTGCGGGAGTAAATTGGTAAGCATCCGCGTGAATAAATTCTGGTTCAGCTACATCTATAACAGGACCATTACTGTAGTCATGTGGTGCTAAAGGAAATATTCTTGACTGATTACCTGAAACATATTCGGGGAACTGAGGGCTAGAATTTTGACTCGGTTTCAGGTCAGTATTGTTTAAGGTTTTATCTGGTGATGCAGAACTAATAGTTAGTTCTTCTAGGTCAAAACCGGGGTGTGTGGTCTGCCAATTTGGCTGTGTTGATGCTAGCTGTATTTTCTCTTGATGCTCATTGGTAATAATAAATTTTTGTGAATTAACCGCAACTGCCTTTTTGACCGGCAAGACTGTGATTAACCACAAAGTCATCAAAATCCCAATTTTTGGAACAACATCTTGTTTTTGCATTGGATGTAATCATAAATTTTTTGTTAGCCCTGCTGTTCTCACCCATGATTTCACAATTTACCCAAATTTTCAGATGATATCGACCAAAGAACCTGTAATCAACAGTTTTTACTATAAATATCTTCAAGTATACCCAATGGACTACCAGTTTAGTAGTATAATAGATGTGCTTTTTTTTATAAGTATATCAAGTTCTCACGAAAATCATCAAAAAAAATTACTAAATAAAGTTGACATAATTTTACTTGTCATGTAGGCTGATATATCAGGTATGTATTTAACAACAGCCTAATACTGCTTAACACACCAAATAGTACTCTCTATCCACTCATTACTTAGGTAGGCAATGTACTATTTTGCATAACTTCTATACTAACTGAGTGGAGTACCATCTGTACTCTTCGTGTGTAGAGGTAGCAATGGTTGAGTAAAGCTAAAGCTGTAGTTAAGTTAATAAGCACATACTGTTATTGTCTCCCAAAAATTAGGTATTGACGTGATGAACACCAACGCCAAAAAAATCTCCAAAGCCGCAGCCATTGCTTCTCTCTTAGCAGGTGGCGCAGTAGCTGGTTCTTTCGTTGCTGGTCAGCCAGCACAAGCTCAAATCGCTAACAGTGCTAGCGTTGCTGTAACCAACATTCTCACCAACGGTAACACAGTTACCTTCGCCGGAGAAATGGTTATGCCAGAAGATAGTGGTGTCACTTTAACCGGTCAAATGAGTTTAGCTCTTGCCTATACTGCTAATGGCGCAGGTGATAACTATCTGTTGCAAAGTGCTTCTTTTAATGTCTCTCTCACAACATCGAACGTAAACTCAGTTGCTGCGGCTACCGCTCGTGCCATTGATGGTGCCTCGGAAGGCAGTCGTTTCGGCGATATTATTGGTGTGCTAGAAGCTGCTGGCATGGAATAATTAAGGAAAATAGACAATTATTCCAACTACAGGAAAGACTGCGACAATTGCAGTTTTGACATGGACAGGGATCTAAATGTCGCCATTATTCTATTGCGTTTGGCTAAAGCGTGACAGGTTACCGAGGGGTAACTGCTTCCATGCTTCCGTTGAAGTCAGAAGTAAAGTCTAGCTTTGTCCAGGTCTCATATGGCAGCACAAAAAGAATTGCCAATTAGTTTAATAGTCTCCCCCCTACCAACCATAGGGGGGAATTGTTAAATTACACTATAGTGATGATACATATTATTGCTTTTGGTACCTTGGGAGTGACGTACACTCACACACAAACCATGTAAAACCACAGGTAGATCCTCAGTTGTCAATATGAGCATTTCGGAAAAAGAATATTATTCTCAACGCACTCAGCAAATCAAGCGCCGTAAGCGAATTCTCACCATAGTTGGTGGGGTGGGATTTGTAGGTTCTCTTATCTTTAGCAGTGTCACTAGCATTTTATCATCTCTGCAAAAGCCATCTCAGCCACCAGTCACAGAGTCAATAGACACCCAACTGCAAAAACAAGCCCACGGTTACGAATTAGTTTTACAACGAGAACCCAACAACGCCCTGGCTTTGGAGAATTTAACCAAAATCCGCTTACAACTGGGGGATAATCAAGGAGCAGTAGAGTTAATAGAAAGACTGCTGGCTTTATACCCGGAACGGGAAAGTTATCGCACTGTATTGGCGGCGGTTAAGCAGAAAATAGCAGAAGAAAAGTAAAGATATATAGATTGGTTGTCAGATACATGAACATTGAAGTGTAAATTTGAGGTAAAAATGCTCACAACCGAAAAGATACCAGAATGTCAATCTAAATTTAACCTCAGCTATCATGTTGGCTTTAGCTACATTTGTCAAGAATTAGTTGGATTTGAAAATAAAGATGTGCTGGAAGTAGGGGGAAGTTTACCCCCTGATTTTGTTTTTAATTATCTGGGTGTGAAATCGTGGACAGGAATTGAAACTCCAGATTATGAGAAATCCCTCCAGGAAACTGGGGGTTTAACTCATAAAGGAACAGTTATTATTGATGATAATAATCTCAAAAATAATCTCTCTCACTACAAATTTGTTAACAAACAACAAAGCAACTATAGGTTTTATTTAGAAAATATTGAAGATTTACCAGAAGAATATTATCACCAATATGATTTAATTTTTTCCATAGCTGCTTTTGAGCATATTCACAAATTACCATTAGCTTTGGATAAAATGTTTTTGGCTCTTAAACCGGGAGGCAAATTATTTTCCATTTTCTCGCCTATCTTGTCTGCTTATGATGGTCATCATTTACCAGAAATCATAGATGCTAAGGGTAATAAATATAATTTTGGTAATTCTCCTATTCCACCATGGGGACATCTATTGATGAGTCGTGGAGAAATGACTAGATATTTGTATGAAAAAATTGATAAAGCAACGGCAGACCAAATAGTATATTACGTTTATCAATCCAACCATATCAATAGGTTTTTTACAGAAGATTATATTGATGCAGTTCGACAAACTCAGTTTAAAGTTAATAAGTTAGATTTGGTTTTCCCATCGTCAATTAATCCAGTACAGGAAGAAAAGCTAAAACTAATGCATCCCGGTAAAAAATATTTTACCAACAATGGTATTCTTTTAGTCTTAGAAAAAGATATGGATAGTCAGAAATCACCACATAAGGTTTATATGAATAACAATACCGATATACAAAACAAACTACAGGAAGCCCAAAAACATTTTATCAACCAGGAATTTTCACAAGCGGCCGACTTATACAAAGAAACATTAATATCTCATCCTCAGTTGGCAAAACAAGGATTATCTATTCGTTTAAGCCACTGTCTGATTTTATCAGCAAATTGGCCGGAAGTCTCAGCCAACTTAATTCCAGGGCTTAATTATTTACAGGTTTCGGGATGGTTAAATTCTATCGCCCAAGGTAAGCCTGTTAATGCAGAAAATCAACCCATTCCGTGGTACACTTATCCAGCCATAGAGTTTATTGAAGATAAAGTTAAAAGTCATTTTTCAGTATTTGAATTTGGTGCAGGACAGTCAACTTTATGGTGGGGCGCAAGGGTAAAACAAGTAATTTCCATTGAAAGTGATGAAAGCTGGTTTAATCAAATTCATCAGGAAATGCCCCAGAATGTCCAATTAAATTTAGAATCAGATCAACAAAAATATGCAGATTTTATCTGGCAATATCCAGATGAATACTTTGATGTAATTATTGTTGATGGCATTAACCGTAATCAGTGCTTAGAAAATAGTTTAACCAAAGTCAAAAGCAACGGCTTGATAATTTTTGATAATACAGATGATTGCCGTTATGATTTATCCCTGGGCTTACTGTCTTCACAAGGTTATCAAAGAATTGATTTTTGGGGTTTGATTCCCGGCTATGTTTATAAAAACTGTACCTCTGTATTTTTTAAATCAACGGAAATACTAGCAAGTAACTCTCTACCCAGTGATAAAATTTCTTCTTTGGGTAAGTCTTGTAGGCAAATCACTAGCCCAAAATCGCCAGAAATGAACACCAGCCCATCTAATGATAATTGGCAATTAACCACACCAGTGGCTTTAATCATATTTAACCGCCCAGAAACCACGGCGACGGTATTTGCAGCCATTCGCCAAGCAAAACCGCCTAAGTTATTAGTTATCGCCGATGGACCGAGACTTAATCACCCAGGGGAAGCAGAACAATGTGCCGCAGCCAGAGACATAATTAATCAAGTTGATTGGCAGTGTGAGGTATTAACTAATTACTCTGATGTAAATTTAGGTTGTCGTCAAAGAGTTAGTAGTGGTTTAGATTGGGTGTTTGACCAGGTAGAAACAGCAATTATATTAGAAGATGACTGTTTGCCTCATCATAGTTTTTTCCGATACTGTCAGGAATTGTTAATAAAATATCATGATGAACAACGCATTATGATGATTTCTGGTGATAACTTCCAATTTGGACGTAATCCAACAGAATATAGTTATTACTTCTCTCGTTATGGTCATTGTTGGGGTTGGGCAACTTGGCGCAGGGCTTGGAAAAAGTATGATGATTCCATGGAGCTATGGCCAGAGTTAAAAAATCATGGTTGGTTGCATGATGTACTGTCCCACGGGCAAGCTGCTGATTTTTGGGCAGGAGTGTTTCAAGGTGTTTATGATGGTTTGAGTAGCTGGGCTTATATCTGGCAATACACCCTTTGGCTAAATCATGGCTTAACCATCTTACCCCGGATTAACTTGGTTTCTAATCTTGGGTTCGATTCTGGCACTCATACAACAATGAAGGATAGCCCCTTGGCTAATATGGCAGTGGAACCTATGAATTTTCCCCTGCAACATCCTCCGGTGATTGTTCGCCATCGCCAAGCAGATGATTTCACCGAATCCAGAATTTTTAGTGGTACCTCTCCTCAATTGGCGTTAAATTCACCATCTCACAATTCCCCAGCAGCAATTATTCACCATATTAATCATCATGAAAATGCCGCAGCTTTACAGTTAATTAATTCAGCGCCTAAAATGCCTACGGCTATGAATTACGGACAGGCCGTTGCACTGGCTAAAACCGGAGAAGTTACCGCAGCCCTGGACTGTTTAGACAGATTACTGAACCACAGTCCCGCCCACACCAAAGCCATCACCCTGAAAAAACAGTTAAGTAAAAACCTGGCTGACCATCACCCAGACCACCCTATTATCGCCCAAGTTAATCATCTGTTAGAAACAAATCAAGTGGCGGCAGCTTTTAAACTCCTCAATGAAGCTAAAGCCTTAAAACAACCAATCATGGGGTTGGATTATTTACGAGCCAAATGTTTTTTCCAAGGGGGAAGCATCCCGGCTACTATTCAAGCTTTGTACGAAGAATTACGCTACTTCCCCGCCCATCATCAAGCGGAGGACTTTCTCCATCAACTTTTAAATCAATATCCTCTAGTTGGAGAAATTCAAGACCCGGAATTTCAACAAATATATAGATTGATTCGACCATACACCATGTTGAGTGAGGCGCGGTTGTATTCCCTGTTCACCCTGATCAAAAAAGTTTGCCTAGAGAATATCCCCGGTAACTTTGTGGAGTGTGGAGTGGCCGCTGGTGGTTCTACTGCTTTAGTGGCAGCTGTAATCAAACGCTATACAAAACAGCCCCGTTGGGTTTATGCTTTTGACTGCTTTGATGGGATGCCAGCACCCACAGAACAAGATAAATGTCGTGGTTTGTCTCCTGATTCTATAGGATGGGGGACGGGTACTTGCTCGGCGACAAAAGCAAGCGTTAAGGAAATCTGCAATCAATTGGGTGTGGGTAATCTGGTTCAGTTAGTTAAGGGTTATTTTCAAGATACCTTACCTAAAATGAGAGATGCAGTGGGGATGATCGCCCTGTTGCATATGGATGGAGACTGGTATGAATCCACCAAAACTGTTATTAGTCATTTATACCAGCGCATTTCTCAACATGGATTTGTTCAAGTAGATGATTATGGTTTCTGGGATGGTTGTCGTCAAGCAATACATGAATTTGAAGCAGAGAATGATCTGAGGTTTCACCTGCATCCCATAGATGGTACAGGGGTTTGGTTTAGTTGTGATGATAAATTCGCCATTAACTCAGCGTTGGACAGTTCATTGATTGCTCAATTTAATCAAGATGATCCGGTTCAACATGGTATTCAAAGTCAGATGTCCCAAAATGAACGGTTTCAACTATATTATGCCCTGGGTCACTTGTTACCTGTTGCTGCTTCTCCCCTGCGGTTTGTGGAAATAGGCTCGTTTGCTGGTAGTTCCTTATTTCTTAACTATCAAGCCCTAGCCCGTAATCACAGTAACATACAGGGCTGGGCAATTGACCCGGGATTACATCCACAACTAAAAACTGTACTGGATAAATTACCCCCGCAAATTATTCATCTCAAAATGTTTTCCCATGATGCCTTAGCTCAACTGCAAGAAATTTTTGCAGCTGATGGTAACTATCCAGTTTATATTTTTGTGGATGGCGATCATTCTTATCAAGGTGTTAAACAGGATATTCTCAACTACTATCCCTTACTTGCTCCTGGTGGGTTAATGATTTTTCATGATTATTTACCACCCCTAGATCAGGAAAATAGCTCATCCATTTTGTTTCATCACGGAGGAAAAGAGCCAGGAATTAGACAAGCTTGTCAAGAATTAATGGAAGATACTTATAACTGCCAAGTCATCAACGTACCTTTGTTATATCCTGATGATCCTACACAAACTCAAGCCCATTTACCCATTATCCCCGGTGTGTTTTCTTCTTTAAGAATTTATCGTAAGGAGAAGCAGAAACACCAAACACAACCAAACCAAAATTAATGACCATGAAAATCTTACATATTATTGACTTTTTATGTCTTGGTGGTGCGGCTCGCTCTATGATGGCGATCGCTAAATATTCTCGGCAGTTAGATGATCAACTACAACATCAAGTTATTTCTCTCAAACCCGCAGAAACCCAAGCAGTGCAATTAGCACAATCAGGGGGAATGGAATTCATTGATCCAGTTGATGAAATTGCCCGTTACCAATTAATGACAGAAGCGGATATAGTGCAGATTCACTATTGGAATCATCCCCAGATGTTTTCATTTCTGCATTCACAACTACCAGCCACACGGTTAATGATCTGGTTTCATGTTTCAGGGGATAGCGCCCCCCAAGTAATTACCAGGGATTTAATTAATTATGCTGACTTTGCCATTCCCTGTAATCCCCATTCCTACGAACTACCTGTAGTGCAACAATTAGCGCCAGAAATCAGACAAAAAAAAGTGGGTATGGTTTACGATGCGGCAGACTTTGCCAGGTTGAATAATATCCAATCTCTTCAATCCCGCCCCCACCATACTTTTAACGTGGGTTATATGGGATTGTTATCTTTTAGCAAAATGCACTCTAGTTATATTGCTATGAGTGCTAAAGCAGATATTCCGGACGTTAAATTTATTTTATGTGGCGGTGGTGATGTTCAACTGCTGCAACAACAAGCTTTAGAGTTAGATTCTTTGGCTAAATTTGATTTTCGTGGTTTTGTGGAGGATATCGCCTCAGCCATTGCTGAATTCGATATTTATGGTTATCCAGTGTGTGAAGATACCTACGCAGCCGCAGAACTAAATTTACAAGAAGTCATGTATGCCGGAGTTCCGCCGGTGGTGTTTCCCTATGGGGGAATTAAAAAATTAGTTATTGATAATTATACTGGTTTAGTTGTTCAGAGTGAGTTAGAGTATACCCAAGCTTTAGAGTATCTTTATCACCATCCCCAGGAAAGATTAAGACTAGGGAAAAATGCCCAACAATACGCCCAACAAATATTTGGGGCAGCAAACGCCGCTAAACAGCTAAATCCCCTTTATTATCGCTTGATGTCACAGCCTAAGCGCTGTAGAAAGTGGAGTATCCCTGTAGATGGCAATTTGTTAGATGAACCCCTATCATTATTAGATGTGGTTGATATTCCCCCCCAGTTTACCGGTGCAAAAAAATTCATTGAATCTTTAGGAGATACAGCGCCCCAATTTATTACCAGTTTAACTGCTGAAAATATTCAGCAATTGTTTGCTGCCGATGATCAAATAGCCCATTCTTCTACTTTGTTAGGTTTAGGAGAAGGGGGAGTAGTTCAATATGCTATGTTTTATCCCCAAGATGGTTATTTACAATTGTGGTCTGGGTTAGTTGGCGACAATCAAGGAAAAACTGAATACGCCCTGAGCAGTTTTGTTAAAGCCATTAACTTGGGCTGTAATCATTGGCGAGTGTTTTGGTACTTAGCCCAAGTAGCAGAACGTCTTGGTAAAACTTCTGTACTGCAATCAGCTTTACATCAGCTGAGTCAAGTTGTCCCCTATTTCACCCCAGCCCAACAGATGAGAGCAAGGTTGGAAAAACTCTCAACTTCTCAGTTGGTATCTAGTTTAAAACTGAGGGAAATTAACTTAATCATCTTCCCAGACACCAGCCAAGCAGAACAGGTAATTCATCAAGACTTAATCAATGTGATTACCGCTTTAGAGGAGCATCCCCACTGTAAAAACATCACCTTACTCATCAACGCCAGTAGGTTTCCCAGCCATCTCACCCAGTCCTTTACAGATAACCTATGTCAAGAAGAAGAAGAAAGTTTACAAATTTCCCTAGTAGGTGAATCATCCCCCATGCAGTGGCAGGCTTTATTACCCCAACTAACTGCCAGACTTATTTTAACCCAGGAAGATCAACAAACCATAGCACAACTGCCAGTAAATCAGCTACCATCTCTGGAGTTGGAAAACCTGGAGCAGCAATTAGCCATTATACTAACAGACCAGCTGCAAAAATCTCTCCGGCTCAGACCAACCAACTATATCATCTTCCCCGACCCCAGCCAGGGAGAAGCCTCTATTTATCAAGACTTAGTAAATGTCATTACCAGCTTAGAAGAACACCCGGACTGTGAAAACATCACCTTACTTATCAACGCCAGCAAGTTTCCCAGCCATCTCACCCAGTCCTTTACAGATAACCTATGTCAAGAAGAAGAAGAAGGTTTACAAATTTCTTTAGTAGGTCAGTTATCCCCCATGCAGTGGCAAGTTTTGTTACCTCGGTTAACTGCTAGGATGATTTTAACTCATGAAGACCAAGAAACCATAGCACAAGTACTTATAGAAGACGTGCCAACAGTTACAGAAATCCTAATACCAAGCAACTAAAATCACACAGTATTAATCATGGTAAAATCTTCCCAAAATCTTATTTACCATGGGGATAGAAACCAGCGACAAGCCTAAACAAGTCTAAACAAGTCTAAACAAGTCTAAACAAGGGTAAATATCTATCAAGGAAATGGTGTACTATCTATGATTATTTTTTGCAGTGGAATCAGCGACGATTTAAGAAAACTATCTGACAACCTTTGCCAATCCCTACTTACTCAAACCGGTCATCAAAACCCGCAAACCATAGCTTGTAACACTGCACCGGAAATTGACGCTTATTTTCAACTCATCACCCCCTCCTCAGTACCAACAGTCATCCGATATCGCATCCTCTCAGAACTAGCTCTAGAGAAAATTCACCAAGGTGAAGCCAAAAGCATTTATCTACACCAAGACCCGCGGGAAATTATAGCTGCTGTCCTAGCTGCCCCTGAAAAAAAGGTCACATTTGACTTAATTGTATTGAACCTCTGGCAACAATATCAAGAAAAATGGTTTCCTCACCACCCTGAAAATCATCAACTTACCTTATTTATCCCCGGAGAAAAACTGCTATCACAACCACAGTTAACAATTACTGAATTAGCAACGTATTTAGAACTACAACCCACCGATACAGTTATTCAACTATTAATCAACCAGTATGCCATCACGCCGGAAATAACAACATCCTGGCGAGAAATTCTGACCCCTGAACAGTGCTTAATCATTGCAACATTACTTAAACCATTACTGCTGCATTTTAATTATGTAGAAGAGTCTAACTTATCTCAGGAATTAGAGCAACATTTAACATCCATTCAATTAGATAACCTCCTGGGGGAAATTGAACCAATCTTTAAGCCAAGTACCTCTTTTAAAGAGCAACTAAGAGAGCAGTTTTATGAATCTGTAGAACAACATCTCATCACCACCTTAACAGCGATGGGTAGGTCAGAAATCGCAGCCGAAATCTGCCATTCACTCGGCAATATCCTCAACTCCCAACATGAATTGAAATTAGCAGAAAAATGGTACTTACACGCTTTAAGCATCCAACCTCTTTTAGGCAAATCTCACTATAATTTAGGACTGATTTCTGAACAACAGGAAGACTGGGAAAAAGCCGCCAACCACTACAAACAAGCCATTAACATTAATACCAATTACACCAAAGCCCACTACCGTTTAGGCGTAATTTTCCGGCGACAACAACAATTCACCCCAGCTATAGAGAAATTTTCCCAAGTGTTAACACTAGATGCAAACCATCAGGGGGCAAAATTTAACCTAGCATTAATTTGGGAACAGGGAGAAAGTGTAGTAGAAATTGAAAATATTTTGAATCTGGAGAAAACTGAATTAGAATCATTGCCAAAACTCAGCAAACAAATTAACAATGCTGGGACAGACTTAGTTGATGAAGGTAAGTTAAGAGAAGCTCAAAAATACTTTCAATTTGTCATAGAAATACACCCGGATCATCACCTAGGTTACTATAATTTAGGTTGTATCTTCCAAAATGAAAATTATTATCTAGAAGCAATATACTACTACAAGCAAGCCTTAAAACTCAATCCAGAATACATCAGCGCTCTGCAAAACTTAAGTTATGTCTACTATCAAAATGGACAGCCTGACTTAGCTCAAGAATGTATCCAAAAAGCCCTGGAATTAGATGGTAACAATGGCAGAAACTACTACATTTTAGGGTATTTTGCCAATAACCAGGGCAAAATATTAGAATCTATCAATTTGCTTAATGAGGCATTAAAAATCGACCCGAATAATCCTCAGTTACATTCTGCCTTTTTGTTTAATATCAGTTCCCTCACCAGTTTTACCCCCCAACAAATATTAGACTCAAGTCAACTGTGGTATCAGCAGCAAATAGTCAAACAATGGCTACCCACCCTCACCAACCACCCCAACCATAAAACCCCCCAACGCCGTTTACGCATTGGCTATATTTCTCCTGATTTCCGTAGACATTCAGTGAGTGGATTTATTAAACCTATTATTCAACACCACGATCGCAGCCGTGTAGAAGTTTTCTGTTATGGGGAAGTGGGTAAACCTGATGTAGTGACAGAAGAAATTAAAGATATATGCGATGTTTGGCACTGTACACTGGGTCTTTCTGATGTAGAAGTAGCTGAATTAATTAAAGCAGACCGCATAGATATTTTAGTAGATTTGGCAGGACATACCGTCAATAACCGTATAGTTGTGTTAGGTATGAAACCAGCCCCCATTCAAGCCACTTACTTAGGCTATTTTGCCACTACAGGACTACCCACCATCGACTATTGGATAACTGATCAAATCCTCCATCCCCATAATACAGAGGAAAAAACCAGCGAAACTATTTGGCGTTTACCTCGTTGCTATGTGGGTTATGAACCTTTAAAAAATGCTCCTGATATCACTCATCAACTACCCTACCAAAAAACAGGAATCTTCACCTTTTCATCTTTTAATACTTTACGCAAACTCACACCAGAAACCTTTGCTCTGTGGACTGAAATTCTCAAAGCCGTTCCCCATTCTCGCCTAGTGATCAAATGTTCTAGTTCTAACGTTTTCAGCCCCCTAATTAATGAAAAAATAAAAATTCCCTTTGCAGAACAAGGTATTGACCTGAAACGCATCTACTTATACGGTGGTTATGCAGCCGATGAAGACCACCTCAATCTTTATAATCAAGTTGATCTGCATTTAGATAGTATCCCCTACACAGGATGTACTACAACTTGTGAGGCTTTGTGGATGGGAGTACCCACACTTACCCTAGCAGGGAAGCGGAAAATGGAGCGCATGAGTGCTACTATTCTTCATAGCGTCGGTTTGGATGAATTTATCACCCACAGCGTGGAAGAGTATGTGCAAAGGGCGGTGGAATTGGTTAAAAGTCCAGATATTCTCCAAGATTTACGTTCAACCATGCGCCAAAGAGTGCAGCAGTCTCCTTTGTTGGATGTACAGGAGATGACTAGAACTTTAGAAGCAAGTTATGAACAAATGTGGCAAATTTATCTACAACAGCCATCAGCCGCTACCGAAGAACACCCCCCACGTCCCGCTGTTTTCCCAGGAGATTTAGATTATACTGCGGCAATTAACTATTACCAGGAGTACCTCAAAGAACATCCTGATGATGCCCAAGCCTACTATCATTTGGGTTTAGCTTATCAAGAAATTGATGATGTGGAAAAGGCTATCTCCGCTTATTTGCAATCTCTATCTATTGATCGCTCCTCTCCAGCAACTTATCAAGCTTTAGCTAAATTGTTACAAGAACAAGAATTAGATGAGCAAGGGGAAAAATACCATCGCTATGCTCAGTTTTTAATGTAAATCATCGTCTTGTAGTGCGAGTATCCTGCTCGCTGCTAAATTACTAATTTGCTCTTTCCCATAGGCGTTGAATTTCTCTAGTGATTTGACCAGGGGATGGTGGTAGGGTGTTAATATTTGGTGTTATTTCTGCACCTGGTATATTCTGATTCCAGGGACTATTAGGCACTGTTTTGATATCTACAGCATTATTCACCGGACGGAAACCATACTCAACCAGCACGGCTTGTTGTTCTGGTTGAATGAGAAAATCGAGAAATTTTCTGGCCGCATTGGCAGTAGCATTATTAATATTACGACGAACAATTACAGCAGTAGCAGTAGTTTCAATGGAGGGATCTAAATAATAGATTTTGTATGATTTGGATTGGTTTGTTTTCGATTGTTGCCAACGATAAAGAGCAATACTTTCATAAACTGTAGCCACATCAGCATCATTAGGACCCTTAGCAATAAATTCTTGCAGCAGAGTGTCTGTAGACCGGGGTGGCTGGTAAACTGATTTTTTGATCAAACTAAATAGCGATCGCACAGACGGATCATTTAAACTGGCACTATTAATATTTGTAATATTTGTACCAATTTTCGCTTGAGTCCAAAGATTTAAAGTTAATTGACCACTATTAGAACGAGTTGGATCTGTAGTTACAAAATCAAAACTACCCCAATTCTTAGCACCGCCTATTTTTTCCCAACTACCGGCTGTCATTGCTTGTTCTATTCTCTCCCATTGAAAGCCTCCATTAGCAAATAACACTTGACCACGTTCAGGCCAAGCAATAGCCACTAACATTGTTTTAGCTACTGGTTTAGGAGAGTCATAAAACGGTTCAGTATTATTGATTGCTTTGAAGCGATCGCCTAATTCTGTTAAAATTTCTCCATTAGCAGGAATTAACACCGCTGGCTGAAAATCATTTTTGTTATCAATGTAATTGTTAACGATTTCTTGAGAACCTTGAAACTTTAATTCTAATTTAATATTCCGGTTAGCTTGTGCAAATTTTGCTTGTAATTTTTGCAAAGGTTCCTTTAATTCCGTACCGCTAACAACTACTAAAGTTTGTTCCGATCCAGGTATGGGGGTATAGGTTAATCCTAATGCAGATAACATAATTGCCACAGAAGTGATTATTTTTCCAGATTTAGCTGTTTTATTCATAAAATCCCCTCACCAATTATTTCTGTACTAAGAAGTAAACACTTTCTTGTAAACTCACCATTTCTTCACTGAGTAATTGCAATTGATTAATTTGTTCTGCATCAGTTAAATCAGAACTATACAATTTAGTTTGCAATCGCTGTAATACTCCAGCATAATCTTGAACCTGAGTAGAAAGACTAACAATTTGAGCTAGGCGAATATCTTGGCCTTCTTCAGCTAGTTTAATATTACGTTGCAAACTAGCTGCTAGTTGCTGTAAATGTTGCTGCGCCACACCGGAACTAGATGACAGCTTATCTTGTACCTGAGTTAATTGTTGTTGTAGCTCACTTACTGAAAGTTGGGTATTACTGGCTTGTAAACCCTGGGCGAGATGGTCAATTTTTTCTGGAACTTGCACAGCGCGATCGCAACTTATTTCTATTGCTGCCAACAATTCTACATGAAAAGCATCAGTTAACAATCGTTGTGCTGCCAATTTTAACTTATTTGCTTGATTCACCAAAGCTAAAGCCGAAGCTTTCACAGTTTGTAATTCCTGTTCTAACTCTGGGTTATTTAAGTAAAATGATTCTGGTTCTCTATAGTGCAAATAACCAGCAGCAACCGCAGCCACACCAGCCGCCATAGGTAGGATAATCATACTAGGTAAATTCACCAAACGGACACCGACAATCAAGCAAACTCCCCCAGCTAACACAGCCAAAGGATAATATAAAGGATTGGTCAGTTTCATATTTTTTACAGCGTGTTTTGACTTAAAACTCTACTTGTAAATTCGCCATCAATTTAGCAATATTATCTGGGTCACTCTGAGAATAATAACCCCCATTTAACTCAGCAATTTTTTGCAGAGCATAGGGATTAAACTCACCTTCATTACCGTAACCTACCGTAAAAAACGATATTCTTTGGTCAGTATTAAAACCAGTTTTCTGTAATTCCTTTTCTAGCTGAAAAAGAGAAACTTTAGAGCCGGCATCTTCTCCATCGGTTAATACTACCACTGCATTAATAGCATTGGGGCGGAGATTTTGTTGTAACCATTTTTGGGCAGTAATGATAGCATCATATAAAGCTGTAGCACCATCAGCCCTGAGTCCACTAACAAACTGTAAACCGCGATCGCGTCCTGTTGATGTACCATCCACTAAAACTGGTGGTCGAATTTCTGAGTCAAAATCAATTAAAGCTATTTTTTCCTTTGGTCCCAAACTATTGATATAATTTGATATAGTCTTTTGCACATTTGCCAACTTTGTGCCTGTCATTGAACCAGAAGAATCCACCACCACCACCACCTGTGAGGGTTTTTTAGCGTATTCTTGCCAAGATTTGAGCATGGCGGCTACAACTTCTGGTTTTGGAGGCCGTAAAGAATCGTATTGTGCTTGTGGATCAACTCCAAATTGACGGCTAAATTTTGACCCTAGAGGAATACCCGGTATACCCGGACGTAAACCCAAGTTAGTGGCGATATTCTGAGTTTCAGGCGATCGCAAGTAAGCGATAAACTTTTCTGCTGCTGCTTTTTCATCACCACTCACCCAGGGAGCATTAGGAACAATTGCCCGCATATTAGAGCTAAAAGTCCTCTGGGGATAAATTGCTTCATAACCCTGTTCTCCCAGTTGTAAATTAGCATTAGCCGCAATCACACTAGACTCATATACTGAAGCAACGGAAGCCCAAAAAGCCCCATTTTTCGCCATTGCTTTGGCTAATGAGTCCGTAGAAATACCATAACGGGTAATTTTGTTTTGGATTTGCTGAACTTGTCCTTGAAACCTTTGCACATCATTAACCGTTAAATCTTCTGGGCGCTTACCCGACACACTGACAAATTGAGCTACCAGAGTTTGCAATCCAGAATTAGAGCGAGTTGGCGCAGTGTGGACATAGTTAACCGTCAAAAGGGGCGCATCCGGGTCAATGTCACGATGATTTGTCACCTTAACTAAGGTTTTGTGCAAATCAGGGACTTTTCGCAACCCCTGGGCAATATCCTGCTGTGCCATAAACACCATTGGTGTACTAGCTATAAGTGGTGACTCTATAATTTCCGGGATGTATTTTTGTCCGGGAAACAGTTGATTGATTTGGTAAATTAACTGACTTTGATAAATTTCACCATCCACAGACACCACAGTGGGAAAATCTGGTGCATCAGCCGGTAAAGTTCCTTGCTTGAATTGACTTCCTTGAGAAACTAACCGAGTGACTACATCACCGCTACCCAAGGCCTCGCACAGCACCTGAAAACCCTGTCCATTTTCCAGTTTAGGTTTTGTAGCATTAAACTTAGTTGCAGCTTGATTACAAAAATCTTCCAAAGCACTGCCCACTAATAGTTTAACCTTTAAACCCCCATTATCTCCTGAATTGCCGCCTCCACAACCAGTCAATAACAAAACACTCAAAGCCGCCGTAATACTGAACTTCAACGGACTAGATTGAAAAATCATACAGTCCCCACTAATATAATTTATACAAAATTATATATAACATTATTTACCGCCATAACCAACGCCTCGAAATTTAAAGACATGGCAATGAAACCAGATCGCGACATAGCGAATTTATTCCGGGAACATAAAACACCGCCTGTTCGTCGGCATGATATAATTACTAAGTTAAAAAACATCACCATTAGTAAAAAAAATTAATAAAAAGTCAATAATTAGTTCATAGTTGGGATAACAATCAATCAAAGTGTGAGGATGATTATATGCGAATCTTACTGGTATACCCAATCTTTCCCAAAACCTTTTGGTCATACGAGAAAATTCTTGACTTAGTTGATCGCAAAGTTTTGTTACCGCCTTTAGGGTTAGTGACAGTAGCAGCAATCCTACCCCAACAATGGGAGTTTAAGCTAGTCGATCGCAACATTCGCCCGGTCACAGAAGCAGAATGGGACTGGGCAGATATAGTCATATTATCGGCGATGATTGTCCAAAAACAAGACCTACTGGCACAAATTCAAGCAGCAAAACAACGTGGTAAATTAGTAGCAGTGGGGGGACCATATCCCACCTCTGTACCCCAGGAAGTGCAAAATGCCGGTGCAGATTTTCTGATCCTGGACGAAGGGGAAATCACCTTACCCATGTTTATTCAAGCAGTTGAAAGGGGAGAAACCTCCGGAACTTTCCGCGCCACAGAAAAACCAGATGTAACAAATACGCCCATTCCCCGTTTTGACTTATTAGAACTTGATGCTTACGACATGATGTCGGTGCAGTTTTCCCGTGGGTGTCCCTTCCAATGCGAATTTTGTGACATTATAGTTCTCTATGGACGCAAGCCCCGCACTAAAACCCCGTCCCAACTATTAGCAGAGTTGGACTACCTTTATGAATTAGGCTGGCGGCGTGGGGTGTTTATGGTGGATGACAACTTTATCGGTAACAAGCGCAATGTCAAATTGTTACTCCAAGAGTTAAAAGTGTGGATGGCAGAACATCAATACCCCTTCCGCTTTGATACGGAAGCTTCTGTAGATTTAGCACAAGACCAGGAACTAATGGAATTAATGGTAGAGTCTGGTTTTGCTGCGGTGTTCCTAGGCATTGAAACCCCCGATGAGGATAGTCTGCAATTAACCAAAAAATTCCAAAATACTCGCAGTTCCCTAACTGATGCTGTGCAAGCCATCATCAAAGCCGGACTGCGCCCCATGGCTGGGTTTATTATCGGCTTTGACAACGAAAAGCCAGGGGCGGGCGATCGCATTGTCAGATTTGCCGAACAAGCAGCTATTCCTTCTACTACCTTTGCCATGTTACAAGCACTACCAAATACAGCCTTGTGGCATCGTCTGCAAAAAGAAGGACGACTGCGGGAAAACCAAGACGGTAACATTAACCAAACCACCTTAATGAACTTTCTCCCCACCCGTCCTCTGGAAGATATTGCCAGAGAATATATTGAAGCCTTCTGTACTTTATATGACCCAGTGAAGTATTTAGACCGGACTTATCGCTGTTTTTTAATCATGGGTAAACCAACATGGAAAGCACCGGCTAAAATGCCAGAATGGACAATTGTCAAAGCCCTACTGATCGTCATTTGGCGGCAAGGTGTCAAACGGGAAACACGCTGGAAATTCTGGCATCACTTATTTAGCATCCTCAAACGTAACCCAGACGTTGTAGAACATTATCTTGCCGCCTGCGCTCACAATGAACACTTTATAGAATATCGCCAAATTGTCCGCGATCAAATAGAAAGTCAACTAGCAGAATATTTAGCCCAAGGTGTAGAAAAACCTTATCTACCCCTAGAGGTGAAAACAGCTGAAAATAAAACCGAAGCACTGGCTAGTTAGTTAATTAGGGCGAATTTTGCCCAAGTGAGGTACATCCCTAGCAAGTTGCGGTAAACCGTCAATAATCGCCGATCTCAAAGGTCGGTGATTATATCAGTGGCTTTCTTGATACATGATTTCCTGAAACTGAATCAAATCTCTTTGGGGGTCAGCGTGGCTAACCTTGACTACTAATTGTTCTCCTAAGGCCACCGAACGTTTAAAAAACATTGGCAACTGTAAACCCAAATCTTCTAATAAAATTAGTGCCAAGTTGCTGTCTTCCCGTAGCCATATCAAAACCGTCACATCCCAAACCTGGTCTGGATGACGACGCAAATATTCTAAAGCCCAATATCTATTAGTTTGCCGTTCTACCATGGTCACTTCTTGAGTGGTGGTAGCAACTGTCATCATCACTTCTCGCAATTGTTCTGCTGAAAAAGGCAATACCTCACCCCGTAAGTGAGCTTTTAATTGAAAGTGAGTCAGTAAGTCACTATAGCGGCGAATGGGTGAAGTGGCTTGAGTGTAGGTATTTAAACCCAAACCCGCATGACGTAGCGGCGTAATGCTCATTTCGCTCTTAGGCATACAACGACGCATGGCGCAAGCCCGGACAAATCCTGCTGGTAGTAACATCAATTCCTCCGGTGGAGGTAATTCTGGTTGTGGTTGACCACGAAAAGGCAGAGGTATCTTGTGAGTTTGACCGTAACTAGCAGCTACTTCACCAGCTAAAATCATCATTTCTGCCACCAACTGCCGGGATAAGGAATCATCTAAAATATCAATGTTGATCTCATCGTTTTTGACCTTGATCATCGCCTCCGGCATATTGATACTAATGGCTCCCTGATTGTACCGCCAAGACTTGCGCTTCTGAGACCAGTTAGCGATCGCCTCAATTTCTGGTTCTGCTTCCACACCTAATTCCAGCATTTCATCCACATCTTCATAGGTGAGGCGATAAGTCGGCTTAATCAAACTGGGATGAATAGTATAATCGCCCACCGCCCCGGATTCATCTAACACCACCCCAAAGCTCAAAGCACAAGACATTCTTCCCTGTACCAAACTCATGGGACCTGTTGCCAATAACTCCGGGAACATGGGAATCATCCCCGTGGGCAAATAAACTGTACTGCCCCGTTTTCTTGCTTCCAGGTCTAACTCATCTTCTGGTACTAACCACCGGGTGGGGTCGGCAATATGCACCCACAACCGTTCTCGCCCATCTGGTAGTAACTCCCAACTTAAACCATCATCTATTTCTGTAGTGCTTTCATCATCTATTGTGTAGACTTTTAAATGAGACAAATCCAGGCGATTTGTATCTACGTCTGTGGGGGGGAAATCTAACCGCTCTTGCACCACTTCTAATACCTTGTTAGGAAACTGAATCGTAATGGAGGAACGACGCAGAAACAAGTTTTCATGGGCATCCCACCAACCCAACTCTACCAATAACTGAAAAGCCCCTGGGGGAGTTGCCGGACGACCCAGCATATTCATTGTTTCTAACACCGGGGACGGGGGAGGATAGGCACGAGCTAAACCGTCGTAATTTACTCCCATTCGCACCACATCTGCCAGCAGCGCTGCGTATTTTTCCACCGCTTCTAATCGCTGGCGGTCCTGGCGTTGCCATTCCACTGCTTCACCTTGGAGGGCTTGTTCTACCCGGGCTAAAAATTCCTCTTGTCCCTTAGCTTTGAGTGCTTTTACTTCTATCTGGTGTTTGAGTTCTGCTACCTGGGAGGCAGTTCTTGGTTCATAGGCTTCTCCCTTTTGCTTGAAATAAAGTTTGTCTTCTGATAACAAGCAGTGAGCAGCATAACAAGCTGCGGGATCTGATGCAGAAAACAGCAAACTTGCCATTTCAGCTGGTGTGACTGTTTCTCCGTCCTCCACCAGTAATTCCCAAGCCACCTCCAAACTAGAGGGATCTATATATGGTTCAACCTGCCCCTGAAAATCGGCAATATCCGAGAGCTTGTAGGTTTGCCCATTAACTGTATAACTTATTTGTCTAGGGGCGAGGCTGTGAGATTGACCACGTTCATCTACCACAAACCAACGGGTTTTACCGTCCGGACGTTCTACTACTCCCAGACGGCGATCGCCTTGAACCCTAAATTCAACCAGCGTACCCTTCTCCACAACTCTCGCTTTTATTTATTGAACATTTTACTAAACATTTCACAGTTTTGAGTTAGGAGTTTTGATTCTTTGCTCATCACTCATAACTCATGACTTCTGCTTACGCTTCTGCATTGACAAATGGCAATAAAGCCAAAATCCGCGCCCGTTTTATTGCTAATGTCAATTCTCGCTGCTGCTGACAGGTCAGCCCTGTAATCCGACGTGGTAATATTTTTCCCCGTTCGGTAATGAATTTCCGCAACAGGTCTACATCTTTGTAATCAATTGGTTCTCCTGGCTTTATGGGAGACAGGCGACGACGAAAATAGCTCATGTTTACTTAATTTCCTTGTGAACAGTATGTTTATTGCAGTGGGGGCAGAACTTTTTTAGTTCTAAGCGGTTTGTTGTATTCCGACGGTTTTTAGTGCTGGTATATCTAGAAACACCAGGCGATCGCTTTTCAGCGTTAGTACGACACTCAGTACATTCGAGCGTAATCGTTATGCGGACACCTTTATTCTTAGCCATAATTTTGCAAACAATCCAGCCTGCGGGGAATTAACACAAATTATTATTATCTCACACTTCGGCGCAATTTTTCAACTAATCGCTTAATTTTTAGATCCAGCGAGTAGCCCCGACGCGACGAAACTATGAAAGTGCCTGCATAGCGATCATGCAAAGCTTGCCGCCTCTCATGGTTAGACCAAGCAGCACCACACCCAATTGTAGCTTCTCGCTGCCAAAGCGATCGCAAAGTGGGAATTTTGCCTGTGATTTGCCCGTTAACCACTCCCAAAACTTTCAAGTCATAAACCCATACCTGTGTAAGTATAGCAGCATTTACGCTGTCAACGCCACAGCTTCCTGAGTGGGTATCACTTTAGCATATCCGAAAGCCAAGGCCGCCATAAAAGAACAGTGAACCTCTAAAGCTGATGTAAAATGACCGTAAAATTCAAGATTACTAGCCGCACAGGCATCATGAGCAACAATACAGTCAAACCCCAAATCATAAGCTGCACGAGTTGTTGCATCTATACACATATTGCTCATGGCTCCACAAATTACCAATTTTTCCACCCCAGCACTATGTAAACCTTCCAAAAGATTAGTCTGTCGAAAACTATTGGCGAACTCTTTTATAATAATCTTTTCGTCTGCTTGGGGTTTAACAGATTCGTGTATCTCAGCACCACGAGTACCAACCACGAAAAACGGTGCTTGAGGATTTTTGGCTATATGTTGAACATGGAAAACCGGCCAATTTTGGCTACGAAAAGCACTCAGCAACCTAGCAGCATTTAGCGCCGCCATATCCATACCCACAAGTTCCCATTTCCCCCCTGGGAAATAATCACGCTGAATATCAACTAAGACTAAGGCGGTTTTCATCCGATTATCTCCTTAAAACTTTACTGCAACTCCTTTTTACCGTAGCCTATATGACATCAGTTTACAACTTGGTGATTCTTGAATAGATGAAAATATCTTCTTACCTTGGAATATATATGAATCATAGGGTAATGTTACTTCTTCCTGAAAGCCTACCTTGCGAAATACATTTTGAGATTTGATTCCAGTTGCTTCAGAAATCGCCACAGAAAAATAATTTAGCCTGGCTAACCTTAAATTCTCTTTGAGAAGATTGGTAGCAATTTTTTGATTTTTGTATTCCTCTTTAACCCCTAGTAACAAAATATGCAATGTTTGCCATGCTTCCCAATATTGGTATTTAGCAAAATAAGTATATTCTAAACTCTCTAAAAACTTGTGAATTGGTTCAAACTTATGACTAATTTCCTGAATATAAAGAGGTATTGCCATCAAATGTTTTGAGATGACAAAACCAACAATCTGTGCATTAGCATCGGTGGCAACAATAGAAAGCCTATCCTCAATTGCCTTGAACAAATAGGGTTCCAGGAATCGTCTAAATTCTTGATAATTTATCTTCAAACTTTTAGTGATTGGCTCATGATTAACAAATAATTGAGAGCATAAATCAACAGTTTGCTCAAAATCACCTGATTCCATAACTCTAAATTTTACCTTTTCTTGCTCATCCATAACTCACTTGAAAAAAAATTATCAAGGCTATAAGAAACCCGTACACAAAGCCTTGATATGTAAAAACTCTGGTGTGAGCAACCATGCCCACACCATATTTATAATTACATAAACCTTAGCTCATGTAATTACAAGTAATTAATATTGTCCCTCTGTCACGCCAATTACTTTGAAAGAGGGCTTTTCTTCAGTGTGTAAATACACTTTCTCTTTTTTGCCTTCCTGCTCAAGTTCCAGAACCAACCTGTAATTATAAACACCTGGTTTTAAAGTGCTTAACACGGCTCCTGCCCAATAATAATAAACAGGGCAATAACGATGGCGCATCATATCAGGACCGCCATAAATCTTTAACTCACTGCAAATCTTAGTTTCTGAAAATTCCTCGTTGTCACCCTCTTGTTGGCTGTCTAGAAAAACAATGTTATTGATTTTCGGCATAGGTGGCCATGTTCCATCTGGTCTCTTTTCCATATCCATAGGATAGATAATCCAGTTGATAACCTGCCCAGGCTTACAAACAGTTTGCAAATGACCTGTTCCCTGACCAGTACCACCCACACTATTGTCCATCATGTAATAGGTGTCTTTCAGTGAGTTATTTTTCACAGCTTTGTGAATATCTATCACAGTAACTATGTTCAGCTGTACTGAATTTAGCTGTCCTGGATTTTGCTTCTTGAGAGTTGAGTTATTTGACATGATTTTCTTCTTGCTGAATTGAACAAGTTGTGAATTTCCGCAGACTATGAAGTCAAAAAATGCCCTGGCAAAATATCAAGCCTAGTTTTAATTGTTACCAATCAGATAAAGAGGAGTAGCTGTTGGTATTGGCTCGGCTCTAGTTCCACAAAGAAATTTAATGTTGTAGGGAACTTCTTGAACATCTTCCTTAACGATACCAATCCAGTAGGCAACATCAGTACCTTCATAAACCTTCTTTTCTGGCTCGCAATATGTGCGGTCGATGATAATATCAGCGATCGCTGCATAGGCTTCACATTCTAAGAATGTTACTGTCCACACCAATCGATCCCCTTTGTTCACCATGGTTTTTAAACTCTCAGTACCATGACCTGTGGAACCATTGGCTTTTTCAGAGTCCTGAAAATAGACCTGTCCACTCAGAGAATCAGTAGCCAAAGCTCCCACAACATCTATTACACTGGCGATTGTTATTGTTTTCATTGCCATAACCTGTCTTACATTGTTTAAGATTGTGTTCAAAAATCAAGCCGCTGATTATTACATAGGAATTGGTAAGTATCCCATACCCGCCTTGGTAAACCCATTGACCTTGGGATCATTGGATATCTTGATATACGCCTCATGGGTAAAGTCTACTGGTACCCATGCCCATGCTCCATCCTCACGGGAGAGCTTGTACAGCTGGATATGCATTGTGTAAGCATAGGTTCCTGGTCTAGAAGTATCAACAGATGCAGCCCAGTACCAACCGTCTGTCACCATATCCGGAGATCCATAAGCAGCTGGGTAGATAATGTTTTTATCAACTGCTTCACCAGTGATATTGGTGATAATGGGATTGAGAGAATTGATTTCAGGGATCTCTCCATCAACCTCAGTCACCAAATTCCCTGTGACATCCATGATTTTTTGTCCAACAGAGCCAAGTTCCTGTTGGGAACCACCATATTTACTTTTAACCTGGGTTTTTACCCCGGCGCTACCGGATATACCCTTGAGTAAATCAATCACTTGACTTATTTTTGTAGAGGCATTCACCTGTTCTATCAGGGCTTGAACCTCGTCTATTACCTTCAAATCACTATTTTTTGACTTTTCGGATAAGAAGCTCTTAGGTAGGGTGGGGGGTAGAGAACCAACCCCATAGGGTAACCAGTTCAATACCTGTTCATTAGCCTGGGAGCCATCACAGAAACTAGTACCATTGATCGCAGAAATCAATTTACCAGTTCCTAAACCTTCTGACCCCTGTAACTTCATATTGTCGAAGAGGTAAGTATTACCTTCCAAGGTGTTAGCTGCTAAGGCAGCAGCAACATCAACGAGTAAGATTATTCCCAGCTGTTGGCTCATAACGTTTCTTTCTCCTGAGTTTAAGTTTGTTTTCACTCTCGAACAACCAACCATTACACAACCGGCCATCAAATACCGTTTGTGCTGGCTTTTTCATGGGCTGGCAGTTAAATTCGCTTCAAGGCAGGGGTATCTACATACATAAAACAGTTCTTGCCTTCATACATCTGTAGCTCAAATCTATACTTGTACTCCACCCCAGGCACAAGGTAATATGGCACAATACCAGACCAAACATTGACGTGCAGCTTATCGCTTTGCAGTGTTGTCGGGTCTTCTGGAATTGGTTGAACACTAGTACCATCTTGGTTAAGAAAAACAATATTTCTGATGGCTACTGGTGTTTGCAAATCAAGAGCTAAAATTGTCCAGTGTATAACTTGTCCTGGAGTACACAAGGTAACTAAGTCTGGTGTTCCTTGATTTAAGCTACCCCAAGGACTATTGTCCATCATGCAAAGATTACCATTTAACAGGGTGCCGCTAGAAAGCGATTCAATCACATCAACAACAGTGAATATGCTGATTTTTGATTCCATCTCCATAATATTCCTCGCCGTTATTTTATGTGTAACAAAACAGCAGTTGACACTCCCCTGACATTCAGAAGATTCTTGTTTAATCAGCTGATCTGAAAACATCCAGAATTTGCTCTTGACAAGCCTACTAGAATATTTAATCTAGGGTTCGGGCGTGACATTCCCTACCTTGTTTTGTACACCCGAAAGGGACTCAAGAGTTAACTAAGTTTAAAAAATGTCTCTGATGAAAGGAACTTTACCCAAGGGAGTTCTATAGATTTCTTCAGACCACTTTTTAACTAGTTTGATATCAAACCTGTAGCCACTCTTTTCTATGTAATATACATTAGCTTCCCCTCGGTTGAATATAGATAAAGAATAGATTAAGGATTCCAGGAATAAACGTTTAATTCCTTCACTTCCTAGCATATTATCCATTCTGATAAACAAACTCTTCACATCATCTACCGCAGCAATTAATTCCAACCGTTTGATGGCGCGATGGTTGACAAACTGTATTTCGTGCGCCAGTGCTTGCAAGTCAAAAACACCAGCAGCCTTTAATTCATGGCAAAGAGAAGCATAGACCTGGGGAGCAGAATATTGTGTGTCATCAATATGAATAACATCCCCACTGCGGCCTAAAAACTCAAATTGTTGGGTTTTTAATCCTGGCCCGTCTAAATTGGGGCGACGAATGACTCTATCTCCCGATTTAAATCTGAGAAAAGGTGCTTCATGTCCATGAAGTCTAGTTACCACTAACTCCCCTTCTTCTCCTTCAGCAACCCACTTTCCGTCACTGTCTACAATCTCAATCATGTGTAGCCCTGGAACTGCTGCCAAATAGGGAATTTCTGACTTCAACTGCAAGCCAATAGCTTCGTTTTGTACTGTGGCAAAGTAACTTAAAATCTCTAGATTAGGATAAAGCTCTTTTAGTTCAAGTTGTTTACGATGTGGTAAGATCCCACTACCATACATGGCTACGCGGAAACTTTTTCTCGCTTCCTCATGTAGGCCAATACCAAGGTCGCTGAGAATTGCTATTCCTGCGGAAATCGCCATAATTGCCTTGGGTCCTGGATAGGACATAATATGGTGAAAGACTTCCCTCATCACAGGACCCGCACCAAGATAGTTAATGCCTGGTATGTGCTGTAAAACACCACCAACCATTGTGCCGCTACTCCACATCTGAAAGTCTGCCAAGGTAGTAGCAACCCATTTCGGCTCATCCCCTGTTAAGTAATTACTTAACATATATTCGCCAATAAATTCCCCGGCGATTTTGTAGGTGTCGTGTAATTCTTTTAATGAATAAACCATTTCTACTGGTAAACCAGTACTGGTTCCACCACTAGCAACAATTTCAAAACCACCATAGCTTAAAGGAACTACTAAACCTGGTCTAGATCCCATAAACAACTCACCCATAACAGTCTTATCAGAGATGGGTAGTTGTTGCCATTCCTCAAAGTTCCGGGGAGCTTTGTTCAGACCCGCCTTCTCAATCATATCTTTCCACATAGGATTGAGCATTAAAGTATTGGTCATTTGTTGCAACCGCCGCAACACCAAAGCATTTTGAATGGAATGATCAAGTTCACTATATTTAGTTTCAAAAACTCTTTCACATTGTTGAATTTTACTCAAAAAGGAAGGTAGTTTAACCACGTCATCAATTGACTGTGGCTCCAACTCATCAGACCCTATCAACTGATTTACTAACTCTTGATTAGATATGGATACTTTATTTTCAGCCAACATATTTTTACTTACTTCTTTTGTATTCAGAACTGATGGTTTGTTTTTGTTGTTTTTGATTGATTAACTCTTGTCCAGTTTTTCTAATTTCAGATAGCAACATACCTATGTGAGTACTATTGATCTGATGGTTCATAAAAACTAGACGCAGAGATGGTATACCATTAATGTCAATTTTGGAAATGAAGAATTTACCGCCCTCTTTGATGCGGTTCCTAATTTCCACCTGAAAATTGGGAAACTCTGATTCCACTAAGTTGGAGGGTAAATAACGAAAACAAAGGATATTCACCTCTGGTTGGTGAAGCACCTGGAAGTCAGGTTCTCCCTTGAGGATCTGATAAGCTTCTTTGGTCAACTCACACAAATACTCGATCTTGTCAGCAAATACAGCCTTGCCATAAATAGCCCACAATACCCACAGGTTCATGATCAGAGGTCTTTTAGTACACTCAAAATTTTGTTCTCCACTATCAAATTGAGTGTAGATATCAGGAGTCTTTTCAAAAACATAACTGGCGTTCTGATGGAATGCTCCATAACTTTTTTCTCTATTTCTATAGAAAAGAAGAGTACACACCCCTGGTAGAAACATCATCTTGTGAGCGTCCCACACAAAGGAATCTACTTTTTCAATTCCCTTTAACTTGTGGCGCAATTGATCGGAAACTAGTAGACTTGCACCATGGGCACCATCTACATGAAGCCAGATATTTTTCTCTTTTGCTATCTTTGCCAGTTCCTCCAACTGGTCAAAAGCCCCTACTGCAGTAGTACCGGCAGAAGCCACCAGACAGAAAACTTTGAGGCCTCGTTGTTCTGCTGCTTCTAGGGTAGGACGCACCTTCTCTATACAAATTTGCCGTTGACTATTAACCGGTAAGCGGACGATCTGATTTTCTCCAACCCCTATGATCCCTACTGCACGCTGGAGACTGTAATGTGCATCCTCGCTCAAGGCAATTGCTGGGCGACATTGTCCCGCCAACGCAGATACACCCCCAGACCAAATCTCGGGAAACTTGTCATTTCTGGCCGCCAAGAGGGCTGTTAAGTTGCCTAATGTCGCCCCTGAAGTTGTCACCATGGCAAAATTATCCGGATCCCAACCAATGAATTTGTTTAATTCATCAGCCATGATCCGTTCCACCACATTGGGTAACTGTCCAGCTTCATAAAAGGAGGATGGCTGATTGACAATTGAGCTAATCAAGTCAATGATACCAGCCAAGGGAATCACACCAGAAAACTGGCGACCCATATAACCGGGGGAGTACACTTGTATGCCCGTTTTAATATATAAGTCAATAATTGCCCCTAGCCTTTCTGCATCAAAGGGAGCGATGCTTTCCTGTTCCTCAGTCATTAGATCCTTTGCAGATTCTAATAGAACATAAGGATTGGTCAGTTCCAGCCCCCGGATTGACGAATCAGCTAAATATTTTTCTAACTTGCCAATGACTAATTCAGCGGTTTTCCTAAACAATTCAGGATCAAAAACATCCTGCTGAGGACTTGATGGGATATCAGTGTTGATAGTATAACCACGCTCTTATATACAGGTACTCCAAAAATCAGTATCACCACGTAATTGCATGATTATAAACACTCAAGACGAACAATGAACGTTAAACCTAGTTTTTTGTTGCCAAATTGGCAGAAAAACTGTATTCATTTGTACTGTTGATTAACCCTTGTTGTCAAGACTAATTTTAAAAAAAATAAAAAAAAATATAAAGATTACTGTTGTGATGTTCGTAATCAGCAATTAAACATAGTTTTTTAATGTAGCTAATTTTACGAAATTTAGTATACTGGGGAAGATGCCGGCACTACCAGCTTGGGATTTTTTTAATTTGACCGAAATATCAACAGAAAGGAACTTGACACTCCCCACGGCTTTAGCCGGGGGATTCTTGAAGAGTCCACAAACTGACCTTCAACGTGGTACTAGGAATGAAAACTAAATTAAACTAAATTAAACTAAATTATGATTGTCATGGCAGAACCCGCACTAATTGATTCAGAGATATAGTCCATGCAGCTACTTAAAACAACCTACACAGATTTCTCCCTTCAATTCCAAACACTGGTGAGCGATCGCCGGGAAGCAACGGTTGATGTTAGTGGTACAGTTAAAAATATTCTGGCTGATGTCAAGGTACGTGGTGACGCAGCAGTTAAAGAATATACCAGTCGTTTTGATCATTACCATCCCCCATCTTTGCTTCTCAGCCCTGAATTTATTGCCCAACGGGCCGCACAATGTGGGGCAGAGGTCAAGGCGGCCTTAGAACTAGCCGCATCTAGAATAGGGATTTTTCATCAAAAGCAACTCCCCCAAAATATTGGCTACACAGATACCGTCGGCGTACAACTGGGGTTAAATTGGCTTCCCCTTTCCCGGGTGGGTATTTATGTCCCTGGAGGACGGGCTAGTTATCCTAGTTCTGTACTGATGAATGCCTTACCTGCCAAAATTGCCGGTGTAGAAACAATTGTCATGGCAGTACCCATGCCAGCGGGTGAAATTAATCCAGCAGTGCTAGCGGCTGCCCAAATTGCCGGAGTTACAGAAATTTATAGCATGGGAGGAGCGCAAGCGATCGCCGCCTTAGCCTATGGCACACAAAGCCTTACCCCTGTAGATAAAATAGTCGGACCGGGTAACGCCTATGTTGCTGAAGCCAAACGTCAGGTATTTGGAATTGTAGGTATTGACAGTGTAGCTGGACCTTCAGAAATTTTGGTAGTAGCAGATAGCCAAAATCACCCAGAGTGGATAGCATGGGATTTACTATCCCAAGCAGAACATGATCCCAGCGCCCAGTCAATTTTAATTACTGATTCTGCTAACTTTGCTGAGAAAGTCATCACAACCATAGACCATATTCTCACCAACCTACCCACCCAAGAAGTAGCTAGAACTAGTTGGCAACAACATGGCGCAGTAATCGTGGTGGAAGATTTAACTGAAAGTATACCCCTACTCAATCAACTAGCTCCCGAACACGTGGAATTGTGTGTAGATCAGCCCCAACTCCTGGCCAGTCAAATTAAATGTGCTGGTAGTATCTTCTTGGGACGTTATACCCCAGAAGCCATTGGCGATTATTTAGGCGGGCCAAATCATGTACTCCCCACCGCCCGTTCTGCTCGTTTTGCCTCTGGCTTGAGTGTATATGACTTTCTCAAGCGAATTACCTATTTAGAATGCAGTCAACAAGCACTGCAAACCATTGGTAAAGCTGCTGTAACTCTGGCAGAAGCTGAGGGTTTACCGGCTCATGGTGGTAGTGTTTCTGTCCGGCTTCAGTAGGGAACTGGGTTTCATTTAGATTCCGCTAGCCCTAATCATTCATCACTTGGCTACCGTGACTGCGGGGATCATCTTGATTGTTAGCAGGTGTTATTTCAGACCGAAACGGGGAAACTTGGCCGCTAGTTTGAGCATAGGGCAAAGATGAACCCGTAACCAGGGCTTGTAAATTACTAGCCATGACTGTACGGGGTTGATCGCCAATGGTTTCCGCTAGGGTTTGCCCATCTTCAGCTAAAAATACAAAATGGGGAATGCCGTCTACTCTATATTTGAGCATCTCCGGTAGCCATTTGTTGTTATCCACATTTAACATGACAAAGTTAACTTTGTCACTATACTCCTGTTTGAGTTGGGCAATATCAGGAACCATTTTTTGGCAAACTGTACACCAATTAGCGTAAAACTCCACTATTGAAGGCTTACCGTTACTCATAGCCACTTCCAGGGGGGTGGAGGCTTCAGCTAAGTCTGCTAAAGAAAAGGAAGTTCTCTGAGTTCTCAATCCTAAGAATAAGGCCACACTCAGAGCGATCGCCACCATAGCAATTAAGAAATTTCTCACCCGCACCCCTGATGGGGTTTCAGACTGAGAAGCGGAGTTAATAGGGGATTTGCTAGTCATGGTAAATTTGTTAAAACTTGTTAAGTACTGTTATGATTTAGTTTAACCTGTTGCTGGTGTTTGCCCTAGAACCAACTCCACCTGCTAAAACTGTGAAAAAACGAGTTACTCTCACTTTTCCCAAACGGGCTGTTCAAATGCCTATTACTTACTTACTAGCCAAAGAATTTAATGTAGCCGCCAATATTATCCGCGCTCAGGTAGCCCCCAATCAAATTGGCAAACTGGTAGTAGAGTTATTAGGAGATATTGATCAGTTAGATGAAGCCATTGAGTGGCTGCGATCGCGCCATATCACTGTTTCCCATAATTTAAGTGAAATTGCCATTGATCAGGATATTTGTGTTCATTGTGGTCTATGTACTGGGGTTTGTCCCACACAAGCCCTCAGCTTACACCCAGAAACATATCAACTCACCTTCACGCGATCGCGCTGCATTGTTTGTGAACAGTGTATTCCCACCTGTCCAGTACAGGCAATTTCCACTAATCTATAATTGGTTTAAAAAAATAACTTAAATCTTCCTAACTGGGTTTCCATCACTTTGGTGAGTATTTTATTCAGTTCTGCACTATCTCGAAATTGTACAATTTGCTGGAGGGGCAAATCAAAAGGAAATTCCCCCTCAAAATCTGGGTGCTGCATCTGTGCTAACAAAAGCTGTTCAGAACGCTTACTTTGAATAGCATAGCCAACTTCTACACAGACATTAGGACTGGGTATTAACTGATTAGTTTCTTTACCAGCAATACTAGCGATGGCGGTAGTGTCAGCAATAAACAACATACTCCTGCGAATTTTTCGCATCACAGTACGGTTGAGCCTGATGATAGCATTACTAGGACGCTGAGACTCCACTAATGTTAAAGGACAGCGCGATCGCAAGTTCAAAGACTCCAAACTTTTTTGTAGTTCTTCTCGTAGCGCATCACTGGCTGGGGGATACTCAGTTTGGGAGCTAAAATAAACCATTGGTTCTAACTGAGCTAACAACGCTTGTTTAGTGAAATAAATTTCATGACTAATCAAATCTATGTTAGCTACGCAATAGCCACCACTACCTTCTATATAAAATTCAATATTTTCCCCCGCTAAATAGCGCTCAAACCAAATTGACTGCTTCACATCCTCAATATCTTCGAGAAAGTCAGCCCGCAATCCTGACTTCAGCAAGCTTTTTTTACTCAGGCGAATATCTGGCGGTCGTTTCTCCAGTTGAGCGATCGGCTGATAATCTTCAATATACCATGCTCTAAGGGCAATAATTGACATAATATGATGTTAGCTTAATTATTTATCATTAAAACAGGGAATAGGCAATTAGGGAATAGGTAACTAAAGATGCCATTAGTCTTTAAAATGCTGGTAAGGAATCGCAATCACAAATTCCGTACCTTTACCTATTTCTGACTTACACTCCATTGATCCACCATGTTTTTCTACAACAATTTTATAGCTAATAGCCAGCCCCAGTCCAGTACCCTTACCCACCGACTTAGTGGTAAAAAACGGGTCAAAGATGCGGTTTTTTACATCTTCTCTCATGCCAGTGCCATTGTCAGCAATGCTAACTAGTAACTGGGAATGGTCTGTTGAGAGTTGAGTAGAAATCCGAATCGTAGGTACACAAACAGAATCAACTGTATTTACCGCTTTAGTTTGCTCCTCTAAGGCATCAATGGCATTACTAATCACATTCATAAATACCTGATTCATTTGACCTGCATAACATTCTATCAGTGGTAAATCGCCATAATCTTTAATCACCTGAATACCATTTTGACTGCTAGTTTGTTTCAGCCGATGTTGCAAAATCAATAAAGTATTTTCTAGGCCTTCATGTATGTCCACAGCCTTGTTCTCCGCCTCATCCAAACGGGAAAAATTACGTAAAGATAACACTATTGAACGGATGCGGTCAGTGCCAATTTTCATTGAAGATATAGTCTTAGGTAAGTCCTCGACCAAAAACTCCAAATCAATGGCTGCAATTAATGATTGAATTTCCTGATTGGGTTGGGGATAGGACACTTGATAAAGGTTTAATAGTTCTAGTATTTCTTGGATATAGTCGTTAGCGTGGGACAAGTTACCGTAGATAAAATTAACTGGGTTGTTGATTTCGTGGGCTACACCTGCTACTAACTGTCCCAAGCTGGACATTTTTTCATTATGAATTAACTTTGCTTGGGTTGCTCGCAATTCAGATAAAGTATTTTCTAATTGTGTAGCTTTAGCCCTGGCTTTTCTTTCCGCAACACCGGCTTGTTCATATAGTTGGCCTTGTTGAATGGCGATCGCTGCTTGATCTGCCAGCTGTTGCAATAAATTAACTTCTGCCACTTGCCAGTTTCTCGGACCATCACATTGATGGGCAATTAATAAACCCCAGACTTGATGACTAATATTGATGGGTACAATTAAGTTAGCTTGTATTGCCAAACTCTGCATAAACTCCCGGTGACAATCACTTAAAGTTTCTGTTACAACATTATTAATTGCCCTAGTTCTACCTCGCAAATACAAGCGCGCCGACTCATCAGGAAAGCACCCCAAAGGTGTTTTAATTCCCAACACTGACGGCCACAGACCATTAACATCTTCCACAATTACCTCACCGCTAGACTCACCAGTCAACTGGTAAATCACCACTCTATCTGAATTTAGTAAATAACGTACTTCCCTAACAATAGTTTGCAGGGTGGTTTTTAGGTCTAATGTCTTGCGAATTTGGTCAGTGACTTGGGAAATTGCCTTAGTTAGTAGTAATGATTTTTCTAATTCAGCAGTTTTTTCCTTTACCCGACATTCTAAGTCAACATTCAGTTGCTGCAGCTGTTGGTACATTTGCTGCTGATGAATTGCCATAGAGAAGTGATAACACAAAGCCTGCCCCAGAGAAATTTCTTCAGCCTCCCAGGGACGTGCTTGGCCTTTTCTTTCCTCTCGCCAAACTTCAAAGGACAACCGGGGTAATTGTTGGCGTTCATGAGGATCATGCTGTCCAGCCCACAAAATTTCTCTATCAAATCCGCAGCGAAAAATGCTGATAGTACCAATAAAAGTATGCCGCGTGTGTAGGGGTATGATAATTATGCCACGAATGTCATTTGATTGAAATGCACGGGCCAAAACTCGCAACCGTGGTTCTTTGTACAGGTCAGTAATTGCCAAAATATGACCGGGTTGAACTTCAGCTATCCATTTTTGCCACACTGGATGCTGTTCAATGGCACTGTTTGGTAAACTGTCGAGTGGCTGGGGCTGTTCCCCTGATGTGTATACTGTGTCGCTAGAATTAATGTAAATTCTCCCACCTATGCCATTAAATGCCCCAATAACTTCTTCTAAAGCTGTTTGTAATTGAATTGTGGGTAGTTGATGCAGCAGGGTAGTAACTTTGTTAATTGTGGCTTCTCGTTGTTGTTGGCTACGGGCTTCGCTGAGTAAGTTACTTTGGGCAATGGCTATGGACACTTGATCAGCTACTTGTTGCACTACATCAAGTTCCCGCTGTAAAATTATGCGTGGTTGGCTATGGTGGGACACCAACAGCCCCCACAGTTGCTGTTGTGGTGATTTTAGCTTCGGGTCTTGGTGTATTATCGGCACCACTAAGGAAGATTGTACCCCCATGGCTGTTAAGTATTGAATATGGCATGGGTCTACTTGCCGATAGTAAATATTCTCTTTTTCTAGATATTGACTGGTTTCTGGGGAGTTAAGGGGTGATTCTCCTATCATCCCCCCAGCAACATCTACTATAGAACGCTGTCCCGCCACTAAAAACATTTCTCTGGCTTCTTTGGGAATATCATCTGCTGGGAAGTGTAGCCCTAATAATATGGGTAGACGCTCTTGATCAATAGATTCAGCAATCACTTCTCCGCTACCATCAGCATCAAACCGATACACCATTACTCGGTCGGTCTGCAAAAATTCCCGCACTTCCTCAACAGTAGCCGCTAGTATCTCTTCGAGTTCTAGCGATCGCCGAATCTGGTTTGTGATCCGATGCAATAAGTTTTCTTGGTTGTTAGTTGATTGCCAACTTTTGGAGTCGTCAGTAAATCCCATTGCTGGTACACCTAAAAAATGATACGGTAAATTAAAACAAATTAAAAAAACAAATTAAAAAAACAAATTAAAAAATTGTTATAAGCTCAATAAAACTTTAGAGCAGTTTTTGCTCCTTAGCCAAGTACATCATTAACAAGCAGGATGCTTGTGTTACCATACGATCATTATACATCACTAGTGTTAAGATTTACCGATTTTTGATAATAGTTTATATATTTTTTTGGTAAAAGTTTGACTTTTACCACTGGTAATTTAACCGTAATTTTGACTAGTAAATTTTGGACTTGGGAAAATGACAACATTACCCAAGCCAGAGCAAACATTTAAATATTTAATTTAAGTCTCCCTAATCTAACCTACTCTCTCCGGAAATAACTGGTAAAAACCGGGATTTACGGATTTTATCACGCACTTCCACCAGGATTTTGCCAAGATGGTTATTACCAGTCTGATCAGCACCACAGCCCCAGAAATAATCATGGGGTGAATTTTCTACCAGGGTTTCATCACCAGTAGAGAGAAGAACTGCTTGAATTTCCAGATGAGTGAGAAACTTTTGCAGTACAGCTTCTCGCATCACTTCAATTTTCACCATTTCCCAGTCTGGACGCACTCGGCGAGTGGGACAGCGTCCCAGAGTAGCAGCTTCTTCTGGGGTGGCTGCACTATGGATCATAGGTATAATTTCAGCATCCACACTACCGACAAACTTTTGAGCTTGATAATAATGCTCCACAGTTGACCAATAAGTACGCTTAATTTGGATTCCGTGGGCAGAAAAATTAGAAAAACAGCCATAAGGCTGCCATACCTTGTAAAAGTATATGGTCATTTGAAAATTGCTCTTTATTATATCAATATCTATGATGCCTGTAGATGTTAGCAAGTCTAAACCAAGTGCAAAAAAGCCGCAAGGCTGACTATGTTCTGATTGAAAAACTTAAGCCAACCCAATCCAAACTTTATTCATTGGCAACCCTTTTTAAACATCTTATTGTTTTATTGCAAGTATA